>JAABUI010000855.1_pt1 | contig 19806 bp, 21 predicted proteins | sample 5559111 | NCBI WGS metagenome assembly JAABUI01 (sample SAMN10711870, study PRJNA513365) | rock metagenome | isolation source: Antarctica rocks | place: Antarctica: Victoria Land, Buttleship Promontory
TTCGCCACAGGTAGGTCATGAGGCGTGGTGATTGTAACGCTTCACATATCAAACACTGTTGGTGGTCACAACATTCATTCAGTGTCTTCCCACCTTGCAAAATTGAAAACATCGTCCAGTCTTCGGCCCTGTCACAGTCGTACGACTGTGCAGATTATTTATTTAAACAGCCGTACAAAATCCAAGTAATAAAATGCAATTTGTGTCCCGTGTTGCATTTGTTGGTTTATGACAAATAGCATGAAACCACAATTGCTCACCTTGTTTGGCAGTCTGCCGCACGACGTGCTGCTCGCGTGCGCCTGAAAACCGCACGTGAGCGAGAGCAGAAAAAACAACCTGGTTTTGTGTGACTAGATGTTCGGCCTCCGCCTGTAGCCGGCTTTGTTGGTACCAGCTGCATATGCTTTCCGTCGGCTCTATTTAGGCGCTCAAAACCCTGTCGCGACAGTTTGGCAGTAAAAACCCTTGCTCTGTGCTGCCTACAAACTCCCTGCAGGCAACGGCCTCACTGTCAGGCAAGTATCCCTGGTTGTGTAAGCGCAATGGCCAGCAACGACGCTCAGGCGTCCTTGCCTTCTGCCAGAGCACGTCCTGCTTCAGCTTTGCCTGCACAGCAACAGACAAGCATCCCTCCTCACCTTCACCTGCTGAACATCTTGCTGGAATCCACGTTTCCGTTTGTCGAAGCTGAAATCGGTGAAGAGTTGTACAAGCTCTTCAAGGCAAGTGGTTGGGAAAGCAAGAGAGGCTGCAAGCCGCAGCCTCAAAAGCCATGCTACTGCATGCCTGTGTCATTGACTAAGTGTTGTTAAGTCCTGACTGAATCGTGAAGCTGTTTGTCCTTCTCTGCTCTTCCAACAGACATAGTTTCTGCTGCAGACACCAGATGACAACCTCTCTTTGCATGATCATAACCACAATGCATCCTCTGCTCATAACAGCTATCTTGATGAGATCATTGAGGGGGCGCACCGGCGGCAATACGGTAGTCCGTATGAGATGATGGTGGACGTCGACAAGATGCTGGAGTATGCTCAGCAGCGTATTGCCAGCAGTGATAGTGCAGACAGACAAATTGGTAGGTTCAGTTGCGTGCATGCTGACATGCTGCATACCTGTTGATATATCAGGCACAATTGTGCTGCTCAAACAAGGAACTTATTTGAGGCTCCAGATTTGAGAAAGCTAAGACGTGGTGATGTTCAATTTGTTATCACACCTGGTGTTGTTGACACAGTGCTGTTAGACATCAGCAGGTTTCATGGTGACGAGCGACTGCTGAGCAGGCATGATGTGCTGCACAGATGTAGGACAAAATCTTGCGAGCCTCATCTTGCCCGGCCGCTCAGTATGCATATAGCATGTAGCATGTGTACTGTCTGCATCACTTGGTGTGCACTGCAGACGTTCCAAAGGCAGCACAGGCCATTCGCACAGCATTCCAGACAGCGTGTTTTGTCAATCTGCAGTCAGCCATCAACGTAGTGCAGACATTCATGTCAAGTGGCACAGGTAAGCTTTATAAATCTGTGCCCGCAAGCTAGCATGGCACATGTGTGTGCTGGCCAGTGTTGCCATCATTTTTTGATGCAAATCGGCATGATGATCTAGTATGATGGTAGGTCTGATGGTATTGTGTACAGCATTTTAGCAGTCACCATCAGACCTATGTATGCAGCTGTAGGCAGCAGATGCATCAGTCTTTGTGATGTTTCACAGTGCTGGAATTTATTGCTTAGACAAGGTGTGCATGTGACTGGCAGCAGAAGAGAAGACAAGCATGCTGTCCATTGTTTGAAATCTGCAGCTTTTTGAGCGATAGTTGCTTATAGTTGATGCCTTGCAGTTTTCTCATTATGAAGCTCATCAGGTATACAAGTGTATGGTCTACAGATCAACTTGTGGGCGAGGTGATGAGAGAGCTGGAGTTGGCGCCAGGGCACGACCCTGCGTCTCAGAAAGCAATGCAGCTTGCCAATGCAAGGTGCCTTTACTTCAATCCTCTTCAGCAGTCGTGGCCTTGCTCACCGCAAAGAGCGATGTTGCATGTCCCCCTGAGTAACCTTCTGCTGACATATGCAATATCAGCCAACAGTCCATGATTTGGCTTGTGCACCAGTTGAGGAATGCTGTGTCCTCATGTTATCCTGCTGATATGCTGGCAGTCCAACAGCGCCTGTATCTTTGTGCAGGAAGGGGATAACCACCTACTTTCTGCCTGGCACCTCGACCCCTGCACCCCAGTGCGCTGAATCTGCGTACAATGCAGATACCTGCGCAAAACATCTTTTGTTTCTAGCACAAGTCCGTCCTCAGCTTTCTGAGCCAGGCATCATACAGGAATCTGCACGCTTGTGTAAACTTCCTGCTGAAAATGGATTGGGCATAGTTTCGGCACAAGCACAGGCGCACAAGAAGAGAGGCAGGTCTGATGTTGCACAACTTAGCAGGTCAGTGCATGCCAACCTGCTCACCTAATAAAACCATATTCTGTAGAACGTGTTGCAGTAAATGGCGGCTGGCACTAGACGATCAGCAAGCTAACAAGTTCAGTAATCAAAATGATCAGTCAACAGCAATGCAGAGTGTTGAAAGAAGGATGTATGTGCATGCATGGACACCTGCGTACAAGATTACCAGACAGGGGTAGTTCCTGATCTGTTTTTGCGCTCCATCAGCTTAGTCTGCATTGATGTCCACCTTTATGTCTTGGCTCACACAATGGTTCACTGGTTACGATGTAGGGAGGGATCTCAAAAGCACTGCAAAGACCCGGCCTCTTCTTGCTCATCTCCCAGGCCTTCGCACAAGCTCCTTGAGGGGCCTGCAGCAGCTTCACTAACATCCTTCCAGGACCCAGCTGTAGACCCACAAAAGCTGAAGAAAAAGCGAGGCAGGCCTAGAAAGGAGTAAGAATGTGATTTCAGTTGTTCTGCATATTGAGGTGCAGGCCTGTCAGCAGCATCATATATTGGTAACTGTCTGGATTGCTGATGTCCCTGTTCCCATCAATGACCTAAGAGAAAATGCACTGCTCTTTTGTTGGTTGGACAGCATGTTAGGTGAGCATGTTTTATCACCAGGCGCTTGATTGGGACATGCAAGCAGTCACAATAGTTATTGTGATGCTGTGGAGGATGTGCAAGGGGCGTAGTGCAACGGCTGTCACCTTTTGAAATCAGTCTGTCAGGTTGTCAGTGTCAAGCTTTCCATCCAAGCTTGCAATTGCTTTGGTGATCACGCCTTGCCAGCAGGAGGCACCCTGCATAGCTTCTCCTGCTTTTCTCAGACTGCTTGTTGGTTAAGCAACAACATGTCTTGTGATGCAGTGGTGGATATAGTGAGAAAGAGAAGAAGAGCTTTGATGTCTTGTGCAAAAGTCTTGAGAAACAGAAGTATGGGATCAGCGACAAGCAACAGCTGGATACCATGTGGACTTGGCTGGCGAACTGCAAAAAGCGTCCAACTGATTTCCTGCTGAAGCTGCATGATGGGGAGCAGTGTACTAGTGTTGTCCAATTTGCGAGTGCTTGGAAGCTGAAATGGAAGCAAATTAACAAGGAGAAAGGAGCGGGCAATACCAAGCTTCAAAGGTGTGACTTTGGAGCACCTCTTGCAGATGTACATCTAAACCTGAAATACATCATCCTCTGTTGAGACATGAATGTTGCAGATATGTGGTGCATGGGACCAGGCTACAAAATTTGCACCAACATGTTACCTTGATCATTACCTCCAGTGGACCTGTCATATGCTGCAGTCCAGCTTTCTAGCTGAATCATGTTGCAGAGCTTGTGAAGTTGTAGGTTTCACAACATATTTTTCTGTTGCATAAAGTGTATGTAAAATGGGCATCATTTTACATACACTTTTTTGCTCCTCACAAGCTTTTTAACCTGAATGTGCATCTGCTGAGCTGCTGTCCTTAATTTCTGCTCACACCAGCTTGTGCTGTTATTTACATCGTTGCTGGGGTTTCAGTCACTGCAGATGACTTCGCCTGGGCACAGCTGTATTATTCATATTGCACACATGAGCTTGTGGTGCTTTGGTTGCAGTAGACCCGATCCACCAGGATCTCATGCGGCTCAGTCCAATGCAGCAGGCAACAGCACAAGTGAGCAGGTGAGACTTTCTGCATGCCAGGCTAGTTGACTATGGCATGCTGTGTGACTATGAGATGAGCTTGAGTTTCTGCAAGGTGACAGGCTGTACCAGTCTTTACAAAGGGCTGGGCTGAACTTTGAATAGAGTACAACATCAAGAATTTGTACAGTATGAGATCATCACCCGTCATTGTATGTCAACAGGCAGACATTGACTCAGGAGCTACGCAGCATGCTACAAGCAATCTTCCACTTAGTGCTTCTCAAGCCAATGACCACATAGGGCCGGAAGCAGCCAGGTCAAATCCAGCTTGTCGCCCTGAGGCTGCTGATGACAACGCTGCAGTACAAGCTGGCCCTGTCCCTGTCAGTGACACGGTTGAGACACAAGCAGCTAAGCAGCTGCTGGGCCCAGCAGTCATTCATGCTGAGAGCTTGCAGCAGCTTGCTGATCCCAGCCCCACTGGCCAGCCTCTTGTAGTCAATGACAGGAGCATACAGTTAGCTGGCGGCCTTCAGTCAAGCGATAATGCACTTGCTGTCAGGTCAGCACGGTCCCCCACGCCAGATGAAATACATGTTACTGTGCGCAATTGCAAGTGGCAATATGGTGCAACACTGCTGCTGCTTTTGATCAATGCTGGGCCTGAAAGGTTTCTCAGCTAGAAGATGCTGATTCTGAAGTCACTTGGTCAAACCACGTGCGGTCAAAGGTCTGTGGTGTTGTCAATTGCAGCCGTGTAATGCATTTGACCTCATACACTCAAACATGTTGTGTCTATATGCCTCATGCAATGCGCAGGGAAACAGGTGGCACAGACAGAGCTGGCCAGGCAGAGAATGAGGGGCTGTCTGCAGCTGGGCAGGGTAGCAAGAGCGCTTCTGAATTGGCTCTTCGAGCAACACAGCAGGCAGGGGTCATCCTTGGAGATTGCTTTTGTGCTTGCATGCTTGAACTTGACCATGCCGCATAGGAGTTGTGCAGCTTCCACAGTACTGCGTGCTTTCAGTCTCATGCCTGAAGTTCATATGTGTTGCCGCGTTTGGGTTGCCTGTATAGATGGCAGGGTTTTGTCTGTTGAATTGCCATATCTTGCGTAGCAAGGTAGACGTGAGTTGCAGCCAACTGTATCCCATTATATCCTTGGATGTGATACAGGATCTTGACCAAACAGGATTGGACTTAGACAGTGACGCTGAGAAGCTGTTTCTGGCTAAGTTGCATCAGTTGATTGCCAGAGAAGGGAGTATCAGAGGGCTACCTGCTGTCAAAGAAGCTACTGAGCAGGCTGCTGCTGCTGTATGTGAAGCTGAACGCCACAAAGATTGGTATCATGAACAATGCAGATCAGCTGAAGAGAAATTCAGCGAATGTCTTGAGATGGTCAGCCATGCCAAATCTCAGGAGGAGCAGGCAAACAATAAATTGCTGAGCAAACGTACAGATTACGACACGTCTGCTGCAAAGCTGCAGGCAGTACAGTCTGAGGTTCATTGTGCGCTTGTTGGCTTTTGTGAATCTTCTGGTCACCACATGTAAATTATGTACAGCGTACCACCAATACAATTCATTGCTTCTCACACACGATTTGCACATTTGCGTGGCATTGCCGTGATGCTACTGAAACTCAGCTGCTGGTCCTCTGATTTCAAGAAACGGAGGTGGCTTTCAAACATTCCGGGACTTGCTCAGCAATCACTGCTTCAAGTTACGCAAATCAGTCAATTGAGCAGTTAGCAAAACAAACTCAAAGCGAACATGCAAGGAAATATGTAGCCTGCACCTGTCTGCAGCTGGCACGCCACTCATCGCATGCTTGTGCCATCAGGTAAACTTTCGGCTGGCGGCGACCCGCCGAATGTACTCAAAGAAAGCGACTTCATCAAAACCTGCCAGGCGCAGCTGTCGGGCCGATATCAGGAACAAGTGGTGCGGACCGTGATAGGCCACCACGTGCTGCTGAAAGGCGTGTTGTACTTGCGCATGCAGCTGTTGCTTAGCAACTTGCTCATCGTCAACGCCAGTGTTGTACATGACGTCGTCCAGCAGCCTATCGGCTTTGGTGCGCAAAAAGGCGACAGGCTTTGCCCATGCGTGTGCATGTTCAAGGATATGCCGACAAGATTCCAGGAAGCTGCCATCATACATCAAAAAGATGCAGTCGAAGGCATACAACTTCTTGTCCATGAAGTAGGTGGCAGCTGGGTGTGACCTCGTACCAGCGCCTGGTGCATCATACAGCTTGACACGCGGAAGCCCGAGGTATTGATAACAGCGAACGTCTTGTGTGACCTCACTGATCCCAACTTGCGCCGCCCCCGCGTCGTTGGGCGTCACGCCACGGATTGCATTGATCAGTGTGGATTTGCCAACTTTTGTGGGACCACAGAAAATAAAATTGTAGTTGTGCACTGCATCCATCCCCATTTGCTGTTGTGCTTCCTTGATCAGGCGGTCTCGATTTTGTCCAACTTGTGGACTGTTGCCCATAGCATCACGGTCAGGTGGCTTGTTGAATGCATCGCACATTTTTACCATCACTTGTACGAGCTCTTTGACAGATCCAATAGCCCCAACGAAGGTGGACAACGCAGCACCCATGAGGAACAGTTGTTGGGTATGCCGGCAACATGAGGTGCTGATGACGGGGATCGATTTTGCGGAGACTTCACTCAGACATTGTGGGCAATACGTACTTCTACGCTTGCATGGAAGGTTAAGCTACAACGTGATAGGCAAGGATTCGGGTCCTTAGTTGCAGTCCTCACTCTGCAGACACCTTAGGAGGTCAATAGCACTGGAAGCGCATCTCATCAGCATGAGTATTGGTTGCTAATATCAGCAGACGCTAAGCTGATAGCAGCGATTGACAGCCACTACTGCTGAGCTGATAGCACACAATGAAAGCAACTGATGAGCTGGCATGAGGTCCGGTCAGCTGATATCGACAGCTCAGCAGCAGGAAAGGAAATAAATTTATACATTTTCTCATATGCATGTACCGTCGCACTGAGGGACCAACAGTCAAAGTTAGAGTCCCTCAGAACATTCTGCGTCACAAGCTTGCTTGTTGGGAACATGTGGAATTGGCTGGCATCGCTGCTGTTACGCTGCTAGAACCGGGCTTTCACCTGGCTGTCTCCCTGGCTGTCTCCCTGGATTTCTTAAATTTGTTTGCTGTCACCCTGCTATCCTGGGCTGTCACTTTGATATCCAATTCAGATATGGGAGACTAGGTACTGATTACCTGATGTCTGGCTGAGTTGCGATTCAATGCCTCATTTATTCAGGCATTCCATTGAAGATCATAAAATTGAAGCCCGCAAGCTTAACGTCTCATTGGCACACCTCCTTGGGTGAAGTTTTTTTTAAAACCGCAATCTGAATTTGCCAAGAAAAGAGAGCAAAACCTATTTCACCTTGGAATATGCAAGAGACAGCAGCTGAAGCGACAAACCACAGCCAAGCTGACAACACACAATTGAGCTGACAAACTGCAGCAGAGCCGATAGAGTACAAATGAGCAGACCAATTAAAGCTCAGCTGACAGGTTGCAGCTGACCTGACAAACTCAAGACTGAGCTGACAATGTTCTGTCGACAGCTGAGCTGACAATTTGCAGCTGGGCTGACAATTTGCAGCTGAGCTGACAGCTGAGTTGACAAGTGGCAGCTGAGCTGACAAAGTGCACCTGAGCCGGCACGTTGCAGATTGCAGCTGAGCTGACACATTGCAATTGAGCTGAGCTGACATGTCGCAGCCAAGTCAACATGATACAGCTGAGCTGACGTGCTGAGGTGACAGACTGCAGCCGAGCTGACAGATTATGACTGAGTGATCATCAACTGATAATGTAGATATAGTGTCTCATTCAACAACCACCCCTTCCAGCAAGTGCTCGTACATCAAGCACCCAGTTGTGCATGCATTGATGTTGTGCGCATCTGAGGGCTGCGCTTGAACATCGCTCGTATGCTTTAGTGCACACCAGCCACAAGGACTGAGCACATGCATGTTGACATTGCGATGCATCCCGTATGTTCTGGCACTTGGGGCAACAATCTGTAATCCAATTGTGGAAATGATCAGTCACAGCAGCACGGCTATGAGGAATCACTGGCATCATGGCAAACTTGATATGATCTGGTTTTATGAAAAGCAAAAATGTTCAGAAACCTAAATCTTGCATCCAATTAATCATGAGGTATTTTAAAAATCTGATTCTCTGAAATATGTTGCTGAGAATTTTGTTGAAAGTTGCTTGGCGATTCTGCATTTTGTTAAATATTCAAAAACAGTAAAATATATGTCAATCTTGTCAACTCAGCACATACATTGGCTGTTCCCAACTTGGTGGATCAGCACCAAGAACATGGTCTGCATCGAAAGGTGGACACTAAAAGAATGTGTTTGTGATCAGAATATGCCTGCAAAACCATGTGTGAAGGACATGCAATTCAAAGGATCAGGCAGCATGAAAGATGAGTAGGGTGGAGGCCAAGAGGCACACTGAAGCTATAAGCACAGTCATCAGCAATCGATACGAGGTTATATCATGTATCTAATTTGAACGGTGCAACAGTGTCTCAGCCATTTTTTCTCAGCGGCAACTTGGAAGCCGACATGTAGCCAGACCTCTGAAACTCTATGTCGCATATATAGTTTCTGATGTCATCTCATATCGTGCATGTCGACATACATCGATCTGTTTAGTGGTATCGGTGGATTCGCTCTGGCCCTACAGGACATTTCGCAGCCTCGGCTGTACTGTGATATCGAACAATCCAGTCAGAAAGTTTTGATCAAACATATCAAGAATGAGTCATTACCACCAGCTCCCGTGATCTACGACGTCAAAGACGTGCGAAAAGCTGTAATGCCTCAGTTACACTTCCAAATGATCGCATCTGGCTTCCCTTGTAACGGGTTCTCGGCGGCGGGCCAGCGTAAGGGGTTCATGAATGAGCATAGCAGCCTTTTCTTCGAGCTGCTGCGAATCACCAAAGAGTTCGGGCCAAAGCTGGTGTTCATGGAAAACACTCCACAGATCGTGGCATCAGGGGGTATGCACGCGATCGCCGTGGAGTTCGGCAAGCTTGCGTATGATGTGGATTGGATTGTGCTGCCGGCATACTCGGTCGGTGCTCATCACGCAAGGTTGAGATGGTACTGCTTGGCTTGGAGGAGAGGGTACAAACACACCTGGAAAATACCGTTCAAAGAGGGTTTCGACTGGCCAAAGGAAATTCCGGTCAAAGATCGTATGGTGAAGACCAGAAGCAAACACGACTCCGAGCGTTTGGGCATGCTCGGCAACGCGATCGTTCCCGATGCAGGTCGCCGAGCGTTCATAATTTTAGTAAGCGGTTTTAGAACAGGAGCGACATCAGAATTGGTGCTAACGCCACCAGCCACCTGCGACATGCAGCGGAGCAAAACCTGGGAGCATTGCGGAGCCTTCATCAACAACCGACTATACAAGAAAAAGTGCAACAAATACCCCAGACCTGACCTGAAGCTAGAGTTCCTCGCCACCAAGCCGATCATTCCTTATAAAGGCATCAGACGGGAGCTAGTGACGCAAGCTTTCAAACAGCTATGGGCTACGCCACGGCAAAGCGTGCGTTTTCCTTCCAGGACTTTGACAGAGCGCACACTTTCGGACCTTCCCACACAGCTGGCTTTTGAAAAGCATACACCCAAAGGCAATCGTTTCGTGAATCCGAGGTTCGTGGAGCAACTGATGGGATATCCAAAAGACTGGACTAAGTTTTAAGCATTGTCGCTAGGATGCATGTGGTAAAGGGACAACCTTCGATTGCCGTGTTGGTTAAATCGCAATCTCAAATTGGCCACCTTCGTCAAAAGGTAGCATATAATGAGATAATATGATGATTGTTGCCTTTGTGCAAATTAGCAAAACCGGTTGCCACGTTGACATACTTTGCAAACATTATGTACTTGTTTCAAGTTTGTATTTCAAATCATTGTTATGTGAACAACGTCTCTCGCATGACAAATTTGTTTGTCTTCACTGATGGTCCACGATTTGGGCAGATTTCTTTTATCTGACACAGATAGGCAGATGCATAAATGAGCAGGTGCCTCCACAACCTGTTTTTGATGCTGGACACACATTTGGTTATCCTCGGTTACAGCAGTCACAATGCACCTTGACATGTACTCGATAATTCAATGAGTGTCTTTACGCCTAGCCACAACATGAACACATCACAGCCTGAGTGCTGATGTGTTTTATGACAAGTTTGTGTTCCTATGTCGGCTACATACTACAATTGAGTACAAGCAGAACACACCACGAGTTGCTTGCAATGTCCGTTTCACTGCACTGCAACAGTTGGAGACTCACTCACAGTTCGAGACAATTTGCTTCAATGCCAACAACCATTCTTTGTGTGCACCCTCATCAGCAAATCTGGCAACTAGATGCCCAACAGATGCCTTCACTGCAGGCAAGCCCTCAGACAAAGCAGAAGAGATCTGTGTTTCAACTTCTTTGACCTTGTATAATGGACACAGATCAAGAGCATTCACAATCTGTCTAGTCATGTCAAGCGTCAGCTCTGGATCAGCTGTTACCAAGAAAGCATCCTCTTCAATAGTTGATCCCTCTTCAGCTTCACCTTGCATGATGTCCGCTTGTGCAGTTGCCCTGCAGTAGAGGTCTGTGTCTGCATCTCCTTTCAGTAACTTGCATCTATCCAATTCCTTTTTCCATTGCCTAGGCAGAAGGGGCTCAACAAGCATGGGCAGAGCTGCACTATCAGCCCCTTTAGTTTGCAGCTCCGTCAGAAGTGTCTGAAAACAGTGCTGTCTGTAACCACTTGTGTATGATGATTTGTGCAGAAGTTTCTGCCCAAACACCGCGCATGCACACAACAGTAATTGACATCGCAGCTTGGTGGACCTTGTGACCAAAGTATCCGACTGCTGCAAGACAAACTCATTCTGGTCAATCTGAATGAAAGCACATACATCGTTCACATCAGCAATCTTGCTTGCGGCATTGGCTTGTACTGTTGTGATTGTGGCTACTGTCTTGCTGCTATTGTTATCGTCATCGTGATACAGTTGCAACTCGTTTGCATGCTTTTGTAGCTGCAAGATCACTTTGTCTAGGCTTGTTATGACATGGATTGTCTGCTGGAATTGGTCAGCTTCATCAGAATACTCTGTGACTTCATCGTTGCTTGAAGAAGCTGTGGCTGCTGAAATCGGTCTGCTGTCATTGGCTGTCAACGCCAAGACAGCCAAGTGTGCAGATCCTGGAGACTGAAGAGTGAGGCCAGAAGGTTCATGAAGGTATTGTACGCATGGCTTTTTCTTGTTTTGCTGGACACAACTCCATCCAAAGGTATTGCAATCCGGATTCACTGCAATGCAGAACTGCTGCAAGTTATTGAATGCTCGAGTCTCCATTGCGTTCATTTTGATCGTTTGGCAAGCCTGACTGGTTTATGATAGTGTTGATGATGGCCTGGCATGCTTGTTGATTTTGCAGTCATTTGACAACAGCAGGCTGGCTTGCTGACTTGGTTGCTCACTGTGCTGGGTAAACAAATGACAGTTCTTGATATTGACTCCGCAAATCGTCATCTTCTTGGAAATTTATGTCTACTGTTTCTTGTCGTCAAGCTATTCCAGCCTCTAGCGCCTAGCATAGATATGTCTGACCTGTAAAAAGCCATGGCAACGCTATCCTTCCACGTGTCTGCTGTCGAGGACGATTTGGCAAAAGAGATGTGCATTGCGTTGCAGCTCCATACTCCACCAAGCAAATTTGAGGTGTTGTGATGTTATGAATGTTGCCAGTCTTACATTTTCTAATGCAATCCCCTGTCAGAGGCTGCGTGTGAGACATGAACTTGTCCTGTGAAGGTATTTCACATCATGTTACATTCAAATCATCATGTGCAATGTTGAGGGACGGAGCACTACGATTTCGAAAACTTTTGCTCCCTCTAGCTCGGTTCCTGACAATCTCAACAACAACACCCTGGTACGCCACATCTATGCATTTCATCACAACACAACACGCTCTCAAAACAAAAATAAAATGTGCAATGACAAAATCGCAGTTATGTTCATTTACTGTATGCACTTTGTTGGCCCTTCGATGTGATGGGTTTCCAGCTCTTCCGCAATCTTCTGCAGTTGCACAAACCAGCTGCATATGAAATGTGCTGAATCATTAGCTTCATCCCAGTGATCCAAGTGCTGTGATCATCGGTCACTTGTACGTTATGGTGCACAGCCAAGCTTTTCTTCTTTTTAAATGCGTTTTAATGTTTGGCTTCAGCTTGTCTATTGTATTAATGGAGCAAACATTTGCTGCTACTGAGTTGGACACTTCCCATTCCAAGAGGTACACACAAGACTGACAACGTCGCCAATTTACCTTACACAATAAGAAATGCATCAGTCTGGTGACAATCTAGTTTTTTTTCCACAGGCTACAAATTTTGGTGTACCCTAAGAACTTCATCAAGATCTCAACTGTAAACTTTTCACAGAGCAACTGTCCGAAGATTAATCAGAGTATTATCTTTTAGCACAAAAAGAAAAAGTCCGTAGATGCTGTGACTGTTTTTGCATGTTTCAGGTTGACTTGTTTTGGGTGAACGAAATTTTGCTATAAAAATAGGTAACATATTTTGATTAATTTTAACCATTTTATCAAAAGCAAATCATCATACAAACTAAATTATCAATTGTGTTTGACTGTGATGTCGTCATTATTTCCGATCAAAATGGCGATCAAGCAAAGGTGCTGGCGAAGTTAGGTCACGATCTAGGTTGACAAAAGTCTATGCCTGAATACAATAAGTCGAATGCTAAAAAGGGTGAAGAATCCTCCTTATATCTGCCGAACCTTGATGAAATCTTTGTCTCAAGATTATTCAGAGTGTCGGTCCGACAAACCGTAATGCGCTTGATCTTGCCCATCCCAGCACTATACACTTGGTGTATCTGATACTCAGTTTACAGTGATACTAGTTGTCCGTATCAAACAATCGCGTACTTTTAAGACTACATTATGTGACAGAAGTACACTTTTCATCAAAGTTATGTTGATTATCAGTAAGTGTTTCTTTCTTTTTTGAGGAGAGGCCTGAGTTTTCAATTCCCTGAGTTTCGTCATTCAATAATCTGTTTTCTTTTTCAAAATTTGCCGGTATAGAATGTCAGAATGGGAGATCAATAATCCAGAGTTTAGTGGTCACTTCGAATCGTTCATGCTATTTGTCATGGTAATACTGAATTTGATCCTTCTATCTTTTCTTACCGTTCCATCGTACAAGATCTACCATGATGAATATGTCCGAAACCACAATTTTCGAAACCCGCTCAATCCCCAAGCAAATGTGACAACGTATTCTGCAGAGTCAGATATTGTTAAGAGTTAGATGTTGAACATTCCCAGGGCCTGACCACACTTTCAGCTCAGTGTGGACGCACTGCCTATCAGAAACACACCTTAGACAGTCCTCAGCTGGAACGCAGTCCCATATCATGGACCCAAGATGACTCTTGCCCTGCGGAACTCAGGCGTTGGGTGTTCTTCTGTTACAAGAGTAACATCGGCATGCATCTCATGGAGTTGCGCCTTCCGTGTATGGCTTGGACATTTGTCAAATCTGGTGCCCTTTAAGCTCCCCTGCCAATCTGCCAGTCTGTGAGATAGAACTGCACGCATGACAATGAGCAGCGCTGCGCCTGCAATATGCAAATCAGCGAGAAGAAGTTCCTGTACAAATTGGATTTGGGCACTTTGTCCGGTCAATTTATGCCCAATTGTAATATTGCAGCCAGAGTTCAAGATTGTTATACTCCTGACCATTTGTATTTCTGCCAACACTCTCAGCCAAACTAGAAACAAACTAAACAAATCGTATATCGACAGCTTGCTGATTTCAACTTCACATCGAAACTTGCCGGTGGGTTGTGCCTGTCTGACTCGCAAAGGCTATGAGCCACAGCAATTGGTGAAAGACTGCAGTTCAGGCAATCACAATTTTTGCAAGCGGGAGTTCCCACCTTTATTTGTTGCTCTGTCTGCAAATCTGGCTGGTAATCGTTGCACGCTTGCCCTCATTGCAGGCAAGCTATCAACAACAGCTTCTTTTTGGACATACTCTCTGACATGCGAATGCAGGACGTCCACCGCATCTCTCTTTTGCTGGCGCTTGTTCCAGGGTCACCAGTTGATTAGCATCTGCAACCATCAAACCATCTGATGCTGGTAAGCTCTCTTCCTCTGCCCCCTGCAGGAGGCCCCCTTGCACATCAGCTGCAATGTGCAAGGTCGTCTCGATGTCCCCCGTGAGCAGTCTGTAGCAAAGGCTCCACTCAAAGAAGGACAGCTGCAGTGTCTTTTTTTTGTGCAAACTCGGAAATCAACTGTAGCGACGTATGTAGGACTTCTTGTGTAGAAGCTTATGGGCAAACACAGCAGGCCAGAAGAGCAAGCAGCGCAGTTTTGCAGACGTTCCAGTTTGTGTGTCTTCCTAATGCAACAGAAGATGGCTTCGCTTGATGTACATGTAGTTGCAAACATTCTGTGCTTGGTTTTGGCTAATTTTGCACCAAGTGAGAGTACAATGCTGGGAGCGCATATCAAAATGCTGGGCTCCCAGCTGTTCTGCGTGCGTGTGTATTTGCACCACAATGTTGTCCAAGCTGGTGATCAGTTGTGCTGGATGATCAACATCATCCAAAGGATCCATGACTTTAGCTCATTGAAGAACGTGTACTGCTGCTGCCACTGATGGTGTAGTTGCTTTGGCAAGGTCAAGACAGCCAGACGTGAAGCTGATGGTGACTTAGGAGTCGTTCCAGGGGAACTATGCAGGTTATCTATGCCATGTTTCTTGCTTGTCTGCGCTTTCCAGCTAAAACCATTACAGTCTGGTCATCTTTGCAGTGTAGAATGCTTCAGATGCTGTAAGCTCTTTCCTGAGTCGCATTCATCTTGCAATCATGTGATCAGGGCGAGTCATAAAGTGGCAGTCCTGATTTTGTCCCACCATTGCTGCAAAATCGATGGCAAAATATAGCGTAGCTCTTCTTTGTTATCATCGACTTTTTTTGTCTGCCTATGTGCTTCAAGAATATTTGATCAACAAGCCCAGCCAGTACTCCTGCATGGACAACATGTCTGTTTTACACCAGGCTCTGGACATCCTGCCTTTTCGTGTGTCTGTCGATGAGATAGCTGTCAAGCAAGCAGTGATTGATCACCTGGCCAAAGAGATATGCATTGCAGTCAAGCTCAAGGCTCCACAGTCTAAATTCGATGTAAGTGACGAGGTCATGAAGACATGTCTTGCAACAGCACTTGTCAACACACAGCAACAAGTGATTGCTAATCCTCCCACCTTCGTTTCCATTCAAAGGAAGTACACAAAACGTGCATCCACACCTGCCTTGAGCAATGCAAGCAGCCTCTCGACCGGGCTGCCCAATGGTGCAGGTGGTAGGGCTGCAACTCCCGAGGTCAGCAGCAGCAACCTGTCTGTCCTTGCGTCGACCGTCTCTCAAGGCAGCTTAGGGGTTGCAGACTTCATGGACTTGGGTGTGCTCAGGAGAGCCAAGAAATGGCGCTTTGACAAGCTGTCAAAAGCAGAGTTGGCTGGGCTCATCAACCACCATATGAAGCAAGATGCACCACAGTCTGCCACAAAAGGATACCTGGTCAAAGCGCTCATGGACTTTGCTGCCAGTAACACCGAGTACGAAATTGTATAGTCAACTGCCAGGTGGTTTCTTGGTCACAGCTGGTTTGCAATGCATCGTATGACAGTCCATGAGTAACAGTAGCCTGCATCACTGTGTAGATTTCTTGAAGCCTTCTACAAGCGGCTCTATGAGCCTTTTCATTAGCCTTCTACAGCAACACTGCACAAATTTTGGCATTTCAGAGAGTCCAACTTTGATACAATAACTGCAAGTTTTGCAAAATTGGTGCAAAATTGATGCCATTACTTTTTATCAACTTCCATGCAGACACAAGTCGAGAGGTAATTTGGCTTTTATCATCATCGGGCTGGTGCACCAGTCATGCTTTGAAAAGGGGTAGAAGGGCTCAGTGGTGCTTCCAGCAGCCAATATGCTGTCTGCATCAGTCTTGCTTCTCCCTTATATCATTGTATACACGATGCAGCCATTGCTTGTGGATGAGGGTATACTGTGTTTTACACTTGAATGTGTGCATAGTTGTAGTTCAGTAGGTGGAGACAAGTATGATCAGTTCTGCACACCTTTGTGCACTTCACACGTTTTGTGGCTGCATCTGCTGACACTGTATAAAAGATACGTCTTTAAACCACCAAAGGTCTGCAAAAGCGAGCAATAGCCGCTTCACAATCGTCCATGAGCTTGTCAAACCTGGCTTTCATTTCCTCGGTTTTGCTCTCACCGTCGTTGGATAAATTTTCCAACTCATCCAGTCCTGCCTCAAGAAGCTTCCACCTTTTGGTTGGTAGCTTGCGTTCCAAGCTTTCTTGCACATCCACGAAGTCTAGACGCCGTCTGCAGATCAAGTCTTTCAATCCGGCATCCATCGGGACTGGCTTCCAAGCTGCGTTCTTCCGACGTATGTCATCAGCGAAGCGATATATCTCCAGTGCTCCATCTCTGATGCGAACATTGTGGCGTTGTGGCAAGCCGGCATTCAGGTGTTGAAATTTCAGACAAGCCAGCAAAGCGGCATCTGCATCCGACAGGCTGCATCCCAAGCGCTTCTCAATCGTTTTGATGCAGTTGTTGTTTACCAAGTCCTCCCATTCTGGATTCGAACAATTGATAGGCTGCAACTGTATTGTGATGTTTGCATTGTTGATAGTTGTGGTATGTGTGTTATGTACGCTGTGATCATGATTACTAGTGTGCGTGCTGTGATCATTGGTGACTTGCACATTCTGATGCACAACTGATGAGCTCGAGCTATGCATGCAAGGATTTTTCCTCTTTAGATGCGTTTTTATATTTGCCTTCAGCTTGTCTGTGTGGGTCTCGCATCTTGGGCAGACAAAGAGATTGTCACTGTTCTTGCTTATAGCTTCAGTGTACTTCTTGATCTCCTCGTCATTCATCTTCATGCTGCCTGATCCTTTGGAGTGCATTTCCTCCTTATATGGTTGGAGACCATATTCTAATCTTATCACAAACACGTTGCCTTCGTTTCCACCTTTCGGTACAGACCATGTTCCATACATCTTGCTGCTGATCCGTCACGTCGGCCAGACCATGTGATCTTCCATGTGAAGGTCTGAAACTTTCAGTATTATTTAATATTTAAAAAAATCCGGATTCCGAAACTGCCTCGATCCACAAGCAACTTTGAAAATCTTTGGCAGCTTATTTTGGAAAACCAGAAAAAATTAAATATTTAAATATTTAACAGTTGCACGATTCTTGTTTTCAGTAAGAAACTTGTGTCAAGTTTGTCATGAGGAATCCCGAGTGATGCGTTGCAACGTTAAACAGCACGTGACTGGTGTGCACTGGAACCACAGCATATGAGCCCAGGTCTAGTGCTGCTCAGATGTGCAAAACACCAACGCAAGCACATCTGAGTGCTTGTGGGCATTTTGGCTCATGAAAGCTGTCTCGAGAAGGCTTGACACGCTTCTAGTCAGAGCCCAGGACGCTGTCTTTTGAAAATTCCGTTGTATGAACCGGAATCATGGGTGTTCACAACATAATTTGTGAAATAGGCGAGGCTTTTGGTATGTCGCAATGGAAGCCTGCAACGCACTGTTTCCATCAAGCCCAGTCATGTCGCAGCAATAACAACCCTTGGCTTGGCAACCCAAAGCGTCATTGCATCCCTGTTGTAGCTTCCTCAGTCATGTGCCGTTTACCTTGAACTTGTGATCACAGCGCAGAACAATACTCAGATGTGCTGAAAATACTTGTGAGCACATCTGGCTGCATATGGTGACCGAGACAACATGTTCATAAAAGATCATCAGTTGATGATGCATATGCTGCTCATCCAGCTGACTCTAGATCTTTCACACTCGTGACAGTTTTACAGTAGTGACTGTGGGAAAGCGAGGCAGAAAGAGCATGGATGCTGATGGACATTGCTGCCAAATGAGTTTGTAGTACTACTGATGGCTCTGCACTGCATCGAACATATACATATAGATGTCTCCCTCTCAACATCCTAGTTTGTGACAATGTTGATGCAGCAACTATACAAAATCACTTTGAAAATCTGGATTTCCATCCCAAATACAACCAGATCTATGTGTCTCCTCAGTGTACATGACATGTCATTGCCATCATGTTTCTCCATCCCAGACACAACCAGACCTATGTGTCTTCTCGGTGTACGTGACATGTCATTGCCATCATGTTTCACTACCATCCCGTACAAATCTTGACCTGGTAAAGAATCCTGTATCAAGTCTGCCACAAGGAATCCCGAGTGATTCCTCATGTTTGTGCTGCTGTGACTAATGGTTGTATTATTAAATATTGAAAAGAAAATCAGAATTCCGAAACTGCCTCGATTCACACGCATTTTTTCAAATGTTTGTCAGCTTATTTTGCAAAACCAGAAAACATTAAATATTTAATTGAATAGTTGCAAAAATTTGGTTTCTGAACATTTCTAGATTTCAGTAAAGTGGTCATGTCAGCTCCGCTGTCATCACTCAAAGCATGATACAGATTCCAGCTCACCAACCACTTCTTCATCTGACTCGACACACAAGCGCACATACTTCGAATCTGTTGGTGTGTGTCTTTTCAGCATATCTGACAAGCGATAGCAGTTGAATCCTATTTTTCTGTACAATTGAACTACTTTCGGAACTGCCAATGTCAGCTCAGCTGCACCCTGTCAGACCAGTTGCAACACATCAACTCAGCTCAACATGTTGAGATAGTCGTAATGCTGTCATACCACTTCAGCATGAACCAACTCGAAGCTGCAATGACAAGGACCTTGATCTAGGACAAGAAGCTACATTGTGTTCACTAGTGGCTGGCAAGGATGGCAAGGACCATCAGCAACAAAGAAAAACAGTCAAACCTTTTTCTCTTGGAAAGGATCATCAATGAACGTCAATCACATCATCGCAACATCCATGCGATGATGTTGCGATGATGTGCACAAGTAAACCCTTCATCAAACGCATCACAGCTTAGACGGACTGCAACTTTAACGTTTATCCCAAGCAATTTTAACTCCAAGTCCGCTGCCATAAACAGTGATGAGACATCACATTGTAAGAGTGATCAAAAGCGATATCAACGCACGCATTCGACGAATGCAATCTTTGTAAAAAGCCGACTTTAAATTTGGCCCTTAAATCGACTCAAACATCGCTCTCCTGTACCAGCCAAAAGACATCTCGTCCCACTGGCAGGGCAGGCTTTGAGGCTTTTTTCCGCTTTTTTCCGCTGTTTCGCTTCAACCGATCGAACTTTTGTCGACTTTGCGACTTTACACGCAAGTGTGGCACTTCGCACGCTAGCTTATGATCGACTTCCGCCCGGTTTTTGAGAACATTGGGCACTTCATTGGTAACAGCCAATCCCACCGTAGTTACGCTTAACCGATTGAAATCGTCGATTTCAACCCAATGATCGAGTTACGGCCCAATGAAGTAGTTACGCCGTAAATTTTGGATTAAACCATAACCTCGCTTACAACTCCAA
>JAABUI010000856.1_pt1 | contig 19774 bp, 33 predicted proteins | sample 5559111 | NCBI WGS metagenome assembly JAABUI01 (sample SAMN10711870, study PRJNA513365) | rock metagenome | isolation source: Antarctica rocks | place: Antarctica: Victoria Land, Buttleship Promontory
GATACCAATCCCAACTACCATCACCAAAGCAAAACTCATTCTTCTTCACCCCTGCCAATGGGAATCTCTCCGTTCCCTCTACGCGACCTGCTTCGACCACACCTGAGCCCCGCACGAACGGATCCGCGTCCACCGTCGCAGTCTCTCCATCACAGACACCTACCCTTACGGCCTCCCCACCCCGATTGAAGGGATCAGGACGACCTGCGGCCAGACCAAGGCAGAATTCCAGCAATTCGCGCTTACCGACCCTCACCCTGCCCGAGGGTAAGGTGGCACGAGGATGGAAGGATCCACCTATGTCGGCTTTCAATGATGCTATCGACGATCGCGTGCCATCTGGAATGCTCACACCGACCGCTAGATCGGGATACGAGCATACCCTCTCCCGGAACTCGAGTCGGGTGAATCTCAGTGAGATTGGTCTGGCACAGCGAAGCGCGAGTCGTGCCGCCACGCCATACGATCTGGAGGATGGCACGCCTTGATCTCGTTCGGGACATTTTGGGGGCTTGTGAAATAGTGTCCCGCCAATGGCCCAATTCTTTACACTGCTTGCCCTTGATACACCCGGTATTATTAATATCCTAGTCGCATGCTATCTGCCTTGTCTCCCTGATCGCTCAGAGATCGTATACATGCCCGGGAGAATTCGTCTCCAGCACCAGGCTGCCCGAGCGCTTCTTCCGCAGTAGTCGCTTTACCTATTCGCAGCATCAGCTTGTTGGAACCTATAGTCAAGTCCCTCACCTCCTGCCAAATTGTCTCCCTCAGCTTGCCAAGATCAGTCTTATGCTCTGGTCGGAAGCCCCTGTTCGGCAGTATAAGCCAATCAGCCGGGCTCTGCAGAGTGAAGTACTTACAGGAAGAGATTCCGCGCGTAGTTCGCCGCTTCAAGCGAGTTGTTCTTGTTCCCCGGGTCGGTGTGGACGTGCTCAAGGCGTTGACGAAGGTCGTCAGGATCTGGGATATTGTAGTGCGGCCAAGCCATACGGATGGCGTGCCACCCTTGGAAGAATCAGCTTTGGTTTGAAGCCCTTGGTATGCGAAGACTGACACATGAAAGGGCCTGTTCAACGATGTCAGCGTCATACTTGTTACGACGAGTCCGGCTCACGACCGTCCATCAGATGCTTCTCGTCATGATGCACAGAGTAGCTCGTCATGCGACCGGTGACAAGGTCGAAGCGGTGAGCGGCCCAATGATCCGCCTATTGCGGAGTGTCAGCGGGGCATCCAGCATCGTGAATGCAGAACACGCACCTCGTTGCGATGCCGTGCGACAGCAATGATGACCCTCGGCGCCTCCTTGAGCATAAATGCTGCGACGTGCCGTCAGGCAACATTCATCACCAGACACGCAATGACTCACGGTACCACATTTCTTCAAGGATCTGCTTCGCTACCTGGAAGTTCTTCTACACTCGAGAATCAGCCTTAGGATAATGTTGTAGAGGTCCGCCATACCCCATGGACAGCCTTGCTGATCGCGTCTGCCATATTAGGCGGTACGAACAGTTTGTCGCATGCCCTCGGCGGAGCCTCAGACATGTGTCGTCGGATCAAGCTGGCTTGCCTATCAGTGATCTTCCTGAGACTTGATGGAAACTTCCCACCGCTTGAAAGTCATCATGACAAAGATGGTAAGCGGAAACTCCTCGACCTGGCCCAAATCAGCATTCTTTTTCCCATGTCTGATCGACTTGCTTGTTTACTGAGGCTGATGTTCTCCAGCGCCCTGACGAAGGAGTTCTCCTCCCACAGTAACGCCCAGCTATATAGTCTCTGGGTTACAAGATCCCAAGGTGCCGGGTCCTGCATCGTCGGGTTGATCGAATCGATGATGTGGAGCATGTCACGGTGGCTACTCTGAGCCCGGCTTGGAGACTCTTGATAGGCCGTCTTGTCTTCTGTCTGGCTTCGTCGATCATCGAACTGCGGAGGCGACGGCATCAAATCTGTTCCGGGCCCCCGTGTGCTCGCTTTGCGAGGTGCAGACTTGGGGATCGGCGTGGGTGCGTTGCTGCGAATGCTCTCGGAGGGAGGTGGCGGTAGATCTCTTTCCTTTGGGTCAGGCAGAGCGGTACTCGTCTTTCCCACGACCGTCTCCAGAGGAGTCTCGTTGTCCGCGAGGCGAGGAGTACGCTGCCCTCCATGCGCTGTAGCACTCGGCGTGACAGCCCGCTGACTCTTTCCAACCTGGCTCTCCGTCGGTGCCTGGATGTTGATAGTCGGTGGTGCTCGTGGTGGCGGGACAGGATCGCCTGGCTGAGGCATCTCAACCTCCGAGCCCCAGGAGATGACGTCGCCCGCCGCATCGGCCGGCATCGGTCGTTCGCTGGGGGAGAGAGTTCTCAAGTACGCGCCGCCCTTAGGTGTCGCCTCTGTCTGGTTGAAGTGTCTGTTGTAGGGCTGAGGATCGCCTGTAAAACCGATACTAGCGAAGTTGAAACCAGCAAGACCAGGAACACTACTAGGCGAGAAGCCTGAGCCGGCCATTTGTTTGAATAGGAGATCGTTGATGAGCTCGGCCGGTATATCCTGGCTTGTAGGGGTGGCGTCATCAGCGAAAGCCTGCCGTTGCTGCTTCTCGAGCTCCAAGAAGCGATCATCGAAAGTGGCGAGACGCTGGATGATCTTTTGCAGTTGTCAGCATCCATGGCGATTGATGGCATTTCGGCTTACATCTTGCGCCCAAGAGGGAGGGGTTGTGGGCTGTGTGATGGTGTCAGCTTCGCCACTCCAGTCAAGGAAGGCAGGCCGCACCTCTGTTTTACTAAGTGCTCCTGGTGGTGCTCCTGGTGATTCGCCGTATTCGGTATGTTCGGTCCTCCTCGGGTGGGAAGAGTGACGGTCTCGCGATATAATCCTCCTGTTCTTCTTCGGTCGCGTCGGTGCTGTCGTGTCCTACAATTCCGGCTTTATAAGCATGATTCTCCTTGTCAAAATTTACACACCATCCCTTGGGCGCGAAGATCCCGTAGCTCGACGACGCGTGCTCGTGCGGCCCGGTTCAAAGCTCTCTTAGCCTCTATCCCGATGAGATTGAGACGTGCTGCGTCTAGTAGCTGGCAAAGCGTCTCATCGTGGAACTTGCTGTCCGCAACGACCTGTCTGACGTTGCTAGTCGTCGTCGGAGCAACGGACGCGGACGGTTCACGCGATGGAGGTTTCGGTGTGCTTGTACGCTCGCTCCCATCCTCCGACGCGACGGTGGGTATTTGCGGTAAAGTCTGATCTTGTGAATTCTTGGCGGAAGATTCAAGGGGCCCTGTGTTTTGTGGCTTAGCAGACGTGCCTATGGCCGGCTTAGGCGGGGCAAAATCGGGTGGCGGTGTTGTCTGACGGACCTGACGGACATAGCAGGAATTAGCACGTTCTCCCTGTTGCAATAGCCAACCTACCTCCTGTCTCGACGGCTTCCGAGCACCAGGCGGTGAAAGGTCTCCTTCCGTTATGCATGTGCCTGATTGCGTCCTTGCAAGCTTCTCCGCAGCATGCTTTCTCGTGGAAGCTGCTGTCGGCGCATGCAATGCCTCCTCCTCAGCGAAAATACAGCCATTAGCTCTGGGAAATCTATCTGTTCCAAACTTACATCGTCGACCGACTCCACGAACGCGCTCCTGTCTGTCCTCCTGTGCGCGCTTTCTGGGCTTTTTTGTACTCCGTTCAGACCAGGTTCGGTGCTGACACCATAGAAACCTCTGCCTGTCCCGGATCCTACGCCTATGGCCATGCCTGCACCCGTGCCTGTCCTCATGGCCATCATCGGCCTCGGTAATTGCAGACCCATGGGTACGCCAAAGGGGATGCGAAAGAACGAATCCTGATTCATACGAGCGAGCTCGTTCGATGAGTCCCCTCCCTGTTGCTGAATGATGGCAGGTTGTATCGATATGTGGCGAGAGGTTGGCATGCCGTCTTGTTGAAGGAGATGGCGAAACGAGGGTCCGCTTGTCGAAGTGTCGTATGTACCCCTAGGTCCCTTCATTCCGCCTTGAACAGACGCAGGCTGAGGACCACCAACGGCTTGCAATTGGGCGAGAGCTTGAGCTCGAGCTGATTCCATTGCCTCGGCCTGCTTCTTGGCTGCCTCCGCGGGCGAGAATGGGTAATCGTGGTGGGGTTGTTGTAGATGAGGATCATACGCTGCATGAGATGCAGTGACAGGTTTCATACCGGAGGACTGTCGGGCGCCGTTAAGCGTTGACGCTGGAGATCGTGGTATGGGGCTGGGTGCGAGCGGTTCAGGGGGAGGCATGCGGGTATATTGGCTTTGGATGGGTGGCACAGCTTTGCGTGTCGGCCCAGTACTGTGCATCTACCAATACGAATACGTTGAGCTAAGTCTCCACAGAAACAGGAGGTACTCACGGCAAGACCCCTTACCGGCTCCTGACTAGCTTCTCTGCCAAACGTCCCGGCTCCTGGACTATCCCCGGTGGACTGTGACACCTCTCCGTACAATGCTCCGCCCACCATTCGGCCCGGAACCGCATCTTGAGGCATACTCAGAGACCTCATCCCGGCACCCCTGCTCAACACTTCGCTGTCCGGCTTCGGCGCTCTACCTCGTTCCTCGACGCCTTCCAGCCCGCCCATGTCCTCGGTTTGTCGTCCGCCAGCTAGAGCGGAAAAGGGGGGAGTACGTTGAGCATTGTATGCGAAAGGGTGGACCTGGCGGGACTGAGTGGGTGGGATAGCGTCATGTTCGTGCATAGTCTGACGGCGGCTTGCTGGCTCTGCATTCATGTCACTTCAGGGAATTGACCGGCTGGAGGGAGCTCACGAGAATCATAAGGACCGAACATTCCTTCCGGTGGCTGATAGCCTGCAACCTCGATCCCTTGCATCCAGGGAAGGACTAAGGATTCGCGAATCAGCCTCTTCCTTTGTCGATCAAGGTACGATTCAACTCACCTTTGGCATGCGCTCTGTACCGTGGAACAACCAGTACCAACAGGAAAGCGGTCCGTCAGCCTCACTTCCTTGAACGAGACTATACTGACGAAGGCGTCTTGTTCGCTTCACCAGAGCTCCTCGAAGCTTGCTGAGGTGGAGTGGTACGGTTGGAGTTCGCAGGTTCTCCTCCGAGCTTTTGACCTCCTTCCCTCTGAGCTGTGAGTGCGATCGGGGTCGAAGGTGGATAGTAGGTCGATATGGTAAACGGTCGAGAAAACGTCAGCGACATGATCTTATCTCGGAATTATGCTGGAAGATCTAACAATAGAAAGATGAAGAGAGGACTCGAGGTCATGAATGTTAGGCGTCGTCATGAATCCGGTAACGGCGGAGAAGGGGGGTTTTGTTTGCTCAAAGGATGTTGAGCGATGCTTTGCCCGGAGAGGAAGGAGGGGACTAATCCCGTCCGCCTTTACCGATATCCCGCACACATGCGGTGTAGAGCAAACATGAACAGAAGGTGGCACCGGAGAACAATGGGGGATGGCGAATATCTCACACATCTCGGCTTCGTTCGCTTTCTCATTGGTCGGCTGCAGCACTTCGCCAAGTGGAGCCATTTGATACTCCCTCGTGCGCATCAATTTGGTCGGCATCGAGGTGAGGCTAGACTGTTGCGGTCGGGTTTTCGCGGAGAGCTCCAAGAGGTCGCTATACAAGGCTCAAGCTTAAGAGATCGATGGAATGGGCAGCAACAAGTCAACGAGAATGAAAGAATCGAAGGAGAAGCAACCAGTTGTCCTGGAACTCTGAATAGAAGCTCGTTCAACACGAGGTTTCGGCGCCCTTCGTCGGCGATTGGCCGATGCGCTCGGAACAGCGTAATCGGGCCGCCCGAAGCTACTCGAGCAGAAGGCGAAAGGATGCTCGAAGTTTAAGGCGCGATAACCTGATGCCGATGAAAACATCATCAGGAAAGCGCTTTGCTCGCGGCCAAAAGAGGTTTCTTTGTTCGCGAATCATTGTATCGGCAAACAGTCTGTCCGCTTCGGGATTTGTGTTCGGATCGAAAGAAATCGTGCGACCTGATTAGCTTCCAGGCACGAGCACGCACCCGTCAACCCGTTCGAATCCAAAACCCTTTCATGTCACCAGATGCCCAGAATTGTCCTTTCCAACAGAATGAGCTGCAGCCCATGCCTCAGCTTCTCCTACTCCCCGCCCCGGTCGTACTCGCATCAATACGGGTATCGGAGCAGCCAACATGACGAGGAGGAAGAGGAAGCCGAGTCTGATGTTGCCTGTGACATCCGCGATGAGGCCGACGATTGCAGGTCCGAGGAAGGAGGCGGATTTGTCGGTAAGAGAGAAGAGGGAGAAGAAGGTGGATTCGTGGCCCTGTTATCTGCTTGATAAGCTGTTATGCAGCTACCTGTTGAGCGGGAAATGTACCGGTGGTATCAGCTCCGCATACACCGCTCTCGAGTAGCTGCTGAAGGGTGCGTACAGCTATGCATACCCCATCGGATAAAAGTCACACGCCCATAATCACAGACGCACCATGCCGAACCAGATCGCAGCGATATACATCTCCGGCCCCGTCCGCAGATCGCCAAAAGGCAACACCAATCCCAAACAAGCATATGCCCGCAACACCTGCGCCGCCACGACCAGCATCATAAGCAGACGGCAATGGTGTACCCGAGACGATGCTGTGTTATTGGTGCGAAGATGGAGGAGAAGACCGCCGCGAGCTGAACGAGGATACCGATGAGGATGATTTTGGACGCTGACATTCGAAGGGTCGAGGAGGCGTATAGGATGGCAGTGTAGGTCGTGGTGTGAAAGCCTGGCGCTTATCAGCTACGGAAGGGCTGTACGAGAGGGGATACTCACCATCTGATAAAAAGATCCATGCGAGGAGGAACGTGTACAGGTTCGGTAAAGCCTTTATCTCGCTCCATCGCACCATTCTCCCCACCCTAGCGTATGTTCGCCCGAGCCACACCATTCTTCCCCCATTGCTGGACTCCTCTTGAACCCCACCCAGGAGTCCGATCCAGGCGGGTATCGTGACCGGCCCACCATACCTCACAAGTCCGATGGCTAGCCGCAAGGATGCTGTCGAACCCGTGAAGCAAAGTGACGGGTATGAAGAGGAGCGCGAGCACCGATACGCCGGATAGGAAGCCGATTGCTGTGCCGGTTGAGGAGAGACGCGAGGTCGTGAGTGATAGCAGTGTTGCCTATCGGCCGCTGGGAGCTGGGTCGAGACTGCTTGGCGCAGCGAGATCTAGTGTCGAGATAGCCTGGACCGCCGGGCGAACCGCCGGAGGTAGAAGGTGCTGCGCTTCTTCCTCTAAGCTTGTGTCTTTATACCCGATCCCATCCACGACACCCGCCTCACCGCCCGCAGCTGTTACAATCTCGTCCTCTCTCGCTGATCCCGGCAAGAACGCATTCGCGCAAACGATGCTTGTTGTATAAGCGACGTTCCCAAGGATAATCAAGATCGCAATCAAACTGGGACGAAGGCTCTTGGTTTCGACGGGAAGAGGAAGAAGAGGATTGCGGAGAATGAGCCAGCAAAGGCAAACGTGACAAGCAGCCATTTGCGCCAATATGCTTTGGTCACGTTAGGTCTGACAAAGCTCTAGACAACAGGGGACGTACGACTATCGGCAAGGAGTCCGATCGAGATGATACTGATAGCTTGCATGGCCACAGCTATCGACTTGACGTACATACTGTATAGAAATTCAGCTGCGTCTCCTGAGTAAAGGAGGGACGAACCTGAAAGACGCAGTATCCACCCACACCCCCAAGATATGGGCTTTACACACCATCTCCCCACCATCGCTAATATCTCTAGCCTGGTCGCAGGGGACGACCAAGTCAGGTGCGAGGTACTCGACTTCCCTGGCCATATCTGATATGGTCAGATGTTGCCGAAGGAAAGGGGGAAGACGGGAGACATACGTTCTAGCGCGATGGGTTGGAATATGCCCTGAACTCATAAGTCAGGTCATGGTCATCACAAGATGCAATGAGCGGAATATTCACCATAGCACACGCCGCGAAGACTTCGGCGGACGTGAGGGGGGCGGGAGCATCATGACGCTGTACTCTGGGCCGATTTCCAAGGAAGCGGATGGTCGGATGGATGGAGGAGCTACAGTTGTCTTTTGACCTCTAGCCATTTTGTCGTGGCCAGCACTTGACTGCGAGGGGATACTTGTCGAGGCTTTGTGCCCAAAATGCAGAAGTGGAGGTGGTAACTATGCATTTCGGCTATCCGATCATGCCGAGATCCGTCCGTCATTTGCACGCGTTTCATCTCAATGCCTCGGTATATAACAGTGCTGGATACCTTGGTCTCTCATGAATGAAAGCTGATAATGCTCATTCTCCCGGATCAGCCACTAAGTCGATATACAAGCTCTCAGATCCGACCAATCACGCGTCTACAGGGAAGATCAGCTGACTGAAAGCTCTTGATCGCGTGTGGCCTTACAGTAGGAGTTGCCAGCTTGGGCATAGTTCATCGCAGACAGCTCATCCTCACTGAATTTGTCTAGATACTTCTCGTGCGTCCGCTTGAAGGACTATTTCATGTCAGGTCAGCTTGATCTCAATACGAGGGTAGTATGGAAGACTGACCGCGACGCAAGTCCTGATAGTAGTGGACACCGGAGCGGGATCCGACACGCGAGGAGCAAGCACGTCTGCCAGCAGTTTGGCTACGACACTATCAGCATTGTGACGGCCGCGGATTGGAGAGCCGCTGACGCAGAAACTTTGGTACAGTATACGGGAATGCTTCGACCAGTGCCGTAGCGCCAAGGACGGCACCATGTAGCTGGACCAGCTTAGCCTGATATTCCGGGTTGATCTGTCCTGGTGCATCTCTTCGCTTCGGCAGAACCGTCGCCTTGATCTCGCGGGTGAAGCGATCCTGAGCGTGCGGTTCAGCAAAGCGACATTACGATACCAGCATCAAGTCACCTTGAGAACGACCACCATTGCCCGCTGAGAACAGCGGAGGAAGCCGCTCAACGTCCTACATCCTACGGTGAGCATGCATTATCCGGGCGAGGATCCGACTCACGCGGATGCCATTTCGCGGACCTCTTGATTCTGGTCGCGGAGACAGGCCGCCACGACCTGATAGGTGACCGCTCAGTACGTGATCCGACGATTCGAAGATACACTCACGTCCAGGCACTTGGCTTTGCAGATCTCAGATAGCAACGACAAATTACGGAAGTAGACCAAGCTCAGAACTGGCAAGCTGTGGATCTTCGTCCTCCAAGACTAGAGCAGGGAATCAGCGCTGATATGAGGTTCGGTAGACCTTGGGACTTACAGGGGAATCCTGCAGTATCGATATCAAGGTCGCCATGAGCGGCTCGATCAGTTCGAGGGATGGAGTGATTGAGGTGATCATCGCCAGCAATCGCCCTGATGTCCGCTGAAGATCAGGATTATCGTTGAGGTCCCGCAGCTCGAAAATCTCTGGGCTATATTCAAGCTGTCAGCTACTTCTTGGATTCCAGTCAAAACGTACAGCACGGGAATGATGTACGGGAACGCCCCGGCAGCATGCACATCGGACAGCTCAACCGACAACCAATTCAATGCTGAAGGACGTATCAGCATGCTTGCTCCTTAGTGCCCTAACGTCACTCACTGGTCAATGCTGCAGTATCGTGTGTCGACAGTACCGCCTTCGGTCCATGCGGTCGCTCTGCCTTCCACTCCGGAAGCGAGCTCATGATCTTCTTCAATTGAGGCTCGAACAATCCGCTTCTGATATGCATGATGTCCTTCTCGAACGTGGCGTCGTCGAGGACTTCAGCTGTAAGAGCCGCGGCTGAAGAATATGAAGGGTGGAACTGTAGGGACTCAGCACAAGTCGGGAATGGCCTCACTTTAAGCTGATCGATTGCATTCAGGACGGACGCCATGAGACCCCGGACTTCGGCATATGGGCAATTGACCGAGTTGAAGTACAGCTCGACAAAGTCATCCGCCCAGGCGTTGAAGCGCCACTGAAGACACCGAATCACCGATCGGACGATCTGCACGCGCCGCGCGACTGAAAAACGTTAGTGATACCGCTGAGAGCAGGTGCTCACGGTCGAAGGCGGATCCGCTGTTGAAGTCCGCACCAAGTGCAGTATCCATGCAGAAGTCCATCAAAGGTTTGAATCGCCGCGGATCTTGGTCGTTCAGTATGTACTCGATGGATATGTCCCAGCACCTGTCCGGCCGTCAGCGTATGCTGGGCCGTTCGAAAGGGACGTACTTCGTCGTGTCGTGACGGATATTGTTGAAGAGCTCGGGTAGCTTAGGAGTCAACCAACCCCAAAACTCCGCGCGATCTGTGCCGGGCCACTCCTCCGATCCTCTCAACAAGCCCGAAAGGATCTCCCAGAGCGCCCGCACCTTGTGCCGGTCGTAAGTTTTCGTCGAATTCATCTCAGATAGGTATCCCTCGATGATCGGCTTCGTCGCCTCGAATACAGGCTTTCCAAAAAGCTGGGTAAGAGAGAGCACGAAATCGATGTGTGTTGCTGAAGGATAGTTTCGTGTATCCTCCTGCGCCCAGTGTTCTGCGATCTTGAAGGATACTCAGTTCATGATTTCGCACGTATTGATCACATACCTGTTGCCACCACCCGGCAGCAGAGATGGCCGTCTCGAAGATCTCGATCGCTGGCTGACAAGTAGAGTCGGTCTCCCACGCCTGCTCTTCCCAGCCTGGCAGACGCGTCACCTCCATCTTCGAACTCCATGCGAGCCATCCAGTGTCGAGCCGATCCTGCAGAGCGGCTTTTGACTCGTCCTCTGGTAACGGCTCTCGGAAGGCGGCGAGGTACCGCTTGGTGAACTCGGGCGAAGTATCCGGTAAGTCTATTTCTGAGACGAAGGCGTCGACCGGTTCCTCCAGGAAGAGACGTTCCTCGGAGCCCTCACATAGTGATCGCAGGGCAACATGGAAGAGCATCCGAGTGGTACCCCTGCAGACAGAAGGTCAGCTCAGCCTGCTCCTCTCTCAGGATTTACTCACACAATCCCGAAATCCCTGATTCGAGGATGGAGATTATGAACGTTCTCAACGAAGAACCGTGCTAATCGGGTATCGACAGGTCGATCCCGCCTGGTGACAGCTAGCAAGAATCTGCACGCGGACAGAGTATAGCGCCAATTCAATTGGGGGTTCGTAGCGATAGCGAGAACTCGATCGATGAAGACGTCCCATTCCGAATCCTGCTGAACCAAGCGCTCCGTGATGCCGTTATGGAGGCCAGTGATAATCTCCGCGTCAGGCTTGATCCTGATGATCTGGACCAAATTGTCGGCAGCTGCTTCAACACCTTCTGTACGGATGTCGAGATCGAAGGAGAGAGGTTCCTTGATGTTGCTGATGAGCTCCTCGGTAGCTTTCGCGACGAGCGCTTGCACAGAAGCCTTGTTCTCGTGATTTGCATGGAGCAGACATTCCGTGAGCTGAACGAGTTGGCGCCAATCGTAAGCGATCCTTGTAAGTCCGACATGGTTGTATCGAAGCACGTAAAGAGCTCCCTTCATGACGTCTGGATCGGTCCCAGGTTGGAGCGCCTCGAAAAGCATAGGAAAGCAGAGAACCCATACCCCACGGTACATTTTCGCAATTGTCTCAAGTTGTGATTGCGCTGTACGGCGTACCCTTAAGAACGGCGATATGCAAAAATCCAGCATACTCCGAATGAGATTGTCGTCCAGCGCCGAGCGAATTCGATAGTACGCCAGAGTTGTGAGGCGGTTTTGGTGGTGGACCGATACGCCAGCCATCAATATCGACCGATGGTGCTTGCGCTGACCCTCGTACAGCTTTTTCGAGGCCATCATACCGGTATATGCAGCTTGAGCGTTCGAAAATTGCTTCGATCGTATGCCGTATGCGGTAAGGAGGGTACCGATGGTAGTGACTAACAACTTGACTGTATCGACTGAGTTATCCGATTCGCCCGCTCCGCGCATAAGTACGGCGGCACGATGAAGGGTCTCGCCTGCTGTTGAGCGGAAGGACATGACATTTTGGAACCGGGGATCGTCGGGCTTGGTGAGGAGGAGACCTGACTTAAATGAAGGCGGAAGGCGCAATATTTCGGTAGGCAAGTACCTGGTAGGAATTGTCAGCAAGGTGACCTGTAGATCAGGGAAACAGTTCACGACTCGGCCGGGACCCCGCCAGTCTTATGCGCCTCGATTTCGGCGATAAGGTTGTAGGAGCCTCGCAACACCTTGTCGATTACACTCAGAGCCCGGCAGAACTCGTTGCTCCAAACATTATCACCAAATGATCCTTCTTCGAGAAGTCGGTCAATTTTGGAAACACAATCGGCGGCGAGACCAATCGCCTCGAGCGCCATGTCTATGTCTTCCGTCGAGGGAGTACGCCACTCTGGCTTAAGCTCGGCAGAGCGGTACATCTTGCCCCACCACAGGTGGTGATTGAGTTTGAAGTCTAGGTGATGATCAAATGGGCACAAAAAAAGTAATAGATGCGAACCTTCATTCTGGTAGTCGTCATTGTTCACCATGCGCATCTCGGTGAAGTATACCGACGTGAGACAGCTAACGGACTTTTCGATAATCTTGCCAGTCCAAGCCCAGCCTCTCTCTGAAAAGGTCGAGTCAATCATGATCTTGAGCAAACCGACGTAGTCGGATCGATACTCTTTATCGGATAACTGAGTCCGTCATTAGGCAGGAACAGACCAGGTAGGCCCGGAAACTTACTATGACACGACCTGGCATGAGCATTCCGTATAAGATCGACTGCCACCAGTGCAAGGCGGCGTCCGATGCCACGGGAATGGAAGTGGTGGTTGACCGTGTCGAGGAGGCACCGGCTTTGAGCTCATTGATGATGCGCTGGCGGCACATGGGAAAGAATTTCGCAAACGTCATAGGCGCGTTTGCGGATGAGAGATTGCGAACCAGCTCGCCAATCGCATCGACAGCATTCGGGCGGCATGTAGTGGACGCGTATTCAGCGATCTGATCAAGCACGTGGTCAAAGAGCTTGTCATCAAGCGACGCAAAGACTCCGCCGCATGTATGCTGAGCAGGTAATGAGCGAAACTGTCAAGGCGTTGGATCAACAGTACCCACTAGGACACTGTGCAAAGTCATCGCCTCTGTTTTCCCGCCCGCCCGACCGGACTTTCCACCTTCCTCCGGCAGATTACTGAACAGGAGCAATACTCGACCGAGGAAATCGGGCACCCAATCGCGGAAAGCGGCGGTAGCAAAACGCACCCGTCCATGCACGTCTTCGGAGCTCAGATCCTCCAGCTCATTTGGTACCGAATCGTTCGCGTCATCCTCGACTGTCGGCCTTGCCGAAGGTCGAAGCGCTCGTGAGCCAACTTTGATGGCCGCACTGTCTTCTACCTCAGAGATGTCGCTCAGGCGGATGAAATCGACCATATTGGATATGGCCATGCAGCTGAGGGCGGTCTTCCCAGGATCGTTCAGGTCTATTCCAGGGAGAAGGAGTGCGAATGTGTCAGCGACAAACATGCCGCCATGGCGCCAAATCTGTCGAGCGGCGAAAGGTTGAGCCAGCGCAGCAAGGGCAAAGGTGACTGCGGGAGTCCGCTGAGTCTGTTCGGAGACCGCGTCAGTGAGCAATGAGGACATCATACACAGCGAAAGCATACCTCCTCCAGTCCTTGCAGCGAGGGAACTACTCGCTCCATGACGGCTGGCATGATCAGGTCCGGCTCGAGAAGCGCTAGCTTCTTCAGAGCTGAGATTGCCGGGGTCACCGATTCCATGTCCTACGCAGCAGAAGGTTTGATCAGCTTGACGCAAAATCAGTAGCGGTATCCAACAAACCTTGTTGAACATAGCAGTCAGCGCCAAGGGCCGGATCACCAGCACAAATTCCCGTTTCATGGCTGCGGTCAACCGCCACTCCACTGGCGTCTTGCAGCTAGGCTCCTCTTCGGCTTTCCACCGCTCGGCGAAGTTGCTGGAAAGATGCGACAAGAAGATAGTGAGGAAGGCGGACCAATGACCGGAATTGCTGGGATGGAAGAACTGGAGAGAACGCGTCAGCCGAGATGACGTCAACTTGAGGGGTACGTACAGTCTCACAGCTGGTCAGAAGCCGAGAAAGATGATCGAGAGCCTTACTACCAGCAAGATATCGCCTGTCGGTCTCGCTCTTCTGCCCTGCTGCCGCAAGACTGTCTGAACTACCCAAAGTCTTGATGGCCAACCCATTCTGAAGGCGGGTGAAGGCTTGCGGGACGGGCGTCATCGTGCCAGGGGTACCGCCGTTCGATGGTGGTGGAGCTGACGCTGCATCCTCCGACATGCAGAAGATGATGGTCTCCGCCAGACTTTGCACCCGATCGATCGGTTTCTTGGCAGCCAGGATTTTTTTGCTCGCGCGACTGTCCGCCATGGTCACAGACATGGCGTTGTGCGAGGCGATGCTTCCACCAACGGGGACATCTGATTCCGTCGTCAGCTATGTTCAGCGTGAACGAAACATTCGCTGACTCAGGGATCGCAAGCATTTCGTCATGAGGAATTCGAATTCCTCATCGGTGAAGATGCCGACGTCTTTCCTGATGCCCTGCCACTTGGGGTCTGCGAGACTCTCTTCCTCCGGCAGTAAATCTTGCTTCGCCCAATACGTGACGCCATCCTCGTCCTCTTCAATCTTACCCTGCACGTCCAGCAGTCTTGCTTTGTGACCGCGAGCGATGCGCTTATGATTGGGGTTGTTGGTCTCTTCTTCCGCGGTGTTGAAAGTGCCTCTGGGGATGCGGTCAAGCAGTGATGGATCGGATCGGCCTGGGTCGATATGGGTGATTGCGAGCTGACCCATGAGATCGGACGCTTGGTCATCCCATAGTCCACTGTTCAAGCCATACCACAAGCGGAACACTGGCTCAGGGATCAGCTCTTGGTTCATCGATCGATGACCTTTTACTCACTCAGTGGCAGCCATTTTTGGCAATGAGAGATGGGCAGGAAGTGAACCAGGAACGTTTGAGTCGCCAGGATGGAGTCCATACTCGGCTCAAACTTTGGCAGGATGGTCTCCAGCATCTCGTCAACGTCTCCTGGATGGAAAAAGCGCTGTGCAGCCTCTGCGACATTAAGGTACAATGGTGCGAGGTTGACGGAGTGACGAGCGAGTTTGTTTGGATGGGGGAACAGCTCATTGTAGAGGGCATGGTAAAGAGGGCGCCAAGGCATGCGAAAATCGTATATGTTTTGGGCCCGATCACTTCAAGACTAGTTAAAAGCAGCTCGATCAGACACTCGAGACGCACCTAACGAGTCCGATAAATTGGTTACCGGCATCCTCGATGAATGACGACCCAAGACCAGGAACGACTGCAGTTGTCCGATTTGTGAGCCGCACAGGCTTTTGAGAGAATTCACGTACAGATGATCTCGTAGTAGAGAAAGCTGAGTCTGATCTTCATCTCCTTCTTCATCGGATATCCCATACTCATCCATCTGTGCGAAAGCAGCGGTCAACCGTCATGCCAAGACAAATGCAGAAATGGGTCGTCTTTCTGGTGAACTCACATTGACAGAGCTGAGTCCCACATCCTAAAGCCTGTTCCCCATTCCCGGGCTTTAACGCACTCCACCAGTCGGCAAGCGATGAGCGCCAGCCGATCGTCCATCTCCGCCAAAGTTTCAACTTCGTACGGCAGAGAGAGCGGAAGACCGAGACATGATAGACGAGGATCGTCAGGCTAAGTGCAGGTAGGTATCAGTTTTGGTAATGAAGGCGGATGGAGTAGATATATGAAGGTAGACGACCCGACTGGTCAAGTGAGCTCGACCTTGGCGAGCGAGGGGAAGCCGGAAGAGGAGGTACGGAGTACTGACGTCTGTCTTCAGGCTCACGCCACCGACACCTCCTGTCGACGCCTCGCCTAACCGGTTGGGCACCGGTGACGGCCATACCTCGCCCATGTCTTCCTCGACGCCCTCGTCCTCAGCTGATGGCGGATCAGATAGGCAGCGAGGTGGCGATCACACAGGAGAAGTGACGGAAATCCCAGGTGCATCGGCGAGAGGAAAGAGGCAAGAGGCGAGAAACGAGTTGGAGATGGGGAGATAAGGCAAGGAGTCGACGGGTAGAGATCAAGATCAGCGAGGCACTACCGTCCAAACGATGGCTCAAGCCTCACAGCCGAAGTATTCGTCCAACTTGGCAAGCTCTTCTTCCAATTCCCTGTCCTCTCCTTCCTCGTCGTAGTAATCGTCACCGAAGGACCCCGACTCTACGGTGGAATTAACACCGTATGACGGCCGGGAGTTTGGATGCGATATGATGCCAGGGCGAGCTGTTCGAGCTGCACGAGATACAGGAGACCTGTCAGGGTCTTGTGGCAATAGAGATAGAGAGGCGAGAGCAGGTTATCTTGATTGGCAAGACTGACGCTTACGAGTCTGAGGGTGATGTGTCGGACGGTTGAGGCGGCTTCTGAATGAGCTTGCGATCGCAGTCATGGGCTCGGGCATGCACGTGGCAAGACAGCGTCCGGAAATGTCACCAGTATGAATGCCTAGATGTTTGTACCTTGGTCTATCATAGACTGAAGTCGAACTTGGTAGGAGACCATCGAAGAGTGAATTTCTCAGCTTTTCAATCGAGGCTTTCCGATGGAAGCTGGATAAAATGACGTGGGTATTCAGCAGGGGTGATAAGATCCAATGAAATACGACCAGATTTCCGACCCGAGAGCTTCTGGTCGGGATCCCTACGACAGCTTGCCTCGTCTACTCCTTTAGTCTGTCTATCATATTGGACTACACGGCGAGTAAATTTTCGACTGGCGGCAGTAGTGACCTTCGCAATCTTTTCAAGCCCCCAGATCCTCCTGTTGTCTTCATCCAAAGGACGACTGGCCCCTCCCGAAAATGCTCGTCCTTGCCGAAACCGCCATTGGCTTCGTCGTCTTCAAGCTCAGTAGCGATGCCAAGCTGAGCAATAAAGACTTGTGGAAGGAGTTCGAGACGCCGGAAGGAGCTAACAAGGCGTACGTAGAGCTGCCGACTTCCGCTTTCCAGGCGGACGACTTGCTGATAAGTTGATCCTTGCAGACTGAAAGTCCAGGCCATACAACGATTCACCTCCACTGCCACCGCCGTCGAAGATCTCAGTGCTATACAAGAGGGGCGGCTGACGGATACTCTGTCGAAGTTTCTGGTGGATGCCATGGGAGGAGCTGGGGATACGGACGGGGAGAAGAAGAAGAAGAAACAGAAGATGGAGGAGATGCTCATCGTTTCTGAAGCGAAACTGGGTGAGTACAGGCCGGTCGCAACGACCTATGTTGGATTTCCTCTGATATCTATCAGCGTCCACCATCAACAAAACCCTGCAAATTCCCGTTCTCTCCGATTCCACAACTCAGGATCTATACCGAGGTATCCGACAGCAACTCGCATCACTACTCGGCGGTGTGGATTCTAAAGATCTGAACACCATGTCCCTCGGTCTCGGTCATTCGATGAGTCGGTTCAAGCTGAAGTTTTCGACGGACAAAGTCGACACGATGGTGATTCAGGCTATTGCGTTGCTGGACGACCTGGATAAGGAGATCAACATATATTCCATGCGGGTAAAGGTGAGTCGAGCTCTGTAAAGGACTCGTCATAGATTCAGATGCGGCAACAGGAATGGTATGGATGGCATTTCCCCGAGATGGGGAAGATCATCGTCGATAATCTCGCCTACGCAAAGGTCGTAAAGCATATGGGTAAGCACTTCCAGCATCCGCGAGATTCGGTTGCCAATTCGATGCCTTCATAGGCTTCCGCACAAATGCTGCCTCTACATCATTCGAAATCCTCCTCCCGGAAGACCTAGAAGCCACCATCAAAGCCGCCGCCGAACTCTCAATGGGCACCGAAATCTCCGAATCAGACATGGCCCACATCCATTCCCTTTGCGATCAGGTCATCTCCATCACCGAATACCGCACTCAACTATCAGAGTACCTCCGGAATCGAATGCAAGCCATCGCGCCTAATTTGACTGCGATGGTCGGCGAGCTCGTCGGGGCGAGGCTTATCAGTCATGCAGGAAGCTTGATGAACCTGGCCAAGCACCCAGCTTCCACCGTGCAGATTCTCGGAGCGGAGAAGGCGCTGTTCAGGGCATTGAAGACGAAGCATGATACTCCAAAGTATGGGCTTATCTACCATGTGAGTTGCGCGCCAAGCATTCAATTTGAAGAGCTCATCAAGTATAGGCCTCCCTGATTGGCCAAGCTCCGCAAAAGCTGAAGGGCAAGATGGCCCGAATGGTCGCAACCAAAGCAGCCCTCTCGATCCGCGTCGACGCCCTATCTGACGCTGATTCGCGATCCGATCCACAAGCCGCCGAGATTGGTATCACCAATCGAGTCAAGCTCGAATCGCGACTACGCGCCTTGGAGCATCAGTTGGGTATTCAGTCTGTCCGGAGGGTCACCATTGGGCAAAATGGGCGACAACAACCCAAATTTGACATGTCTGGCGCTACCTCGAGCTATAATGCGGCTACAGATTCGGTCAAGCTGGAGAGTGAGACCGGGATGCTGCCGACGCAGCCCCAGCCGGCGGTAAATAAGGCTGTTCAGGCGGTACTCCCGGTCAAGGAAGAGAAGCGGGAGGAGAAACGGGAGGAGAGGGAGGGCAAGAAGGATAAGAAAAGGCGGAAGAGCGAAGCGGCGGATGTCTCCATGGAAGCTGGCGGCACGGACACACCAGCGGTCACCGGCGAGACCAAAGAAGAACGGCGAGCGCGAAAAGAAGCAAAGAGAGCGGTATGTTCATTCTTGCACGAGCTCGTTACTCAGCTCGTTACTTTGGGCTGATGGGTCCCAGGCAAAGGTGGCGAAGCGGGCTTCCGAAGTAGGTGTGAGCGCAGAAGCAGAGACATCGGAAGAGTCGGGAAAGAAGTCGAAGAAGCGGAGAACATCCGAGATGAATGGGGATGCGAACGGTCTGGCGGTGGAGGATGGAGAGAAGAAGAAAAAGAAGAAGAAGCGGGAGTCGGCGGTGTAAGGGTCGGGGGAATGCGGGGAGGTAGGAGACAGATGTCTTTGGGCTAGGGGTATCCTTAGCGGGTTGAGGCGCCTATCTTGTTCGCTTGTACGCAGGTATGTCAGCAGGCTAGGGGTCTCTGGGGTCAGAAGCATCCATGCGGCTTCCGCCACTAAACGGGTTCCGTCGGAAGTTGTTTCCGAGCGAACTTGCTGGAATTGAGTTATATTTCGGGACGAACGGCTTCGTGTACGCTGTCCTCGAAGGCAAGTACTCGTTCTCGAAGCTTACTCTCGAAACAATCAAAAAAGGATTCGGAAAGACGCGCAAAATGCCTAATACAATCTGCTACTTCGACATCACCATCGCCGACTCGCCAGCCGGACGAATCACCTTCGAGCTCTTCGACGACGTCGTGCCCAAAGTACCTTCTTCCTCCGCCTCTGATTGCCCTTCTCGCTGATGTGACTTCTAGACTACCGAGAACTTCAGGCACCTGTGTATCGGGGACAAGACGAACAACGATGGTGTCAAGCTCGCGTACGCCGGCTCGAGCTTCCATCGCTGTATCAAGGGGTATGTCCTATCCCGCTGGGGGAGATGGTCGAGCTGAGATGAAGGGGGACAGGTTCATGCTCCAAGGAGGAGACTTTACGAGGGGTGATGGGACGGGTGGGGAGTCGATCTATGGGGAGAAGGTGAGCTGAGTCCATCAGCCTGAACGACCGTTGGCGACGACGAGAGGGGATGCTGACGATACTGGTTTTCAGTTCGAAGGCAAGTAGTGACGGTTTCGGCTTTACTT
>JAABUI010000857.1_pt1 | contig 19771 bp, 18 predicted proteins | sample 5559111 | NCBI WGS metagenome assembly JAABUI01 (sample SAMN10711870, study PRJNA513365) | rock metagenome | isolation source: Antarctica rocks | place: Antarctica: Victoria Land, Buttleship Promontory
CCGCTTTTCCGGTCTCCCGGACGATCCGCACAGCCCCCTCACGAAACTCCTGATCAAACTTCCGTCGCATCTCTGGCATGACTACTCCTCATAGTCCATGCCTCCACGGTTTGGGGGGAGGTTCAGTTTGACCTCGAACTCGATGTTGCCGTCGTTGTAGAGGTACCAGAAGAAGCCGTATTCGTAGTTGCCGACCGTGGCGTAGCAGGAGATGACGAGGCGCCGGGAACGGCGCACCTCGGTCTTCTCGGTGCGGAAGTCGGTGTGTTTCCAGCTGACCCCGACGTCTTCTTCATGCATGCAGATGGCATTGGGGATGGTCACGGGGTGTCCGTCGGCGTCGTTGACGACGGCGTCGAAGTAGAAGATTTCGCCGAGGCAGTCGCAGCCCAGCGCCAGCGGATTGAGGAGGAACCCGATGCCGTACTCGCCTTCGTCGAACACGTTCTTGAAGCGGTGGGTGGGCGCTGGGTCGCCGTAGGGAATGTACATTTCCGACATGGATGCCCGGTGGATCACCGACCGCATCCGTCCCTGGTCGGCGTAGCCGATGTCGTGGAGTACGAGCCCCTCGCGGGGGCTGAAACCCACCCGCAGCCGCCACTTCTGCCAGTCCACCTGACGGCCGGTCACGGTGAAGCTCGGCCCGTCGGCCTGGGTGATCTCCAGGGGTTGAACATCGGGGCGCAACTGGGTGAAGGCAGGCCAGTTGCCAGGCTGGGTCATCAGCTCGGGCATGTAGTTTCCCGGCTGAGGCGGCAAGGGCACCACACCGTGATCTTCGACGTCGATAACCTCCATACGGTCCAGGTCGACCAGCACCAACAGGCCCTCCACCGGGCGGGCGTAGCCATTGTCGTCGGGCCCCGAGCGGATGAACGTCAAGGGCCGGATGAGGCGGTGACCCGTCTCGGTTTCCTGGCTGTAACCGGTGGCCCAGGGGTCCAGCATCGCCAGGCTGAAGTCGGTGACTCCGCGTTTACGGACCGCGGCCTGCCAACGGGGGTCGGCGCGGGCGAGGTCTTCGGCGGCGAAGAACTCCTCGAGCATGACGCCGGGCTGCACGCCCTCCAGCTCACGCCAGGCCACGATGGATTGACTGTCCAGGGAGACCAGAGCTTCGATGGTCTGACTGCGGGCTCGGTCATAGAGCACTACCAAAGCCTGCCGCTCCAACGGGGCGACGGTCTCGCTTAGGTGCTCCTTGGGCGGTTCGACCAGCGACACCGATACGAACCGGACGGACGGGGCGAGTTTGCCGTCGGCCCGCAGGATCTCCGTGGCGGCGGTGATCTCGGCGGCCGATAGCGGGTCGAGTGCGTGTGCTCCCGCCGCGGTTCGTTGGGTGTGTTGCATATCAGCTACCATCAGTTCCTCATCCATACCGACGCGTCGCCTCTGGTGGCGCGCACATTCGGTGCGATCGCTCACGTGCCCGAGCCCGGCAGTTGTAGCGCACAAGTCGCTCGCCCTTGACAGACCGCCGCCGGGTGGCGCCCTCCCGTCAAAGGCTCACCTCGATTTGAGAGAAACGGAAGTGACGGAGGGGTCCCATATTCGATTCGGCAAGTGTGTGACCGCAGTCACAAGTTGTCAATGATCGTGCGCAACCACACGTCGTCGTGCAGGCGCGATTCGGCTGCGCCGCCCGCAACAGTTCGAGGCGCAGACTGCGCCTTTGGGCGCTCCCACCGACTCGCTGCTGGCTGCCGCCCCCGCGGGTGGCATGGCCGCCGACCAGGCTTCGCGTGCCGATTACGCCCACCTGAGGCAACTGGTGCACCCCAACGACCTGGGCGAGCTGGACCGGCTGTGCTCCCCGGCGGCGGATCCGCCCGTCGGGGCCAGTGTGCGCCGCGAGGTGCGGTTGCCCGGTACCGGCGGCAGCTGGGTTGCGGGGGAGCTGGATGCCCGGCTGCACCTGCGAGATGAGATCACAACCCAGCTAATGGTGGCCATGCGCATGCGCCCGGAGTAGGCGGGTCACCGCCTGCGCCGGGCACGGTCCACGGCGGCGGCCCGCGCCGCGTACTCGGCCCTAATCGCGGCGGCCATGCGTTCCGCCGTCGCCCCCGCCGCCTCGGCAAGCACCTGCCGCGCCAACCGGTGGCCCGCTCGTCAGAGGGGGGCGGGTTCGTCATGACGACCGAAGACAATTTATCGGCGCTTGAATACTGCTGCGGGGAAGGCTCTTTGGACCCAGCGCGGGATCTCTCCCGCAGCGGGTTCGTCAGCCGAACGGCGACTGCTACAGCGCGTTGTCTGCGTCTTCGCCTTCAGTAAGTGTCTGGAAAATGATATGCAGGCCCACCAGTCCGTGTTCATGGTGGTCGAAGGCCTCCGGGATGGTGGTGAGGATCTGAAAGACGAACGATTGCCACAAGTGGACCGCGCCGGTGTTGGTCTCCACCACCGCGTTGAACTGCATACTGCGGTAGCCAGCCGAGCGGGCCCAGACCAGGACGTGCTCACCTAATGCGCGGCCTACGTCCCGCCCGGCCTGGGGCGGGTCGACCATGAAGCTGGCGGTGGCCACGTGCGAACCGCGGCTGGCACGGTTCGGGCCCATCTTGGCCGAGCCCAGGATGGTGTCGCCCTCGGCGGCCACCACCGGTGCGGCCCGGAGACTGCTCCATCCACTGCGGCCGAGCCGCCTCCAGCGAAAGGCTCTCAGGGTGGGCGTACGTGGTGCCGGTAGCGACGATCGCGGAGAAGAAGGGGTAAATGCCAGCCCAGTCCTCAGCCGTGGCCTTCCGGATAATCACATTTGAGACTGTAGGCACAGAGGTCGGGCCGGGGCCACTGCATTGCTCACGTCGCTTGGATCCGTGCCTCTGCACGCTCAGGCGTCAACGTGACCGTGAGCGCTCCCTGCGACTACGGCGGTCAGGGCGGCGCGGCATGCGAGCACACTTGGCTGACTGGCTGAGGCTCGCCGCGTCGAGGTGAAGATGGTACGGAGTGGGTCACCCTTCAGACGCCGGAGCCGCACAGTTGGCTTACGCCCCATCCACAGCAGTCCGGGCAGCAGTGCGACGGCGTTCCCGGATTCAACGAGTCGGATCTGGGCCTGAAGGTCCGCCGTCTCGAACCGCACATCCGGTTCAAAACCTGCCAGGCGGCAAAGTTGCTCGGCAAAGTGTCGCGAGGCGGCCCCTGTCGGCTCCATGACCCACGGCGCGGGGGCGGCATCATCAATCTCGCGGACATCGCCCCACGGCAAGGCCGCCGGTGGAACAGCCAGCTGGATCACGTCGGTCGTCAGGTCGACTCGATCGAGCTTGGGGTGCCACGGCGCGCCGTGTCCGGGGTACTGCTCGGCGATGACCAGGTCGAAGTCTCGCGCCCACGTCTCATGCAGGGCCGACTCGGGCTCACGTTGGATCATCGTGACGCGCAGACGTGGATGCTCGCACGCCAAGCGCGTCAGCGTTTCCGGCATCAGTGCCAGTGCGGCCGACTGAAAAACTGCGATCCGCACCGTCCCGGTGGCTTCCACCAGCGACGCGGCGAGGTCCGACTCGGCCTGCTCGAGTCGCTCCAGAACTGCGGCTGTGTGCTCCACCAGTATCTCCGCTTGCGGAGTCAGCTGAACCCTGCGTCCCGCTTTGCGCAGCAGTTCGACTCCGACCTCTTTCTCGAGCAGGCTCAGCTGTTGCGAGACGGATGAGGGACTTTGATGGAGTGCGGCGGCCACCTCGGCCAGGGTGCCCCGGACGTACAGCTCGCGCAGAAGTCGCAGACGGCGTATGTCCAGCATGCTTTTCCCTTTACATCGACAAAGCTGAACAATATCCGTCAGAAGGCATCGCTTTACCTTAACGGATCCGCCTCCCACACTGAGAGGCATATCGTCCACAGCTCCGCACCACGGGAGAGGTTCCCATGACCGACGTCGACGTTCAGCACATCTCGAACGACACCAAGGAACCTGACCTGGCGGAGGAAACCATCGCGCTGGTGCGCCATTGGCTCACCGAGTCGGCGAAGGTGCCCGCGGACCGGGCTGCCACGCACCTCGCTGGTGTGCTGAAGGATCCGGAAGGCCTTGCGTTCACCGTCGGATTTGTCGACGGGGTGATCCGGCCCGAAGATCCGAGGGTCGCGGCGCGGAGATTCGCCGCGCTCGCACGCGATGTGCCGAGGTTCCTCCCGTGGCATCTTCGGGCGGCCGTGCGGGTGGGAGGTGCGGCCGGCCTGGTTGCGCCGGGGCTGGTGATCCCTCTCGTCCGTCGTGCGCTGCGTTCGATGGTCGGTCACCTCATCGTTGATGCCACCGACGCGAAGCTGGGCCGCGCCATTGCGAAGATCCGCAAGCCGGGGGTCCGCCTCAACGTCAACCTGCTCGGGGAAACGGTGCTCGGTAATAAAGAGGCCGACCGACGACTCAGGGGCACCCACGAGCTCCTCGCTCGTGACGACGTCGACTACGTGTCGATCAAGGTCTCCTCGACCGTCGCGCCACACTCGCCGTGGGCCTTCGACGAGGCGGTGACGCATGTGGTGGAGAGCTTGAGCCCGCTGTTCGAGCGCGCGGTCGCGGCACCGACCCCGAAGTTCATCAACCTTGACATGGAGGAGTACCGCGACCTCGACCTGACCGTCGCGGCCTTCACCACGATCCTCGACAAGCCCGAGTTCCTCGAGCTCGAGGCCGGCATCGTCCTACAGGCCTACCTCCCGGACGCCCTGAGCGCCATGATCGGGCTGCAGGAGTGGTCGGCGGCGCGCCGAGCCCGTGGTGGTGCACGCGTCAAGGTGCGGGCCGTGAAGGGTGCCAACCTCCCTATGGAACGCGTCGACGCGGCACTGCACGACTGGCCGCTGGCGACGTGGGGCTCCAAGCAGGAGACCGACACCAACTACAAGCGGATCATCGACTACGCGCTCCAGCCCGAGCGCATCAAGAACGTCTCCGTCGGCGTCGCCGGGCACAATCTTTTCGATCTCGCCTACGCGTGGCTGCTCGCGGGCCGTCGTGGCGTACGTCACGGGATGGACATCGAGATGCTGCTGGGCATGGCGCAGGAGCAGGCCGGAGTTGTCCGCGAGGACGTCGGCGGCCTTCTTCTCTACACACCCGTCGTGCACCCACGCGAGTTCGACGTCGCGATCGCGTACTTGGTCCGTCGGCTCGAGGAAGGCGCGAGCCATGACAACTTCATGTCGGCCGTGTTCGACCTGCACGACGACGAGGCACTGTTCGAGCGTGAGAAGCAAAGGTTCCTCGACTCGCTCGCCGCGCTCGACACGACCGTCCCTGCACCACGGCGAACTCAGAACCGACTGCTGCCGCCCGTGCCGGACGGAGCAGCCGAGTTCCGGAACACACCGGACACCGACCCCTCCCTCGCACCCAACCGACGCTGGGGACGCGCGATCCTGGCGAAGGCTGCGACCTCGACCGTGGGACTCGACACGGTTGCGTCTCACACGCTGTCGATGCCCCAGGAACTCGACGAAGTCCTCGCTTCGGCGGTCGAGCACGGCAAGGTCTGGGGGGCGCGCAGCGGCGTGGAGCGCGCCAGCATCCTCGACCGGGTCGCTCGAACCCTCGAGGAGCGTCGCGCGGATCTTGCCGAGGTGATGGCGTCCGAGGCGGGCAAGACGCTCGATCAGGCCGATCCTGAGATCTCCGAGGCGATCGATTTCGCCCGCTACTACGCGCACCTTGCGCGCCAGCTGGACACCGTCGATGGTGCACGGTTCCTACCTTCCACTCTCACGGTCGTCACCCCGCCGTGGAACTTCCCGATCGCCATCCCCGCCGGGTCGACGCTGGCTGCGCTGGCCGCCGGCTCAGCGGTGGTGATCAAGCCCGCCAAGGAAGCCGCGCGGTGCGGCTCGGTGCTGATCGAGGCGCTGTGGGAGGCCGGGGTCCCGCGCGATGTCCTGCACCTCGTCCATCTCGAGGAGCGCGAGCTCGGCCGAGCCGTGATCTCCGATCCGCGGGTCGAGCAGGTCATCTTGACCGGTGGCTACGAGACAGCCGAGCTCTTCCGCTCCTTCCGGCCTGGGCTGCGGCTGCTAGCCGAGACCAGCGGCAAGAACGCGGTCATCGTCACACCCAGTGCCGACTTCGACCTCGCCGCGCAGGACGTCGCCCACTCCGCCTTCGCGCACGCCGGCCAGAAGTGTTCTGCGGCCTCGTTGGTCATCCTCGTCGGGTCCGCTACGTCCTCGCGCCGGTTCCGCGACCAGCTGCAAGACGCCGTCACCTCGTTGACCGTCGGCCCCCCCGGGGATCCCACCACCCAGATGGGACCGCTCATTGCGCCGGCCGAGGGTAGGTTGCTCGAGGCACTCACGACGCTGGACCCGGGCGAGTCGTGGGTGGTCAAACCGGAGAAGCTCGATGATGGCGGTCAACTCTGGAGCCCCGGAGTCCGCCAGGGAGTCAAGCGCGGATCACGGGCCCACCTCACCGAGTTCTTCGGCCCGATGCTCGCCGTCATGACCGCGGACACCCTCGCCGAGGCGATCGAAATCCAGAACGAGGTCGACTACGGGCTCACCGCCGGCATTCATTCGCTCGACCCGAGTGAGATCGCCACGTGGGTCGAGCGGGTCCAGGCCGGTAACCTCTACATCAACCGCGGCATCACCGGAGCCATCGTGGCGCGCCAGCCGTTCGGCGGCTGGAAGAAGTCCTCAGTCGGCGCGGGCAGCAAGGCCGGCGGACCCAATTACCTCATCGGGCTCGGCAGCTGGGAACCAGTCCACTCAACCACCGACACCGACACCGACATGGCCCTCGACCGGCCCATCGAGCGGCTCCTGGCCGCAGCCCACGAGTTCCGTTGCGACCAGGGGGAACTCGGTTTCCTCGGGCGTTCCTTCCGCAGCGACGCCCGTGCCTGGCAGGAGGAGTTCGGCCAGGTCAAGGACGCCGCCCAGCTCGGCGTAGAACGCAACCTGTTCCGGTATGTCCCGTCGCGGGTCCTCATCCGGCTCGGACCTGGTGCGCCCACCACATCCCTCATCCGGGTTGTCGGCGCAGGCATCACTGCCGGGTCTGACATATCCGTGTCGAGTGCGGCCGCTCTCCCCGAGTCGATCCTCGCGACGTTCGCAGAACTCGGGATAGCCGTGAGCATTCAACGCGAGGATGAGTGGCTGCGCGCCGACCCGACGACTGGCCACCGTCGGGTCCGGCTGGTCGGATCCCCGGCGTCATCGCTCGCGGAGCCAACCAGGGGACGAGTCGACCTTGCGATCTACGCCAACCCCGTCACGGAGGCAGGTCGTGTCGAGCTGCTGCCCTACCTCAAGGAGCAGGCGATAAGCATCACCGCGCATCGCTTTGGCACACCCAACCACTTGACCGACGCAATCATCAGGACCGGGAGTGCGATATGACCAAGAACAACCGAACGCCGAACCCTGAGACGCCGCGGACCACCGGCGTCTTCCGGCGCAAGCCGATCAAGGACGACGGCTCGCCCGCAGAACTGCAGCGCAGTATTGGGCTCTGGCAGCTCACCGCGATCGGGCTCGGGGCGATTATCGGGGCCGGGATCTTCGCCCTCGCCGGACCCGTCGCCAAGGGCAGCAGCGCCCCCGCTGTGGGACCCGCGGTTTCCCTCTCTTTCATCGTCGCGGGCATCGCCAGTGCCTGCGCAGCGCTGTCCTACGCCGAGTTCGGTGGACTCATCCCCAAAGCGGGTTCGGCGTACACCTACGGCTACGCCGTCCTCGGTGAAATAGTCGGCTGGTTCATCGGCTGGGACCTGCTGCTCGAGTACACCGCGATCGTGGCCGTCGTGGCGATCGGTGTCTCCCAATACGTCGGCTACCTCGTCAACAGCTTCGGAGCGGATCTCCCGGCCTGGATGCTGGGTGCGCCGGGCAGCGGCGGTGGCCACAAGGTGGACCTGTTCGCGGTGGTGCTCTGTCTTGGCGTCGCGCTGCTACTCAACCGCGGCATCAAGACCAGTGCCCGCGTCGAGACCTACCTGGTGTTCATCAAGATCGTGATCGTGCTCGCGGTCATTCTCGTCGGTGCGTTCTACATCAAGGCCGACAACCTCACGCCGTACATGCCCAACGGCTTCGGCAGTGTGGCCACGGGGGCGGCAACGGTGTTCTTCGCGGTCTTCGGCTACGACGCGATGAGCACCGCTGCCGAGGAGAGTAAGGACGCCGAGCGCAACCTGCCCAAGGCCATCGTCATGTCGCTGGGGATCGCCATGGTCCTCTACCTGCTGGCCGCCACTGTGCTCACCGGCATGCAGAACTACACGCAACTGTCCGACTCTGCCGCGTTCGCCTTCGCGTTCCAGGCTGTGGGACAAGGCACCTTCGCCAAGGTGGTCTCGATCGGCGCCATCGTCGGCATCATCACGGTGCTCTTCTCCTTCTCTCTGGCCGCCTCGCGGGTGTGGTTCGCCATCGCCCGCGACGGCTTGCTGCCGGGCTGGTTCGCGCACACCAATGCCCGCCAGTCGCCCTCACGCCCGGTGTGGATCGTCGGCGTTGTAGCAGCCGCGATCGCCGGTTTCGTACCCATCGGCGACGCCGCGGAACTGACTAACATCGGCATCTTGCTGGCGTTCGTCGTGGTGTCGGCCGCCGTCATCGTGCTTCGTTACCGCTCACCCGAGCTGCCGCGGACCTTCCGCACCCCACTCATGCCGGTCACGCCGCTGCTAGGCATCGTGTTCTCGCTGTGGCTGGTCAGCAAGCTGCAGACCGTCACCTGGATTCGCTTCGTCGTCTGGTTTCTCATCGGCGCGCTGGTGTACGGGCTGTACGGTTACCGCCACAGCAAGCTCGGTCATGGCCACGTGGTGACGACCCCCGACGCCTGACGGTGCCAGGGACCAGAACCACGGCTGCCGCGATCGACCTGGCGCGATCGCCGATCGCGCCAGGTCGATGTCCTCGCTGAGCCAGCCGTCGACAAGCGGTTCCGGCTCCCGCGGTGGTGAGCATGCCCACTCCGGGCACCACAAAGTGCGGCGGTAATACTCACCACAACGCGAGTGGATGGCGGAGGGTCCCGGCACACTGGAGGGGGTGGGGTGTGAGGAGCAAACGCGCAGGATCCTCCGTCAAGGGGTGGTGATCGCGGCTTTCAGTCCTCGGCGGTGCGGGGGTCACGAAGCGGCCGGAGTCGTCCGTCGCCGCGATTGTCGGGGTCGGTGAAGTGGTAGCGACCGAGCAGGTTGATGTGGTCGTGGGTCAGGGGTGAGTGCCGCTCGACGTCGGCGTCCTCGACGGGGTAGCCGTCGAGACGGAGCTGGGCCAGGGCGGCGTCGAGATAGCGGGTGTTCCACAAGACGATGGCATTGAGGACGAGGCCAAGCGCACCGAGCTGGCCTTCCTGGCCTTCGCGGTAGCGCTGGCGCAGCTGGCCGCGTTGACCGTGGAAGATTTGGCGGGCGATAGCATGGCGGGCTTCGATGCGGTTGAGCTGGGAGAGGATGCGCCGCCGGTAGGGCTCGTCGTCGAGGTGGGCAAGCAGGTAGAGGGTCTTGGCGATCCGGCCGAGTTCGGCGATGGCACGGCCCGGTGGGGTGGGCCGGCCGCCGCCTTTGCAGGACGGGGAGGTTCGGGGCGGGCGTTGTGGGACGCGGGGTGCGCGCCGTCCGGTCGGAGAATGTCTCGGGCAGGTGCGAGGCGATCAGACTTCATCCAGCCAGATCGACTGATGCGGTCCTTTTGGTCACTGTGACGCTTCGAAATGCGGCAGGCCGTCGGCCATCGGCCTGGCCTTCGAGCAGCTGCATGTGCAGGGCCGATGGCCTGACAGGTCTTCCCAGCGGAGTGACCGTGGCCGTTCGTGGGCGCGGCGTGAAGGCTGCAGCCTTGCAACTGCCGTTCTCAGTTACCGTCCCGACAGCGGGTTTGTCCAGCACACCTCATCGCCACGGGTGCCGGGTTTCGACTTCCTGACTGCAGCGAAGATGCGCCACGAGCCCTCACTGGTTGCCCAGGATCGGATCGGTGAGCCAACCGTGCGGGCGCCCCTGCATGGGGGTTTTCCGGCGCCGCCCGACGGTGCCCCTTCTCCCCGCGGTGGCAATGATCGTTCGCGGCGGGCACAGTGGTGATGTGCAAGAACGAACCCCGCTGCAGCGGCCCGTGGACACGATGCTTGATCGCGCTGAAGCGACGAGTCCGACCGTGAAATACGACATTTGGATGCCGTCACTGGAGAGTCTGCTCCTGCCACGCGACCCTCCCGACAGTCCTCGGGCTGCACTGCCGGCTGTACACCGCTACCGCAGCCACACGGTGCAACCCTTCGACACCGCTGCTCTGACTGTGTGGGTGTCCCCCGCGGGTGGAGTCACCGCGCCACCCGGGGCATCCTCCTACTCCGGCGACCCGATCACTGAACGCATCACCGACCACTAGGCGCCCACTCCGGGGCGGGTGACCTGCGCCAAGGTGCTGCCTTTCGGACAGCGGGAAACCCACGACGCTGCCGCTGAACAGCGTCGAGAGTTACCCGAAGGTTGTATGCAGATAGCGTAGCGTGTTCACGCACTGGCCCTCGTTGTTGACGGTCGGCCCACCCGGGTCACCGTAGAAAATAAACGGGCAGCCGAAAAGTGCCCCAAGAACCTTGGCATTGCGCTGCGTACCCGGCTCCCTCAACGCGCCCGGACGGGACGGAACTGGTGCACGGATTGTGAAGAGCCGCCACAACTTGACACGTTGCCTGCGTGCCTGTAACGTCCGTCACATTGTCCCGGTCGGGCGCAGCGGCCCAGCCCCTTTGTTTGAGTCGCCGTGCGCCGTATCGCCTCGCTTGTTGCCTGCGCCGCCTTCGTCGGCGTGGGAATGGTCAGCGTCACGGCCCCAGCCGCCGCTAAGACCACCCCGCCTACCGCCGCGGCGGCGTCGATCAAAACCTCGCCCTACGTCGCGCTCGGCGACAGCTACTCCTCCGCCGCCGGGGTTTACCCACAGGTCCTCACAGCCCACCGGCGTGCAGCCGCTCGCAACTGAACTACGCCGAGGACATCGTGGCGCGTACCCACCCGCAAACATTCACCGACGTGACGTGCAGCGGCGCTAGGACCTCAGACTTCTTCTCCCCGCAGACACCCGGGGCGCCGCCGCAGCTCGACGCGGTAGACAAGTCCACCCGACTCGTGACCATGACCATCGGCGGCAACGACGAAGGAGTCTTCTCGAACTCCTTCTTCGGATGCGTGAAAATAGACCTCGGCAACATCTACGGCAACCCGTGCCAGCAGAAGTACGGCACCACGTTCACCGACCTGATCAAGACCCAGACCTATCCGAACCTGGTCCGGACGTTGTCTGCTGTGCGCGCCAAGGCGCCGCGCGCGACGATCGTCATTCTGGGCTACCCGCAGATCCTCCCCCCCGTCGGCGACCCGAAGTGCTACCCGGTCATGCCCATCTCGATGGGTGACGTTCCCTGGCTCGTCAACCAGCAGCTGGTCCTCAACGACGCGGTGCGCCGCGCCGCCGCCGCGACCGGCGCCCGGTACGTCGACACCTACACCCCCTCCGCTGGTCACGACGCCTGCGCGCCGGTCGGCACGCGGTGGTTGGAGCCTCTGATCGCCCCCATCAACGCCTTTCCGGTGCACCCGAACGCCACCGGCGAAGCCGTCATGGCCCAAGACACCCTGGCGGCAATCGGGCGCTGAACAAATCGTCGCGAAGTACTGCCTCGCTCTGTTCGTCGGTCGGCGAGTGACACCGTGACCCTCACCCTCGGCGACGTCGAGATCGGAGTGCCCCACCCGCTCGACACCCTCGTCCAGACCACCGCCGCACGGGCGGCGGACTGCGACGTGGCACAGGCCGGACGTTCTTAGGAGGCGTTGGTGTAGACCCGGGTCGGGTTGATCAGGACGGCGACACGGCCCTGTTCGACCATGATGCGGTCGTAGGTGTCCCAGTCGGGGTGCTGCCCGCCCGCGGCGGTGAAGATGGCCCGGAGCAGACCCGGGAGGTGGTCGGGGTCGAAACCGGGCAGCCGATCGAGCGGGCCGGCGAGTTGGGCGGTGCCATCGAGGCTGACCCAGGACCATCCGGAGCGCCAGGTGAGGGTCAGCGCGGGCCGGCGCCGCAAGTGAGCGAGCTTCACCGGCCCATAAGTGACGAATGCACCCACCTGCGCCCCGGTCACCGGGTGCGCCACCACCGCGGCGTTGACCACCGAGGAATGGAGGGACCCGTCCGAGCGCAGGGTGCTCACCACCGCAAGGTAGGAATCCTGAGAACCGATCGCGGAAATCAGGTCAAGTCGTAGTTCCTCATCGTCAGTGCCCATCACTCCATCCCCTGCCGTGCTCACCAAGCCACACCGATCTGCGGCCCATCATGGCCGACAACCCATTAGAAGCCCACTCCAGTTCCGAAAAGTGGTGAACGCCCGCCGCGCTCGCGGCCAGTGAGGGCGAAGTGCGGTTATGCCGCGCAGTCGCGGCAGATCGGCAGGCCTGCGCGTTCGCCGGCGTAGCGGTAACGGTGGTGACCAGGAAACAGGCCGAGCAGGTGAACTCGTCGGCTTGCTTCGGCGCGACCCGCACCGAGAGCTCCTCCCCGGACAGGTCCGCACCGGGTAGCTCGAAGCCCTCCGCGGTGTCGGTCTCATCGACGTCAATGACCCCACCACTGAGCGCGCTGCCCGCCGCACCGCCATCTTAAATGGACCAAACCGCCGGAGCTCGCCGAGGCAGTAAGAAACTGTGACACCACCTCTGAACCGGATGACTCCTCATCCAGATCGCAGCCGGGACCAGTCGGTTGTCGACTGGGATCGACCCGGTGTACTGGCGCAGGGCATGTATTCCAACTCGGCAGTATTTGTGATCAGGTTGTCCGCCTCGGCAGCTGCTGTGCATGGCGCGCCTCCACGGCGGTTAGCGGTCGTCGCTTCGGCGGTCAGCTCAGTCACCGTCCTCGCCGGTCGGCTTTGCGACCCGGACGATTGCCCCGTGCATCTACGCTGCGCCCTGGCCACCTGGGACCGACTCATCACCGCGGGGTGGGGTGAACCGGTGCCCGGTTGCGGCCAAGATGAGGGCGAGGACCAGGGCCATACCGCCGGAGAGCAGCAGGGGCAGTTGCCCGGTGGTGTTCCAGGTCAGTCCCGCCCAGAGGCCGGCGAGCAGGATCGCCCCGCCGGTGAGGCCTTGGTAGAGGCCTTGGGCGCCGCCTTGGCGACCGGGTGGGGCGAGGCTGGCGACCCAGGCTTTGCCGACGCCGTCGGTGGCGGCGGCGAACCCGCCGTAGAGCGGCAGCAGCAGGAACACCCAGCCGGGCGAGCTGACGATGCCGAGACCGAGGTAGCCGATGGCGAAAAACACCAGCCCGGCGGCGAAGATCAGGTGCCGGGGGAAGCGGTCGGACAAGGCACCGGCCGGGTACGCCAACCCGGCGTAGACGAGGTTGTAGACGATGTAGGCGGCGATCACCCCCGCGGTGGACAGACCCAGCTCGTGCGCGCGCAACAGCAGCAGGGCGTCGGGGAAGTTCACCAGCGAGAACACAGTGAGCGCCGCGATCAGCGCCCGCAGCCGCGGCGGCAACACCGCAGGTGACGCGATCGGTTCCGGCCGGGCGCCCGCGGTGGTGGGTTGGTGGTCCTCGCGCACCGCCCGGACCAGCAACACCGACAGCACGGCCGGGATGACGGCGATGAGCAGCAGCGGCCGGATCTGATGATCGAACACCTCGTACAAACCCAGACCCACAGCCGGCCCAACGACGGCGCCTGCGGTGTCGGCCGCCCGGTGCACCCCGAAGATCCGGCCGCGCGCGCCCGGGTCGGCGCCGACCATGAGCAGCGCGTCGCGAGGCGCCCCCCGCACCCCCTTGCCCAGGCGATCCACGCAGCGGGCGGCCAACACGACCGGCCACGTCCCGGCGACCGCGAGAATTACTTTCCCCAGGGCCGCCAACCCGTAGCCGACGGCGATGAGCGGGCGCTTACCGCTGTGGTCGGCCAGGCGCCCCGCGGCGAGCTTGGTCAGTGCGGCCACCCCTTCCGCCGCGCCCTCCACCACGCCGACAACCGCAACCGGTGCCCCGAGGGTCACGGTCAAGAAGATCGGCAGGATCGGGTACAGCAACTCGCTGGCCGCGTCCTGCAGGAAACTCACCCCGCACAGCACCCGCACATTCGCCGTCAGCCACGGCGGCCAACCCCACGGGGTAATGCGGGCGGGCATAGCTGCCTCCCTACTGACCTGTCGCGGACAGCGACACTCCGCACAGCCTCGAAGAGTGCGTGCACCACCTTGGGATCAGACGAGTCGAAGACGCCGCATCCAACCGCCTTTCCGTTGCAAGCCGGGCGGTTGAACGCGATTGAGTTCGGTGCTCGGGGCGGTAGATCGCGGCGTCACAGGTACGGCAATGGTAGGTGCGGTGTCTGCGGCCCACGTGCTGGCACGAGCACGGCATCCAGCCGACCAGTACTCGGTTCGGCCCCCAGCGGTGGCCGTTCGGGCGGTGCTCGGGCGTGCGTTCCCGCACCGAGCCGGCTGGTGGTCGCTGCGGCTGGCCATCGATGACTCCACTGACCCATCATTTGAACTAAGAACGTCCGGCAATTGATGTGACTGGTGGGGCGGATGTTGCTGGTGTGTCGTTGCGGGTGGGGGCACGGACCCCGGCTTGATCATGGGATTGCTGAAGTCCTACTGATCACCGGGAGGGTCCGTGCCGCTGCTGCCAGCAGCCCTGACCGAACCCCTCTGGGTCCAATTCTCCACGCTGTTCAATGAGGACGATCGCCCCGAATTCGCGGCGACGCATCCGTGGGGGTGTCACCGCCGCCCGATCCCAACCGGGTCGTGTTCAACCACATGCTTGCCGCCCTGGTCCATGGCAGCGGTTACGAGCGCATCGCCACCCCGGGGCGTTCGGATCGCACGATCCGCCGCCGACTGCTCGACTGGGCCGAGCGCGACGTAGGTGTGGAACTGCTCAAAGCCGCGCTCGCCGCCTACGACCAAATGATCGGCCTCGACCTCGACGACCTCTCATCGGATGGGTCGATCACCAAACGCTCGGTGGTCACCGACGCGCGCGGCATCCCCCTCGCCCCGGTCGGCGCCGGCGCCAACCGGCACGACTCACCCCTGTACGAACACACCATGCGCCAGATCCCGGACACGATCGGACCGCTACCCGACCAACCGTGGGTGCACCCCGACCGCGGCTACGACTCCACCCCGACCCGGCACCTGCTCGACGAACTCGGCTACGTCCACGAGATCGCCCGCAAACCCATCCCCGCCCCATCCAAGCCGGGAAACGGTGGGTCGTGGAACACACCCACTCCTGGATGAACGGCTACCGCAAGAACCGCCGCAGCACCGTCGAGTTCTACCCGCACCCCGCCGCCACCCTCACCGCAATCCGCCGCCTCATCAACGAAGCCCGCACCCACTACCGCTGACCAACCCGACCCACCACCCGAAGACTCAAGTAACCATCAACTGCCGGACGTTCTAAAAGAAATCTAAGGATTCGCGACGAACCCCCGCTTTCTCAGGATGCGTACAGGTTTAAGGGGCACCGTGGTCCTCGGGCGAGACCACCACGTTTCTCGCCCGGCGATGTCGACAGCCGAGGAGGCCGTTTCCGATGATGAACCGAACCAAGACCATGGTCGCAGCCGGGGGCGTGGCCCTCGTACTGGCCGGCACCGGCGTGGGGATTGCCGCCGCCCAGAGCAGTCCCACTCCGCCCGCACCGCCGAGCAATTCCGCCCCGAACGGCGCAGCGCCAAACACCCCTGCGCCCAAGGCCCACGCACCCGGCACCAAGCACGACGGGCACAAGGGCAAGGGCCTGCTGGGCAAGGTGGAGCACGGCGAGTTCACGACGCACACCAAGACCGGGGACAAGGTCCTGGACGTGCAGCGCGGGACCGTGACCGACGTCAACGACAAGTCCATCACGGTGACGTCCACCGACGGGTTCAGCGCCACCTACAAGATTGACGCGACCACCACCAAGGTACGCAAGAACAAGAAAGAGGTACCGGTCAGCCAGATAGCGAAGAACGACCGGGTCCAGCTGACCGCCGTTAAGGCCGGCGACACCACCACCGCCCAGCACATCGGCGACTCCGGCCTGGCCAAGTAGTTGACGTCGACGGAGGTCAGCCGCGGGATTTTGTAGACCCCGCGGCGCCCTCCGTGGCGTCACCGTGTTCCAGCAACCTCGCGCGAAGCACCTTGCCGGTAGCGTTGCGCGGTAGCTCATCAAGGAACGCAACATCTTTCGGCACCTTGTACCGGGCCAGGTTGTCCTTGACGTAGGCGCGCAGCGCGTCCGCGTCCGGTGTCGTCCCCGGTTCCGGCACCACGAAGGCCTTCAGCCGCTGACCGAAGTCCGCGTCCGCCACGCCGAGAACGGCAGCGTCGCGCACGTCGCCGCGGGTGACGAGCAGGTTCTCGATCTCGGCGGGGAACACGTTCTCGCCCCCGCTGATCACCATGTCGTCGGAGCGCCCGTCGATGAACAACCGTCCGGCCTCGTCAAAGTAGCCGGCGTCACCGCTGCTGAGCAGGCCGTCGAGAATCTCCTTGTGGGCACCGCCGGTGTAACCCTCGAATGCCAAGCCGCTGCCCACGAACACCCGGCCGCGCTGGTGGGGGCGGGCGATCCGCCGATCGTGCTCGTCGTAGAGCGTGACGTGGCAGCCCACCGGGATACGTCCGACGGTGCCGGGCGCGGCCTTCCAGTCGGCGGGCGTGGCGACGGTGGCCACCGCCACCTCGGTGGAGCCGTACAGGTTGTACAGCACCTCACCGAAGGCCGCGGTCGCCCGATTCCCCAGCTCCGGCGACAGCGCCGACCCCGCGACGAACACGATGCGCAAGGTGGAGGTGTCGTAGCGGGCAAGAACGTCTGGGCCAAGGTCGAGCACCCGCTGCAGCATCGTGGGCACCATGACCACCGCCGTGCACCGGTTGTCCCGAATACCCCGCAGCACCGCCTCGGCGTCGAAGCGCCGACGCAGCACCACTGTGGACCCGAGGGAGGCCGTCAAGATCAGCTGCGACAGACCGGTGCCGTGAAACGCCGGGGCTGCAAGGAACGTCGCGCCGTCGCTGCGGTAGGGGATGCGGTCCAAGAACTGCGCCGCCGCGAGCGCTGAACTGACCTCGCCGGGGTGCTCCCTTGGGGGTGCCGGTGGTGCCGCTGGTCAGCATCACGAGGTGCCCGGCGTGCGGCGGGTTCGGCAGGCGCGTCTGGGGTGTCCCGGTGATCAGCTCCTCGAGGGTGGGCACGGCGCCGCCGTCGATCGCCGCACGGTCGTCCACCCAGGCCAGATACCGGTCCACCTCGGTAGGCAGGGCCGCAGCGAGGGCGGTGAACTCCTGGTCGAACACCACCGCCGAGACCCCTTCGCGCACACTGACGTCGCCCAACTGGGTGCCTGCGAACCCCGTGTTCATCAGCACCACGCTGGCACCGAGCTTGCCCGCCGCGATCATCGCCTCGAGCTCACCGCGGTGGTCTCGGCACAGCACCGCGATCATCGACTCGGCGGTGATGCCGCGGCGCGCAAACGCCGTGGCCAGACGGGTGGCGCGGCGGTCGATCTCGGCGAAGGTCAACGTTCCCAGCTCGTCCACGATCCCGGGCTTGCTCGGGTGTCGCCGCGCAGCGACCTGAAAAGCCCCGGCAATCGCACCTAACCGCCGGACGTCGAGCATCGAGCGCACCACCTCGTCCGGACGTGTCGCCGGGACCAGGCCGGCGCGGAACAGCACACCGACGCTTTAGCCGGCTTCCACGGCAGGCTTGACCGCGGTGGAGACCTTCTCGACGATCGTGATCCTCACGCCTTCTGGATTTCGAACATGCTGCCGAACGCGGCTGCGAAGCCGAGGTCACCGGAAAATTTGAGCTTGCGGGTCATGTACATCCTTGTGGGCGAGGCATTCCCGGAAGCGACCTTGATGAACTCCGAGGGCTTCATGGTCAGCGTCACCCTAGGAGAGTCGGCGTGTTGCCCCTCGCTGACCATGCATCCAGCGGTGGACACGACCGTCTCGTAGACGAGCTCGGAGCTGCCCTTGAGCACCCACCTGATGGTGGATTCTTTGGGGGAGCACATCTTGTCCGGGCGGAAATACGCCGACATCTGCGAAAACACGGCATCGATCACCATTGGAGCCCGCATGTTGGTGTCCAATTCACCCAGCTGCTTGCCCGAGGAGTGCTTGACCAGGCGGGCGAATGCGCCTGGGTCCACCTCGCTGGGGTCCAATCCGGACTCGAACATCTCCTCCAGGGCAGCGATGTATTCCTGAACGCTGATCTTTTTGGGGTCGATCTGGTCGATGTCCGGCATGACGCTCCTCCGCGTGGGTTGGCCCATTCTTGCCTACGGCCTCAACCGCGGTGTCCAGGCCAGAGAGGACAGGCCCCCCACTGAGTGACGTCAGTTCCGGTCGGCGTCGGTATAGACGATCATGCCGCGAACGTTCTTGCCGTCCCGCATGTCCTGGTAGCCCTGGTTGATGTCCTCGAGCTTGTACTTCGTCGTCACCAGGCCGTCGAGCTTGAGCTGGCCCTCCTGATATAGGGAGAGGAGCGCGGGAATCTCGGCGCGGGGGTTGCAGCCGCCGAAAATGGCGCCCTGCAGGTCCTTTTGCAGCAGGGTCAGCTCGAAGAGGCTGAGCTTGACGTCGATCTTCGAGGCGTGGCCCATGCCGGTGACGACGGTGCGCCCGCCCTTGCCGGTGAGCGAGAGCGCCTCCTGCACGTTCTCGCCCTCGATGTCGCCGACGGTGATGATGACCTTTTCGGCCATCCGCCCCCAGGTCAGCTCGTTGACCCCGCCCATGGCCTCTTCGGCGCTGGCGTAGGTGTGGGTGGCGCCGAACTCCATGGCCCGCTCGCGCTTGGACTCCACCGGGTCGATGACCATGACCCGCTTGGCGCCTGCCGCGGCCGCACCCTGAACCGCGTTCATGCCCACACCACCCGCACCCATGACGACGACGTTCTCGCCGGGGCGGACGTCGGCGACCTTGGTGGCCGAACCCCAGCCGGTGGTGACGCCGCAGCCGACGAGCGCGGCCACCTCGAGCGGGATGTCCGGCTCGATCTTCACCACCGACGCCTGGTGCACTGTGATGTAGGGGGAGAACGTGCCCAGCAGACACATCGGGAGGGCGTCCTGTCCGCGGGCCTGCACCCGGAAGGTGTTGTCGCTGATGGCGCGGCCGGCGAGCAGCCCGGCGCCGAGGTCGCACAGGTTCTGGTGGCCGTTGGAGCACGGCGGGCACTGCCCGCAGGCGGGGATGAAGGCGGTGACGACGTGGTCGCCCTCCTTCAGCCCGGTGACCCCGGGGCCGACCTTGGTCACGATGCCCGCGCCCTCGTGCCCGCCGATGACCGGCCACGACGCGACGGGGGTGCCACCGGTGACCAGGTGCTCGTCGGAGTGGCACAGCCCGGAAGCGGCCAGCTCGACCGTGACCTCACCGGCGCGCGGGTCGCCGACCTCGATCTCCTCGACCGACCACGCCTCGCCGACACCCCAGAGGATTGCGCCCTTGGTCTTCATCCGTGCTCCTGTCTGCTTGTCAACACACATGTTGATGGATTACCCACAGTCTGACTCAGGCCACGCCATGAGTCGAAACGACGGACAGCAGAGGGCCGCGCCAGCCACTTCCCAGAGCCGGTAGCGGCTGGTCTCGGGTAATCGGAGGTACGCGGGATGGAGGTTTGTTGGTTTGCCGATACAGGAAGGCACGGACCGACCAGTTCGCGTCGAGGCAACGGCCCGGGGCCGCAATGG
>JAABUI010000858.1_pt1 | contig 19735 bp, 2 predicted proteins | sample 5559111 | NCBI WGS metagenome assembly JAABUI01 (sample SAMN10711870, study PRJNA513365) | rock metagenome | isolation source: Antarctica rocks | place: Antarctica: Victoria Land, Buttleship Promontory
AATACTACCTCGGAATCCCGCGCCTAAAGCAGTACTACTATCCTATTATACTTTCCTTATTATATTATTTTCTACTTTAAGAGATAGTAGATTCTATCCGGCGAGGGCCCGAGGAGACTCGCTAAAGTTAATAGAAGCTACCCTATTAGTCGCCTAATAGCACTTTAATATCCCTAGTATTAATTAACTTTTATAATCTAGTATAGGAGCTTAGCGTAATACTATATCGAGCCCCTCGTCTAGTACCGTTAATCTATAGGAACTCTAAACCTTCCCCCGGGCTTTAATTAACGCCTTAATTCGAGGTCCTAGGCTAGGTCTAGAACCGTAATAGTACCCGGACTCGGCGTAGGCGGAGATGATATTCTCTTCTTAGGCCGATCGGATAGTATCGAAAACTTTCCCTTTTCTAGTATTTAATATACTATATTATAGGGAGCGAGTAGGTATATTTATAGATATATTGCGTTAGAGGGAAATCGAGTATAGGGAGATAAAAGACGGAATTAGATCCGAAGTAATAGATATATAGATCTAGAATATACTTATATATCTTAGACACGCGACGGGGCCGCGCTAGATGAATTTAGAGATATTAATACTAGGTTAAGCCCTAACGACTAGGCATTCTTAACCTCTAAGTAGATAAGACCCTTTAAGTTAGGTACGTAGAGAAGATTACTCTCGTACGTATCTTAATTATAAAGTCGAAGCTATCGTTGCGCTAAGCGGGCTACTAAAGCGTAGAGCAATTGCGCGAGGAACGCCGCTATAATCGGATAATAGCTAACCCGAGTGTCCTTTAAAGGACTTTAAATCGAACTATAAACTCTATACTACGACTCTTAAAGCCATCGAATAACGATTCGAAAGTATAGTCTATATATTAGCTATTATTACCCCCCGCTTTATTTACTAGCGAAAACGGACGCTCTAAGTACTTAGTTAGATAGAAAGGCTTTAGGTTCGGCTTTAGGATAAGAGGTAATATTTCTTTAAGAGTTAATAATAGAATAGTAATATTCTCGATAGTACTAGAGAACTTGCCGTGCTCTATAACCGAATCCGTATAGACTCTTTCTAGTTCTCTAGATTCTATTAAGTAATATTAATATTCTTTATAGAAAGGCTTCTAATCCGGTAAGCTAGTTTTTAGGATAAGAGGTATTATATCTTCCTAAGGCTAGCGACCTTCTCCTAGGTAAGGTAAGAGACTTACCTAGCTTAAAGACCCTATTATTAAAAGATTTTAACTTTCTATTTTTTAACCTAAGTCGATTAAGTATATAGATACTTTCTAGTGCCTATTCTTCGGGCTCTATTAGGTAATATTAATAAAAGAGAAAAGGCGTCGTATTTTCGAAGGTTAGTAATATTCTTCTAGGCACTATAGGAGACTTACCCGGCTTACACTCTATTAGTAGATATTAATCTAGTACCTATTCTCCGAGTTCTTACCTATAGATAGATTCTATAGGGCCGCGTAGATAATTACTATAAAGCTACCTTCTTTTAATAATAGGCCTTATAACTCGGTAAGACGAGCCACTAAGTAGGTCGATATCTATTTTTCCTAGCTCTAGTATATCTACTTCGTAGATTATAAATAAAGGACGTAGCTTATAGACGGCTCGTTTTTTTTATAACTCTAGCTTACGCTAACGTATAACCCTAATACTATAGCTTACGCTAATCCTTACCGCTATTAGTATATAGACTAAATTAGACTTTTTATCCGAAATATGCACGGTTATACGATATAACGTCGCTAAAATCGATCGTACGATTTAGCTAGCGGTAGCTCTCGGCGCCGGCTTATATATCCCTAGAGCTATATACGCTAGACCGAAGTCTCCCTATTTAACCTTAAAATTAGTAAGTATCCTTATCGCTACGAGCTCGGGCGGTAGTAAGAGTCTAGTTTACTATACGTTACTATCGGAGGGCGCTTTTTAAGTAAGATTAATTATATTCCTAGCTATCTTTAAATTAAAAGAGTAAGATTTAAGAAGAACTTTAGTAGTAATCCCTTATACTATATTATAGGGCTAGAGCCCGAACTTAGGGGTATTATTCTTTACCGTATATTTTAAGTAATACCCTCCCGTATATTCTAAGGAATCGTAGGAACACCGAGCGAGGGTTTCGATATAACCTATCTTAAAATAAGGCTTCCCATTATCTAATATAATCCGGTCTATAATTTTCTTAAGATTAACTAATCCTCTAATAATAATATAAGACCTTAGGTAATAACGAGTTCCCTTATCGCAACCCTAGGGATATTAAGCGTTAGATCTCTATTATAATATAACTATTTAACTTACGGGCGTGTCCCGGCTATAATTCTACGTATACTAATATCTATAGCTACGCCGTTAGGATAAGCTGAACGCTATTATCTAATATTAGCTATAACGTTCGCTCTATCGAAAGCTATTAAGATATTAAAGAACCCTTCTTCTATAACGAAAGCCGTAGAGTAGCCTTAAGTTTAAAGCTTATTAAGATTTATAAGTATAGACTCGATATTCTCTAGAGTTAGATATTTATAGAACGCCTTATATTCCTTTACGTACGCCTTCTCTATAACTTCGTCGCGAGGTATATTCTAAGGTATATAGAATTTCGAGAGGCGGTAGACCCCTTTTAAGTAAAACTCTTTAAGACCTAGACGAGATCGAATAGATTCGCTAGTATAGTCTACTAGGCTCGGGATTTACTAGCTCGACGCTATTAAGATAAACGTATAATTTATTATTAGAATATATTAAGTTATATATCCCGTAGGGGATAGATACGGTAAATATATCGTAGTATAAATAGGGAAGTAGCTAGCTATATTTATGTTTCCGGCGTAACTTACTTTAGAGGTACTAATAAATTTAGCTTTATTATTAGGCCTATAGTTACGTACGCGAATAGGATCGATGTTTAATATCTATTTTAGATCTAAATACGCAATTAATTTTATATATAACCTTAGATTTTATAGTTATCCTTAGAAGGATAGTATATATAACTACTTATAAATCCTTACGAGTTAACCCTACCGCTAGAACGATAACGTATTATATATATTTAGCCCTTACTTCCTCGATAATAATAGAAATAGGAAAGGGGAAAGGGGGAAGGGGTGGTACGTCGGAGTCGAAGTCTTCGCATAAGCGTCGAAAGCTAGGATAAGACGTAAGTATACTTTATAACTCTAATAGAAGAGAAGGGGAGTAAGTAAACTATACCTTCCTACCTATCTAATATCTTCTAATTCTTTATATATATCTACACCTAGGCTCTTTCTAAGTATAGAACTAGAGCTATAACTTAAGAATTCGATAGGAATAGGTCTCGATAGTAGGTTATAACGACGCTAGTAATTTAAAAGGTAATATAATATAGCGAGTAGTACCGTGATCTAGCTAACTTATTAGAAGGTGTCTACCTAGCGGTAAGGATACTCTTATAGCGGTAAATAACTCTTAATACGATAGCTTCTCTAAACCTATTACTAATCCCGCTAGTATATAGAGTAAAATTAAAGTATAGGGAATAGAGATTCTAAGTGTCTTAGCTATAATATCCCTCTTTCTATAGTCCCTCTTTCTATGGATATCGGGGCGGCGGCGAAATATAAACTAATATAATACGAGAGTATAGAGCGAGAATTCGTAAAGGCTTATACTTAAAAGGCTCTAGAAATAAAACGTATAGTTTCGTTTACTATAAGATAAGTTAATATAATTCGTAGTCCCGATCTTAGTATTAACCTACCTAAGGAGGGGTAGAAATCTTAAAGATAAGGCGGAGATAAAGAATAGGAAGCTAAGTCTAGGCTACTATTTTTTAAATATTAATTATATATAGTAAAATAGGATAGAATATATTAAGTACTATATATATATATAAGCGATTTAATATTATATTCGCTTCTATTTACCTACCTTAACTATAGTAGCGAGAGTAATCGAGAGGCGAATTAGTAAATTAATTATTAGCTAAATGTAGTCTTCTAATTAAAAGTTAGCGCTAAAAAGACGCTCTAAGGCTCTACGCACTATTATTAAAACCGCGAACCACCCCTAAGATTGTTAATATAACGAGTATAGTATTAGTAGTCGTTATAAGTAATAGAACTACTATCTAGAGCTTTAGGAACTATTCGGCTAAAGAGGGCGATAGGACGAAGACTCTCCTATAGCGAAACCACCGCTAGAATAGCCGGGCTAGAACCCTAAGATAAAGTATAATTATAAGGGAGAAGAGGCTAAGCGAAATTATCGACGTATTCTTTATATTTTATAGGGGTTTTAGCCTATAGAGAAGTAATATTACGACGACGAGGCTAAATATAACCCTAGAATAAACGCACGAGTCCTATAAATTAAACGAAGTAACTATAATACCTAAAGAGGCCTTAGCTAGTTAAAAATTAAAGATTCGAAGTTAACTTTAAATTCGACTAGAGCTAGCGGATACGATAGAAAATATTATAAGAGAACGATTATACTAGAAAATATTTAGAGGAGAGGGGACTAACGCTATAACTATCCGTAAAGGAATCCGAGAGGTAAATATAGTAGCGCTAATTAAGGACTAAAACCCCTAGTTTAGTCCTATACCCTATCTCCCGAAGTCTTCCCCGTAGTCTTAGTAAGGATCTTCGGTTATAGGATTTAGTCTTAGTCTACTATAACTAGTAATACTAATACTATAGTCTAAATCTAAGGTCTAAGCGTAACCTTAATTAGTCTCGGTAGGCCTAACGCTTACTCCGGCTACTTTATATCGTAGATTGCCGGTGGCTCGAATCTCCGAGGTCCTCGAGACTAGTCCTTATACGTCTCCTATTATAATAACGATAAAGTTTAATAACTAACTTATCGTTATCGTCCTCTAAGGCTCCCGCTACTATACGATAGGTTAGATACGTAACCGTCTTAAAATAGTCTTCTCGCTATACTCGGAAAAAATAATATAGATAGTCCTAATAGAACTCGTGACCGCATTTTTTAATAATATAATCGGAGATTATATCGTAGTATATTATATATTAAAATTGCTCGGCCTATTTCGATATTCGACCTTTTACTTTATCTACTTAGCGCTTTAACTTTACCGTATATATTCTATTCTTTTTAGCACGCCTAGACTCGGCTTATAACCTATTCTTAAGAGCTAGATTCTTAGCTTTAGCGTCCTAGAGGCCCTAAAGTAATACTTACTTTTCTCGCTTATAATTTAAGGTTTATTAACGCGATGCTACTATTACTTCCTATATTCTCTTACGAAGAAGTATTCTCTCTCTCTTTTAGCGGCGTAATTTACTTCCTAACTTATATAATATATCTTAGGTATCTTCGGAATAGTATAATAAGTCTAAAAAGGTAGAATACGCTCGGTTTAATATCTACTAAGTAGAACGTAACCGATTCGTAGAGCGAGCACGATCTAAGTATCCGACGGGCGACGGTCTCGCGAGATTTATAATTAGTACTAGTAATAGGAACCTTTCGACTTCGATAAAGTCGTTATTATTAAATGCGATTTTAGCGGCTAAATCGTCTGAAGGGTTAACTTCGGGAAGGGTAAGGTCGATAAGATTAAGTATAGCTATTAGGCTATAGGTATCGAGAAATTAAAGAAGAGAAAGAAGATAAGGGACCTAGCCTTTATATAGGCTTTAACGGGGCTTCCTTCCGTAGCTAGGATACCCTCGAGACGCCCTACCTTAGAAAATATAAAGCTTAGCTACGGTCTACTAGCGAGATATATTTAATCTATAGTACTCGTTAAAGAACTAGTTTATATATTAATTAATAGTAGATACCGCTAGAGTCGAGCGCCTTACGTCCTAATTTTATTCTTCGTTAGTAAGACGGCGAGCCGAGGATAGGTATATATAACTAAGTAATATACCGGGTTCCTTTCTAATCTTTATAGGTATAGGTAGTATAGTAGTCTTATTAATCTCTTCCCCTCCCTCTCGGATAGTCGTTATATCTTTACTTTCGGCTATACTCTTTACGTTCCTATTAGCTAGCCTAAAGCCTAATAGCTCTACTAACCTACGAATATAAATAATACCTAAACCGTCGGTACTTTTATTCTTAGCGTTCGGAAAACTATTAGGAATTCTATAACTAGGCTATATTTACGCTTAGCTTTATAACACGGCTTAGGGAGGGGTTACCTACTAGTAAAACTAGTACGTAGGTACGCGGGGGAAGGAACCCGTCGAGCCCTTATAGCCGAATACTAAGACCCTATAGTTATAAGAATGGCCGCCCTATCCGAAACGACCTTCTATCTAAGCGTGATTTAATCTCGTAGGGATTAGTAGTCTACCGGTCCTTAAGTCTAGAAGTTAGACTAATATTATATAAGATCGAAAGTGCGTTATAAACCTATAACCCTCCGGACTATACGAGTAGAGGTGCTAGTTAACGAAGGTGAAAAAAAAGCGATATCCGTTCGGATAGTTAAAATAGTCTTTACTAGGAGCGTTAAAGATAATCTTATAATATAGGCCGGTAGCGAAACTATATATAACGACTACTCGCGGGAATACTAGGGAAGGAGGTTAGATATAGTAGGAAAGGAGGAAGAGTTAAGAGTTTCCTTCTAATACTCTAATAGGAGGTTAAGGTTTATAACCGGGGCTCTACACCTCTAGTAAAGTTAGCGAGAGATCGACTCGCACCTTCCTTTTCTATACAAATATTAGGCTTAAGGGCGTTTAACCGACTTACGAATTATTACTATTACTATTCTTTTCGTAGACGAAGATTCTTAGATACGGTATAAAGAGTCCTTTTTACGTAAGCCTTTATAAGTATACTAAGCGTTACTTACTTCGGTAATTTAACTATCTAAGCGGTAAATAAGTGTTAGATTTCTAGGCTAGCCTCTCTAGCGCCACCGATTCTCTCGCCCCTATTAAGTACGGTATTCGATCTCTAATTATTATCTAGGCCTAACTATATTACGTGCCGAAGCTATAGAAACTAGCTATCGATCCTTTTTTAAGACTACCCCTATATATATACTTAGAATTTACCACGCACGGAATACGATAAGGTGGAAAATATACCTTCGCTATTCGCTCCTTCATTTACTTAAGCTTAAGATGTCGTAGTTCCAAAGCGTGTGAAGTTATTAATCGACCTAACTCTATCTTAAATAATAAAGCAATCTCTTCCTATAATAGCTTCTTTTCTTCTCTCGATTACTAGAGTAATTTCTCCTCTATAATAGTCTTATTTAATTCAGCAGCGAAGGTGTTAGGTAACGATAGCCCTTCTTAACTCGATCCGTCTCTAGACATATTAGAAGCGAATAAGCTACTTTAAATTATCGTATAAGTAATATAATTTAGGGCGTCTTAACGTAGCCTCTAGAAGATGTCTTCCTCTTCTATAGTCGGCGTTAGATATACTCTCTCCTTTATACCTTTTCCGAGCTTAATTAACGATAGACTGCCTCCTTAACTTCCGGTTTCTAGAGCTAGTCTACTTTTATATATATAGGACTAATTATTATAAGCTTAAGATACTTAAGTTTAGTAGGAAAAGATCGCCGAAGCCTATATAGAGGAGGCGGAGAGGAACTAACTTTAGCGTATTTAGCGTGTAGCCCTATAAGTATTATAGGGTTAATAAGGAAGGCTCCTCCGAGTAGCGTCGTAGGCGAGTTATACTAGTCGTCTAAGGGAGGGGAGCTATTAAGCGTATAAGCTAATTATATCTCGATATCCGCGCAGCCTCTATCGAAGGTATAGTAATAATATAGACTCTAAATACTAAAAATACTTAAAGCATTTATTACTAATCCCTCTAAATAACGCGCTAAAAGTAATCCTATTCTAGTATACAATTTCTTTTTCTTTAGCTTAATTCTACCTATACCGTTACGCTGAAATTATAGTAATTATAATAACGCTCGTATCTATAATACCGCTCGATGCACTCCCCTTCCTAGAATTTCGTCGTAGATTTATAACGATAATATTATTTAGCTTAAACGCGGCGGATAACTCCTTCGTCTAACCGCTTCCTAGTTTTATCTACCTATTATTACTAGAAAGTTTTCTAGAGGTTACGAAGTTAATTTAGTTCCTTATTTCTATAATCGCTTAGTAAGACTAAAGTTTCTCGCGCACTCTACGCGTAAAGTTCTACCGCGTTAGCCGTATCGGCGGTTAACTATTTCCTTAGTATCGATATAGTAGATAGTCTCCTATAGCTTAGACTAGTGTCGCTATTACGGATACCTACCGATTCGTTTAAGGGTTCGTCCGGAATTCTCCGCGGCTTCTTCTTACGAGCTTAAGTAGCGATAGTAATATAAGTACGTATTAAAAGCTACCCGGAAGTATAGAGTAATAAGATCTATATTCTTAATTATTTCTATTACGCTAGCTAAGGGTTCTATTCTTACTAACCTTAGGAAGTAAAGCTCGAGCCTATAACACTTTCTACCCTACGAATAAAGATATTAATAAAGAGAGAGCGACGAAGAGATAAGCTAGATAGCTACTTACGAGCGGGGACTATTTCCGAGCGAGTGAAATTTATTTCGAGAGCTATATATAAGTAACGTAGAAGAGTAAAAAATGTCTAAGGCTGACGCCGGAAATTATCTAGAATTACTATAACTCGTTACGCTATCTACGTTATAGGGTTAGTCTATATACGTACGACGATAGAATAAACCTACTTAATTAGAGGTAGGAATATCGAAAGATTAAGAATAATAGTGATAGTAAGACTAGGGCGATATATTACCTATCTAAGACCGGTCTTCGAGGCTTACTTATACGCGGTCTATAAGGAGAAATACTATAATTAATTATAAGTTTTTATTTAACGTTATTTACGGAGGGAAGACTTACCTCTAAGCTCGTTATATATATATAGGAGCCGTAAAGCGGGATATAGTCGACTAATCGTATAATTCCTATTTTTTAGGCCGTCTATTATTATTTACCGGTTATTAAGATAAGCCTCGGACTTACCGTCGTTTAATAGTATTCTCCTTAAAGAGTTTAAAGTTCTAAGGGTAGTTAGTATAAGGTTAAGAACTAATTTTAAAAGTAGGGCTAGTATCCGTAGGCGTCTCCCGCGGATTAGAATTTTCTAGAGGATCGCGTAAAGTAAAGCGAGGAAAGCGGTAAGAGTAGTGTAAATAATACTAGAGAGAATACCGAGATAGACTATTAGTAAGATTCTTTCTATAATAAGAACGATAGGGGGCGTAAGTATGTAGGTGAAACTATAGGAAATAAAACGATGCCTAATAAACGGGGCGAAGCACGTAAATATAGTACTATATAGGAAATTATTTAAGACGAGGCTATAAGATCTATAGGTTCTTTATAGGAACTATATATAAATAAGAAGATAGTCCTATTTAGATATTAATACTATCGGAGACGAATAGCGCTAATCTTCCTAATAGCTTAATTATCTATATAATATTAGGTCGAGTTGCTTTACTCTCTTTATCTATAATCCTATATATAACGGCGTCTTACCCCGTAAAAGAATAGTAAATAGCGAAGTAGGAAGATATTATACCCTACTAGTATAAATCGAGCGGGGATATTATTATCCTAGTAATGGGCTTATAGCTCTAGTAGGCTCGGAAAGAAAAATATACTCTCGGAGGCGGCCCGCTACTATAGTCTTAGCTTCGTTTTTATTTATATAGCTAAAAACGAAGCTAAGACTATAGGGATAGTAAAAGTAGCTAGCTCGGAATCCGAGCTAAAAGTCTAAGTTTACGACGCGCTTTTAGATATTATTATACTAAGCATAGATATAGTAAAGGACGTTCTAGTATTAAAGAATAGATCTACTCGTCTCTTAATAATAGGGAAAGAAGAAACGATGCTAATAATATAGTAGGCTTTAGAGCTTCTAAAGGACTTTACTAATAAGGACCTCCGTAAGATCGTCCGCGCCGTCCGAGACGAAATTAAAATTAGAAAGCGTGCCTCTAAGAAAGATAGTATCCGAGATATTCTCCGTTAACTCTACGTAGGGTATACTAGAGAATTCTACGAAGACTAAATTAATATATTAAGGAAACTCGCTAGGATAATAGAGGATAAGGATTATATAAATCGTATAAGTTATAGTAGAAAGAAGTGGGATATAAGAATCGAAGATTTCTTAGGAAATTTAATAAAATCTATAGTATCGGATAATAATAAGACTAGACTTAGGCGTATTATCGAGGCTATCTAGACTATTAATAGCTAAAGTAATACCGCTTCTATTCGTTATAGACTCCTAGTAGCTTTCCTCTACGCCGTAGTAAAAACTATACGAGCTAGGAACCGAAACCGACCTAACTCTAAATCCTTTTCGAGGTAAGTACTTACTTAAGCCGTATTATTAGGTAAGCTACCGGTTACGGTAGATCTTCCTAAGGCACTCCGAGCTAGTGGACGGATTACACGGTTATTTAGAGGAAATGTCGGTTATCTATTCTCTCTTAAAGTAGGCGCCGAATATATATAAGTACTCCTTATTATCTCCTAAAAATAAGAATAGAGCGTAAATCGTAAATAGTTATAGGATTAAACGCGTAATAAATAAGTACGTAGTAAATACTTTCGTTCGATTTATAGAGATATATAAGAGCCTAGCGCCTTACCTAGAACTTATAGGGCTTACGTATACTATCTTATCAAAACTAGCGAGGTACTTTAGCTAGGAGAATTAGGTATTTAGGTCGGTAACTTAGAGATTCTATACGAAATCTCTAGTTCCTAATAGCCTAGTTAAGGTTCCGCCGGCGTACTTACCCGATCCTTTTCCGGCGCCGACGAACTTATATTCGGGGCTTAATAAGGTTAGTATTAACCTCCTCTAATTCTATACGGTAGCCTCGAGAGAACCTAATTTACTCGTGCTAATACTTAGTAGACGTATATTAGCTTTACCTAGGGCGGACACTTAGTAGCGATAACGCCTATCTCGTACTAGTTCCCTTTACGGCGGTAAGCGAAGGTGTATTAAATACCCTATTAATACTTAGCGCTTTATATCGTAAGGAATACTACCTAGACTAATATTAAGCGATCTAGTAGCGGGAGATAGAATATAAATTTCGGACCTTAAGGTAGCTAAACGACTATCTTTAAAGCGATTTATATATATTACTATATCTTCTTATTATTATGCTCTTAATCTACTACTATATAGTTAACGAAGATAGAGATTACTAGTCTATCTACTTAAAAGCCGTTAACGACCTTATCCTTCGGAGTCCGACAACTTCCTATCTATCTCTATTCACCGCTTTCTAGGCCGTCCTAGCGAGGACGGCGTATTCGTTAAAAGATAATCGACTACTATTATCTAATTACTACTATTAGCTTAGTACTAGAACCTATAAGGAGCTGACGCGAATCGATGGTACTATTAGAGTCTCTCGGGCGGTTTTATATATTATTAACTCTATTATAGTATCCTCCGCGGCTAATGTAGGTCTAGTCCTATTATAATTATGTTAGGTATTCGGCTAATAATCCCTAGACGCTAACCCTTACCGAATACCCGTAAGGCCTAGATAATTAGCTCTAAACGATCTATTAGAGACCGCCCGTAGGTAATTCGGACTAAGATTAAGTAATAATAAAGACTATAGAGTTATATCGCCTCGCTACCTAATTATATTTTTATTATAGGCTATTAGGGTTAGTTATATATACCCTATAATTAATAACGTTTCCTAACCTTTATAGAGCTACTCCGACGTATAAGACTATCGCCGAAATTTATCGACCGTTATTATCTATACTTAGCGAGCTCCCTTTAGAAGGCCCGAATTTCACGGCTATTTACCCTCTCTAGGCGATGTTTATAGTAGCGGTATCTATAAGCCGTAATAGTGAGCGGGTAATAATTATAGATCTTCTTAATAGGATTAGTACTAGAAATAAAGGAGTAAGTCTTCTAATTAGGTTTATTTTAATTACGATAAGCGAAGTTATTAATATTCTCCTAGAACGTCGGACTAGCGCTCGTAGCTATAGAAAATATTTAGTATTAGTAAGATAATATAAAGCTCTTAAGCTACGTTTATAAGAGCGCCTAGTAGGAAGAAATAGTAGAACTATTTTCTAATGCGCCTAGAGAGAGAATACTAAGCCTTAGATAACTAATCCTAGATAGTTCCTAGGCACTATTTTCGAATTTAATAACCCTTCTAGGAATTAAGTCTCTATATATATTTATATTATCTTCTCTTCTAGACCGATCCTATTCCTATCTCCGTCCTAAACTTAGATCTAAGGTACCTCGAATTATTTATATAATATACTTTCCGATAATTAGGAGGAATTTAAAGCTATAATATAATCCTCCGGCTATAACGTATAATCCTTATACTCGAGGGACGGGGTAAATAAGGAAGTCTTAATTCGGAGTAATATAATCGCTACTTCGCTATTAGTAACCGTTCTCTATATTAATAGGATTTACTAGGTATACTAGTAGTACTAGGTATAGGAGAATTCTCTAGCTTTAAACTATAGGAAGAATTGCGCTAGTAGTATACGATTCTCATCGAATAGATAAGAGGTTAACGAAGCTCCCTTAATTAGACCCCGTATTACTATTATATCGTTAGTAAAGCTAATAGCGTTAGTTACTTTAATACGACGATTATTATCTATCGGCATAATCTCCCCTGAAAAATCCGTTAGTATTAGCCTATCTAAAGTAATTTAGAGAGCACTAGTACCTTATATAGGACGGACTAAGATTGGTATTCGACTATACTTTAGCGCTTCCTCCTTATCGAGAGTAATAGCTACTATACTAATACCCGCGTTCGTGAAAAGACTAATTAGAATTAGTAGTTGCGAATAGCGAGTAATAAATGGACCTATCTAAGGGCCTATTACTAATACTATAGAAAATCTACGTAGCTACTTACCGCTCTTTAAATATACGCTATTATACTTCGTATTATTAAAATAGAGTTCTATAATCTCTTCTATCCGATAGATTACTCCTACCCGATAAGTAAGTCGGAGTATCTTTTCTAACGCTTATATCGCTTTAACCTAGGTAATAGATTCATCGTAGGTAATATCCTCTTCCCCTTCTAATTTATATCCCTCGAATATAGAGTTAAAGCGTTATCGAAGCTCCTCTTATATTATCCGTTTACTTTCGATAGGGGGTCTTAGTAGCGAAGAATCTTACTTACCGTATATTATAACCTATCTACTTTTATAATAGAAGCTCTTGAAATCTTTATATTACTAAGCTCTTATAGCCTTATCGGCTAAGCTACGGTATAGGTTAGATATATACTCCTTTCGAACGACTTTATTAATATCGATCGACGTAGGTTAGGCCGAGTCCGTTAGGAGATCGAATAGATATATTTTACTATTTAAGGTATTCCTAGTAAGATAAAGGGTAGTCGATACCCCGAAAACTCCTACTCCGATAACGATAAAACGAGATATTTTAGAATTTATAAAAATCGATAAGATTAAAGTTTTGCTTAGTAGCCCGAATAATACCGTATAACTACCCTAATATAGTTATTACGTTATATATATCTTAAATTTACATAATTCTTAATAATGCGTATATCGAAAGTTACTAAGCGATAACTATTTTATTCTAGGCTTCTAGCCTAGAAGGGGTAGTATTTTATTTCGCTCCGGTATATCTAGCTAGGGATAGTACTAAAGTTAACGAGCTGTAGCCTTAGTACTAAAAATAGTCTATACTATAATTCGTTATATAATAAGTTGTTTAGATTAATATAGTATAGTAATCCGTTAACTATTAATGCACTGAATTATTAAATTAATACTAGCTTCTATTTCTTCTCTATTTCTAGTTCGTAAATCTATTATTATTCTCTCTTTTTAGCTACCCTATTATTTATTAGAAACTCCTATATCTTCCCCCCGGGCTTGTCACGAAGAGGGTGCTATGCACGTTGCTGTTACGTAATACGTAAAACTTTCTGCTACTAAGTGCTTTAACAGCGCTCTTTATCTAGAGTAGGTAGCTTCTCCCCTCGACTCGCAGCTTTAGATATAGAGATAAGAAATGCCTAGAAACATCGTAATAGCCCGCTATATCTTTCCCTCCGACTTAGACGCTAGTAACTAAGTGATCCGGCTACTTCTATGGAAAATGTTCGGCTCCGAGTAGGTTACTATTCTTATTATAGTATACTTCACTATGTAAAGACAGTCTATTACTACTTAGCCGAACCTAACGAGGACGTAAATACTCGGAACGAAGATTTTCTAAACACGGAAGATTACCTACATTATACTGCTATTAGCTAATTCTTAGCCTTTAGTATCCTCGCTCTTAAGTCGGCTTAAGGATAACGGGAATAGCGAGAGATTATCGTAAAACACTCGAAATCTAGGATATACTATATTGCCTACGTACCCCTAACTCTAACCGATGTATTTATTTAGCTTAAAGGGGGGCGAGGAGCCCGATGACTACTGGACTTATAGTTCGATCCTAAGGTCGATCTAATTCTACGAAACTCTTTATTATAGGTGTCGGAACTAGAAAAATTAGCTTCTATAAAGTAATAAATAAATTCTATACTTACTTATTCGGTGTATCGTCAACGGCTACGAAATACTTAAAGGAGGCGACGGAGGCACCGATATACTTAAGAATTTATTAAGTCTTAATATAAATATTTCGCTATAGGATTTTTTCTTATATCATCCGGGACTAACTAGGTAGCGTGTCTCGTTAATAAGGCCTACGAGTGGCTTATGCGTAGAGTCGTTCAGGTCGCGAATATATCTATATAGATACTCTAATTTCTTAGAACGTTTTCGGTAAGATACGGCTAGGTAAGTATATTCTATCGAAGTTATATATAGCGGAGCGTAAGTATTATAAAGGAGCTATTATAGGTATAATACTTAGTATTTAAGGGTTTCGATAGTAGCCGATATCGAAGAAATAAGATCGGTCTTATTATTGTCGTCTCCTCTTCTATACTCCGATGATCTAGAACGACGACGCTTACGACCCTTATACCTATTAAGTAGTTCGTAATAGCTAAGAGAGGAGTCGAGTAGGACGGCACCTCTAGATAAGGCAGTGCTAGACGAAATAGTGGAGACTAAAGTTAAAAATGAGTTAATACCGTTAGCGGGCTCGTAATGGTAGGTACGAAATTAAGAAGTATTATTAGCAAACTGGGTGAGGGTATTACGGGAGGATCCTTAGACTACTTAGCACCTACAGATTACTTGCAGCGCCAAATCGCTCTAGTACTAGTTAGTATTCTTACACGCCTAACTCGCCATAAGACCACCCACTTTAGGTTCGTTATTCCCCTCTTAATCCTAGTTTATAAATGTCTCGAGTAGTAATTAATTACTAATAAGACGATAGTAGCGTTCACATCCTACCTAATCCTTCCTAACTATATCTCCGGATTCTATTATAGGCACGGGCCTAACGATATTAAGGACTCTCGACGATAAGATTACTTTAGACACGGCTCTCGAAGAGGAGTATAATATGCTCTACCGGTTAACGTATTAGGATAAGAGGTGCGATTTCTTAGTCTATCTTAGCGAACGTAGCGCTAAGATCGAGGCTATCGTATCGTATTATCTAGGCTTAAACGGAACTGGAAACTGTTGCCTTACACCTCTAAACGACTGGATCTACGGAAGCTTTAACGTGTGCCTACCTATTTACGTTAATAATTAGAAAAACCGTCCTAAAGGCCGAGTTATAATTAGATTTCCTTTACTATATAAAGTGGGCGAGGAGACCTTCCCTAGCAACGCGGACGAGAAGCTACGGTGTGAAGCCGTAACCTACATTTGGATCTAAGAGAATTGTCTCGACGTTCCTATACCCCGATTGTTAGGCTTCGCATTTTCAGGCAATTAATATATAAGTTATAGGAGCCCTAGGTTCGGTCTCTTATAGCTTATTATTAATATTTAAAGTTCACAGGACTAGGGAATACCCCCTAGTACATCCGATTTATAGAATATTTCTACCTATACACTTGCCGCCGCGAACCGTACGGTCTAAAGTCTAGATATCTACTTAACAAAAGTCGAACGACTAATTTATTCAGAGACTTGTCCCGAATTATTCTATTATTAGGTCGAATTCCTTTAGGGCGGATTGGATCTTTCACCTTAGATAACGATGGAGTGCTAAGTCTTACTAATCGGCCCTTAACCCTGTAACTCTAGGACTTAGAAAATAGAGGTATACCGATTAATATTAGTCGAAACGACACCTATACCGCTATTAAGCTATATATACTTAATCTCTTAGTATATTACGATTATCGGCTACGATATTAACCCAATTCGATTAATAATGAGCTAGATTGTAGAGCACAGATGGCCGCTATAACTGGAATGCGCGCGGTTTTGCCTTATATTATAAACCGCGATCTTCGTAACGGACCTTTCCTCTTTACCCTTACGGATATTTACTAGAGTAATATCTATATCGACGAGGAATAGTATATTAAATATCTTATTAACTTAGAGTGGGTATGTTCGTTACCTATAGAGATATAGAACCCTCCGTATTAGCTAACGAGCTAAGGCGTAGATTATCTAATAGGAAGAAGTTTTACCGAATATAATAAAGTCCGTGAAGAGTTTATAGAAGCTTTTAAATACGAAGAGAAGCTATAGAATAAAGAGAAGCTATATATAATAGATAAGGACGACGTGCTACGCGCACGTATTATAAGGAGAGTATAGGAGACTAGAGCTTTCTTCTACTTCTATACCTTAGATTCGACTACGGGACTTTTTAATTTATAGGGACGAAATATTTAGCTAAGGTTTTCTAACGTAGGTAATATTAATAATAAATTAAATCGACTCTTAGCACCCTATTAGTGCGCTGAAGTAGAGAATATTATAGCTATAAAGATAAAAGACCGAGGAATTTATAACGAGTAGCTCCGAGCCGTGTTCGAAGCTAAAGCCCCGCTCTCTCTATTATAACCTATAATCTATAAGGAAGCGCTCGATTTCTCTATTCCGCCGCCGCTACGACCTTCTACCCCCTATTCACGCCTATTATATCGGTAGACTATCCGCTGTATTACCTCTTCTATCCGCTACTACTATCCTAAGAGCTATTCTTACCTTAATTCGATAACTCTACGGGTGTCTTATCTTCTTTTAGGGCTTTATCTCTCCTATCTTAGGCGCGTTTACTAGAAGTAGAGAGGGACTTCGGATCCCTACGGATACCATAATTGGCTACCTCTAATATGTGTTATAATGTTAGACGCTTATTAGGCACTCTAGTAAGGTTAAAAGGCTAGCCGGAGGCGAAAGACGTCTATTAGAGGAAGGCTATAAATTAATACTACTTAGAGATAGAAGATAGGATTAGTAGGAATAACTATACTCGTGAATTATTATTTCCTATACTTTTTAAGGTAATTTAGGAGTATTATTTATCGAATGTCCTTTCTACTATACTACTTTAATTACTAAGTATACTCGTAGAGAATATTAGGGTCTTATCTCGATAGTATATACGGGGTGCAATTCTTATTAATCGCGTTAAGCACTTTCCTTAGTAGGTTAACTTCTAGCGTCGGAGGTTCTCTTAATTATATATTCGGTCTTTAGTTCTTCCGAGGCCGTAACTCGACGCGTTAGTTAATAGGTTAATAGAGTATACTTAACATAACCTCACCTAGCTTTAACCGCGGTATTAATAAATACACTTTAAGAGTCCTTAGCTACTATAAATATTTCGGTATTTACGAGTCGACGCTTTAATTCCTTTATATAAAGGTTCTATATAAGAAAGATAACGACTTCTTTCTTACACGCTATTAAACTACCCTCTAATATAGATATCCGTTCACTAAATAAGTACTAAATTTATATTTTAATTTATCGGTAATAAATTATCGCGCTTTTAACCTATATAGTAGTCCTAGTCCCTTAAGATAGACCTTTCCGTTAGAAGGACTAGCGGTTTAAAATAATAACTTCTAGGTAACTACTCGAGTAATATATCCTAAAAGAGTTAGTATCTCTTTACTTATAATATTTATTAGTACTTCGTACCTATAGTAGTATCTCTCCGGAGCACTCTTAGGTTTTTCTAAGGAAGATTTTAATTTAGTCCTTCTACTTCTCCGGGGCCTAAAGCTTAAGAGATTTAGAATTCGTTAAGCTAGCCCTAAGTTCTATTAAACGAATTATAAGAAGACCTAGGTCCCGGAAATCCTACTTCTCGACGCCCGCGGAGGTAATATCGCTTAATATACTTTAGCTAATATTCGCTATAGGGGCTTTAGCTTAAGAAAGAGCCTTAGTATAGATATATACTAATCTTAATATAATTAGTCCTATCTACTATAATACTATCTATATTAATAGACCCGTATAGGATGCTAAGCTCGCGATATATATACTATACGCTATTTAAGATCTTTAACGGTTAGCCCGATCTTTACGGACGCGGATTAGGAATAAATACCTCTTTATAAAGGGTTATAATATAAAACTCTATAAAAGTTCTATACGGTGTTAACTAGATCTCGGAGAGTAATATATCTATAGATTTATATATAAAGTATAGATTCCCGTCGTAGAAATGAGCTTCGTATAGCGATATAATATTTTTATAATATAATACGATTATTTTCTTAAGGTTATCCCCGCCTTCGTAGACTCGTTACTTAATAGTAATAATCGGATACTAGAGCTCTTTCTTATAGGTAATTATAACGCGGTTACTTTAGCCTTCCTTTAAAATAGTATAATAAGCTTCCTATAGATTACTCTTACTATATACGGGTCCTTAAGGAATTAGAGGTTTCGGTCGTAAGAATCGGCTAGTAGTAGAGAAGTATTGCGAATTAGGATTTACCTTTACCGGTAGTACCGCTAGTAGTAGTACCCGTCTCTTACTTAGTAGAAAGTCTAGTACTCTAGGTATTTATAATACGGAAAGCCTTAAAGTACGATCGTCGTTAGGAGGCCCGCGTTTCCCGAGACTACTTACGTTCGAGCTACTTAGGAATAACGTATCGCGCTTATTCGGCGTCGATATTATATTAAGAATAGAGAAGAAAGGCTATCTTATCTATCTTTTAATAGCCGGGGAGCTAGTATTTATATTTAGGTAATTCGTATTTTTATCCGGAATACTATCTTAGGCTTCTCTTACCGTAGGCGCTTATAGTTAGTACTTAAATTAGTTTATAGTCGAGCTAATAGTAATATAGTAAATAGCGAGCTTAATTTAAAAATAATCGATATAAATCTAATCTATCGTTTAGGTAGCGGATAGCCTCCTAAAATTACTAATCTAGACGCTCGGATTACTAATACCGGTAGAATTACCTTATATATCGAAATATAACCTTATCGGCTCTAAGAGGCTAAAAGAAGACTAACTACCTTAACGGAGAAAGAGAGGGAAAATCTTATCCGCGAAAATAGATACTTAAGGTAAGAGATCGCCTTTTACTAGGAATCGAGGAACGCGATATTAGCGTTCTATAGCTAAGCTCTAGAGGTATATTAAGGTCTATAAGGCGCGTTAAAGGATCTCTTAGAAAAGTTAGCGGCTACTAAAGGGAGACTTAAGCGGTACTAGGGAATATCTTTAAACGGAACGGGTAATAAGGACGTTACTATAATCTAAATACTATTAAGAGGTAGCTAATACTAGCCCTATATAATTCTAAATAA
>JAABUI010000859.1_pt1 | contig 19727 bp, 20 predicted proteins | sample 5559111 | NCBI WGS metagenome assembly JAABUI01 (sample SAMN10711870, study PRJNA513365) | rock metagenome | isolation source: Antarctica rocks | place: Antarctica: Victoria Land, Buttleship Promontory
ACTCCTCATAGTCCATGCCTCCACGGTTTGGGGGGAGGTTCACTCCGCCTCCGTGAGCTCGCGGGCGTACCCACCCTCACCAGCCGCGTCGATGCCCAGTTCCAACCACCGCGCACCCACACTCCGCACCTGGTCGGCGACCTCGGGCCGCACGTCGTACCCGGTGGGACGGCCACCCAGCCGCTTCGCCGTCGCCAAGGCCTGCAATCCGGCCACCCCTACTCCGACGATCAGTACCGTGGCCGGCTTGGCGGTGCCTGCGGCGGTGGTGAGCATCGGGAAAAATCGTGTCGACTCGGACGCCGCCAGCAGCACGGCCTTGTAGCCGGTCACGTTCGCCTGCGACGACAACGCGTCCATCACCTGGGCGCGGGAGATCCTTGGGATCGCCTCCACCGCGAAGGCCTGCACCCCCGCCGACTTCAGCGCAGCAACCCCGTCCGCGTTCCCACGCGGATTCAAAACCCCGATCAGCTACTGCCCCGATGCAGACGCCTGACCTCCGCCGCACTGGGCGGAGCCACCTTGACCACCACGTCCGCGGACCAGGCGTCGCCGACCGTGGCCCCCGCCTCCAGGTTCTGCTCGCCCGAAGTCAGCGCACCCTGCCCAGCGTTCTCCTCGACCAGGATGTTGATTCCTTGAGCGAGAAACTTGCCCGTGACCTTCGGTACCAACGCCGCCCGGCGTTCGCCCTCACCTGACTCGCGGACGGCGCCCACAGTGCACCGACTGGTCCGACTGGCTGTCGGAGTGTAGGACGGTCGACGACCTTGACTGGTCCGCCCGCCCCGCGACTGGGGATGTTTGGTGCATTGTTTGTTCGACTGCCGGTTGCTGTCAGCGCCGGCGACTGTCTACACCTCGTCGCCCAGCCGCCAGACGCGCATCGCATTGGTGGAACCGGGTGTCCCTGGGGGACTTCCGGCCACGATGACCACCAGGTCACCGATGACCAGCCAGCCCAGTGACAGCAACAACTCCTGCACCTGGCGGACCATGTCGTCGGTCGAGCGAACCTGGGGCATCAGAAACGTCCGCACGCCCCAGCTCAACGACAGCTGGTTTCGTACGTGTGCGTCGGGGGTGAAGGCTACGAGCGGAAGAGGAGTGCGATGCCTGGCCAACCTGCGAACCGTGTCGCCCGTCTGGCTGAAGCAACACAGCGCCTTGGCGTCCAGGATGCCTGCGACGTCGCACGCCGCTGCGGCGATCGCGCCGCCCTTAGTCCGCGGGTGGTGCGCCAGTCCCGGCACCTGGATCGCACCCTTCTCCGCCCAGGCGACGACCCTCGCCATCGTCTGCACGGCCTGCACCGGGTAGCGGCCCACGCTGGTCTCGCCCGACAACATCACCGCGTCGGCCCCGTCAAGCACCGCGTTGGCCACATCAGAGACCTCAGCTCGAGTGGGGCGGGACTGCTGGATCATCGACTCCAGCATCTGGGTAGCCACGATCACCGGTTTAGCCATCTCCCGGCAGAGCTGGATGGCCCGTTTCTGCACCAAAGGCACCTGCTCCAGCGGCAGTTCCACGCCGAGATCGCCTCGGGCGACCATGACGCCGTCAAAGGCAGCCACGATGCCTTCGAGGTCGTCAACCGCTTCCGGTTTCTCCAGCTTCACGACGATGGGCCGCCGGACACCTACCTCCTCCATCACCGCCCGCATGAGCTGCACTTCCGACGGCGCTCGCACGAAGGACATCGCCACCATGTCGACCTGCATGTCGAGAGCACACCTGAGGTCCAGGAGGTCCTTTGCCGACAGGGGCGGAATGCTCACTGCCACACCCGGCAACGAAAGACCCTTGTTGTCACTGACCGGCCCACCCTCGGTCACCAGGCACTGGACGTCATCGCCCACCACCTCGAGCACCTGTAGCGCGACCTTCCCGTCGTCGACGAGCAGACGGTCACCGGGTTGGACGTCATCCGCCAGGCCAGCGTAGGTCGTCGCGACCCGGTCAACGTCGCCCACACAGCCCTGCGTGGTGATGACCACCGTCTTGCCCGTCGGCCACTCGACCGGGCCGCAGGCGAAACGGCCCAACCGAATCTTTGGGCCCTGCAAGTCGGCGAGCACGCCAATTTCCCGTCCTGCCACCGCGGCCGCATCGCGCACCAGGCCGCACGCCTTGGCGTGGTCCTCGCGCTGGCCATGGCTAAAGTTCAGCCGCGCGACATCCATGCCGGCCGCCACCAGGGCGGCGATCGCCTCGGGCGTCGAGGTAGCCGGGCCCAGCGTGCAGACGATCTTCGTGCGGCGGTCCGGGAGCGCTTGCTCGGACGGCGCAGGACGTGGTTCGGTGGTTCGCGACTCGAGGTCGAGCATCAAGGCATCTCCTCCCGTGCCCTGCTCACAGGACACGCACAGCTCACGCGCAGATGGATTTCCGCTACATCTTTCTCGCTCTGTGCATACAGTATACTACTGGCATGATCACCGAACTGTTACCGCCCAAGACCGGTTTGGCCTTCCCCGCACTGTGCGCACTGCGCCCCCACTGGACCGACGAAGCCGCCTTGGTGCGGCAGGTCGATGACGTACTACGCCCGGCCGGCTACCGCATCGTCGGCGCATTCGACGATGCTGATGAGCGACGCCCGCTGGCGGTGGCCGGGTTCCGGGTGGGCCACAGCCTGGCCTGGGGTCACTACATCCACGTCAGTGACCTCTCGACGCTCCCTGCTGGGCGGGGCCGGGGTTTCGCGCCGCAGCTGCTGGATTGGGTGAAGACAGAGGCCAAGCGCATCGGTTGCGACGGGTTGCACCTCGATTCCGGTGTCAGTGCTACGCGCAAGGCCGCACACCGGGTGTACTTCAACGCCGGGTACGAGATCAGCGCGCACCACTTCATGCAGTCGCTGAACTGATTTTCCGCTCGAGGGGGACGCCGCGAAAGCTCGAGGCTGAGCCTCGGGCCATTGATGGCTACCTGCGCCGGCGACCGTGCAGCGTGCTGGCCCAGGGGCCCACCGACAGCACCGGTTCGGGTCCCTCGGCAGGCCGGTCTTGTCGAAAGACTGGCGGTATCGGTCGGCGTTGCTGACAAGCTTCTGAGTGCGACCACGCACAGTTTGGGTCGCTGTCCGTGCACCCTTCCCCTTGGTATACGGCCTCGCCGCCGGCTGGCGGGCGTATGAACCCTACGTGTGTGTTGCCACCGGTCGCGGTTAGGAAGTGAGTAGCGCTGTCATGATGCGGGCGGCTTCGCTCGGGGTCTTGCCGACCCGAACACCGGCCTTTTCCAGCGCGTTCTGCTTGGCTTGGGCGGTGCCGCTGGAGCCGGAGACGATCGCTCCGGCATGGCCCATCGTCTTGCCCTCGGGCGCGGTGAACCCTGCGATGTAGCCGACGACGGGCTTGGTGATGTGCTCGCTGATGTATTCGGCGGCACGCTCTTCGGCATCGCCACCGATCTCGCCGATCATCACGATGGCATCGGTGTCGGGGTCCTCCTCGAAAGCCTGCAGGCAGTCGATGTGGGTGGTGCCGATCACCGGGTCGCCACCGATCCCCACGCACGTGGAGAATCCGATGTCGCGGAGCTCGTACATCATCTGGTAGGTGAGGGTGCCGGACTTGGACACCAGTCCGATGCGCCCGGCCTTGGTGATGTCCGCGGGAATGATGCCGGCGTTCGATTTACCCGGGCTGATCAGACCGGGGCAGTTCGGGCCGATGATCCTGGTGGTGTTGCCCACCGACCGGGCCTGGGCCCAGAACGCCGCGGCGTCGTGTACCGGGATGCCCTCGGTGATGACCACGCACAGCCCAATAGCGGCGTCCACAGCTTCGACCACGGCGGTCTTGGCGAATCGTGGCGGCACGAAGACCACGCTGACCTGCGCACCGACCTGCTCAATGGCCTGCGACACGGAATCGAAGACGGGAACGTTGTGGCCGTCGATGTTCACCTGTTGGCCGCCCTTGCCGGGAGTGACGCCGCCGACGATCTGAGTGCCGGAAGCAAGCATGCGCGCGGTGTGTTTCAGGCCCTGCGACCCCGTCATTCCCTGGACCACGACCCGGCTGCTGTCATCGAGAAAAATTGCCATGATGCTCAAACCCCCTGAGATGCTAGTTCGGCCGCCCGGTTGGCCGCATCGTCCATGTTGTCCACGGGCTCCACACCCGGCAGTGCCGCGTCGGCCAGGATCTGCCTGCCCAGCTCGGCGTTGTTCCCGTCCAGGCGCACGACCAGCGGCTTGTGAACGGACTCGCCACGCTCGGCCAGGAGACCGAAAGCCTGCACGATGCCGTCGGCCACGGCGTCACACGACGTGATGCCACCGAAGACGTTGACGAACACCGACCGCACCGACGGATCGCCGACGATGATGTCCAGCCCATCGGCCATGATCTGCGCCGACGCACCACCACCGATGTCAAGGAAGTTCGCTGGGCGGCAGCCGCCGTGTTTCTCTCCGGCATAGGCGACCACGTCCAGCGTTGACATCACCAGGCCGGCACCGTTGCCGATGATGCCCACCTGACCGTCGAGCTTGACGTAGTTCAACCCCTTGGCCCGCGCCCGGTCCTCCAACGGCTCGCTACCGGACTCCTCGACGAAGGAGTCGTGCCAGGGCTGTCGATACCCGGCGTTGTCGTCGACCGTCACCTTGCCGTCGAGCGCGAGGACAGCGCCATCGGTGGTCCGCACCAGTGGGTTGACCTCGACCAGAGTGGCGTCGACGGACACGAACGTGTCCCAGAGCGCCACGATGGCGCGCGCGAACTCCTCCCGCATGTCCGTAGGGAAGCCGCCGGCGTCGGCGATCTTTCGTGCCAGCGGAAGGTCCACACCGGAAAGCGCGTCGACCGGGATCTGGGCGAGGGCCTCGGGTTTGTCCACCGCGATCTGCTCGATGTCCATGCCCCCCTCACGCGAGGCCATGGCCAGGAAGGTGCGGTTGGACCGGTCCAGCAGAAACGACAGGTACAACTCCTCGGCGATGTCCGAGGCCGCTGTGACCAGCACTCGATGCACGCGGTGGCCCTTGATGTCCATCCCGAGAATTGTGTCGGCAATCTGTTCTGCCTCGGCAGGCGTGCCGGCAACCTTCACCCCCCCGGCCTTGCCTCGACCGCCCACCTTCACCTGCGCCTTGATGACGACCGGACCCGCGACCTTCTCGGCCAACGCCCTGGCCTCGGCAGGAGTGGTGGCCACGCCGGCCGCCGTGACCGGCACGGAATGGGCGGCAAACAGCTCCATCGCCTGGTACTCGAACAGGTCCATCCGGGGGATTCCTCTCTCGTAACGGGCCGCAATGCCCGACGGAACACGACACTCTCCGGGCGGCGCGGGAAGGCTTGTCCTCCCTGCTACTTGACACAGCCGCGAATCTGGATCATAGTGCCTACTCCATACGGTATGCAATCCCTCGAAGATGGGAAATCCGACTTCGATGCATTCCCGTGGAAGGCCTAGTTCCATACAGCTCGGCACACCCGCCAAGCGCGCCGAGCACACCCGACACGCCACAGGACCCAAAGGTCCCCGCGAGCAATGTGAGGAGAAGTCAGGCATGGCGCAGAGCGCGACCGAATTCGTCGAGCGCACCGATGCGGGTCAGGCCCTGCCGGGGCCAGCACGAATCTCGGGTGGACATCTCGTCGCCAAGGCGTTCAAGGCCGAAGGTGTCGAGACCATCTTCACGCTGCGCGGCGGCCACATCATCGACATCTATGACGGCTGCGTGGACGAGGGCGTCCGGGTGATCGACGTCCGCCACGAGCAGGTCGCATGAAACAGAAATTTTACATGTAGCCCACCCCGCGCGCATCAGTGGGTGCCGGACGCAGCTATCGCCGGTGCCCACCAGCGTGCTCAGCTAAGGAGAAACCATGGGACAAGCACTGGACGGTGTCCGCGTGCTGGACATGACACACGTGCAGTCAGGTCCGTCATCGACACAGATGCTCGCCTGGCTCGGCGCCGAGGTCGTCAAGGTCGAGCCACCGGGACGCGGCGACATCACTCGGACCCAGCTGCGCGACATGCCCGACGTCGACAGCCTCTACTTCACCATGCTCAACTGCAACAAGAGCAGCGTCACCTTGAACTTGAAGAGCGACGACGGGAAGAAGATCTTCGCTGACCTCGTCGCTCAGTCTGACGTCCTGGTGGAGAACTTCGGCCCCGGGGTGATGGATCGGTTTGGCTTCAGCTGGGAACGTCTGCAGGAGATCAACCCGCGCATGATCTACGCCTCCATCAAAGGCTTCAGCGGGGGCAGGTACGCCGACTTCAAGGCATACGAGGTTATCGCCCAGGCGATGGGCGGCTCGATGAGCACTACGGGGTTCCAGGACGGTCCGCCGGTCGCCACCGGAGCGCAGATCGGTGACTCGGGGACCGGCATCCATCTGGTCGCCGGTATCTTGGCCGCCCTGTTCCAGCGGGTGAGCACCAATCGTGGCCAGCGCGTGCAGGTGGCCATGCAGGACGCGGTGCTCAACCTTTGCCGGGTCAAGCTGCGCGACCAGCAACGGCTGACCCACGGCCCGCTCAAGGAGTACCCCACCGAGGAGTTCGGCGAGGCTGTGCCCCGATCGGGCAATGCCTCCGGCGGCGGGCAGCCGGGTTGGGCGGTGCGCTGCAGCCCCGGTGGCCCGAACGACTACATCTACATCATCATCCAGCCACCGGTCTGGGCGGCGTTGGCCGAGCTCATCGGCAAGCCCGAGCTGGTCGACGACCCGGGATGGGCGACGCCGGAGGTACGGCTGCACAAGCTCGACAAAGTGTTCGCGCTCATCGAGGCCTGGACCGAGAAGCACACCAAGTGGGAGGTCATGGACCTGCTCAACGCCCGCAACGTGCCGTGCGGTCCGATCCTGAGCACCAAGGAACTCATCGAGGACAGGACTTTGGCCGATGTGGGAACGGTGGTCTCGGTGAAGCATCCCGAGCGAGGCGAGTTCAAGACTGTCGGTTGCCCGCTGAGGCTGTCCGACTCCCCCGTCGAGGTGACCACGTCGCCGTTGCTGGGCGAGCACAACGAGCGTGTGTACAGCGGGCTCGGGTATAGCTCCGATCGCCTTCAGGAGCTCCGGGTGGCCGGCGTCATCTGAGCCCGCAGACCCTGGGTAACCACCTGTACACAAACCGGGCCCACCCGCCCGATGAATCGGAGGATTGACGAATGACATACGACCGGCCAGCCGTTCAAGCCATACTCGACCAGGCCCTCACTGAAGGGCGCTCGTCGTTGAGCGCGCTGCAAGGATCGCAGGTCTGCGCGGCGTACGGCATACCAGTGCCACAAGAAGGCCTCGCCACGTCCAGCGATGCCGCTGTCGACCTGGCGCAGGGCATGGGTTTTCCCGTGGTCCTCAAGATCGTCTCCCCAGACATTCTGCACAAGACTGAGGCGGGCGGTGTCCTGGTGGGCCTCGAAAGCGCCGAGTCCGTCGCCGAGGGCTACCGCACCATCGTGGCCAATGCCAGCGCCTACGACGCCGACGCCGACATCACCGGCGTCCAGGTGCAACAGATGATGACCACCGGCCAGGAGGTCATCATCGGTGCGGTGACCGACCCCACCTTCGGTAAAATCGTGGCCTTCGGGCTCGGTGGCGTGCTCGTCGAGGTCCTCAAGGACGTGACCTTCCGGATGACCCCGGTCGACCGCCCCGAAGCCCAGTCGATGGTCGAGGGCATCGCCGCAGCCGAGATCCTGCGGGGCGTGCGAGGCGCCGAACCCGTGGACCAGGGGGCGTTGATCGACCTGATCCAACGAGTCTCCGACCTGGTCAGCGACTTTCCGCAGTTCTCCGAGGTCGACCTCAACCCGGTGCTGTCCACCCCCCAGGGGGCGACGGCCGTCGATGTCCGCATCTTGGTGGAGGATGACGCTCCGGTGACCCCGGACCGGTTCTCCCGGGACGCCATCCTCACGGCGATGAACCGGATCATGCGACCGAAGGCGATCGCGGTGATCGGCGCGTCGGCCGAGGACGGCAAGATCGGCAACTCGGTGATGAAGAACCTCATCAACGGGGGCTACCAGGGCGCCATCTATCCCATCAACCCCAAGGCCGACGAGATTCTCGGTGTGAAGGCGTACCCGTCCATCACCGACGTACCGGGTGACGTGGACGTCGCGGTGTTCGCCATCCCGGCGAAGTTCGTCGCGAAGGCGCTGGAAGAAGTCGGGCAGAAGGATGTCGGCGGCGCAATTCTGATCCCGTCGGGCTTCGCCGAGACGGGCGAACAGGAGCTGCAGGACGAGGCCCTGGCCATTGCGCGCAAGCATGACGTGCGGATCCTCGGTCCCAACATCTACGGCTACTACTACACGCCGGAGAGTCTGTGTGCGACATTCTGCACACCGTACGACGTCAAGGGCAGCGTGGCCCTGACCTCGCAGAGCGGCGGCATCGGGATGGCGATCCTCGGCTTCGCGCGTTCCACGAAGATGGGGGTATCGGCGATCGTCGGCGTCGGCAACAAGGCCGACATCGATGAGGACGACCTGCTGACGTTCTTCGAGCAGGACGACAACACCGAGTGCATCGCCATGCACCTTGAGGACCTGAAGGACGGCCGGTCCTTCTTCGAGGTTGCCAAGCGCGTGTCCCAGAAGAAGCCGGTCATCGTCCTGAAGGCGGGACGCACGGCGATGGGCGCTCGCGCCGCGAGTTCGCACACCGGCGCACTGGCCGGGGACGACAAGGTCTACGACGACATCCTTCGCCAGAGCGGCGTGGTGCGGGCCCGCGGCCTGAACGAGATGCTCGAGTTCGCCCGCGGTCTGCCTGTGCTGCCGACGCCGAAGGGCGAGAACGTCGTCATCATCACCGGCGCTGGCGGCTCGGGTGTGCTGTTGTCGGACGCGTGCGTAGACAACGGCCTGTCGCTGATGTCCATGCCGGCAGACCTGGACGCGGCGTTCAAGAAGTTCATTCCACCATTCGGCGCCTCGGGCAACCCGGTGGACATCACCGGCGGTGAGCCGCCGCTGACGTACCAGAACACTATCCGACTGGGACTCGAAGACGATCGGGTGCACGCCTTGGTCCTTGGCTACTGGCACACGATCATCACCCCGCCGATGGTCTTTGCCAAGCTTGTCTCCGAGGTTGTGGAGGAGTTCCGGGCCAAGGGCATCACCAAGCCGATTGTCGCGTCGCTGTCCGGCGACGTCGAAGTGGAGGAGGCAAGTGCCTACCTCTACGAGCACGGCGTCGTGGCGTATCCGTACACGACGGAGAAGCCGGTCGATGTGCTCGGTGCCAAATACCGATGGGCCCGCGCCGCGAGCCTGCTGGGTGACTGACGCACTTCGCCGCGCCTACCGGGAATGTCACTTCCCGGTCGGCGCGGCGAGGTGTGATCACTGTCGATCCAACCGATAGCGCAAGCTCGACTGTTAGGTCAGCGGACTTGCGCTACGTCACAACAATCCCGGCGCCGACAATTCGCCCGCGACGACCGGGATCCCCGCACTAACCTTTAAGAAGGAAGGGAATCATGACTGCAACAACCGACACTTACAGGATAGTCGTCGATGACGCTGGTCGTCGCTACAGAATCGGTGAGTCACCTCACAGCCTCACCGGACACTCGCGGTCCTGGATGGTGTACCTGCCCTGGATCGCGATGATGGGCATCAGCGTCTTCGAGTACGGTTACGGCGCCGCAGCAAAGACACTGCAGCAGGTGCACGGCTGGTCGCTGACCCAGGCTTTCTGGATCGTTACCATCTGGGCGGTCTTCCAAGCTCTCATCGCCTTCCCGGCCGGTCGATTGCGGGAGAAGGACAAGTTCTCGGCCAAAGCGGCCATGTTCACCGGTGCCGCGTTCACCGCAATTGGTTTCCTGTCCATCTCGCACACCGGCAACATCCCACTCGTGCTACTCGGTTACTCCGTGATTGGTGGTACCGGTGCCGGGCTGGTGTACGCGACGTGCATCAACATAGTCGGAAAGTGGTTCCCCGAAAAGAAAGGGGCGCGCACCGGTTTTGTGAACGGTGGCTTCGCCTACGGCGCTGTGCCGTTCATCTTCGTGTTCAGCTACCTTTTCAGCAAATCGACTTTTTCGCTCGTCCTCGACCTGATCGCGCTGTACATGTTCGTCGTTCTCCTGGTCTGCGCCTTCTTCTTCAAGGATCCCCCCAAGAACTGGTGGCCGGCCGAGATCGACCCCATGGCCTGGAAGGCAGACAACAAGTCCAAGGCCGGGCAGCGGCTGGCCAAGAACCCGCCGGCGACCGGGCAGTTCGGGCCGATGGCGGCGATCAAGACCGGGCAGCTACCCCTGCTCTGGCTGGGGCTTGTCATCATCGGCACCGTGTCGCTCTTCGGTAGCGCCTACCAGATCCCGTTCGCCAAGTCGGCGGGGTTCGGCGTCCTCATCGTCGCCACCTCGGGTGGCGTCCTGTCCGTGGTCAACGGCCTCGGCCGGGCCGCGGTGGGCTGGTTCTCCGACCTGGTCGGGCGCAAGCAGGCACTGTTTTATGTGATGATCGTCGAGGGGTTGTCACAGTTCGGTTTGCTGCTGTCCGGCAACGCGCACAGCCAGGTCTGGTTCTTGGTCTCGGCCGTGTTCGCCGGCGTCGGTGGCGGTGCGTTCTTCCCGATGTACGCCGCGCTCACGCCCGACTACTTCGGCGAGAACAACAACGCCACCAACTACGGCTTGGTCTACAGCGCCAAGCTGGCCTCGGCCCTCATCGGCATCGGACTAGGCGCCAGCCTGATCAAGAGCCTCGGGTTCACTACGGCGTACATCATCGGCGGGATCATTGCCTTTGTGGGTGCGGCCGTGGTCCTGACTTACCATCAGCCAGGCAGCAAGCACGCGCACCTGCTGTCCGAAACGCCGGACGACCTGCCCGCCGGTGGGTCGGCAACGATGTCATCGGCGACGGCTGCTAGCCGGCGGGGTCTCGGGGACGACTAGTCAGTCGAGGAAGCGGAGTGATCCGTCCGTCGCCCGGTCTCGGCGCGACGGAGGGATCACTCCGCCAGCTCGTGCGACAACGTCCTGGTGCGCTCCGTGTGCTTGCGCATGACCTCACGCGCCTGGTTCCCATCACCCGCGGCGATCGCGCGAATGAGCTCGGCGTGCTCGTCCCAGGACTGTTGGCCACGCGTCTGCGCCAGTGGTACGTAGTACCACCGAACCCGTCGATCGACCAGCCCGCTGAGCTCCGCGAGCACCGCGTTCCCGGATATCGACATCACGAAAGCATGCAGTGCGGCGTTGGCCGCGACCAACGCGTCGGTGTTTCCACTCGCCAGTGCGTCGAGGCCGGCTTGCCACAGCGCCCACAGCTGCTTGACGTGTTCCTCGGTCGCCACGCCCGCGGCGAGGCGGCTGGACTCGGCCTCCAGCAGGGTGCGCACCGCAAGGAGCTCGTCGGCCTCGTGCTGGGTGGGCATGTGCACGTAGGCGCCCTGGCCCGGCCGCAGGTCGACCCACCCCTCGGACTGCAACCGTTGCAGCGCCTCCCGGACGGGTTGACGGCTGATACCCAGCTGCGCAGCCAGCTCGTGCTCCACCAGGTGCTCGCCGGGAAGCAACGAGCGGTTGATGATCATCTCGGCCAAGGCCTCGTAGACAGCTTGGCGAAGCGGCGCAGGCCGAACGAGAGGTCCGGCTACGGAGCGGGCGCGGACGGCTCTACCCTTGAGCTCCACTTTGGCTGGCGCGGTGGTCATCTGAACATGCCTCCCGATCGAACTTGCGACTGCTCCTTGCACTCACTTTCACATACGGTATGTGAAAACCCGAGGAATGGGGGTCTAGCGCGGGTGACTGTGACGCACCCTACCGCCTCAGGCCGCTGGCAGGCTTTCGCGCTCGCAATCGCTTGCGCCGACCGAAACCGGCGCGCAACGGTCCGGCCTCTTCCCAACCGCGGGTCCGGTGTAGACTGCGTCTTTCTGGGCCTGAAGGCGCACTCGTACGCCACGACTGGCGCGCTGTTGCAGCCCCTGCTGGGCTCAGAGATCGCGCTCGGCGCGGCGCATAACGGAATTTCCCGGTGGTACTCCCACAAGGTGGCCGGCCCCTACGAGGGTCGCCGGATCGAAGCCGTGGACCCGGGCGGCGAGACGTCGGCGGTGATGTCAAGGAACCGCGCGATCGGATGCGTGGCGTGGCCGTCGGCAATCGTCGAGTCGCCCGGCGTTATCCGCCATCTGGAAGGGAGAAGGTTATCCATCGGGGAGCCAGACGGCACATCCTCGAGGCGATGCCTCGATTTCAGCGCGCGCATGCAGGCGGGCGGCTTGAAGTGCCCAGTGGAGCCGCGGCTGCGCGATGACATCTGGATCAAGCTCATGGGGAACGCAGCGCTGAATCCCATCAGTGCCTCGACGCGCGCGACGATGGTCGAGATCTGCCAGCACCCCAACACCCGGCGCGTCGTCGAGCTGATGATGGAGGAGACGCTGGATATTGCCGCTCGACTGGGCAGTCACCCCGACATCTCGATCACCAAGCGGCTCGACGGAGCGGAACGCGTGGGCCACCACAGGACCTCGATGTTGCAGGATCTCGAAGCAGGCAGGGAACTGGAGCTCGACGCCATCGTCGGCGCTGTGGTCGAGCTTGCCGACATCACCTGCGCCGACACGCCGACCTTGCGCACCGTGTACGCCGCAACACATCTCCTCTGCCAATCGGCCAGTCGGCCGGCGCTCACCGCCGCTCGGGCGTGACCTGGGCCGAAAGTCATCTCAACCGTTTCTGTGCCGAAGTCCGTCCACCGGTCCCCGTTGACTGTGGGCGGACTGTCGTGCGTTTCCGGGCAACTTTCGAACCTTCTCTTGCAGGTCACTTCCTGGACGTATACTGTATGCCATACGAGGTTGTGTCCATCAGATGTCCCGAGCCACGACTGAGCTGCGATGCCGAGAGGGAGTGCGTGCCGTGAAATCACAAGTTCAGAAATCAATAGCTTTCGAACAGTTCATTCAGGGGCTTTCAGAGTCGGCGCAGGCTCTGCAGTGCGCAGGCGGTGACGCGGTTGACCTTCGCGAGCTGCGCACCGCGGTGCGCCAGCTCCAACACACGGTGAACCTCATGGCCCGGCAACTGTCGGGCGAGCGCGGCAGCGGATCCGCGGCCCCGGTGCTTGAGCCCATCCCCGTGCCCGACTTCGACTACGAGTACGCCTTCTGGCGCGACGCAGATGACGAGGGTATCTGCGGGCACCGGCCCGCCCAGTAGTCGGGGCAGTGCGTCGCGCACTGCCACCCGGACGCCCGGCGGCGAGGGCGTTGCTCCGATGCTGCTCGCGCCGCCATGGCCCGTGCCCCCCGCAATCGTGGCGTATGTCGAGGCTTGGCAAGGCGAGCAGCGCGAAGTCCTCGGGCATGCGGCGCCGTGCTTGCGTGCAGAAGCCAATGGATCACTAGAGAAACGAGTCGCTGGTGCCACTGTCCTACGAACCCAACCTTTCCATCCTGTTCACGGAGCTGCCGCTGCTGGAGCGACCGCAGGCCGCCAAGCGCGCCGGGTTCGATGCGGTGGAGTTCTGGTGGCCCTTCCCGGTCGCTGTACCCAGCGACGACGAGGTCGAGGAGTTCATCTCCGCTGTCACAGATTCCGGTGTTCAGCTGGTTGGGCTGAACTTCTTCGCAGGCGACATGCCCGCCGGTGATCGTGGCCTGGTCTCCTGGCCCGCGCGTTCTGCCGAGTTCCGCGACAACGTCGACATCACTGTCGGCATCGGGAATCGGCTGGGTTGCCGGGCATTCAACGCCCTGTACGGCCTCCGCATCGACGGTGAGGACCCGGCCGCCCAGGACGACCTCGCGGTGAGCAACCTCGCCATCGCCTGCCGCGCGGCCGACGATGGCGATGGCGTGGTGCTGGTCGAACCGGTCAGCGGGGCCGCTGGCTACCCGTTGCTGACCACGAAGGACGCGATCGCCGTCATCGACCGGGTTTCCCAGGAGACCGGGGTCGACAATCTTCGCTTGCTCTGCGACCTGTATCACCTCGCTGTCAACGGTGATGACCTCGACGACGTCATCGCCACGCATGCCGCTCGGATCGGGCACGTGCAGATCGCGGACGCACCGGGACGCCACGAACCGGGCACCGGTGAGTTGGAGCTGGAGAAGTACCTCGGTCAGCTCGCGGCCGCGGGCTATGACGGTTGGGTCGGCTTGGAGTACAAGCCCGAGAGCACCACTGAGCGGTCTCTGGACTGGCTCCCCCGCGCACACCGTGCCGCACGGCCGTGACGTAAATCCACCCGAGATTCATCAGGCGCCAGCACCAGCGAGGAGAACAGCACGTGACTTCGATCGGTTTCATCGGACTAGGCATCATGGGCAGCCCGATGGCTGCCAACCTCATCAAGGCCGGCCATGACGTCATCGGCTACGACCACTCCACCAAGGCCGTCGACCAGCTCAAGGCCGACGGCGGCCAGGCCGCGGAAAGCCTGGCCGACGCCGTCCGCGAGGTGGACATCGTCATCACGATGGTTCCCGACAGCCCCGAGGTGAAGGCGGCTGCGTTGGGCGAGCAGGGCATCTACGCCAACGGAAGGTCGGGTTCGTTGCACATCGACTGCTCCTCCATCAGCCCCGATGCAGCCAGGGAAGTGGCCGCTGCCGGAGCAGAGCGAGGGTTCCGCGTGGTCGACGCGCCGGTGAGCGGCGGCCAGTCCGGAGCGGTGGAGGCATCGTTGTCGATCATGGTCGGTGGCAGTGAGGCTGACGTCGCACAGGCGCTGCCCGTTCTCGAGGCCGTCGGCAAAACAGTGGTCCACGTCGGCCCCTCCGGGTCAGGGCAGACCGTGAAGGCGGCCAACCAGCTGATCGTCGCCGGCACGATCGAGCTGGTTGCCGAGGCCATCGTGCTGCTGGAGGCCTACGGCGTGGACACTGAGGCAGCAGTCAAGGTGCTGGCCGGCGGCTTGGCGGGCAATGCGATCTTGCAGCGCAAGGCCGCAGGCATGCTCGCTCGCGACTTCACGCCGGGTTTCCGGATTGACCTGCATCACAAGGACATGGGCATCGTGACGGCAGCAGCCCGTGAGGCTGGGGTCGTAATCCCGTTGGGCGCCCTCACCGCCCAGCTCGTCGGCTCGCTGCGCGCTCAAGGCCACGGAGGCCTGGACCACAGTGCGTTGCTGATGCTGGTCGAACAGCTTTCCGGCCGACAGGACAGCCAGCACACCCCAACCGAGGAGGTCTAGAGAAATGGCTCGTATGCGCGCGATCGATGCCGCGGTGGCAATCCTGGAGCGGGAGGGCGTCACCCACGTGTTCGGGCTGCCCGGTGCCGCAATCAACCCGTTCTACTCGGCCATGGGCAACAGCGGACGCTTGCAACACGTGCTGGCCCGCCACGTCGAGGGCGCCTCGCACATGGCTGAGGGCTTCACCCGGGCCAAAGCAGGCAACATCGGGGTGTGCGTCGGCACCTCGGGCCCTGCGGGTACCGACATGATCACCGGACTGTACTCAGCCTGGGCGGATTCCATCCCGATCTTGTGCATCACCGGCCAGGCCCCGGTCGCCAAGCTGCACAAGGAGGACTTCCAGGCTGTGGACATCGCCTCGATAGCCCTCCCGGTGACCAAGATGGCGATAACGGTGCTGGAAGCAGCGCAGGTGCCCGGGGCGTTCCAACAGGCCTTCCGGCTGATGCGCTCGGGTCGGCCCGGACCGGTGCTGCTCGATCTCCCCATCGACGTGCAGATGACCGAGATCGACTTTGACATCGACGCCTACGAGCCACTGCCGGTGCACAATCCCGCAGCCACGCCCCAACAGGCGGAGAAGGCGCTGGACATGCTCCTCGCCGCCGAGCACCCCCTGATCATCGCCGGGGGCGGCGTCATCAACGCAGACGCGAGTGAGCTGTTGGTGGAGCTGGCGGAACTGCTGAACGTGCCCGTCATCCCCACCCTCATGGGGTGGGGCGCCATCCCCGATGACCACCGGTTGATGGCCGGGATGGTGGGCATCCAGACGGCGCACCGATACGGCAATGCCACCATGCTGGCGTCGGATTTCGTGTTGGGCATCGGCAACCGCTGGGCCAACCGCCACACCGGCGGCCTGGACACCTACCGTCGGGGCCGCACCTTTGTGCACGTCGATGTGGAACCCACTCAGATCGGCCGGATCTTCGCGCCTGACTACTCCATCGTCTCCGATGCCAAGGCTGCACTGATGCAGTTGGTCGCCATCGCCACCGCCCGCAAGGCTGCGGGCACCTTGCCTGAGTACGACGAGTGGGTGCAGGCGTGCGCCGAGCGCAAGCGAACGATGCATCGCCGCAGTGACTTCGACGAGGTGCCGGTCAAGCCACAACGGGTCTACCAGGAGATGAACGACGCGTTCGGCCCAGAGACCCACTATGTGAGCACGATCGGGCTGTCCCAGATCGCCGGTGCGCAGTTCTTGCACGTCTATCGCCCCCGGCACTGGATCAACGCGGGCCAGGCCGGCCCGCTGGGGTGGACGTTGCCCGCAGCGTTGGGAGTGTGCGCGGCCGATCCCGAGGCCAGCGTGGTCGCGCTATCCGGCGACTACGACTTTCAGTTCATGATCGAGGAGCTGGCGGTGGGGGCGCAGTTCAACTTGCCCTACATCCACGTCGTGGTGAACAACTCTTACCTCGGCCTGATTCGACAGGCCCAGCGCGGCTTCGACATGGATTACTGCGTGCAGCTGGCCTTTGACAACGTGAACTCCCCCGAGCTCGACAAGTACGGCGTCGACCACATCAAGGTGGCCGAAGGACTGGGCTGCAAGGCGCTGCGCGTACGCGACCCCAACCTGCTGGGCGCCGCGTTCGCCGAGGCCAAGACGCTCATCACTCAATACCGCGTCCCGGTCGTTGTGGAGGTCATTCTGGAGCGCATCACGAACATCTCCATGGGCACCGAGCTGGACAACGTGAAGGAGTTCGAAGACATCCTCGACATCACCGACGAGCCGGAGCCCGCGCTGCGGTAGAGGGCCGCCGGAAACGCTGCATTGGTCAAATAATCGGACAGCACCATCCACGGCGGAGGGGAAGAGTGGGATGCGGGTTGTCGTTGCGTCGGACAAGTTCAAGGGGTCGCTCACGGCGGAGCAGGTAGCGCACCACGTGGCGGTCGGACTCCGGCGAGTGGTCCCTGAACTGGAGGTGGTGCAGCTACCGGTTGCGGACGGCGGGGACGGGACGCTGGCCGCCACCTGCGCGGCGGGGTTTGAGCTGGTCCCCGTGCGCGCCGAGGGTCCGACCGGCGTCGAGGTGGGCACCGGCTACGCAGTGCGCGATGGTGTGGCCGTCGTCGAGCTCGCGGACGTCTCGGGGCTGGCACAGCTGCCGGGGAACACGTTCGCACCGATGGTGGCGTCGAGCTACGGCACCGGGCAGGTGCTGCGGGCCGCGCTCGACGCAGGCTGTCGGCAGCTTGTGCTCGGCGTGGGGGGCAGCGCCTGCACGGACGGTGGCGCCGGAATGGTGCAGGCACTGGGGGGCTGCCTGTACGACGGGGACGGTGCAGACATCGGTCGCGGCGGGGGCGCACTGTCCACGTTGCACCGCATCGATCTCGCCGACCTGCACCCCGCGCTGGCCACGACGGACATCGTCGTTGCCTCCGACGTGGACAACCCACTGCTCGGCGCGAACGGCGCAGCGGCGGTCTACGGACCGCAGAAGGGGGCCGGCGGAGGGGACGTGACGGAGCTGGATGCGGCGCTGCACCGGTGGGCCATGCTGGTGCGTGACGCGACGGGTGTTGACCTGGCGGCTGCGCCAGGGGCGGGCGCGGCGGGCGGTGTCGGTTTCGGCGCACTCGCCGCACTGGGGGCCAGCATGCGCCCGGGGATTGAGTTGGTCCTGGACCTTGTGGACTTCTCCGGACGTATTCAGGGAGCCACGTTGATCATCACCGGGGAGGGGTCGTTGGACGAACAGACCCTGCGGGGCAAGGCGCCGGCCGGTGTCGCGTCGGCGGCCCGCACCGACGGTGTCCCGGTGGTGGCGGTCGCGGGCCGTTGCCTGTTGTCCCCGCAGGCACTGCGGAAGGCCGGTATCCGGCGCGCCTACGCGCTCACCGAGCTCGAGCCCGACCAGGATCGGTGCCTCAGCGACGCCGGGCGGCTGTTGGAACGGGTCGCTCAGCAGGTCGCCCGCGACTGGATGCAGCGGTAGCCATGCAGGGCCCGCATCAGCGGATTCGGCGGCCCGTCTCCGCGCACGAGTAGCCCCCGAGCGCCTCCACTCCGGCTCGGAAGTCGGGGCGGTCGAGCAGCGTCCACAGTGGCGCCAGTAGCGCATCCGGCCAGGGTGCTCGCCCTCAGCACCAGGTCGTAGGGCTCCTTGGCGACGGGCACGAAGCCCAGGCCGAAGGCGCGGGCGGCGGCCAGGATCCCCATCCCGGTATCGGCCCGCCCGGCGGCGACGGCCGCGGCCACCGCGAGATGGGTGTGCTCCTCACGGGAGTACCCGGACACGCCGGCGGGGTCGATCCCACGCCGGGCCAGCTCATGGTCGAGCAGCGCGCGGGTACCGGCCCCCTCGCTGCCGGTTGACGTAGCGCAGGCCGGGGCGGGTCAGGTCCTCGACCCCGTCCAGACCCGCCGGGTTACCTGCAGGAACGATCAAGCCCTGGTCGCGGTGCACCAGACGGATCATCGCCATCTCCGGGCCATCACCGACCAGCTTGTCCACGAAGGGCAGCGTGTACTCCCCCGTCGCAGGATCGAGCAGGTGCGATCCGGCCAGGTGGCACAGACCGTCGCGCAACGCCACCAACCCGCCCAGCGACCCCACGTTGGACGAGGCCAGCGTGATCAGTGGGTCGTCGGCGCGTAACGCGGAGGCAGCCATGTCCAATACCAGGTCGTGCGAGCCGATGGCGACAGTCGTGCGGCCGATCTCGCCGAGTCCGCGCAGCAGCTCGACCTGGACACGCTCACCCGAGTGGTGGCCCTCCAATGCGGCGGGTACGAGGAGCAGACCATCGGCACGCACCAGCGAGGTGAGCACCCCTGCCCCGCGCGGCAGCGGGGTCGCCACCATCTCCCCTTCGACGCGGCCCAGCCGAACCCGCACCCAGTCGTCCATCCCGATCACCGAGGCGAGCTTGCGGGCCAGTCGCGCCGTCGTCGCTGGGCGTTCCGGCGGTGATCCGCCCTGCAGCGCAGCCAGCAGCGGGGCGGCGAACCGGACTGACTTGATTCAGTACGAGCCCTTACGGCGCCCGAGCTGAACGGTTCAGGGCGCCTGCAGGCGGCGGGTGGGATCGGCGAGAACGAGCCGCTGGTTGCGGGCCCAGCGGAAGTAGTGGCCGAGCACGCTGCTGCGCCTGGCCGCGGTGGCCGGCAGTTGGACGAGGAACGCCTCGGTTTCGGTCGGGCTCACCGCCGCCCGGTCGCTGATTCTGGTCTGGTTGACCATGAAGTGGGCGACAGCGGCGCGTAGTGCGGCGAGGGCGCCCTTCGAACGGCCTGGTGGCGGTGAGCGTTGCAGCAGCGTCTGGTTGGACATCGGCCCGACCGGACCGAAACCCTCCGCGTGTGCATGCAAACCCTCTTCCACGACTTCAGTGTCTCCACCGGCACGCTCACCGCGGCATGAACGACATCTTGTCGATCAGATTAGGCAAGCGTCTAGAGCGTGTCTGCTAACCCATAGGGCCTTGATGCTCCACTCTGGACTGATGGTGCGAGCTGATGTGATCTCTGACGAGTTGTGGGCCCTTCTGGAGCCGGTGCTGCCCGGAGTCGCCGGGCGAC
>JAABUI010000860.1_pt1 | contig 19727 bp, 12 predicted proteins | sample 5559111 | NCBI WGS metagenome assembly JAABUI01 (sample SAMN10711870, study PRJNA513365) | rock metagenome | isolation source: Antarctica rocks | place: Antarctica: Victoria Land, Buttleship Promontory
TATCAACCTCTAAGGTTATTTGCATCATTGGCAATGATAATCACCGCATTCCGGGGAGGAGATCAAGTTTCCCAAGTAGAGTGGAGCTGAAGAGGGACTGCGATGAAAGAAGGGACGGTGAAGGTCCGCGCGATTGTTTATTCTTTGACATGGAAATGTTGTTTATTGAAAAAAAAAGAAATTGGAAATTCGGAGAACAGGACTCGAGGTTATGGTATGTGAGAATCAATAGAAGCATTTTCCATAGATTTGCCTATCGCAGCACCTCATACCGTGTGGGGACTGTCAGATGTAGGAAGGAATGAAGGCAATCAACAGAGCAGTTCACGCACTGCAAACAAAGCTATAGATCAATTTCCCTAGAAGAATCTGCGTAATGAAAAGCTTCAGATATGAACAAATCTATAGATGCCTCTAGTAGTTACCAGTACAGAAACATAGTTTTCATGGCTGCTCTCAAAGGCATGCCCGCTCGCTATGGCAACCCAACGATGACGCTAAAAATGCAACATGCAAGAAAGAGATATGTATTCATGTCCTCACCTGCCCCGGCTGCCCCGCCGCCTCTCAAAGTAATTAAAACTCGCGCTTCTCGGACTCGTTGGTGACTGCATGGGCGTTGACGCTGCGGGCGGCATCCCCATTCTGACCTCTCCTATTCTCCTGAGAAGCCCCTGCAGTGCCATCCTCACTTCTGCGCCTGGTTCTCGATTCAGAAGATCTACACCGAGCGGGTAGAAGGTCTCGATATGTTTCTCAAAGTCTTCGCGAGGGAAGTTGGTGTAGCCTTCCATCACGTCTACTACCACTGGCCGCCATGCTTCGATGTTGCGGGGTTGCGTTTCGTCGAGTTGGTTGAAGGAGCGGATGATGTCTGCGCAGAGTCTAGGGATTTTCATCAATGCCGATCGTTGAAAAGGGTAGATGAAAACTTACGGTATCAGGGCAGCTTCAGTCTCCGCACGGCTTCTTCTCCGCTCCTCGCCTTCGTCGTGATACATTCGGACAAGGATGCTGACATAGCATGCGGCACTACCACTCTCCTGCTTAAGCAAATTCGGCGGTTGCTTCATGAATCCTTCCCTCCAAAGCCTCATCCGGAGATCTTTATTGTTGTTGAACCTCTTCGCGAAGGTGTAGCTACCTTTTAGGAGGGCCATCAGCCGTAACAGCTCCGCGCTCGGAATTTGAGCATATACAGCATCATTAGAGAATAGCTCGTTGACTGTTTCTATCATCAGGAGCTGCAAAACACATCTTGTGATAATCTTATTGAAGAACTTGCGCCGAGCAGCGGTGACGACTATTGGCTGCTGTTGAAGACCTGACTGTGGGCGATAGTCTTCGAGTTCGGTATTCACCTGGGAAGGGGCCGACAAGGTGCTGTTTATCAAAGTTGAGCCAGATCGTGTTCGACTAGCGAGCTCCATTGGATCTTCACTTTGCTTGGCTGTCGAGGATACGCTATCCGACTTTTGATGAGAGCCTGAAAATGTGGCCGCAGCAGGAGAAGCAGCAGTCAATGCCAAGTCTTTAGCGTTAGCAGCATCACTCACGGGCTTCCGAGCGCTCTCATTGTCTTCAATTGAGGTAGAGTCAGAGGAGGAGGAGGCAGCAGAGAAAAGCTGGTGAGCCGTGGTCCGATCGAATAGCTCGACGAAGCTTCCGACAATCTGGCCCCAATGCTCGGGCTGAAACCTCGTAACATTCTGAAGTATCAGCTGCTGTAGGCAGTTGCTACCGATACGAGCAATAGTGTCGTTCTCCTGACATATGCATAGTGCCAGCAGGTCTAAGAAGCGATCCAGCATATATTCCAGAGATTCAAAGTAATGGGTGAAAAGGGTAATCATGTTACGTAGAGCCTGGATCATGGTAGTTGAAAGCCAGACGGACAAGTCTTCATGGGTCAAGACGTTCTTCATCTCCGACTTGGATTTTAGGACCATGAAGATTGGATACAACAGCTGTCGCCAAAGTATGTCCCAAAAGTCTGGCGGGAAGTCACCTCCGTACTGCTTCAAGATGTCAAAGAGGTAGTTTGAAGCCTGGGACCGCACTTCCAGATCATCCCCCGTCATGAGGATATCATGGAACGCGAATAATACTGGAAACCAGAACTGCTCTTCTTGTGTTTGTCGGGTAATTGCCTTGGAAACACCGTCTTTCTCTTGGGCAGTTCCATTGGTCAGCGAACCTGAGCGATAGGACAGAGGGCATTCGGGGGTCTTCAACATCTTTGGAACAGTTGACTTCAGCGTCTCGATCGCGGCAAGAGACTTTTTCTGAAATTTGAGATTCTTCGAAAACTCCGTCAAGCAAACGACGAGGTCTGCGAAGGCTCCTTGGGAGATCACGACTCCAAATCGAGTATTGTATACCTGGGTTACATGATCGTAGGCGAGGTTTACGATAGCCTCATACGGCTCCCTAGCAGCAACAGTGAACACACCGAACATCGTTTTCCACCCAGATCTAATATTCTCCCCGCGAGCTTGAATCATCTGTATAAGGCATCGGAGTACCATGTCCTTAACTGTCACAGCAGAGCTGTTTGCCATAACGTGCTCAAATGGTTTTAGGAAGTCTTTCTGGAATTTGAAGCCTGGCAGTTCTTCGATCTCCATGAATCGCATCGACAATTGCCGAAGAGAGTCCAGCGCGAAAAAGACTACGTGAGTGTTCGAATGGCATCCGACCTCATTAAAATGCTCGCCAAGGACTTGCCAAATGTTCGTCCATTCAAACCGCACACGATTCATATTGTAGTAGCTGATCTCGACCAGCTTTTGCAAGCTGTAAGTACGAGGGGAGTCGCTTTGTCCCGACGACTGTATCTCTTGCCAGCTGACATCGCTCAATGCGCGTACAAAGTGAACTATTGCATCGCCAGACATGTTGACAGTATTGGTATAGATTCGGTCTACCCCCTTGACCATGTCCGATGATCGACTCTCATGAGCAATCTCGAGATGATAATTGGAGTTAGTCGTGTTGACAGCCGGCCTAGCTCTGTTCACACCAGGCCGGCGTTGCTGTGGGTTTGATGGCCCTCTTTGGATGCGAGCCTTATTAACATCGGGAATGGCACCCTCGTCTACTCCTCCAGAGATTAATTGAAAACGGTCTAACTGGCTGACACAAGTCAAGACATCTCGCCACGACCCCTTTAGCAGGTTTCCTTCTGTTTGAGCAACCTCAATCAGTGCTTTCAATGCCTCAAGATTCTTCGCAAGCATTTCACTTAGGTTGCCTAGATTTGTGAAGCTGGCGAGTGCTGTCACGAACGCAGTCCGGGGGGTATCAAGATCGAATAGACATGCAATGCGAATGCCAAGCTTTATTCCTTCCATACAAAGCTTGATGACTTCAATGTTCTGGGTGGTCTGCATTGGGCCTGACAGGCCAGAGAAGAACGACATCCATGTCACATCGAACATGGGTCCCACATGCTTGAACGAGGTAGCAGGAATGTATTTAGGCAAGCCTTGCTTCGTTGTCGTTCTCCGCTGCGATTTGATCATGTTCCGCAACCTTTGCTCGGCTTTTCTCGACATCTCTTCAGAAGCTTGGGCGTAGGCTTCGCGTTGCAAGTCCCGACCAGCCTGTAAGAAAGCCTGGCCTACCCGGGATGCGATGCCTCCTGTCGCAGCAGGTGGTGGCACCATACCGAGAGCAGCTGCAGTCTCTCGCTCAGTACTGAGTACGATCTCGTTGTGCACGATTTCGTCGTAAATACCCGCTAGGTATTCATCGGGCAAGTCTGCATTATCATTGATACCCCTATTATTTTTGGTGAAGTCTTGAACAGTCATTCTCTTGCCCTTCATCTTCACGCTGTGTTGATCAGTGTTCAGCATAATAACTGAATAAGCCAAAACGTAGGCGGTGTCTGCATTGGCGAAGGCGTTTGGATTGCCAGTAATGTACCGTTCTGCAAATTTCAACATAAAGCGATCGATCTTCTGTGCTTCTCCAGGAAGTCGAAAACTCTGGAGAAATTGCCTCAACGCATCGACAAATCGCCTTCGGGTAAAATCCATGGAGTCGACAAACGCATGCATTATGGCAATATTCTGTGGCTCGCCCTCGCCCAGGTATTCTCCAATCATGGATTTGTCCAGCAGCTCGTTTGACAGAATGAAAGCTGCAATATCTTCTGGTGAGTCACTTCTTATAAAGCCATCACTGAGCAATTGTTTGATGCCACGCTTCGGCTTGAAATTGAATTGACGAATGCCGTTGTTCAAGGCAGTCTTACGGAGCTTAGCCTTTTCTAATTGCATGGGATCGTCCTCAAGTAAGGGGGTGGATGGTGCAATAGGTGTGTCGGCTGTAGACATCCTGGGAGAACCAGCAGCGCGACTTGGATCAAGTGACTCTCGGAAACGATCTGAAGATTCCCTCAGATCCATGGTCTCAAGCTTGGCCGCACCCGCTGCTAGATTATCCTGAGACCAGTTGACCATCGACCGCAAAGTTCGGACAAGACAGTCAAGTGCTTGTTGCTTTAGAAGGAAATCGACGGGTAAGTCCCATTCGTGGTTCCAGGAAGCGCTCAAGCTAGCGGTCGTCAATGAGGGTGGCAATCTTCCGTGGTCATGCCAGTCAAGGTCTGAATCGACTTCTTTGGTGTATTGCTCCTGATATTGCTGTTGTTGTTGCGCCGATACAATGGCCGGCGGTACTGACAGACTTGAGATTTTTGACAAATGCTCAATCATACGCTGAAACATGTTATCGAGAGCCGTTGACTCACAATCATAGTTGAGGTACATCTCGACCAGGGACCTAGGATCCGTCGATAATCGCTTGAGTATCTTCATGACGTACAGCTTTTGGAAGCTCGGAGCGTTCTTGCGTTCAAGGATAGCTAGATAGATCTCCTTCAAGAATAGCTCAATCTCTCTCTTGAGCATGACTCTCATATCCTTGAGCATCAACCAGAAGATCTCAGCACAGATCTCGAAGACTCGTCTGACAGAGCTGGCTCCATTCCTGCTAACGCTTAGGCGCAAATACTGGTTGATAGCCTGTCCAAAGCTGGTAGGCTCGTTATTTGTGCCACGAATGGTGCAAAGTGGTGATGTGAAGACTGCCATATTGTTATTAAGAGTAGTGCGTATGATCGCGAGCGATACTAGTTTTGAGCGCATATTGGATGAATGGATATCTTGCTGCTGGTCCGGAGGCAGCTCCTTGTGACTGAGTCTGCACATGGACCTAAATACCAAGAAAGCGTCTTTTACATATATTTCGTCCTCTTCATCTTCATCAGGTGAGTCAGATCCAGTGTGCCCCTCGTCCCCATTAGCTTGCGAGCTTGCTTGTCCGGGAGTTGCCCGCGCTTTTTGTGCCGATTTTGCAGGTGTCACCATGGTCGGCGCATTGTCCCCTATCCTTCTATCGTCAAAGCTCTTGGCATTTTCCAAGCTTTGTAGGGTGAGCCTCTCTCCAGGTTCCTTCGGGACAGGCTGATCTGCCGTCAGGACTGAATTTCCCTCGGATGATTCATCTACATCATCACCACCATCTGTAGGAGCGGAGTCAATGACAGAGCTGCTGCCATTAACTTCGACTTGACTGCCGTTTACAGTGCCCTTCTCCGATCCGATCTTTGCCAAGTTCAAACGGGCTTCTTTCATGGACAGTCTCGTCGTGACCCTTTCGAACACCGTGCCTACCATTTGAGTCAATGTCCCTTGCGCAATTTGTTGATTTGTGTTCGACTTCGACAGTAAAAAGATATTGTAGACCTGTCGGACGGCTTTCAAGAGGCCAGAACCGTGAACGATGAGCTTGTCATTAAGAACGGCCGCTAATAACGATTTGACGATCTGTAATTGCACTTCGTAGGGTGTAGCTTCGCTTTGAAAGCAGTCACAAATTGTTTCGATTGCTCGGTCTATCAAGGGAAGCTGCTGTTGACCGGCAGGTACATTTGAACCTTGGGGTTCGACGGGTACGGAGAAGTACGAGTAGCTGATCAGCTTCCCTATGCAGTCCAATGCAGTAGTGGTCAAAGGTATGCTGGCAGTCTCAGTTGCAAGTCTTAATGGCTCGAAGATGATCTCAGGGTTGGGAGAGCCATCTAGTCTTTTAATGGCATCCAAAGCTTTCTGAGCAGCATCTCCTAATGGCTTCTTTTTTCGAGCCTCTTTGGATGCCGCGATCTGATCGAGCGCTGAGATAACAAAGACTATAGAGCTCAGGGGCGCCGAAGACCTTCTCGTGCCAGTCGTAGCTTGTGTAGATGCACTGTCAGACCTCTCCCTGCCGTTTACCGGTGTACGATCCGAGGTACTGTTGGAAGGCAACGCTCCTATAGTCTGAGGTGCACGCGGAGGCTCGTCTTGCAGGTCCTTATCCGGGGGTGGAGGGGGACCGGGAGAGGACGGGGACGCTGTCTCCTCTGCAGATGCTTCAGGAGTGTCTGTTCCTCCATTCTGGTTCTCTTCGAGATCTTGAGCCCCAAGTTTGTTGACATCGTTTTCTTTATCGAGCGTAGATTCATCCGGTACGTCTGCGACTTTTATCTCCTTCCAATCTTTTTTGTAGTCTAGCTTTTCCTTGTCGCCTGCCAAGCTGCCAATTTGTTCAACTCCATTTCCCGGAGAATCTGATCTCTTGGAGGAAAATTCATTCGATTGGTGAATCTGGTTCTCGTCCACACCATTGTGGTCTTCTGGCCGCTCCACCTCTTCACTGCTGGCCATGGGGGACGATTGAGCCCCAGGCAGCCGTTAAAGCTCTTGCTTCCGCTGCAACCTGATGTGACTGCATCGAGCTCAAGGAAAGGAATTCGAGGAGAGACACCTGATTACACAAAAACCGTGAGCTCACAATGAATGTTTGAGAAATGTCGTAAATGCCATTCATTGTCGTAGATCGCTGCAGAGAGTCGAGAGATCCAAAGCTCTGATTGGTTCAGGGTCGCGGAGGCTTAAGCTGACTCAGCCATATCTGCAAGCCCAACATTTTTCCATTAAAATCACCGAAGAGAACCTTAACATTTTCGCGACTGTCCTGGACGCCCTCTTTCTGTATTGTCGCACAATGTACATTTCGCAAGGTCTTGCATGAGAGTCGATTCTTTTTTGCCTGTCCTAGGGTGTCTCTTTTGAGCCGCAATGGCTACTTCTATCCTCCTCCGCGCCCCAGTACGGGCGTATCTCAGAGCTACTCCGAGCTCCATTGGAGCTGCTACAATCCCAAGAAGGCAAGATACCTCAAGGTGAACCATCTAGATCTCAATTGAGGAACATGCCTGGTGTGGGTTTTCCGTTCCTTTCCAAGCTAATTCTTGCTCAGATACGTACCTACTCTCTCGGCTATCGCTCGCTATTATGCCTCAAAATGTATGCTTCATGAACCCTGAGTTCCGCATGAAACTACCCGCTGATACTGTACCTTCAGCATTTCCTCCTCACACGGTCGTCAGCATGCCAGCCCTGTCGCCGACAATGACATCGGGTAATATCGGGACATGGCAGAAGAAGGCCGGGGACACAATCGCGCCAGGGGATGTATTGGTAGAGATTGAAACAGACAAAGCACAAATGGACTTCGAGTTCCAAGAAGACTGTGTACTAGCTAAGGTCTTGAAGGATTCAGGGGAGAAAGATGTAGCTGTTGGGAATGTGAGTAATACAGCTTCGAGTGGGAGCTATTGCTGAAACAAGACAGCCTATCGCTGTTATGGTAGAGGAAGGCGAAGATGTATCAGCATTCGAATCGTTCACTCTCGATGATGCAGGAGGCGAGAAAGCACCACCAAAGAGCCCTCCCAAAGAAGAAGCCGCCGAGTCATCAGAACCTGCAGATACTGGATCAAAAACCTCGCCCGATACCCTCGCCAAAGGCAAATCTCAACAAGAATCTACGCCTGAGCCTCAAGAGTCTGAGTCGACAGGTGGCAAGCTTGAAACGAGCTTAGATAGACAGCCCACAGCAAGCCCCTCAGCCAAAGCTCTTGCCCTTGAACGAGGCGTCCCAATAAAGCAAGTCAAAGGCACCGGCCCAGGTGGTAGAATTACGAAACAGGACATCGAGAAGTTTCAGCCCTCAAGTGCCGCCCCGGCCGCGGCGGTAGCAGGCCCAACGTATGAAGATATCCCAGCCAGCTCCATGCGCAAGACTATCGCCAACCGCCTCGTCCAATCGTTCAATCAGAATCCTCACTTTTTCGTCTCCTCAACCCTCTCAGTCTCCAAGCTCCTCAAGCTACGTCAAGCGCTCAATGCCTCCGCTGACGGCAAATATAAGCTCTCAGTAAATGACTTCCTTGTCAAGGCATCCGCAGTTGCTTGCAGGAAGGTACCCGCAGTCAACTCAAGCTGGCGCGAGACCGGTGGTCAAGTCGTCATCCGTCAGCATAATACTGTGGATGTCAGCGTCGCAGTAGCCACACCGATAGGATTGATGACGCCCATTGTCAGAGGCGCCGACAGCCTTGGTTTGGAAGGCATCTCAGCACAAATCAAAGACCTCGGTAAGCGCGCAAGGGACGGGAAGCTGAAGCCTGAGGAATACCAAGGAGGAACATTCACGATCAGCAACATGGGCATGAATGCTGCAGTCGAAAGATTTACCGCTGTCATCAACCCCCCACAAGCAGGGATATTGGCTGTGGGCACAACTCGAAAGGTCGCCATACCATCAACATCCGAAGATGGAGGGGTAGAGTGGGACGACCAGATCGTGGTAACCGCAAGCTTTGACCACAAAGTCGTCGACGGCGCAGTAGGAGGGGAGTGGATCCGGGAGTACAAGAAGGTGGTAGAGAATCCGTTGGAAATGCTGCTATGAGTGAGGTAGGCAGTCCGATATAACCTTGTACATCCCCTTTCTCGCTATTACCCATTACATGTGGTCGTAACTTGCAGGACATCGGCTTGGATGGATGTAAAATCTCAGGCGTTCAAAGATTACAGATAATGCGACCTTTTCTCAAGTCGCCTCGTTCTTCCAAATGCTACTTTATCTACTGGAATCGCTCCAGATCTTCCGCTTTCTTAACGTGCGCTCTATGTTCCTTACTCGCCTCTTGAAAGCTTTTCCCCTGCATGAGGTCAATCGCTATGTTTTGATCAGCCTCAGCTTGACTTCCCAGCAACGCAATCGCCCGATCCGCCAGATCCTGTGGTAAGCATACCACTCCATTCAGATCACCTATCAGATAATCCCCTGGACATATCGTCACGTCCTGTTCCTCACACTGCAGCCGTACGGGCACATTGATCTATCCAGTTACTCGGTCTTCTTTTCAGAAACTTGCCTTTGAATAAACAGCAGCAAAGAAATAGACCTCTCACCTCCTCAACCCGAACCTCCCCTTGTGGCGCCGCTGTGCCCACCCCCCTCGCAAAAACAGGATACCCCAGATCGCGATGTTCCTGCAAATCGCGCACCTTACCATCCACAATCGTGCCCACCGCGCTGCGATATCTAGCCCTGTGGCTCATCAAGCCGCCGTACACGGCATTGATGGTTCTGGCGGGGGCGGAGATGAAGATGATGGACGTGGAGGGGACCGTGTCGATCTGTTTGTTGGAAGGATGAGGATAGGGATGTGTAAGGGGGGACTCATGGGAAAGGGACGGATGGGAGAGGAGGAAAGGAGAGATTGCCAGATAGAGAAGACAAAACAACAATACCTACATAATGACCCTTCGGCGACGCATCCATCCTCACCTCCCTACCCATAGATCTCGCATTGTAAGCCGGCGGTGCATCTACGCTCTCGGCCTTAGACACATATGTCACCGTAAACGCAGGCCCCACGATCCTAGTGGGACCCTCCTGCCGCTGAGGTGACCATAGTGTACTTTTTCACCGTCTCATATCAGGCTTCGACGGATCAGAATCTTCTGTTCTACAGATGCTTACATGTCGTTCAAGAACCCGCCGTGCGGATGGCCGAGTTTCTGAAGCGCATCGGATACGTCGCAGCTGGGGGACTGGTCTCAGCGGCTTTACACAAGATTCAATGGTTTTTCGAATGTACATACGTAGAAAAATCTTGGAGAACTCGGACTATAGGATCAGCGGACATTGTGGAGTGATGGATCAAGTGCTCATGTTTTAGCGCGGCGAGAAGTGAGAAATAAGCCGAGATCGTGGAGCCAACTTGTTTCAGAGAGCGAGTCTTCACCTTATACATCATTGTACACCAAGCAATATGACGGTTTAGCATATACTTTGTTTGACATTAAGATCAAAGTAAGAACTCTGTACGGTGTAGAAGACATGGATCTGGATTTACTACTTACTATGATTGCATGTCTCTAATACGCTATGCTATGGTTTCAACATCAATCAATCGCTTCACCTATCCTGGTATCCCCTTATCCAGTGTGTCTCCGCATCGTTTGTACAAAGGAAATAATGCTGCACTTTCCGCTCCCATATTACAGATGCTCAGAACGTCAAAGACCCGTTTGCATTGCTCCTTCCCGTGATTGCAGCTATTTCCAGTCGGATACCCCCATGCTGCTTTGGGGATTTGGAGAGATGCTCAAAGGTCGTGCGCTTACATACCAGCACCGTTCCTGATCTTGCTTACCGTACGCTTGTCTTCAATGACGAGGCCTTTTTCTCTGAGCACCCTCTCGAGGGCTTCCATGACTCGCTCGAAGGATGATTTGGCGCCCTTTTCTTGGGTGAAGCGTGCGATGGCCAAGTTGGCCCGGCGCCCATGGTGAAGTACTGTGTGGAATTCGGCAGCGAGAGAAAGAGAAGGAATGTGGAGAGCTTCACGGGAGCGTTAGTTGATGAGCTTTACAATAGCCTACGGGGTACCAATAATATGAATGGGGAAGGATAGGGAACCTACAATTTTTGACGTCAACTCGGGCCCAAATCCTCGCGGTTACTTTGTCAACGACGACGTCCCTCATGCCATATTTTCTCCACTCTCTAAAGACAGCTGCTACCTCTTTCCTAGCTTTCACTTTCGAGACATGGAAGCAGAGGACTGTGACCGCGGGCTTTATACGCAAGAATCTTGCAAGCCAATTTTGATGCTGTGGTTGGATGACCCTTGGAGCTGGCGGAGGCGGCATCAGCTTATCATCTTTGCTGTTTCTACCACCACGATTTTGAATACTAGTGTGGGCAGCATTCGGTAATGCTCCACTCATGTATGCCTGGGCTGGGTTGTAGATCCAGGTGGAGTCTTCGGTCGCGAGGCTGTCATTGTCGTCGAGATCGTAGTCGCTGCCGGTGTTCTTTTGAGGCTCCTTGCTGCCACGCTTTCCGGTGAAGATCTTAAAGAAGCGGCTCTTTCCAGATGTCTTTGGTTCGCTGGTTTGAGACTCCTGGCTTGGAACGTCACTCTTCCGTTTGCGAGCGTCTAGATCCTCGTTTTGATTGAATTCTGGGAATGGAGATTGATCCTTTGGAAGAGGCAGGGGAGCGAGCACTGGTTGGCGGCGACGAAACCAGTTTCGCTTCTTTGGTTCACCAAGGTATCCATTGCGACTACGATCTGCCGGGTCAAAGTTCTCCTTGTCTTCATCTTCCTCTATTGGATCGAGATTCTGGCTGTCAAGAAGGGCAGAGCGGCGTTCATCGGCCTGTTGACGGTATAGCTCTTCGGTCGTAATCAAACGCTCCTTTGGAGTGATTTGCCGAGGCGAGCCTACGGAGGGTGTCGATGACTCGCTTTTCTTTCGAATAGTCAATGGTTTGACGGGTGAAACGGGCATGAGGCCGCTGTGACTGTCAACTAGCCTCACGGTTTGCCCTCTTGTGGACTTTTCTCTCGTCGTTGGCTCAGACGCTGAGCGAAAGCCGATGTTGCTCTTCTCCAAAATCTGCTCAAAAGTGTCTTTTCGTGGTATACCGGGAGTGGGGTCGGGGGTGGAGACAGCCCTACGCTCTTCATCACTGATTCTGATGGCACTTGGCTGCATCAAACGATCCAAGTGGGCGATGACCTCGTCCAGGTAGCCGGGTGCCAAATCAGCCTCAGCTGCGCGCTTCTTAAGGAGATCTCTAGTCTTCGCCAACTCACGTTGAGTGTAGGACCCCAAGTGTTCTCTATCCAAGCGCCGCTCAGTAGCTGGCGGCTTTGGTAGAGGGCGTTGCTGGTAGCTAAAGCTGACTTCTTTTGGTTTGTTCTGACGTGTAACGCGAACAGGCATCAGGTCTTCATGTACCGAGAAAGAGGTCGTGGATGACTGGTAGGTCTGGTAGGTGTTAGACGAGTCTCTCTTCCCTGTGTCTGTAGTTCTTGGAGTTGTAACGCTCGAGCTCATAGGAAGTTTGTTAAACGCCTCATCGCATAGCTTCTCTATCTCAGTGCTGACCTTCCTTGCATCGTCTCTGAAGTAGTGACTTCCAAGGCGAGCCTTGTTCGCAGTAGGATTTTCCGAGTCATCGACTGGAGCTTTGCGTGAACGAACAATGGGTAGGTCATCCGGCTCTGGGCTCTCTCCTAAAGAGAATCGGGATACAAGTGGCGATCTGGGCACCTGTCTGTCTTCCTCCTGATTGTTAACATGGCTTTGTGTCTGGTTTCGTGCCTGGTCTCTAGAAAATCTCTCTTGCAGGGTAAAGGGTGAGTGGTGATGCTCTTGGTTGCGAAGACGTGGATGGCGACCATTGAGCGAGTGCTTGCGATTGTGAACAAAGCTAACGTTGCGCTTGTGACTCATCGACTTACGAGCCATGACTGCGGAGGAACCACTTGCAGCAGATCTTCTTGATGCTATGGTCATCCTTGAGCTACCTCGCGAGATATGTCGATTGACCGCTAGTCTTTGAAGCTGAGATGTACCTGCACTATGCATTCTTGTCGTTGGAGGCGAGCTAGCAATGCTATAGACATCGTCCGCAGCCTGTGCTCTAGTAATCGAAGGGTGTCTCGTGGATGCTTTGCTGACAAGACGAGAAGACGGCTTCCTTTTTGATTGTTGGGATGTTCCTCCCAGAACAGTGACTCTGATATGATCGGTTTGAGACTTGGTAATCTGAGTTCGAGAAGGTCGATATGGGTCATAACTCTCTTCGGTTTCAGCGACGCTGGAAGGCCGATGGGCGCTTTGGCTTGTACTCCTCCTTGCTGGTAGCTTGTTGGGATCCAGAAGCGAATACTGCGATTGTCTTCTACTTGCTCGCGATACATGTAATGATGCTCGGGTTGATGAACGCTGCACCGCTTTCTGTGGTGGTTGGCTGTGATGATAATCGCTCATGGAATAGTCCATAGGGGGACCGTCGTAGTGCTCCAACTGCTCTTCCCGGAATCGCAGCAGCTTGGTATAAAGAATCTTTTCGTGGTTCGGTCTGTATTTGCTATCAGGACTGCATTTCAATATTCAAAATGCAAAGACTTACACGTCACACAGCAGCCGTTCAGCCAGCTCCGCTTCAGTTACCCCGTGCCACAGATTTTGCAGATTCCTCAAGATCTCTGCGTCGATATCTTTTCGGTGCTTGATAGGAGGGCCAAGGTCATTGACGGTTAGTGGCGGAGCAGGACCAATATAAGGCATTCCACTAGCATCCATGCTATCGAGCTTTTCGTACTTTTTGACAAGTGGATGCTGCCACATGTATCTAATGGGAATTCGCTGTTTCGGATCTCGTTGCAACATTCTAAATATCATGTCTTCCGCCTGTGGCGAAAGGCCAGAGGGAAAAATACAATCACCGGTCAAGACTGCATCGATGACTTCACGCCAATCGCCAGTGCTGTCGAAAGGAAGTGTTCCGGTCAGCATTGCATAAAGTATAACACCACAAGACCAGATGTCCGCTTTGTCCCCGCGATATTGCTCAGCTTTGATGACTTCAGGGGATGCATAGTGAGGACTTCCGCAAGAGGTATTCAGCCATTTATTAGCGGGCTGGAGCGCTGCCATTCCGAAGTCAACAATTTTGATGTTATGATTCCGGTCCATCAAGATGTTTTCTGGCTTCAGGTCTCGATGGCAGATGTTGAAGCGGTGGCAATAGGACAAGCCAGCAATCAACTGGCGGAATATTCGAATGGCTTCTGGTTCTGGGAGGCGGATGTTGGAAGATATGTGGTCAAAAAGTTCGCCGCCCTCCACATACTCCAGGACAAGATACCTGTTCATAAGTTAAAGCGCCGATTGTAATGAATGAGTTGCAGCACGACACTTACAGCTCCCCCCTGTTTTCCCAAACATCATAGAGACTGATAATATTTGGATGCTCAATCAACTTCATTATGACGACCTCTCTCTCGATTCCAAAGGGAATTAGTCTTTTACCTTCCTTCGCCACCATTGTGTCCATGATTGCTAGACTCGTGCTCCTTAACAATTCTGCCGACTTCTTGCTGACAATTTTGACAGCCGCATCTTGCCCTGTAAGAGCATGCCTCGCCTTTCTTACTCTCCCCGAAGCACCTTTACCGATAGTCTTACCCAATCGCCATGGTCCGACATGAGTCTTCCTTCGGGTCTTTCCTGACGCATTTGTAGAAGTATTGGAGACCTGAGAGTCGCGATTTGAGTTACGATTATCTTCGCTCGAGATTGCTGAGACACGCTTGTCCTCGGCTTTAGAGACTGGAGAGCTAAGGCCATTGCGAACTTGAAGGTTGCCTCCTGGTGCGAGAGATCCATGATGGGGTATATTCGGAGGAGAAGATTTGTCCGAGGCAGAGGGAGGCGGTGGTGTTGTGGATTGATTGTTAACCCAGCTAGTGGCATCACCAAGAGGATGCCGACGTTTCGTATGTGCTCTAAGGGGGCGAAGCGGAGGATCCATCCGCGTCAAGCTGCGCGAAAGGGAGTCAAGCGAAGACGCCCTAGCATATGCCTCGTAGATGGTGTTCAGTGTGTCCGAAGCCCGGGCTGGCTGCGCCAATTGATCTTGGTATGAGGAAATGATGGCTACAAGGGCTATGATAGCCCCGCGATGCTAGCTCTGTACGATGATGAGGCTCATAAAGACCGTAGAATAAACAAAGCTAGACTGCTAGTGTACCGGACGGAGCTGCAAGAGAGTGTCGTATAAAACCCAAGAAGTGCCTCGTTGGCATAAGTGAGTGACAAAGATGCCGAGCGAATTGCTACAAGGGATGGAAAGCTCTCTATCTTGTTCTCTAGATAGACGGGTCAGCATTGTGAGTTCTTCGTATGGGTCGCACTTGCCTTGATTACCTCTCCCTAGCCCGTCAGGATTTTGACCCTTGGAGCCTCAACACCAGAGCAGATCTAGGACCCCAGAAACGTGACAGTAAAACGGAAGGTTGGAGATTCAGCAAATGAGCGACAAGAATGGAATGCTACCAGATCAGAAAGTCCCGGAGTGCTGGTGAGGAATGCGCGATCATGGTCGCGTGGCAATTAAGGCCCACCAGAAATTAAGGTAAACACGCAGCTTTCTTCACTCTTTGTGACATTTGAAAGACGCTATCGTCCAAATACGGAAAAGCACTAAGCACTGTAATGAAAGTTGAGATACTCTCCATTTACAACCACTGACTTGTCTATGTCTCCATTGATGACTTCACAAGCTCACTGGTAATAGCCTCAGCAGCATCAGGTGTAGGTCGTGTCTGTTGCAAGATATTTTTGGGAGGCGTGATATCACTGGCAAAATGGCATCCACTGGCTCTGACCCTCCTACTACGCCTGTCTGCTTCTTTCCATAGGGTGCTGCTGTTTCCGTGGAAGCTAGCGAATAGAACCTACGCATATTGAAGCCAGTACAAAGATCATGAACCTTTGCTATCATGTTTGCTACGAATGACGAAGAACTCAAGGTACAAAAAGGAAGTAAGAGGCAGCTACGGAGAGAACGTCTTCGACCCCTGCTTCGCTGATTCAGCCACAGGACACAAGCCTGCGTCTCACTGGCTAGCTATCTCCATCTCTATTCCACCATAGGATGCATGTAATTCACCTAAAGCAGAGAGCTGGTCTGGAGGGGTCATGGCACTCAATGGATGCATCAGAGAATTATTTGTTTTATTGGGTATACAGTATTTAATGTAAACAAACGCTGAGCTCAAGTTGCCAATATCTGAAATTGCTAGAATGACCATGCATTGCTTTTCGGCGGCTCTGGTATCGGCTCTAGCGCGTTTGGGCTTTATTCATCAAGAACAAGCTCCACCACCATGCTGCGAGCCTTGGCTCTATCCTGGATGGCCTTTATGTTGCCTCCTCATATCTAGCGAGAACTCCGTTTGAAAAAAAAAAGGAAATGAAAAAAGACTTCCCGATGAAAGGAGAAACCAAAATTCAACCCAGAAGTCCTGAAAAACACCTTGCTCAATACACAAGCAAAGTGACCTCGTCCTTACATTAGATCCTCCGCACGTTTTGCCAGTAATTTTCCTCAATTATGAATTAATGTCATGTGTCGTTAACTCCCTTATACTCCATTGAAATCGTTCCTGCATGACCAAGAGAGGAAAAACGTGTCTTTAAACAAAAAAAAGACCATCGGGCTATACAGAATTATCAGCGACTGTTGGTGAATTATCGTCGTCGCTTTCTTCGGACTTTGGATTGACATCCGGAGTCTCATCGCCATCTCTTGTGGTAGAAGCTGTTCCCTTGCCGCAACCTTTAACTAGAATATGCCTCTGCAGAGAAGATCAGTGGCCGGTCTGGAATTGACATAGCAGGGAGATTACCTTTAGTGCATCCTTCCTAGAAAAGCTCTTCTCGCAGTAACCGCATGGGAATGGTTTCACCGCAAGATGTATTCGTTTATGCCTTTTCAAGTCGTGATTGCGATTGAAGCTTTGGGGGCATTGATCACACTTGAAAGGTCGTTCGTTGTGAGGTGTCTGTTGGGGCGTCCCGAACATTTGCTGTTGCAACTGAGCAGCATGACCAGAATTGTAGCCAGGCATCAACCCCCCCGGCAGACCATGGCCCTGCATTCCCATCAAGCCCATTGGGTTGCCCGGATTGTGTATATTGGACATGATCGGCCCACCAACCTGTGCTGGTGCACTCATCGCGGGTAAGAACGGAGCATATGAGGAGCGGTGGTAGGCACTCGCCTGTGGCACCGGAGGTGAAAAGGGGGCGGATTGTGCGCTCATAGGCGATATTCTAGATCCTTGCGGTGGTGCGCTCATAGGACTTTGCTGGACTGGAGAAGACTGATTGTTGAAGGGCGGGAAGGTACTCTGTTGGGCGGAAGAAGGTTGCGACTGACTATAGAATGTCGATGGCGTAGATTGGGGTCTCTGAGCAAACGAATCGGTCCCATTGATGGGTGAAGGTTGTGTGGTTGTGGCTGACATTGGCGTTTGTGTCTGTGTTTGGCTTTGGGCCATAAAAGCATGCATGGAGGCTTGTTGATGGGCCGAAACTGTTGGCAGACAGCCGGGAGCACCCATTGACATTGACGTAGGTAGAGGCGGCAGCGAATTTAGGTCATAGGGTGGGGGAGGCAAGCTTTCTCCAGCAGTAGGCGAATTGGATTCCCCGCGAGGTAATGAGCCCGCCAAAGACGGCGAGAAGAGCCCTCTGACTGGATTCAACGAAGCCGGCCATGGCTGTGGTGTGTTTCCAGAAGCCGCACCCATGATAGGTGTCAGGCCAGTATTTAGCGGTGGCCATCCGTACTGGTAATTTGACGACTGCCCCTGGTTTGAATTGACACCATTGAGAAGCGAAGTCAGGGGACTGAGATTGTCACCTGGCACTGTAGATGGTGGTGTCAGGAGATTGCCCCCTCCCACATTTGTGTTTTGAGATAGTGCGTTCAGCTGCGGGAGGTTGTATTTCTGCTGTAGTTGTTGATTGAATGGCGCTGGCAGCTCGAAGTTCGGCAGGTTGTTGGCGGCTGGCCGCCTTTGCGTCAGACTCGTGGGCGCTCCGGTATGCTCGAGATTTGACAGCATACCGGGCTGCTGCAGCATGGCAGTCGCCAGATTGGGGAACTCCGACTTGAAAGCCTGCCCAGGTTGTTTGTAGCCGTCCGTGCCGTCTGTTGGTGGTGTAGGAAGAGTGTTCAATGCTTGCGCTAAAGATGTTTGGGCAGATCCCGTAGAGGAGGTCGCACCAGGCCAGTACTGTGTACTGGCCTGCTGTTGATAGGAATCCAGCGGGGGCAACTTGTACGTCGACGCCTGAGAAGGCTCTGTCGGGTCAGCGCTGGGAGCAGCTCGTAGTCGACCAGAATCAATGCGCGGTAACGGAAAGTAATCGCGCGCTGGAGGCAGGAAAAGCGTCGCCAGCGTAATTGTAGTGTGCTTTGTGAGTTGATCCCCCCCCTACCAACCTTCCTCTATCCTTCCTCGTGCGATAATCGATGCTCTCGATCAACGGTCGCGATTCTTGTCGTCGCGCGTTCCCAATGTGTCGATGCAAGGGCCCAGCGCGCTTTCCAATCTTCTAGTATAGTCCCAACTCTTTGTCTTGGTGAGTTTTCGTCCGCAGGTTTCACTCGCGGTTGTGGTGCGGCTTTGCGGGAGTCGGAGAGGCGTCGATGGAGGAGTGTGGTTCGGTTGTGGGAGGGAGATCAGGCCGAGAAGAAAATGAAGCTTCTCAGATTGAGTTGCGCAGGTAGAGTACAGCTGCGAGGAGCTCGTGGCAGCGGTGACTGCAGTGCCGATCACTTGTAGCTCGCTGTGCCTGGATCCGTAGACGGCCAACTCGAAGCCCAGGCTCCCGGTTCTGCCGATCGCTGGGACGATCGCAGCAGCTGTCACCGAGGGGTCAGTTCCCGGTGCAGCGACGACAACGACAACAGGAGATTCACGGGGGCAGGAACGGGTATACAGCAGCATGTACGGCGACGACTGGTGGCTCGACGGTGGACAAAAGCACGAATGGTGGACGGGTACTAAGTGGGAATCCCTTTGTCCACGTTCGTTTAAGGGTGGGCGTGCGGCAGGCGGTCTCAGAGGCTGGATGCGGGTTCGTTGCACTTGGACCGTTCTGCTGCCGCTGCTCGATTGTGGATGGGCGAGAAGTGGAACGGGAAAGGAAGCTCGAATCAAGTCAAACTCATCAATCAAAAGGAGGTCGAACGGGTGCTTTCGTCAAGATGCTCTGGGCCGGGCCTGTCGCTTGAGGGCCACGCTTTGGGATTTCGATGAAGAGGAGGGAGAGGAGCGCGGGCATCAACGGGCTAGGGACGAGCTTGGTCTCGGTCATCTTAACGAAAGGTCCATAGCAGCAGAACAACACGCGGGATCTTGGGACTATACTGCTTTCAGCTCAAGGTGATAGATAGGGCCGGGGAACAAAACAATTCAACTAATTCGATGCATTCGATGATGATGATGATTCGACTTCTATGCTATGGAGGACTACAGGTTTCTTGGGCCCCTTTAAAGAAGCAGCTCGTTTGCAGTCACATCTAAGATCTGTGCGATCTCGTCAGAGTGAGTCAATCAAGAATATGGTTCGAATTTTATTCAAGCCATGGTAACTCCATTTGCTCAGGAAGTATGTATCTGAGAGAACGAGGCGCCTGATAACCTGCCCCACCAGGATATCCTCCTGTCACCGAGTCGTGACTTCAAAGCTCCCCAGCTCCGTCGCTGTTGACAGGAAGAATGGATTATGGGGTACTGAATTGGGTTTTTCGATGCTGTCGAGATGCTTTCCTCAGTCCACTTTCAAGCAATTAAGCTTTCCTATTAGCCCGAGCTCCTTACGCGAGGATTGCCAGAGTCGAGCAGGGATTCCCTTTGCGCAAAGCTGAGGTCCAGACGGTCTAGACCTCTTCTGAGCAATCTGGCTGCCAAGCATCCTTGGCAATCCTCCTCCTCT
>JAABUI010000861.1_pt1 | contig 19713 bp, 8 predicted proteins | sample 5559111 | NCBI WGS metagenome assembly JAABUI01 (sample SAMN10711870, study PRJNA513365) | rock metagenome | isolation source: Antarctica rocks | place: Antarctica: Victoria Land, Buttleship Promontory
AAATAATTAGCTATTTATTAATAGATAAATATAAATAGATTTATTACCTTTCTCGGCTTTCCTTCTTCGGGAGGGGCGAGAATCTGAACGAATTTCTTAGTCTTAAAGAGATAAGACTAAAATTCGACGTCGGGAAGGCCGTAATTCGAGTGGAATTTTCCACCCGAGGGAGCTATTTTCCTAATTAGGAAGGTTTAGAAAGAGTATATCTAGCCTATCCTAAATTTTCAATTCTCATGAAATTCGGGTAGATATTAAGGAAGTTAGGAGGAGAAGAGGTAAGAGGAGACGTCTTATCCGACTTAGCGTCGATTATTACTTACTAATAACCTTAAATATATAATTCTTTTCTTAATAACTTTAATTAGAAGACTATAGTAAAAATCGTAATAGTTAAGAAGTTATTACGATTTATAATAATAAAAATTAATAATTATTTAATAACCTACGTCCTAGTGAAAGGGGCGCCCGTTCCTACTTCTAGCTAAGGCGCGACTCGATCGGGTTTAACGCGGCCTCTTCGGGCAAGGCGGCCGGCGTCGCTCTACCCGCCGCTTTCGTAAGGTATAAAGACGCGTCTTCCCTCGCTACTCTTCTATTTCTCTTTACCTTCCCTTTTTATAATTGGCTACCCTCCTCGCTCCTGCGTGGTCTACGCCCCCTTATTTACCGATCGTTACCCATCGCCGAGCGCCGTATCTCGACTTTATATAAGGCATCGGCACCCGCTATCTCGTGTTACCGCTGGCCTTCGATTTCTCGATAGGTTATCCTCGCCCTTCCCGGATATTGCCTATCCCCGTTAAAGCCTTCGAGCGAGTAGCTAAATCGTGCTCTCTATCTTAAATACTACTCGCTATCTCTATAAACCATTTATTTCTACTTAGACTAATCGGAGATGGTTCGTGCTTAGGGCGAGCTAAAGGGCTCCGTGCGCTTAATTCGGCTACTCTAGACCCTCGGACCCTCGCTTCCCTTCGCTAGCCACCGTTTTACCACCGTTTAGCTAACCTTAGACTCTGCTGCGGCATTAATTAAGGCCTTTTAGCTAGCGTTAATCGTAGGGGCGAAGCAAATGCCGGATTAGAGCACGGCTGCTATATAACTAGTAGGGAAAATACCTTACCCCTTCTTACTATCCCTCGGCTATTATAAAAGTCTACCTAACCGGCGGCTTCGATAAGGATCTCGCCCCTAGGTAGGGATCTAGTAGTATAGTACTAGGGGGCTGGATATAGAGCTAAATAGCAGTAGTAAGCCGAAGCTAGCTAGTAAAGTCCTTAGAAGGTAGATCCTACCTCGATCGATAAGCTACGCCGATAGAGATACCGTAATCGCGATAGTTTAGTAACGTAGCTTCGAGATATTCGTTTAGCCTCTACGTAGGTATCGTAGAGCGCGCGGTACCGCTAATCCGTTATAAGAGTCTTATTTTAAAGATCTAGGCGGCAGTAGCTAACGGAATATATTAAATAGATATTTCCCGGGAAAGTATAGCGCTTAGCCGGCTTAGGCGATATAGGTCGATATAAGGTTATAATAGTAGAGAGCTACGCTAGGGAGTACCGTAGAGAGTAAGATAGAGGAGTAGGGATTAAATATATTCGATTTAGCGATCGAGCGGCGATGCTAGTAATCGACGATAAAAGGCGTTAGAGAAGAGGAGGCACCTATAGTAATAATAGAGACCGTGCCGCTCGAACTAGTCCTTAGGAATCTATTAGTTAGAGAAGGAGGGTCCGGTAGCGCCTCTATAAGAACTAGAAATATATATAACCTCCGTCTTACCCCCTCCTATTTACTCTAGATTTTTAACTATAATTTCTAGCCTAAGTTTCTCCTCTATTTATACCTTTCCCTAGCTATTTTACGCTTATATAACACGATAACTACGATTAACTTAGATAGTATTAAATTCTACTAACCTAATAGTAGGGCTAAGCCGGCTAGTAAGAATCCTATAGCGACCCTATAGTATAAAGGCGAAACCGCTAGAGATACTAGAGATAGGGATATAGGTATATAGAGTCTAGTATAGATAGAGATAATCTAACGATCCTAGGAACCCTTAAGAGTGCTAGAAGTAATTATAGCGAAAGCGGCCGCGGGGATAACGGAAGTTAGGATAGTACTATCCTACTCTCCCTTCGGGCCCCGATAGCTTCGCTATCCCCTACCTAATTACCGGTTTTAGGGTAGTCTACGCTCTAAGATCGTGCGGTATATTCGGCGGTAGACTAGGCTCCTTTACTATTTATATAGAGTCTAGCGCCCTCTATAAGTGCGGTAAGCTTAGAAGCTAGGTGCGACCCTCGAAACCCCTACTCGCCGCTTCTAATAGTAATAGATAGCGTCGATTTAGATATCCCATCCTCCGCTAGATAATAGACGATTCCATCTCCGATCCTCTACCCCCTAATACCCTCCTATCGCCGATATACGATATCTAAACCTACGAATTAAGCTACGGTACCTATAAAGATATCGAGCCTTACTACTTAACTAGTAAGGGGAAAAGGGAGGGGGATAAAAGAGATAGGTAGAGAGGAGATGAGTAGGAGGATAAAGAGGCGGGGTACGCCGACGGATCTATATCGGCTACGGGCGCTATAGGCACTCGAAATTCCTCTAAGCGTATAGCGGACGGTATACGTTTAAACGAGGGTGGCGAAAGTGCGTATAGATCGGATAAAGTCCGGCGTATAGGTTAGTAGGTAGGTCTTAGTTACCGTAGGCGCGTCTAATAATTCTATAAAGACCTAACCGTAAGCGACGAGGTAGATAATACCGACGATAACTTAAACGACTCTACCGAATGTTACCGGTTTCTATCGCTAGTTAAACCGCCTCCTCGACCTATCTTTATTAATCCCCTTAAGCGATTATACTAATAACGCGAGTATATAATAAGTTCGAGTCGATCTAGTAAGGTTAGCGATAATTAAGGTATACTAGCCCCTAAAATGCGTTTCTAACCGACACCCGGATTACCCTCTTAATATACTTCAGATAATCCTCTCGTGATTAAGGATAACTGCGAAACGACTAGCTAAACCAGCACTTCTACGAGGGCCACGAGCATAGAGTCTAAGATTAGCACCGTATACCTCCTAAGCTCCCACCTAAGGGAATAGCTAAAGACGTATAGTTACTTAAGTCCTAATACTACTACCGAACCTATCATCGAACCTACTAACTCCCCCTTTAATCGTCCTATCTCCCCTAGTGTTGTACTATCCTATAATCTAGTTAAGTAGGCTACTAGTAGAGGTGATCGCGGAGTAGTAGCGACTGTCGATCCCCCTTACGCTATTACCGTTACCCTACCTCTTCCCGAGCAGCCTAAGGATTATGGAGCCTCAGCATTAGATAAAGAGGAGTAGGAGATTATTAAGATACTCGATAAGAGAGAGACACTGTCCGGATCGGAATATATGATACGCTGGAAAAATATATGGCTGCCTAAACGTGAGCTGGGAAACGCATAGAAGTTGCTGCGGGAGTATGAGGCAAAAGGCCGGGCACAGCGTGGATGTAAACGGGGCAGACCAGCTGGCGCAGGCAAGGATCGGTGATCGTTGGCCCTTTTTTCGCAGAAGGATCACACATGTTCTTCACTTTATCAGAAAATAGCGAGAGGAACACCAGCGATGGTAGGAAGGAGTTTTCTACGGCGTTCGCCAAATTTGCGTCTAGCTGACTGCCATGAATTCAAAGCAACCCAATTCTCCTTCTTCCCGGCCTTGTTCATCTCCGTCTCATTGCAGCTTCAACCAGGAATTTCCAATCACCAGGTTGTGATGCCGCCTAAGTCGATCTTGGAACATGAATGGTCTTAATGTAGTTGTGAGACTTGTCTCTAGCAACAGCAGTCCAGTGGTCTTTCTTGTCGCTGGAGCTAGGATGCTGACTCTCACTGTGTATCTGTAAGTCTTTGATACGTAACATATTAACAGGTTGGGACCGCTGGATTAACTCGGCTGTACCTCCGGGTAGGGGCGCCGAGTCCTTTATAACCGCACTCTGAAAGCCAGGACCTTAAGCACGTGCGGTCGCTTCCGGGCGTTTCCATACCTGAGTCTCGGTAGCGACGCCTAGAGTGATTTGTTTCCCGCCCTTTGTGATCGTAGAAAAGAGTTCGCTCTTAATGATGCGATTAGAAGACATGGTGGCTATACTGAGTTTTTTTTAGATGGTAATAGGTCTGGTAGATGTTTAAAACTTTCAATAGATATTTAAAATCCGTCGGAAGGTCGAAATTATATCCCAAGTCTAAAAGTCAGTGTTGAATTGGGGATATAATAAAGTCTTGAGGAAGGAGATTAACTCTCTTTCGTAGGGTTTCTTCTGTTGGCACTTAGGGCCACATGACGGAAAACCACCAGGCTCCCATCTTCACAATCAATAGGGCGGCTCGTACAGTCCAATCGTTAATGGGCACTATAAGTTGCCCCATTCCATCCGAAGTCAGTTTCAACACGGAAGCCTAAGGCGTTACCTATGTCTACCTCTCCAATCAAAACCCTCAGCCGTCGTGGTCTGGTTGGCTGATGAAGCGTTGCAGTAGACGCCGGGATTTTGATGCTCGAAGGACGCTAAGTGTTTTAGCCAAGCCTCAAGCCAGCGCTAACGTGCCGATCGGCTAAGAAAGTTCTCAGTCCTTAGTCCTCAGCACTACTCTTTGTAATAATAATAATATAATCTTACTCTACGTATACGATATATGCTAACTAGATCTAAGGTTTCTCTTTAACGCGTTTAACTGGACGACTTCTCACTATGGCTACCAGTCTCAAAGTTGGACAACAATTGCGGGGGAAATTGAGCATATACACCATTCTTGAACAGTTGCATAAATGCATCTGGATCGCAACGTGGGATAATGACCTGATACACTAAAATCCATCACCCTAACTATCAAATAGAAATGCGACAACGCAAAGGGTTACCATTAAGCTGGCCCCCGATTATCGATTGGATAACGAACTCCGAGTTCTTCAGGCCGTCACTGGAAATCCATGCATTCGCCCACTCCTTAACACAACCGAGAAACCCCCCTCTCTAGTTCTAAGGCATTTAGATGATAACCTGCTTAATGCCTCGAATGCAACGCGGCTCGAAAAAGCCGACATTAAACTCGTCGCTCGCAACGTGCTTACAGCCCTAGACGCACTTCACGGACAGGGTTATGTCCACACAGGTCAGATTCACGGGCATATTATTGGTGGCCACTAGTCCTGACAGCATTATAGATATTAAACCCGACAACATCCTCGTTAACTACGGTCCTGATTCTGCTCGCTTCAGTGAAGTTCAGTTAGGAGATTACGGGGACACATGTATGGTCGACCCAAACGCAGACCCACTCTAAGGTCCCGTGATTGGCGCTGCCATCTTTCGCAGCCCCGAGGCGATGCTTAACCTTCGTTGGAAAGCTCCGACAGACATCTGGTCCTTTGGGGCAACGGCAAGTTGGATGTTACCCCACAGCTCCACCAACCTTTAGTAATGACCGTGATTATAGTTAATTAGTCTCATTTGGGGCGACAATTAGCACATTTTTAAGCCGGAAAATGCTGATGTCGACAGCGCTGAATACCCGCTTCTGGTCCTAATCAAACAAGCGAGCATCTTTGGGCCGGTGCCTCTGAGTTTTCAGGATATTACCGATGACGAGAGGCTGGAAATCCTTGCAAAGACAATTCACTTCATTAATAACAACAATCTAAAAAAACCCTTCTATCTCTCTGCGGATAAGGAGCTATCGAAGGAAGACAGGACTTTTATCTATAAGATCATGAGACTGGATCCACGAGACCGACCAACCGCGAAAGAGCTTCTATAGGACGAATGGTTTCGAAAAGACTAGGTCGTATCTAAGGTTCTTTGGCTATCTTATTAGCACCCTAATAGCTGCCCTATAGAACCTCCTTACCTCTATTAGAGAAATAGAGACGGGCAGGCAATAAGCAACTCTAGTCTCCCACCGCGAGTGAATAAAGTTTGCCCTTAAGTGTGCTGGTAATAATAATGGAGACTAACTTTTTGACCGGATTGGGAGCGCATCACATCTGCGCCTGCATATATTTATCGCACTAGGCCTCCACTTCATATGTTTGGCAGCTACATCTGTACTTTATTTTCGTGTGGCGCTGAATAAGCAAATACTATTAGGAAGTAGTGATTAATTTAGGACTTGAAGAATATACGGCCTTTCGATATTACATAATTATAATAAATCTGTAATTATCCCCTGCCCAACTAGAGCGAATACTAAGAGAACGAAACTATAGACGATTCGGTTATAAGTTTAATAGTATAAGATCTCAACGATACTCGAGCTATTAAGTTCGCGAATGAGATATTTACCTGCCCTGACGGCCGGTAGGACGTAGGACTAGGCCACCCGAGTATTTTCAGAGATAAGAGTATTTGTTAGAAGCTTGGCTAGCACTACCGAAATCAGATTTAAATTCCTCGCTTAAACCGGTAATTAATTCCAATTGAGATATAGACACCTTAGTGTTGTGATAAACGGCCAACGCATGAGCCGCGGCGACCATGTTTTTGATCTACGATGAACGACTCGGTCAGTATTAACAGATTCGACTGGATTCGACAATGGAGCTCTAACCTGCCGACCGTTGACATTCTTCCTCGCCAGCCCGTCGAGGTCTTCGGCATTATACTGTTAGAATTCGGTGAACGACTTGATTTGGTTCTATGGGAGACGTGTCATATTTATGCTACATGCCAAGCATATAGGGCTGAGGCTGAATTCCAACACTCCCCTATCAGCAAAAGAACTGAATATGCTGGCCTAAATGGCCCAATTGGCCTGAAACCGTAGCTTCTTGATGGTGTAGCTCCTTATGGAATGGCTACCCTTGGTGTTACTCCCCTGGGGGTCGTATTGCTCCCCTAAAACCGTGTTCCTTCTCGGAATGTTCTACTTTAAAGCCTCATCAAACCCGTAAAACCCCTCCGCATAAATCGCTCGTTATGGGTGAAAATCGGGAAGAGTGCTAGTGGACGTATATCTTCGTTTAAGACTTCTTAACGTAGCTTGCTATAAGATAGTCGAGTGTGGTATCGAAGTCTAAATAACTGCTCCGTAGAGACCCTATTTAGGGGCGATCGTAATGGCGTCCTACTCCGTAGAGACCCTTATAGGTGATCTATCTTAGTATCCTACTCCGTAGAGACCCTTCCTAGGGTAACCCTAATCCTAATCCTTTTCTTCCTAAAAACTAACTTAAATATGTCTTCTTTCCAGCTGCCCTAAAATGGAGAGAGACCTCTCATCTCTACCGGTGTGCTTCCGCTTTCCTCCCCTATCTCCTAGCTCTTATAGCACCACTGGCCCCTATCTAGGCCCGCCTCGTATCGTTCGCCGGTGGATATCCGTAGCCGACTATATTTCTAGTCGACGTGGTCGAAAATCTCGTAGGAGGGAGGTATTTGCGTAAAATAGCGTGTCGAGAGGAGAACTATAGCGGTATTCTCCCTCGTAAAACCCTTCTTAGGTAAGGATACGACGTGATATCACGAAGGAAGCCGTCTCCGGGCGCAATAGATGCGTTAAACCCGGGCTTATAACCTGTTAGAATTCGGTGAACGACTTAATTTAGTTCTATGGGAGACGTGTCATATTTATGCTATATGCCAAGCATATAGGGCTGAGGCTGAATTCCAACATATACTCTACCGCTCCCTTAGCTGTTACGGCCTTTTTCAAAAAGCTTACCTAGACCTGCTTTCTTATAGCGAGACTCAGGGGTTCGTACCTTACCGCTAGAGTAATCCTACTCTAGATTGCGTCATCGAAGTCCCTGACTCGGTTGGTCGTGAGAAATATAATCCCTTGATTATACTCGAGCTTGCGAAGGAAGACCGAGACGCGAGCGTTTTAATAACTGTCGATCGAGCGCGCCTATACGAACACATCCGCTTTATCCAGAAGGACTAGGGCTTTCTAATGATATGCTAGTTAAGAGATATGGCACAGCTGATCCTCTAGCTTCTTCGGTTTATAACCTAGCTCTCCGGCAGAAACCTAGATGGTCAGAATGCCCAATAGCATAGAACGGGACGAGCACCTACCGCGTAAAGTGGCCGTTTCAGATGCTCCGATAGTCCCTCGGCGGTTAAAGTCTTACCGACCCTAGGAGGGCCACTGGACCGGATGTTAGCGCAAGAAATTCCTATTAGACGTTATACATATTACTATAAGAGCATAATCAGGCCCCGTCCCTTTCCCACCACGAAGTCGTCAAACGTATGGTCGGATGTTTCACTAAGATGAGCCTTAGCGAGGGCTAGGATAAGTTGTTTTTTCTAGGAGAGGATCGCGAGATTAGTAAAAGACGAAGGGTTCCAAATAATATTAGAGATATCATCCACCGTAAACTTAACTTCGGAGGTCGTCAGCTCGTCATCTTATCCTATCATCGTCCTGCGAGAGAGGAAAACTTACGCTATAGTTTATTACCAAAACTCCACCCGCGCACTGTTAGGCTGCAAAGGAGCAAATCGTCCTCCTTTATCTTACTTAGGTCCCTACCGTTATTCTTAACCTCATTTTTAGATATAATAGTGAACCATCCGTCATCCAGGGATTTTTTCTTAGTCAATCCGCTGATACGTGGTCTAACATAGTTAGGGTTGTTCTTACGGAAGAAGGCAGCATTAACCATGATTCGACTCTTAATAGGAACCTCAACCACCTCCCCTTTTTCTATAAAGAAGGCGTTTCCGTAGTACTAGAGGTGGTGCACGCCTAATAAGGAAACGAACCGCCGGCCCCGTTTAACGAGACTGGTCCTTATCTCGCTTCTGCGCGGATGGTACGCAAGGGGAAATACGGCGAGGTTAACGATCCGCTTAACACCGGTAAATTTCGTAATACCTAGTGCTGCCGCGACTTCGCTAAAGATAGCTCTATCAGAATCGAGATATCGGCACTCTATATAGAAATATGTGATGCTAGTCGCCGTCGTCCGCTCTTCGCTTATATTAAACCGAAAGTATAGGGATTTCTCCGTGTTAAGACATATAGTATATACGACCGTATTCGGTTTAAAGAGAGCCCAGAGCAGTTCGTATAAGGTTTCGCCATTCTCGAGAAGCGGAATTAGACGAGCTATCGTCGAGGCGTATTTACTCTTGATGAAGTTTACTAGTAGGCTGAGATGCTTTAGCCCCGCAGCGTCTTAACTAACATCGTCGCTTAGTTTGGTCCGGTACGCTTCCAATTCCGGAAGGTAGTGGTAGAGGAGATTTCGTTTAATCTAAGCGAAGAGTCTAAGTCAGAGATTTATGTAAAAGACAGAAAACCATACCTGGGGTTTATCCTCCCTAAGGGAGACGCCATGGATGTCTTACAGGACTATTCTCAGAATATCTCGTAACTTTTCCGATTTGATATCAACATAGAACACCGGATCCGAAGTCTTCTTATCTAATGTCTCTCAGCGATTAAGCTTCTTAACCACATTAATGTACTTACCGATCCGTGCGCGAGCGATAAAGACATACTCGTCCAGCCCGTCCACTTCTCCTCCAGGCACGGACTCCATAGTCTCGTACTTACTTATCTTATTATTCCAGCTACACTGCATTTAGCTTAACCACATAAGCCCGAAATTGGGAGGAATACCGCTCGTCAACGGTCTTATACTCCAGCCTCGAAGCGCGAGCTCCCGATCCCGTAGGCGGAACATCTTTCTCAGCTAGGGAGGCTGAGGCTTAGAGTTTATCTGTGGACTCTGCCTTTTGGGCTTCCTTAATAAAAGCTACCACGAGTTTCTTAAGATCGTCGACGGTAACGAACTGCGGAAGAGATGGGGATGTAAGGCTCCTAGGAGTTGTAGCCGGTAATTATAGAGAGACAGATGGCTTCGGAGCGATATCTGCTGGCCTCATCGTCTTAATAACGAAATAGTACTTAAAGATAGAGAGCTGAAAAGTGAATGGAAGGCTGAATGGAGAGTGACGGTGTGTTTTAATAATTTAATCAGGATATCGATATAGACAGCGGTCTAATAAGAGAGGTTTCTAATTAAGCTTCCGTCGATGGTTAAAAGGTAAACTGAAGGAGATAGTAACTTTAATAGAGAAAGTGATTAGATAGGGGGGGCTAAACCGCGGGATCTACGAAAACGATAGAATGGGGAAAATCTACCAAAATAAATGCAGGCTTTGCGGAATAGGAAACGAACGATGTAACGACAGCCTACCGATTTTCTAAAATGGCGTCCATATTAACGCGGCCCATGTGATAACACTTGCATAGTAAAGCCTCGATGGTCTGCCGTCTTCGTAGGATACCTTAATGTGATAAGCTATAAACGTTCGCGATTGCCCGACCTTAATCAGTGCTCGTCCCTCGACTTAAATTACGAGTTAAATTGACGCTTGGCTGCTCTTAAAGCGGTGCAGTAGGAGTAGGGGCGTTTATTTAGTAGAGCGAGCCTAGGCCGGAAATGATATAAGCACGCTTATGGTAAGCGCGATCAGGGCATATATATTCAGAACCAGCACGCTCAGAACGAGCATAATCACGTCGGATCGGGTTAATCACAGTTGATCTTAGTATTCGCCGGGGATCTGATGATCTAGGTCTCTTAGGTCGATGGGCTTTGCTAAATATAATAAGTAAACGTCCTTATATAGGATGCAATATTGAGTTGTATGGCTGCCTTACATTAGTGAATCTACAGCAATTTTAATTATGAAAGCTTCACAGGTCGTGCATCGTGGCGTCCTTTCAGCTCTTCTCTCCTTTGCACTTATGTAGCTTTATGTTATCTTATATAAATATGTGCACGCTGCTCGTACGGCTCGCTGGAAGTTTCGTCTGCTTCTCAGCAGTTGCGCACTAACTTACGTCTATAACCTAGTCCTTTTCGTCTTAAACGAGCTTTAACTGCGTGAAGATAGTACATATGAGAGTCCTTAGTTATATTTTGCTGCAGAGGGGCTGACTTAGGTCAGAAAATGAGCCTTTTCGCCTAGGCAATGGCGTTCTACTTCGCTACTCCTTAATATGTATAATCAGCTATTAGGTACCTTAATTGTGGCAGACTTTCTTCGCATCGGAGCTGACTCTTAGTAGTCCGTTATCTTCTGGTATTGCTCTCATCATTTGGCGACACTAATCTAGTCTTAGATTCTTTATATTTGCATTATCCTTCCTTCGCTTTCAGAAATAGTAATCTTTATAAGGTATTATTCTCACTTACCCACCGAGAGGACTATATTTTACTGACTTCGAAACTTACTTCCGAAACTATTCTACTTCCTTCCGAATTTTCTTCGTTGCTAGCTCGGTAGAATACGCTGTCTTAGGGATAGGCTGTGTCTAGGTTTTCTCGTCTTCCCAAACCAACCGATTACTGTTTATGGGAGGCTTTATTAGTTATTTCGTCATCGCTATCTCCGCAATCGGCGCTCTAGTGGCGGAATGGTGCTTAGAAAGGCTTCAGGCTCTGCTTCCCGAGGTATATAAACCATATCTAAGACCGAACGCGTATAGCTGATTCGACGAAGGTGTTTATATTATCAACGACGTTCTTCCTCTATCTTGCCCAACCCGTCCAATAACTCGCGACACAGATCGTTGGGCTATTGAGAACCAACAACCGCACAACAGGGAGCCGCGGCAAGGCGTCAACGATCAACTTAACCACAAGTCCTTAAAATAGGCCTCCAACGCGAAAGGCCGAGCCAGACAGTGACGAGTAGGACATATAAGCATACGCAGAGTCGATCTCAGGAGGGAAATAAACGTGGTTACCTCTAGAAGAGATGCCTTCGATGCCTCGGTCAGCCCAGACGAGCAGGGCGCTAGAAAGCTATAGAAGGATCAGTGTGGACAGTAGAGAAAGCAGCGCGGATAACGTATAGACTGCTCAGCTCTAGCATAATATCAAGCGGGAACGACTGGCAAAAGAGGAAGAAGTAATAAAAGCCGGAAGGGGGATACGTAGGGAGACCACAGCACGGTGTTATAAGTGTAAACGCCCGACTCGGTTTCTATACTGCACCTGTATTGAAGTAGGATGTGGACACTTAAAGTGTTCCACCTGCTTCTAAGAAGCGGCTCTTCTATCAGCGTACTCTTTCTCTTGATTTCTCCTGGGATTAATATATCTGTGGTCATCTAATCGGTTGCGTTTGTAAATATAATAGATATATCAAATTTCATGGCTGCCCGTGGACTAGACGTGCTCTAACTAATGAGCGTGCCGAGACCCGTCAGCGCTAGACCGTCCGCGATCCCACTAGTGAGCGGGAGCTCTCCTAGAGCATACTCTCTACCTCCCTATATAACTAGCCATCATTAAGAATAAAATGTCCGAATATCGCTAGTCCCAGTGGTCGTGTCAGACTTGCTCTTAGGGTTTCCTAACGCACGAGGATTTACGTATACACATTTAAGCTTACAAAGTCCCCTAACCTTTATACTTTGCAAGCTAATTTCCGGCTAATATCCCCTAGGTACGCGCGCGGAACTTGCTCGCAGAGCTTTAGAAAGTGTTATTGCACGCACAACATTAGCCGTTAAGCCCCCATTCGGGAAGCTCGGATACCTCCGAAGATGAGAACGACGGGAGCCTAATCTTGCCCACTAGTACTACTCCCGAGGGTTCTTTTATTAACGGCGCCAACCTACGATGCCTACACGTTAAATGCTCCGGCGAGCTAGGAAAGAGATACACGACGAAGAGTAACCTCAACCGACACTACACTACACGTATGAATCACTTTAAATATAAGGCACCCAAAGGCTAATTCGAAATAAATATTTAGACGTTAAGATTAATGAAGAATGTGCGTTCTATAGGAGCTCCTTTACTCGTCTACGCTACTTTGTCACGCACCTTAACACGTGTAAGGTTAAGAATCCTAAGAAGGATAGAAGGAAGCAAAGCGAGGCACTTAAGGAGCGTAAGGACCGCTTATACCGGAAAGCAACCCAGCAATTAAATTAGCAGCTGAGCATCATCGTGAACACCAAACCTAGGCAAAGCTCGATCGCGGGGCATACTAGGAGCCACGGCAATGGACCCACGAAAGGCGTCAGCAGGAAAGGGAGGGCAGGACCGCTGGTTATAAGGAGCCACAATAGCGGTAAAGGGGATAACGCTAGCAGCGTGTCAGGTTTAAATCATCTATCCCTGCTTATTTAGTTCTTACAGGCGGCTTATTCAAGATAGAATCCTCGGCCGATGAGAGACTAATACACGCGGAAGAGCGACCGCTCATTTAAAAACGCCGGCGTACTAGTACAATTGTCTCCTCTGAACCCTTTTCTAGTGCCTAATCGACTTAGTCTTACTAAGCACACGAGGAGGGCAATATTAGTAAGGCAACGTGTTATAATTCTCTCTCTCTTATCGAAATAGTCTGACTTAGGTATATAGGACCCGAAACGATGGCTCTTTACAATACGAATACGAAGTCCAGCCTCGACTCTACATATATCCCACAAGCTCCACTCGCAGGAGCGGATTCTACCACGGGCACCCCGTAGCCAAAGTTAATGGAAAAATCAGTATCAAAAAAGGGGCCGCTAGAAGGCCAAAACTAGGCATCAGGTACGAGATATCAAGCTGTTAATGTGTGCGCTATGGCGGGAGCTTACTAATTACCAGGTCTCCTTACTGGGCTTGTCTACGAATTGATATACGGAGACCTTTAGGTTCTTGCTAATTCTAATTTAAATCCACGGACGAATCCTGTTGATAGATCCGTACGAGCAGACTTATTCACCGTTCATCACGATCTAAATCTCCTCGTACCTGAGCTTTCAATTTGCCGCATAACGCGTATAGATAATGTGAAGACTTAAGAAACCAGGAATCATTTAAGACTTCTTCTTAATATGCGCGACGCGGATAGATCTAATGGCATAATACCACCAGTCACTTTTCTATAGAACTATCACCAAATTTCCGGCTCCTTGCACCGGGCCTACATTGTCCACGTGTTTGTTTTCTTATATACTACTAATGCGAATTGCGCCTTAGCCACCTCTGACGTCGACAACCATAGCGACAGTATTCTTAGGAGGATCTATTCGGACGTTATTCGATGGGGTCGTCTAAACTAGAGGATCGTAGTCCCTATAGTCGGTCTAAAACGTATTTAGTATCCGCAGTAGGCTTTAAGTAACGAAGATCATTATACCTTATCCTTGCACTTTTTCACCAGCTCGTCGTCTAAGGAGCTTTGTATCCTAATCTTTAAAGCCATCGTTAAATATGTTTAGTATAACTAATTTAGCGGCTTCCGCTAATGTTCTCTCGAGTAGTTAGGTAGAGGTTACGGCGAATGGCGAGGAAGAACGCTCTTCTCGCCCTTGTCTCCCAAACGGCTTGCGATATTAATCTTTGTTTAAAAGTTTAATAGTCTACGATATTACGTCGACGAAGGTGGCAGGCGATCTCGGGGAGGGCGGAGGAAGGTGAAAGAGAATTCGCGCAAGGCTATAGTAAATGTCAGCTACAGATTCTTATATAAGCGGACGAAAGGAATTACCTACTAACCACCTTTATAATTACAGGTTACTTAAAAAAGCGCTAGAGGGACTATAGGGGAAGCTAGAAGATGTGCGTAAAGCTAGAGAAATATTTTTTGCGGCAAGAGTTATTTTGCGCCTTTTAAATTATTAGAGGTGCTAATAAGATGAGAATTATCGTAAAATTAGGGTGACGATGAAATTACGGCTTTGGCCGTTAGGCACCCTTTAGTGGGGCTGATGTCACGTGGGCTATGACAGCATTACCTATAAGCGGCTTTACCGTTATAGTATTAGAGAAGGATTCACGTGATAAGCACTGGCGCTAAACATCTTTTTAAGTAACATACCTTTTACATGTAGCTAATTTGCGAAAGATCCGCTCTTTTGCTCCCAATATATTTCGAAATCAGATTCCTTATAGATGTCGCTTTCCTTGTCGTCATTAAGATCGCTATAATGATTCAGTAGATGAGCTCAGAAATTGAAAATTACTGTAGACCGCACTGTCGTTGTAGAATCTCAATTAAGCTAATAATTCAGCTTTCGTTGTCTCTTCTAAATATGACTAGCTATCCTGCTGTACTAAGAGAGAACTCATTAGTAAATAATTTCCACGGTTCCCATCTACTGTGATGCCATGTATACATATATTCTATTTAGTAACATAAGCAACGCAACATCCTAACCTATCCCTAATGCCCCACTGTTTCCTACCTGTTCGGAGTCCTTCTTCCCTAGGTTATATTAGCTATAGCGCTATTAAACGCTTTAACGATGGGGTCGTATAAATTTTCCGGTAGGTCTAACGGGGTTCTAGTGAATAACGCTCCACTCTTAAGGAGAGGGAAAAGAATACCCCGTATCTCTTTGTATAAAGGCTTAATACAGTGGAAGGCCGGTGGATATTCGTCTAAAAGTTCCTCGAATCCATTAACACCTATAGTATACTCCTTCCTTCGAGCTATCTCCTTATAGCTACCCGTATACCACTTACTTAACATGCTTCCTTTAGGTCGGTCTATTACCCTACACCGAAATCCCCTTTCCTATACTCGGCGAGCACCGATCTATAGAAGGACGTAAAAGAATGATTCGAGGTCATGCCGATAGGTGTGAGAAATACGGCGTAACACTTTAATCGCTATGAACTCTATTGTGCCTGTCTGATGTCGTGCGCCGCTTCGTCCGCTACTAATCTCCTTAACCAGTTCTAGATCGATTAACATTCTAGTAAAGCCATTAGCCTTCTTTAGATCTGTTATAATAATGTTGTTCTCTGAGATATCTCTGTGCAGACTTTTCCCTTGGATGTATAGAGACCGATGTGCCTTGATTGCATCCCGGAGCGCGGTCAACAGCTCTGAGATTGAGTCGAATTTGCTGATAGCTCGTCCGGCCGGCGAGATGACTAGGCAATAAAGCAGGCGGTTATCGAATGATCCGTCGCTTAGGGCATAGAGACTAATGGTTTGTGTATTTTCAACGGGTTGTGACGCTTTTTATTCCTCGCGTAGCGTCGATCTTTGACTGTTGGATCTACACCTCTTAGAAGACCTTGCTTCGTAGTCCATAGACTTTCGTTTCCTTGTTAGTGCATTTTCCGGGGCTTGCGACACTTCGTGTTCCTAGGATAGGTTCGATCTTTGACTGTTAGATCTTGACCTCTCAGAAGACTTTGGTTTATCATCATTAGACTTTCGTTTCCCGGAAGTGCTTTCGGCGATACTTAAGCCTCGGAACGGCCCGAAAGATCGCGCAACTAACTATGATTGAGCCTGTGAGAACGAAGCTGAGGTACTTAGCGAGGTGTTTCGGAAGTAGTTAGGAGTGGGAAAGGTCAACCCGTCGCGCATTTCATTAATGCTGGTTATGCGATGGTAGCCTAGCAGGTTTGCAACTCCTTTTACACCTTTCTCACGTGCCGTCCTCAGGTAATTTGCCTTAGGTGACCGCTTATCGGATGTCTATGAAAATTTAATAACATATTCTAAATCCTTAGAGCGATAACAGTTTGTTCCCCGATAAACTATCGCTCGCTGTATGACGATCGGATCCTGCTCTAACTGCAATCTCCTCTCCTTCCCAGTCACATCTTCTATAATAGTAATGAATCGATCTTCTCCGTCCCGCTCAACGAATGTGTCCAGGCCTAATCCTTCGTCGCTCATCATGGCGTACCCTATAATGACTCGGATGAACTGCTCCGGTTCCTTATGGATATCGAACTCGCCGGAGCTGTAGGGACTAGAGCGATCGAATACTCACAATTCCATAGTTGTCCCGGAAAGGAAAAATCCGTGAATAAAGCGGCGGGTTAGCTGGGCAGTAAACATATCACGTATATACCGGCCGAGTTGAAGCAGTAGAGATTTGAAGTCTTTGCTATATAATTTCTGGTGCTCGCTAATGACTTAAACGTCTTTCTAGTTGTGTACCGTTCCGGATACATTACTTTTCCGTTTAATAAAGATATCGAGTTGGCGTAGGGCTTCAGCACTAGTAAGGTCTTTGCTACTCTCGCTTATATAGTAGACACCTCTAGCGTCGGACGGAAACTCCTCCTGAAAGCGGAACAACTATTTAATAATATCATCCTACACAGGCGGGTCAGGAAAAGCAGTCCACTTGCCGCGAGCCTTTTGATCTTGCACGGCTCGATAAATTTCCTTAGTCTACTTAGTCTAGGTCTTTCCCTCAAAATATTTGGAAAAGAATCCTCCTACGTTCCGATATATATAACTCTTTATTTCCTCGAATATCCTTGCTTCCACTAGTTTCTTAGTTTACTTACCACCTTACTACGAGGCGGATAAATGCGTGATAGGAGTGCCATCGAAGGAGACGGGAATGCTTATGGGAGGGGTCGTTCGGGAGATTATAATAATGAGGTTAAGGACGGTGTTCTAAATGTCGACATCGGGGGCTTATTTAATAATAAGTCGTGATAGCGCACGGTAGTATTCGTAGTTTAAGTCGCTATTTCGGATACGCCTAAAAAGCGTGGATAGCTTAGAAGCTATATCCCCATTCCCGGTCTTTAAGCGAAGATTAAGTGCAACCTCGTAGCCCTATAAGATAGAGAGAAGTCGCGATATCGCCTTTTAGGGTCCTTAGTTAGAACTGTCGATAGCGCCATCGTAAGAGAGAGAACGCGGCTCGTAAGACTACTCTATTTTCCGAAGTGGTTCTCGTAAATAATCTAAAGATGTGTCTAAAGGATGCTTTACAATGACGACGCGATTATCTAGCGAGAGGTTGGCCATGTCGAAATACGAGGCGCTAGGCCTGATCTATACCGAATCTCATGTCTTATTGCGGGTCGCTAAACGAGACTACAGGCTGTAGTGAATTTGAAGTGGATAGCGGACGGTTGCAAAGGCCGGAGAGGGAGAGGTGAAATACAAAGGGCGCGACATTTCGGATGACTAATATGCTGTCAAGGATAACTAATCATTCCTGCGCTATTAGCCCTTCGTAACACCTTACAACCTACCACCCCTACCATTAGGGCTAGGGTTGCCTGCTCCGCCTTCTACCTCGAACCCGACTCTATCTATACCCCTACCCATACGTCTTTCCTCTCGCCTTGCCTCTTCGACGAACGCAGGCCAGAGTAAGATAAATCACTTTTCGCTATATAAAACCCAACGAACTAAGCGGACTCATAATGATCTAACTAGTATAGAGGCCAACACGCCTATGAAAAGATCGCACAATTATCTGCCGCAGCGAAGTCAGTCCGAGGATACTTATAGGTCCAACAGTCTATATACAAAAGATAAAAGGCAAAAGCGCCCCTCGAAAATATGAGGAGATGGACGGCTTTGCCACTTAAACTCCGAGCATAGGCTAGGAAGCCGAACTTACGTCGCTAGGAGAGAATTATGAGGCGACACCCGGTCTTTTGGCTACTGAAAAGCGAAGATGGAGTCAGTCTAGCTTACCTATAGCGGTAACATAAGTAGATGTAGAAGGTGCCCATTCCCTCGTCAGCATTCCTTGTCTATACAGTATCTTCGCGGGGCACATTTGTGGAAATTAAGTCCTCGTGCCAAGAGCTATAAGGCTGAGCAGCAGCCAATGACCTCAGTAAGTCGCTGTCGTATGTGCTATGGTACTTCAAGAGTTATACCGGATGCTCGTAGCGAGAGTTGACAATCTTTGCGGACCTAGACTTGCGGACCTAATGGGTCCGCAAGTCAGGGATTCTAGCCTTACGCAAACCCCTACCTAAAATAACCGTAAGCCATCCGAACGTCACGATACTAGATGATGACTCGTCTCACATCCGTTTCAAAGGAAGCTGTCTAACTTAGACGGTTTTTGCCGCATCTCCTGGGCTCCATTTTTTGGGTGGACCCCGGCGCTATATTTGGTCTCTCCTAAAATAGATTTTTGGTCTCCCCCTTCGTTCTCCTCCTGTTGTTTATACTATGGCTGTCTCTGTAGCGTTTGCTGTCCTCTGTACGCCAGTAGATTAGTTGGGGGAGTAAGAACGGGATTAACGCTATCTGTAGATTTCATATGGTCAGCTCTGACCTTTACTCTGAAATGTAAGATTTCGATATAGGAGCTGATGTAAGACACATGTTATCTTACGACGAGTGTTTATAGACGTATAATGTCCTAAGACTAGCATCTTAGGAGACGAGTATCTCAAGATAGATAATATCTAGAGACATCCGTCTAAAGACATTATTTATCTTAAGACACTCGTCTCTAGATATTATTCGTTATAAGACACTCGTCCGAAGACATTATTTATTTTAGGACACTTATCGTTCTAAGACTAGCGTCTTAGGACATTATACGTCTGGAAACACTCGTTTTAAGACAACACGCGTCTTAAGACTATATGCGGCGCTGATAACTAGGCGTTATTAGTAGCCGGGCTCACCTAGCCCCTTTTGGCGCTATACTCGAGAACTGTTAGTCTTAAGACATTATTAGTCTCGAGACGAGTCACGGTTCCCCTCGACTCCGAGATTCCCCTCACTCGAGTACCCTGGACCACCTAAAGTATTAGTCACTTAGGGTCCATTTCCAAAAACTAGAGAATACTTCGAAATTCCAAGTCAGCTTTTGCTATCTAATACTATATCCGTGAATATCTATTAATCTACTACTATCGTGCTTATCCCTCTTTAGGCTAATATTCTAATTCTAGTAGTTCTACTCCGTCATCT
>JAABUI010000864.1_pt1 | contig 19649 bp, 20 predicted proteins | sample 5559111 | NCBI WGS metagenome assembly JAABUI01 (sample SAMN10711870, study PRJNA513365) | rock metagenome | isolation source: Antarctica rocks | place: Antarctica: Victoria Land, Buttleship Promontory
ACACGTGTTCGAGTCTACCTAGGAAGTAGCCCTGACGCAATCCTCGGTCGCCGCATGCTGTCTCGTCGACGACCAGAACCTCGCGGGCCGCATGGCACCGCTGCCCAGGAGGATGGTTTGGGGCCGCCCAGCCGCGCCGAAGTAGGTTCAGTCGATGTTGCCGAACTGGTCAGTGAACGCTCGCATGATGTTGGAGAACCGGTCCAACTCCGGCTCGGCGGCGTGGCCTGGTGCGGAGGTCGGGATCGGGTCGAGGGCACCGTCGTCGTCGGCGAGCGCGATCTTCATCACCTCCCGTTTCTCCACCCGGTAGGACCCCACGTCGATCGTTTCGAGGATGCCGGCGGACAGATCGTTACTGGTTCCAGATGCGTGCCGGTATGCCGGTGACTCGCTCGATGACATCGCGGTACTTCCCCCGCACGTAGAGGTCACGCAGGACGTCGTCGGCGATCCCCCACGAAGGAGGCGATCCGGCGTGCGTGGCGCTGTTCACGAGGTGCGTCTTTCTGCTCGGATCGATCGGTGGCGCGAGGCGGCGCCGGATGATTAGTACCCTGGAGCGCCGTGCAGATGGATCTGGAGCCGCCAGGTGCGCTATGTGGCGAAGTCGAAGGGTCCACCGAAGTCGGGCAAAACGGGGTCCTGGCAGGCCGACCGAGCCTCAGGTGGCTGATCTCGACCCGAGGCAAGCGGCATAACCGACCGCGGGAGAAGATGGCACCGCAGGATCAACCGAAGGAGCACTCGTGGCCCACGAACGTGCGGGACAGCCGGCGCAACCATCCGACCTCATCGACGTGGCCGCCGTGGTGACCGCCTACTACACGCGGCATCCGGACGTCGATGATCCCGCGCAGCAGGTCGTGTTCGGCACCTCGGGACACCGCGGGTCCAGCCTGGACGGCGCCTTCAATGAGGACCACATCCTGGCCACCACCCAGGCAATTTGTGAGTACCGCGCGCAGCAGCACACCAGCGGCCCGCTGTTCATCGGGCGCGACACCCACGCACTGTCCGAACCCGCGTGGAGCACCGCGCTGGAAGTGCTCGCCGCCAACGACGTCACCGTGGCCGTCGACGACCGGGACGGCTACACCCCCACCCCGGCCGTCAGCCACGCGATCCTGCGGCACAACAACTCGGGACCCGCCGCCCAGGCCGACGGCATCGTGGTCACCCCCTCGCACAACCCGCCCCGCGACGGCGGGTTCAAGTACAACCCCCCGCACGGTGGGCCGGCCGGCTCCGAGGCGACCGGGTGGATCGCCGACCGGGCCAACAAGATTCTTCGCGGCGGGCTGAAAGACGTTCGCCGCACGCCCTTGAGCAAGGTGCAGACTCAGCGCTACGACTTCCTGGGCACCTACATCGACGACCTGCCCAACGTCGTCGACCTCGACGTCGTCCGGCACGCCGGGCTGCGCATCGGCGCCGACCCGCTCGGCGGCGCCAGCGTGCACTACTGGGGCGAGATCGCCGAACGGCACCGCCTCGAGCTGACCGTGGTCAACCCGCTGGTGGACGCGACCTGGCGGTTCATGACGCTGGACACCGACGGCAAGATCCGGATGGACTGCTCCTCACCCAACGCCATGGCTTCCCTGGTGGCCGCACGGACGGACTATGACCTCGCCACCGGCAACGACGCGGACGCCGACCGGCACGGCGTCGTCACCCCGGACGCCGGCCTGCTCAACCCGAACCACTACCTGGCGGTGGCCATCGACTACCTGCTCAGCCATCGTCCACAATGGTCTGCCGCGACGATGATCGGCAAGACCGTGGTCAGTAGCTCCATGATCGACCGGGTAGTGGCCGCCAACGGGCGGCAACTGGTGGAGGTGCCCGTCGGGTTCAAGTGGTTCGTGCCCGGGCTGCTGGACGGTTCCATCGGCTTCGGTGGCGAGGAAAGCGCGGGTGCGTCCTTCCTGCGGCACGACGGCGCGGTGTGGACCACCGACAAGGACGGCATCCTCCTGGCTCTGCTGGCGGCTGAGATGACCGCAGTGACCGGCAAGACACCGTCGCAGCGCTACGCGGGGCTGACCGCCGAGCACGGTGACCCCGCCTACGCCCGGGTGGACGCCCCGGCCAGCCGCGAGCAAAAGGCGCGCCTGGGCAAGCTCAGCGCCGAGCAGGTCACCGCAGACACCCTGGCCGGCGAACCGATCACCGCCAAGCTCACCCACGCACCGGGCAACGACGCGGCCATCGGCGGCCTCAAGGTCTGCACCGAAAGCGCTTGGTTCGCCGCGCGACCGTCGGGGACGGAGGACGTCTACAAGGTCTACGCCGAGTCCTTCCAGGGGCCGGAGCACCTGGCGCAGGTGCAGCAGGCCGCGCAGGAGATGGTCGCCGAGGTGCTGGGTTGATCGAGGTGCTGAACTGAGCCGCCGCGCCGAGAAGACGCCGCTGCCGCGCGAGATCTGGGTCCTCGTTGCTGCAGCCTTCGTCATCGCGGTCGGCTTCGGCCTGGTAGCACCCGCGTTGCCGGCGTTCGCCCGATCCTTCAACGTGGGGGTCACCGCCGCGTCCGTGGTGATCAGTGCCTTCGCCTTCATGCGTCTGCTCTTTGCCCCGGTCAGCGGCCGACTGGTGCAGCGGCTGGGGGAGCAACCGGTGTACCTGCTCGGGCTGCTCATCGTCGCGTTGTCCACCGGGGCGAGCGCCTTCGCGCAGAGCTACTGGCAGCTGCTGGTCTTCCGCGGGCTCGGTGGTATCGGCTCGACCATGTTCACCGTCGCGGCGCTGGGTCTGCTGGTGCGGATCGCGCCTCCCGCCATCCGCGGGCGGGTGACGGGGCTCTACGCCACCAGCTTCCTGCTCGGCAGCATCGGCGGACCGCTGGTCGGCGGGGCGCTGCTGCGCTTCGGATTGCGGGTGCCGTTCATCATCTACGCGATCGCCCTGCTCATCGCGGCCGCCGTGGTGTTCACCCAGCTGCGCGGTTCGCAGTTCACCCCGCGCGACCTCACCGACGAGCGACCGGTGATGCGTCTGCGCGACGCGTGGGGGCACGCCGCCTACCGAGCCGCGGTCGCCTCCAGCTTCGCCAACGGGTGGGCGGTGATCGGGGTACGGGTCGCGTTGGTTCCGCTGTTTGTCACCGAGGCGCTGCGTTCGGGCGCGGGTTTGGCAGGAGTGGCGCTGTCGGTATTCGCCGTCGGCAACGCGCTGGTGCTGATTCCCTCCGGGCGACTGTCGGACAGTAGGGGGCGCAAGAACCTGGTGCTGGTCGGCTTGGTGACCACCGGCAGCGCCACCATCTGGCTGGGATTCACCACCGACACCGTCACCTTTCTCACCGCCACCACACTGGCCGGTGTTGGCTCGGGCCTGCTGAACCCACCGCAGCAGGCGGCCGTCGCTGACGTGGTCGGGTCACAGAACAAGGGTGGACCGGTGTTCGCCGGCTTCCAGATGGCCTCTGACGTGGGCGCGATCGCCGGCCCGGTCGGCGCGGGGCTGCTCGCCCAGTACGTCTCCTACTCCGCGGCGTTCGGGGCGACCGGCGCCATGGCACTGCTCGCCGCGCTGGTGTGGCTGCGTGCTCCGGAGACGCTGCCCCGCCCAGATCAGCCCGTCGGACCGACCCCGATGAGCAAACCGACGAGATAGGTGGCGCCCGCGGCGACGATGCCGAAGGCCAGCTGGCGGATGCCCGCCTTCCACCACGTCTGGCCGGTGAATCGGGCGGCGATGATGCCCGCCGCGACCAGACCCACGGCACCGACCGCCAAACCGGCGACCAAGGAGTTGAAGCCCAACAGATAGGGGATCAGCGGGAAGATCGCGCCGATCGCGAACATGAGGAAGGAGGACAACGCAGCCACCATCGGGGAGGGCTGCTCCTCCGGATCGATGCCCAGTTCGTGGGTGAGGTGGATGCGCACGGCCTGCTCCGGGTCGGCGTGCACCTCCTTCGCCGCTGCGGTGGCCGTGGCTGTGCTCATGCCCATGTCGCTGAACATTCCCACCAGCTCGGCCTCTTCGCCTGTGGGGTTGTCACGCAGCTCGCGGCGCTCGACGTGCGCCTCGGCGTCGACCTGCTCGTTCTGGGTGGACACCGAGGTGTACTCACCCAGCGCCATCGAGAACGCGCCCGCCACCAGCCCGGCGGCCCCGGTGAGGATCACTGTCCGGGCCGACGCCCCGGCGGCACCGACGCCGGCGACCAGCGAGATGTTGGTCACAAGTCCGTCCATGGCGCCGAACACCGATGCGCGCAGCCAGCCGCCGGACACGTCCGCGTGCGTGTGGCCGATTTCGTCGGAGCCGCGGACTGCCGTTTCTGTCATCGTTCCAGACTAGCGTTCATTGCTCGGGTTGTAACCAAAGGAGGGGCTCCCCTGACCTGGTGAACCTCTAAGATGACGCTCGTGGCAGCGACCCGGTGGCTGAGCTTGCTCGCCCGGGTCGGACTGGCCGCGGTCTGGCTGATCTCGGGCTGGCTGAAGGCTGTCGATCCGCTGCAGACGGTCGTGGCCGTGCGCGCGTACCAGCTGTTGCCCGAGGCGGTGGTCACGCCGTTCGCGAACGTGCTTCCGTTCGCCGAGATCGGGCTGGGGCTGCTGCTGCTGGCCGGGGTCGGTGTGCGGGCCACGGCGCTGGTCTCCGCGCTGGTGCTCGGGGTCTTTCTCGTCGGTGTCGCTTCGGCCCGGGCGCGCGGCCTGTCCATCGACTGCGGCTGCTTCGGTGGCGGCGGCGCCGCGAAGGTCGGTGCGGGCGACTACCTGCGCGAGTTGGCCCGCGATGTCGGATTTCTGCTGCTCGCGGTGTGGTTGGTTCTTCGCCGGAGAGCCCCGGCGCCCTCGGAGCCGGCTCGCGCTGGGAGCGGCGAGTGGCATCCTGAGAGCAAGCCACTCCCACAAGTCAGCCGGAGGATGTCCACTTGAGCACGAACAATCCCAAGAAACGTCCGGTGACGAGCAGGAACTCCACGCTCATCGCGGTTGCGGTGCTTGTGGTGGTCGCGGTCGTCGTCATCGGTGGCGTGCTCTACCAGAGCAACCGAAGCAAGCCGCGCGTCGACGGCTACGGCGCCGCACAGAAGTCGACCGTTCAGGTCGCCGACGGTGTGGTGCGGGTGGGGCTGCCGAACGCGCCGGTCACGATCGACGTCTATGAAGACTTTCTGTGCCCGGTGTGCGGGCAGTTCGAGAAGATCTACGGCCAGGAGCTCGCGCAGGCGCTGGACCAGGGCAAAGTTGCTGCCCGTTACCACATGTTGGACTTCCTCAACCCCGGCTCGGCCAGCAAGAACTACTCCACCCGCGCGGCTGCTGCGGCGCTGTGCGTGGCCTCGGACGGCGACGGGGCGGCGTACCCGAAGTTCCATGCCTCGCTGTTCGCAAGTGGCACACAGCCGAAGGAAGGTGCCAGTACCGACCTGAGCGATCCGCAGCTAGCCGAGCTCGCGAAGTCGGCGGGCGCCTCGCAGGCGGCGCAGACCTGCATCACCTCCGGGGGACAGATGGCCGCGGCCACGGCGGCGGCGCAGGCGGGTACCCAGCAGCTTGCGGCTGCGGTAGGGGAGAACAAGGTGGGCACGCCTACGGTGCTCAGCGGCAACAAGTCCGTCGACGTCAACAACCAGGACTGGATCACCCAGATCGGCTGACCCCGGATTGGTACTGGGACGGCGTGCTGGTGTAACTTCGCTTGACGCACGGGGCTGTGGCGCAGCTGGTAGCGCACCACACTGGCAGTGTGGGGGTCAGGGGTTCGAGTCCCCTCAGCTCCACCCGTGGTCAACGCGAGGCTCAGATCCGAACCGGATCTGGGCCTCGCGTCGTCGGTGCGGAGCCGGTGGGCGTCAGTTGTCGATGAGCAATCGCATGCCGGCAGCGCGGCCAGCGGTGCTGAGCTTGTGGTCGAGGGTGGCCAGTGGCGCGGCGCGACCGTGCTTGGTGATGATGATCGTGTCACCGCGTTCCACCTGCTCGAGAAGGCGGGGAAGATGAGTTTTTGCCTCGTAGGCGCCGACTGTCGGCATCGCTTCAGGCTAGTCGACGACCGGTCTGATCGTCGCTGAGTTCGCGATGCGTTGTTCGCACGGGTTCGACCGTCGAGCCCCGGGGGCCGGGACCGAGTCCCCAGGGGGCCGCCGAGCAAGTCGGGGGTCCCCGCTACGATCGGCACTGCTGGCGACGTCCCGCCGGCACGCGCAGTCAGGAGGAGCAGTGACGGCCCTAGCGCCACAGCCCGTCGCCGTCAGGCCCTACCCGGCCAAGGCGGTGAAGAAGGGCAACTTCATCGCCAAGATGGTGCACACGACCGATCACAAGACGATCGGCCTGCTCTACCTGGTGACGTCATTTGCGTTCTTCATGATCGGCGGCCTGATGGCGCTGCTCATGCGCACGGAGCTCGCCCGCCCTGGGCTGCAGTTCCTGTCCAACGAGCAGTACAACCAGCTGTTCACCATGCACGGCACCATCATGTTGCTGCTGTATGCGACCCCGATCGTGTTCGGGTTCGCCAACTACATCCTGCCGCTGCAGATCGGCTCCCCGGACGTCGCTTTCCCTCGGCTGAACGCGTTCTCCTACTGGTTGTACCTGTTCGGCGGCATCATCACCGTATCCGGGTTCATCACACCCGGCGGTGCGGCGGACTTCGGCTGGTTCGCCTACACCCCGCTGTCCGACGTGGTGCACTCCCCGGGTGCGGGTGCTGACCTGTGGATCACCGGTCTCGCCATCGCCGGTCTGGGCACCATCCTCGGCTCGGTGAACATGATCACCACGGTGATCTGTCTGCGCGCGCCTGGCATGACGATGTTCCGGATGCCGATCTTCACCTGGAACATCCTGATCACCGCCGTGCTCGTGCTGCTCGCCTTCCCGATCCTCACCGCCGCCCTGTTCGGCCTGCTGGCCGACCGCAAGCTCGGTGCGCACATCTTCGACCCCGCCAACGGTGGCGTCATCCTGTGGCAGCACCTGTTCTGGTTCTTCGGCCACCCCGAGGTGTACATCGTCGCGCTGCCCTTCTTCGGCATCGTGAGTGAGATCTTCCCGGTGTTCAGCCGCAAGCCGTTGTTCGGCTATAAGGGCCTGGTCTTCGCGACGTTGAGCATCGCGGCGCTGTCGGTCGCGGTGTGGGCCCACCACATGTACGCCACCGGGGCCGTGCTGCTGCCCTTCTTCAGCTTCATGACCTTCCTCATCGCGGTGCCCACCGGCGTGAAGTTCTTCAACTGGATCGGCACGATGTGGCGGGGTCAGCTGACCTTCGAGACGCCGATGCTGTGGGCGATGGGCTTCATCATCACCTTCCTCTTCGGTGGTTTGACCGGTGTGTTGCTCGCCAGCCCGCCACTGGACTTCCAGGTATCCGACAGCTACTTCGTGGTCGCGCACTTCCACTACGTGCTGTTCGGCACCATCGTGTTCTCCACCTTCGCGGGCATCTACTTCTGGTTCCCCAAGATGACCGGCCGGATGTTGGACGAGCGGCTGGGCAAGTTCCACTTCTGGACCACCTTCGTCGGTTTCCACGCCACGTTCCTGGTGCAGCACTGGCTGGGCGCAGAGGGGATGCCGCGCCGCTACGCCGACTACCTGCCCTCGGATGGGTTCACCACGCTGAACACCATCTCCACCATCGGCGCCTTCGTGCTCGGCGCCTCGACGCTGCCCTTCTTGTGGAACGTGTTCACCAGCTACCGCTACGGCGAGGCCGTCGAGGTCGACGACCCGTGGGGCTACGGCAACTCCCTGGAGTGGGCGACCACCTGCCCGCCTCCGCGGCACAACTTCACCGAGCTACCCCGTATTCGCTCGGAGCGGCCGGCGTTCGAGCTGCACTACCCGCACATGATGGAGCGCTTGCGGGAAGAGGCACACACCGGTGGGCACGCCGCGCCCTCAGAAGTCGGGGCCAGCGGGGTGGAGCCCGACTACGCGAGTGGGTCCGACCCCCGTTCCCGCTGAGGCAGTCGTGTCTCGATCGGGGATGCCCAGCACTGTCCTGGTCACGGTCACCGGTCCCGACCGTCCGGGGGTCACGTCGGTGCTCTTTCGTGCGCTGACCAAGCATGACGTCGACATCGTCGACGTAGAGCAGGTAGTGATCCGCGGTCGGCTCACCCTGGGTGTGCTGGTGGCGTGTTGCGGCGATCCCGAAGCGTTGCAGGAGTCGGTGGAGCAGGCCATGCCCACCGTCGGGGTGCAGGTCGAGGTCGAAATCGGCGCACCGCTTGGTGGAGGACGGGCCGCGTCCACCCATTCGGTGTTGGTGCTTGGCTCTCCGGTGAAGGCGCGGGCGTTGACGGTGCTCGCCGGCGAGCTGGCGGTGCAGGGCGCCAACATCGACGCCATCCGCGCGGTCGCCGACTATCCGGTCACCGGCCTCGAACTGCTGGTCAGCGCCCCCACCGAGAGCCCGGAGTCCGACGCAGCACTGCGTTCAGCGTTGGCCGGTGTCGCGGCCGGGCAGGGTGTGGACATCGCCGTGCAGCGTGCAGGTCTGGCTCGCCGGGCGCAACGGCTGATTGTGTTCGACGTCGACTCCACCCTGGTGCAAGGGGAGGTCATCGAGATGTTGGCCGCGCGGGCGGGGGCGGAGGAAGAGGTGGCGCGGATCACCGCAGCCGCCATGCGCGGCGAGCTGGACTTCGCGGAGTCGCTGCACCGACGCGTGGCCTCCTTGGCGGGGCTGCCGGCCACAGTCCTTGCCGAGGTGGCCGAGGAGCTGGAGCTGACTCCCGGTGCCCGGACCACCATCCGCACCCTGCGGCGGCTCGGCTTTCACTGCGGGGTGGTCTCCGGTGGCTTCACGCAGGTCATCGAGGGGCTGGCCCACGAGCTCGAGCTGGACTTCGTCGCCGCCAACACCCTGGAGGTCGACGATGGGGCGCTCACCGGACGGGTGACCGGGCCTGTCGTCGACCGGGCTGCGAAAGCAACGGCGCTGCAACGCTTTGCTGCGCAAGCCGGAGTGCCGATGGAACAGACCGTTGCCGTGGGCGACGGCGCGAACGACATCGACATGCTGACGGCGGCGGGGTTGGGGATCGCCTTCAACGCCAAGCCCGCACTGCGTGAGGTGGCCGACGCCGCGTTGTCCTACCCCTACCTGGATGTGGTGCTCTTCGTCCTCGGGATCACCCGCTCAGAGGTGGAGGCCGCGGACGCCATCGACGGGGTGGTGCGGCGCCCGCCGCTTGTGCGTGATTAGGGCCCCCCCGCGACTAGTTATCACGCACAAGGCGCGCCAGCGCCGCCCGCACGACAGTGGGTTCGGTGGTCTGCCAGAACGGCGGTAGCGAGGCCCGCAGATAGCCGCCGTAGCGCGCAGTCACCAGGCGAGGGTCGAGGACCGCGATCACTCCACGATCATCCACGCCCCGCAGCAGTCGACCCACTCCCTGGGCCAGCAACAGCGCGGCGTGATTGGCGGCGACGGTGAGAAAGCCGTTGCCGCCGGCTGCTTCCACGGCGCGCTGACGAGCCACGAGCAGCGGGTCGTCGGGGCGGGGAAAAGGAATGCGGTCGAGGATGACCAGCGACAGCGACCGCCCGGGCACATCCACGCCTTGCCACAGCGACAGGGTGCCGAACAAGGAGGTGGCCTCGTCGGCGGCGAACTTGGTGATCAGCGCCCCGGTGGAGTCATCCCCTTGACACAGCACCGGGGTGTCCAGCCGCTCGCGCATCGCCTCGGCCGCAGTCTTCGCGGCCCGCATCGAGGAGAACAACCCGAGTGTGCGTCCACCGGCGGCGGCCATCAGGCCCTCGATCTCCGCCAGATAGGCCTCTACCAGGCCGTCCCGCCCGGGGGGCGGCAGGTGCTTCGCCACGTAGAGGATGCCGGAACTGGCGTGCGCGAACGGCGAGCCGACATCCAGGGAGCTCCACCGCGGTCCGGAGACGTCCGACGGTGCCTGCTTGCCGGTGGCGGTCGCGGTATCGCTGCGCGCGTGATTCTCGGCAGGCAGACCCCACTGCCGCGCCACTCCGTCGAAGGAGCCGCCGAGGGCCAGGGTCGCCGAGGTGAGCACCACCGTCGCAGCGTCGAACAGGTTCTGCTGCAGCAAACCGCCGACCGACAACGGTGCCACCTTCAGCGAGGACGTGCCGGTGGACTCGTTTCGAGCGAGCCAGACCACGTCGCGGCGCTTGGCCGGATCAGGCTGGTCGAAAGCCACCAGCACGCGCACTGCCGTGTCGTGCACCTCGTCCAGCAATGCCACCGCGGCGGTGCGGGCGGCCGCGGCCTGCGGATCGGTGGCCGTCATGCTCGCCTTGACCGGGCCGACGGCGCTGCGACAGGTCCAAGCGGTGTCGCGGATGGCGGCCAGCACGGCAGTCATCGGTTCGGGGATGCGCTCCCAACGGCCGGGTGACAGCTCGCTCATGGCGCCGGTGAACGCGTCTGCACTGGCCTCCAGGGCATCGACGTCACGGTCGTCGACCAGCTTGGTGCACCGGCGCGCCGCCGCGCTGATCGCCAACGCCAGCAGTTCGGCGGTGGCCACGGCGGTCACCCGGTCGACGAGCTCGTGGCCCTCGTCGACCACCACCACATCGTGCTCAGGTAGGACCGGGATACCGGTGATGGCGTCGATGGCCAGCAGTGCGTGATTGGTGACCACCACGTCCACCTTCGCGGCCGTAGCCCGCGCGTGCTCGGCGAAGCAGTCGACGCCGACGGGGCAACGCGACACGCCGAGGCACTCCCGCGCCGAGACGCTGACCTGGCGCCACGCCTGCTCACTCACCCCGGGTACCAGCTCGTCGCGGTCGCCCTTCTTAGTCTTTTCGGCCCACGCATGCAGACGCTGCACCTCGCGGCCCATCCGGGACACCACAAAGGCATCGAACAGCGCCTCATCCGGCTCTTCCGGCGCTCCTGTGCCCAGCCGGTGCAGGCAGAGGTAGTTGCGCCGTCCCTTGAGGATCGCGAACTCCGGTTCCCTCCCCAGTTCGCTGCTCAACGCACCGGCGAGTCGCGGCAGGTCACGGTCGACCAGCTGGCGCTGTAAGGCGATGGTCGCGGTGGACACGATGACGGTCTTGCCCGACTCCACGGCGTGGCGCAGGGCGGGCACCAGGTAGGCCAGAGATTTCCCCGTGCCGGTGCCCGCCTGCACCGCCAGGTGCTCGCCCGACTCGAGGGCGTTCGCCACGGCCGCGGCCATGATGACCTGGCCGCTGCGCTCAGCGCCGCCCAGCGCGGTGACCGCCGAAGCCAGCAGCTGCGGGACTGCAGGCAGCGGCTGGTGGGGAGAGTCGGGCACGGGTGTAGACGCTACCGGCGCCGCCCGTCAGCGGTGACCGGTGGTCATCCGCGTCGAGAGCTGGACGAAGGCGTCCTGGATCACGTCTGCGTAGAGCTGGGCGCCCTTGATGCCGGGGTGCACGCCGTCGGACTGCAGCAGGCCCGGTTGCTTCGAGATCGCGCTGTACCAATCGGCGATGATGACATTCGGATGTGCCGCGGCCACGGCCTGCAGGGTCGGGTTGTCCTCTTCCCAGGACCCGAACAGGTTGACCAGCACGATCATTCGATCCGTACCGAGGGCGTTGATCACGTTATGCACCAGCTGCGGGTCGTGGACCCCGGCGTTGGTACCGAAATCGAGGATGACGGCCCGGCGCACAGTCCCGGTGCCCAGGCGCTCCTGGACGGCCTGTTGGCCCGCAGGCCACTGCCGGTTGGACTTCCCGTCCAGCATGATGCCGGGGAACCTGGTGGCGAGTCCACCTGAGCTGGTGACGATCAGTGAGTCACCGAAGGCGGTGATGTCCTTGCCCTCGGGCATCGAGAAGTCAGCGGTGGGTACCGCCGCCGGCGGGGCGTCCACCACAGATTTGGCAGCGATGCGCTGACCGGCTTCGATCTGGCGCTGCACCGCCGAAGTGCTCGGCGCGGAGGCGACGGCAACAACACTCATCGCGGTGAGAACGACAAGTGCTCCCGCGGCGAGGCGCGGTCGCCGGGTGCGCGACCACGGTTGGGCTACCCAGCCGGTGAACGCGTCGGCCGCGGCCCGAAAGCCGAGCTCGCGGACCGGCATCTCCAGCCAACGGTAGGAGGCCCAGGCGAGCCCCAGGCTCAGCGTGACGGCGAGCCCGCGCGAGCACCAGCTCAACGGCGAGTCGGGCAGAGTGGCCGGCAGCGCCGCAGCAATGATGAGGATCATCAGCCAGTGCCACAGGTAGACGCCGTAGGACCGCTCGCCCAACCACACCAGCGGCGGCCACCGCAGAGCTCGGGCCAGCGGACCGTCCTCGCCCAGCAGCCCGGCGATCACCACCGCCGAGCACAGACTGGCCAGCACGATGCCACCGCGGAAGGTGAACGCCGAGGCTTGACCCATCGTGGCCATGAGTAAGAGCAGCAGGGTCAGCGAGGTCACGGCTGCCCACGTACGGACCTGGCGCCACCGCGGGGAGTGCAACAGCTGGGTGGGGGCGGCCCAGAGGAAGGCGAGCGCGCACCCGATCATCAGTCCGAACAGGTGGGTGTCGGTGCCGTAGTACACCCGGGAGTCAGACGCGCCGAGTTGGAAAAGCACGGCCATGGCCAGCGCGGATAGAGCGGCCAGGCCGCAGACTGCACGCAACCGCCCGCGGTCGCTGCCGAGGAAGGCCATTGCGGCGGCAAAGGCGATGGGCCAGAGAAAGTAAAACTGCTCCTCGACGGCCAGCGACCAGAAGTTCATGAACAGCACCGGCGAGGTGTGGCTGAAGTAGTCCGAACCGGCGGCGATCTCCCACCAATTGTTGCTAAACGTCAGCGCACCGAGGGTCTGCCTGCCGATATTGACGAGCAGATCGCCCCCGATGAGCACGTTGAGTGGCAGGGTGACCAGCACGACGAGTAGCAGGGCAGGCAGGAGCCTGCGGGCGCGACGTACCCAGAAGCGCGGCAGATTCAGCCGGCCGCGGATGCGGATGTCGCGCAGCAGGAGAGTGGTGATGAGGAAGCCGCTGAGCACGAAGAACAGGTCCACGCCGAGGTAGCCGCCGGGCAAGGATGCGGGGCGCAGGTGGAACACGAGCACGGCGATGATCGCGAGAGCCCGAAGGCCGTCGATACCTTCGATCTTTCCCGCGCGCTGCGGTGGAACAGCCTCCGACCGCTGCTCGGCGTCGTACTGCAGTGCCATGGCGCTCCCCGGATGCGGCGACATTGCCGAGACTAGGAGGTCATGGCCGAAAATCGGGGGAGGCGCACCGTACGCCTGACCTGGTCAGGGCCGGTGCTGCTTCGTTCAGGCGAACGTGGTCGGGATCGCGGGCTCGCCTTGGGAAAGCTTCAACCCTTCCCACGGCAGGCTCACCAGTCCCGCGGCCAGGTGCGTGCGGGCATCTTCCAGGCTCGGCACATCCCCCAGCAGCTCGCCACCGCGGACCATGGGCAGCATCAGCGCGCGGTCGTTCGGGCCGAGGACGACATCGGCCCCCCGCGAGTGCACCAGCTCCTCCACCACGGTTCCGGTGCTGCGCGCTCGACGCACCGCCGCCTTCGCACCGCCGCGGGAGGCTTTGTTGGTGCTGCGCTTGGCCACCGGCACTCCGTCGACCTCCACCAGCTTGTAGACCATGCCCGCCGTCGGTGCGCCTGAGCCGGTGACCAGCGAGGTGCCGACGCCGTAGGCATCCACCGGCTCGGCGCGAAGCCCGGCAATCGCGTACTCGTCCAGGTCACCGGAGACCACGATCCTGGTACCGGTGGCACCCAGACCGTCAAGCTGAACCCGCGCCTTGTCCGCCATCACCCCGAGATCGCCGGAGTCGATCCGAATGGCGCCCAGTGCTGGGCCGGCCACCCGTACTGCCGTCTCGATCCCGGCGGTGATGTCGTAGGTGTCCACCAGCAGTGTCGTATCCACTCCAAGCGCGTCAACCTGGGCACGGAACGCGGCCGCCTCGTCGGCCCCCGCACGGTCGGTGTGCAGCAGGGTGAAGGCGTGTGCGCTGGTGCCCGACGTCGGCACCCCGTGGCGACGGCCGGCCTCGAGGTTCGAGGTGGCGGTGAAGCCGGCGAGGTAGGCAGCGCGGGCGCAGGCCACCGCCGCCTCCTCATGGGTACGACGTGAGCCCATCTCGATCAGCGGGCGTCCCTGGGCGGCGCTGACCATGCGCGCACCCGCCGAGGCAATGGCGCTGTCGTGGTTGAGGACGGACAACGCCAGGGTCTCCAGCACCACGCACTCTGCGAAGCTGCCCCGCACGGACAACACCGGAGAGCCGGGGAAGTACAGCTCGCCCTCACGGTATCCGTCGATGTCGCCGCTAAAAATGAACTCGCGCAACCACTTCAAGGTCGCTGCGTCTAATACCGGCTGCAGCGCGGCGAGCTCGTCGTCACCGAAGCGGAACTCACGCAGCGCATCGAGGAACCGGCCGGTGCCTGCCACCACTCCGTAGCGCCGCCCGGTGGGCAGGGAGCGCGCGAACACCTCGAAGGTGCACCGCCGTGCTGCAGTTCCGTCTCGTAGGGCGGCGGCGAGCATCGTCAGCTCGTAGTGATCGGTGAACAGGGCGGTACTCGGCGCTGGCGTCACAAAAGCTCACCCTACGAGCCCATCGGCGGTCGACGCCCCGCGCAACGGTCATAAACTGGCGGCCATGGCCGTGCCCACCGAGCTGGAACCCCAGGTCGAGCCCCGAGCCGTGGTCCACGAGGATCGCGATGCGGACCGTCCTTGGGTGACCGTGGTGTGGGACGACCCGGTGAACCTCATGCACTACGTCACCTACGTCTTTCAGAAGCTGTTCGGTTACAGCAAGGCCAAAGCCACGGAGTTGATGATGCAGGTGCACTCTGAGGGCAAGGCCGTGGTGTCCTCCGGCGCCAGGGAGGCGATGGAGGGCGACGTCGGCAAGCTGCACGCGGCGGGGCTCTGGGCCACCGTGCAGCGGGACGGCTGAGGATCACTCCAGTGAGGATGGGCGCACATGCAGCAGTGGACCCGTAGGAATTCAGTCGGCGGGCCGCGCCTGCGGACCAAGCTGGCGCCGCAAGAGGCCGCCGTGCTGCGCGGCATGGTTAATTCGGTGTCCGAGATGCTCGCCCAGCGCGCGGCCGACGCGCCCACCGATGAGCTGTCCGAGCTCACCGGGCTGCGTACAGGACACAGCTCGGCACCGGAGGATGCCAGCCTCGGACGTCTGCTCCCGGACTTTCACCGCCTCGATCAGCCAGCACAAGAGGAAGCGGGACCGGACGCCGCGGCGGCGTTGCGCAGCATGCACGAACCGCACATCATCGACGCCAAGCGAGCGGCCGCGGCGGTGGTGCTGCAGACGTGCCCGGCGGAGGGCGGCAAGGTGAACCTGATCCCTGAGCAGGCCGACGCGTGGCTCGCGGCGATCAACGATGTCCGGCTCTCGCTGGGCGTCATGCTCGACATCGGACCACAGACCCCCGACGTGCTCCCTGACGACGACCCGAAAGCTGGGCATCTCGGCGTGTACCAGTGGCTTACCTTCGTGCAGGACTCCCTGGTGCAGGCCCTCCTCGACTGAGCGCCAATCGGCGAACCGCGGCGTCACCTAGGATGACGGTGTGCTGGTGATTCGGACCGATCTCGTCGATGGGATGGTGGCGCACGCTCGGGCGGACCACCCGGACGAGGCCTGCGGCATCCTGGCCGGCCCGGAGGGCTCGGATCGCCCCGAGCGCCACGTCCCCATGCTCAACGCCGAGCGCTCACCCACCTTCTACCGGTTCGACTCCACCGAGCAGCTCAAGGTGTGGCGGGCGATGGACGCCGACGACGAGGTCCCCGTGGTGGTGTACCACTCGCACACCGCCACCGAGGCCTATCCCAGCCGTACCGACATCAAGCTGGCCGGGGAACCGGACGCGCACTACGTGCTGGTGTCCACCCGCGACCCGCAGGCGCACGAGCTGCGCAGCTACCGCATCGTCGAGGGTGTGGTCACCGAGGAAGCCGTCGAGGTGGTGGATAGCTACAAATTTGCGCACACCGGTTCGGACGACCTTCCCGACCGGTAGTGAGCGGTCCCGGGAATCCCGGTGCCCCCGTAGGCGTTCCTCCTGCCAGCAAGCCCGTACCTCTCAAGGAGATCTTCATGGCCGTGACTGTTTCCGTACCCACGATCCTGCGCACCCACACCGACGGTGAGAAGCGGGTGCAGGCGGCGGGCGTAACCCTCGCCGAGGTGATCGATGATCTCGACACGAAGCACAACGGCATCAAGGAGCGGCTGGTCAACGACGGCAAGCTGCACCGCTTCGTCAACGTGTACGTCAACGACGAGGACGTCCGCTTCTCCGGTGGTCTGGCCACGGCCACGGGCGACGGCGATGATGTCACCATTTTGCCCGCGGTGGCCGGTGGCCTGTGAGTGATAAGGGCCCACTGCCGCTACTTTTTCGCGCACAGTGAGGTTTGACTCCCTCCTCGACTCGCTCGGGGAGACGCCGCTGATCGGGCTGCCCGCGCTGTCCCCGCAGTGGGAGGGCGCGCACCCGGTGCGGCTCTGGATCAAGATGGAAGACCGCAACCCTACGGGCTCGGTGAAGGACCGCCCCGCCATCGCCATGATCGAGCAGGCCGAACGAGATGGACGGCTCACGCCTGGGTGCACCATCCTCGAGCCCACCAGCGGTAACACCGGAATCTCGCTGGCCATGGTGGCTCGGCTCAAGGGCTACCGCCTGGTGTGCGTGATGCCGGAGAACACCTCCATCGAGCGACGCCAGCTGCTCACCATGTACGGCGCGGAGATCATCACCTCGCCGGCGGCGGGCGGCTCCAACCAGGCGGTGGCCATGGCCAAAGAGATCGCCGCCGAGCACGCCGACTGGGTGATGCTCTACCAGTACGGCAACCCCGCGAACGCCCAGGCGCACTACGACACCACCGGCCCCGAGCTGCTGCGCGACCTGCCGACCATCACCCACTTCGTGGCCGGTCTCGGCACCACCGGCACGTTGATGGGCGCTGGCCGCTACCTACGGGAGAAGGTGCCCGACATCCAGGTGATCGCCGCCGAACCCCGCTACGGCGAGCTGGTCTACGGCCTCCGCAACATCGACGAGGGCTTCATCCCGGAGCTGTACGACGAGACGGTGCTCACCACCCGCTTCTCCGTCGGTCCGCGTGAAGCCTTGCGGCGCACCAGGGAGCTCATCGAGTTCGAGGGGATCTTCGCCGGGTTCTCCACCGGGGCAATCCTGCACGCGGCACTTGCCGCCGCCACGAAGGCCCTGAAGGCCGGGGAACAAGCCGACATCGCCTTCGTGCTGTGTGACGCCGGCTGGAAGTACCTGTCCACCGGGGCGTACGCGGGCACCTTGGACGAGGCCGAGGACGCGCTGGAAGGCCAGCTGTGGGCATGAACCGCCTACCCGCTGGGTCTGAGCGGCGCGCCACCTGGCAGCGCGCCGCGATCGTCATCGCCGCGTTCGTGGCCGTGTTGTGGGTCATCGAGATCGTCAACGCCAGCGGCGCGGACCTGACCGACGACGGCATCCGGCCACGGCAGCTCAGCGGCCTGTGGGGAGTGCTGTGGGCGCCGCTGCTGCACGCCAGCTTCACGCACCTGGAGTCCAACACGATTCCGCTGTTGGTGCTGGGCTTTCTGGTGCTCCTCGGCGGCCTGGCCCGCTTTGGCGCCGTCACCGCGACCGTGTGGTTGGTCAGCGGAATCGGGGTGTGGCTGTTGGGCGGCACCAACACCGTGGTGGTGGGCGCGTCCGGCCTGGCGTTCGGGTGGCTGGCGTACATCATCGTGCGTGGGGTGTTCACGCGCAGCCTGGTGCAGATCGCCCTGGGACTGGTGATCCTGGTGGTCTACGGCGCCTTGCTCTGGGGCGTGTTGCCCGGCGCGTCCGGTGTGTCCTGGCAGGCGCACCTGTTCGGCGCGGTCGGCGGGATCCTGGCCGCGGCTGGCGGTGCCGGCGTGCGGCGTCGAGACTCGTCGGTCAGCACGGCGTGAGTGCCGCAGACGCTCCGATCGGGATTTTCGACTCCGGTGTCGGGGGGCTCACCGTGGCCCGCGGCATCATCGACCAGCTGCCCGACGAGTCGCTGATCTACGTCGGTGACACGGCCAACGGCCCCTACGGACCGCTGCGCATTCCGGAGGTTCGGGCGCACGCATTGGCCATCGCCGACGACCTCGTCGAGCGGGGCGTGAAGCTGCTGGTCATCGCCTGCAACACCGCCTCGGCGGTGTGCCTGCGCGATGCCCGCGAGCGATATCCGATCCCGGTGGTGGAGGTGGTGCTGCCCGCCGTGCGTCGTGCGGTGGCGACTACGCGTACCGGACGTATCGGGGTGATCGGTACCCGCGCCACCGTGGCCTCACGCGCCTACGACGACGCCTTCGCTGCGGCACGGGGGGTGACCATCAGCACGGTGGCGTGCCCACCGTTTGTCGACTTCGTGGAGCGGGGTATCACCAGCGGTCGGCAGATTCTTGAGGTGGCCCAGGGTTACCTCGAACCGCTGCAGCGGGCGGGCGTGGACACGTTGGTGCTCGGCTGCACCCACTATCCACTGCTGTCCGGGGTCATCCAGCTGGCGATGGGCCAGGACGTAAGCCTGGTCTCCAGCGCCGAGGAGACTGCGAAGGATGTGCTGCGGGTACTCAGCGCGGACGACCTGCTTCGCGGGCCGAGCGCTAGTGCGCCGTCAAGGGTCTTCCTGGCCACCGGTGACCCCGAGTCCTTCGCGCGGCTCGGTCGCCGCTTCCTCGGCCCGGAGCTCACTGTGGTGGGGCCAGTGCTGCAGGAGTGACCTGCGTCGCAGTTGGTTTGCCAACATGGCACCATGTCGGACATGCGGCTCACCGTCGTCGGGTGCTCAGGAAGTGTGTCGGGCCCGGACTCCCCAGCGTCGAGCTATCTGGTGACCGCGGATGGCGCACCACCATTGGTCATCGACCTCGGTGGGGGAGCGCTCGGTGCCCTGCAGCGCTACATCGACCCGTCCGCGGTCACGGTGCTGCTCAGCCATCTGCACGCCGACCACTGCCTGGATGTCGCCGGCCTACTCGTGTGGCGTCGCTACCACCCGGAGCCGGTCGTCGGACGAACCATCATGTACGGACCAGTGGAGACGGCCCGACGGATGGCGGCTGCCTCGTCGACCTGCGCCGCTGACGTGGAGGACATCTCCGATGTCGTCGACCTGACGGAGTGGACCAGCGGGCAGGCGGTGGACTTCGGAGCTCTGACCGTGCTGCCGCAGCTGGTCGATCACCCGCCGGAGTCGTTTGGGCTGCGATTGACCGACCAGTCCGGAATGACGCTGGTCTACACCGGCGACACCGGGCCGTGTACGGAGGTGGAGCAGCTGGCGGCCGGCGCCGACGTGCTGCTGGCGGAAGCCTCCTGGACGGACGCACCCGACCGACCCGTGGGTGTGCACCTCTCCGGCACCCAAGCCGGTCGGCTGGCCACGACCGCCGGTGTCGGCCGGCTGCTGCTCACCCACATTCCGCCGTGGACCTCCAAGGACGACGTGTTGGCTGAGGCCCGAGCAGAGTTCAGCGGCCCGGTGCATGCCGTCAGCACGGGCGAGCATTTCGACATCGTGCGCGGCGAGCGGACGCCGGCCGTTCGTTAGGCTCGTCCGGTGACCAGACGCGCAGACGGCAGAGAAGACAACGAACTCCGCGAGGTGCGCATCACCCGCGGGTTCACCGATCACC
>JAABUI010000865.1_pt1 | contig 19634 bp, 15 predicted proteins | sample 5559111 | NCBI WGS metagenome assembly JAABUI01 (sample SAMN10711870, study PRJNA513365) | rock metagenome | isolation source: Antarctica rocks | place: Antarctica: Victoria Land, Buttleship Promontory
CCAGCGGGTCGACCGATGCTGATGGTGCGGTTGCCTCCTACGCCTGGGCCTTCGGTGATGGGCAGACGGGTACCGGCAAGACTCCGTCGCACACCTACGCCACGGCCGGTGCCTACCAGGTCAAGCTAACTGTTACCGACAACCAGGGTGCGACCGGAACGGTCACCACTCCGGTCACGGTGGCGATGGCGGCCAACCAGCCCCCGGTCGCTGATTTTAGCGGCGCAGTGACGAACCTGTCCGTGGCCTTCGATGCCAGCGCTTCCTCCGATCCCGACGGAAGCGTGGCCTCCTATGCGTGGGCGTACGGGGACGGCGCAACCGGAACTGGTAAGACTTCGTCGCACGCCTACACCGCGGCTGGTACTTACCAGGTCAAACTGACGGTGACGGATAATCAGGGTGGGAGCACGTCGATCACCAAGCCGGTGACCGTGACGGTCGCGGCGCCGACGGTCTACGCCGCGGATACCTTCGGTCGCACGCTCACCGGGCAGTGGGGAACGGCTGACAAGGGCGGGGCCTGGACTGTAGGAGCACCAAGCCTGTACTCGGTTTCCGGGAGCGCCGGCAAGATCAATCTCAACGCCGCCGGCGTCGGCCCGTTGGCCTACTTGAACAGTGTGTCGGCGTCCAACGTCAACTATTCGGCCGACGTGTCAATCAACGTCGCGGCTACCGGTGGGGGCGTTTACCAGACGCTGATCGCTCGGCACTCCGGAACGTCCGATTATCGGGCCAAGGCGGTGATCGGTTCGAACGGGGCCGCCACGCTCATCCTGACGAAGCTCGTGTCCGGCACCGAGACGACCTTGAAGTCAGTGACCGTCACGGGCCTGACCTACACCGCCGGCGATGTGCTGCACGTCCGGTTCGTTCTGACAGGCAGCGGTACTACGGCCTTGTCGGCCAAGGCATGGAAGGGCGTCAACGAACCGACCGCCTATCAGGCGACCACGACCGATACCACGGCCAGCCTTCAGGGCGTGGGTAGCATCGGATGGCAGAGCTACCTTTCCGGAAGTTCCACCAACGCCCCGGTGATCTCCACGGTCGACAACATCTCGGTGGGTTCGCCTAACTGACACAAGCCCTGGGGCAGGGTGGCCTGAACACGTTCAGTAGTGCGTCGGGTGGTCGGCAGTATTCTGCTGGCCACCCGGTCGTCTTTAGCGGGCTGGTAGGAAGAGAGCAGCTCCATAGTGACAACTATCAAGACGCCAGACGTGGCCGGGCACCGGGGTGCCATTGCTGAGGGCGAGTTCGTAGGGGGATTCATGGCGAATGCCGAAGAACGGCTGGAAAAGGTATCGGGCATCGGGCTCACCGGCATCGTAATAGTCAATTTCGGCTCTCACGGATTGCTCGGAGCGAATGTGCCGAAAGGTTCCGCGTTCGGTGCAGACTTCCGGATCATTGTGGTCGACAATTTCTCGACGGCCGCGGAACGACGCGCGCTCGTGGCGCTCGTCACCGAGAACGACTGGGAACTCGTGAAGCTGCCGCACAATGAGGGTTTCGGAGCAGCCGTCAATGCCGGCGTCTCCAGAGCTCGGCAACTCGGGTGTGCGAGTTTTATTGTGCTCAACCCCGATGCCGCGCTGAACCCGGATGTCGCGAAGCAGCTGCGGAAGCATGTTGCCGCGCATCGGGCGGATCTTGTTGCCCCGCTCATCAGGGATTCGTCGGGCGACGTAGTCTTTCAGGGATCGCTGGTGTCGTTGTGGACGGGGCGGATGCTTCGGGACCGGTCGGTGTCCGGCGACTCCCACCCGGTCCCATCCGAGATCGGCGTGGCGCACGTAGCGACGGGGCCAACCCGGAGGTGGCTCACCGGTGCCTGCGTGGCCGTGCACGAAGAACTGTGGCTGAAGGTCGGCGGCTTCGACGAGGCGTTCTTCCTCTACTGGGAGGACGTCGATCTGAGCCTGCGAGCCGAGGACGCGGGCGGCCGGCTGGTGGTGCGCAGCGACCTTTCGGTGGTGCACGACGAGGGAGGCACGCAGGGCACTCAGCGAGGTCGCGCGAAGTCGAACGCGTACTACTACTACAACTCCCGCAACCGCATGGTTTTCGCCGCCCGGCATCTTGACCGACGTGGAGTATTCCGCTGGTTGCTCTCGACACCCCGGGAGACCTGGCAGATCCTGCTTCGTGGAGGGCGTCGCCAGATGCTGCATACACCGAGCGTTCTACTCGCCGCGGCACGCGGCACACTGGTCGGAGTATTGCTCGGTGCCAGGGCCTTGATTCGACCCCGGACGACATCGTCGTCTGTGGCACCCGCTCGCAAGCGATTGCTGATTGCCCATCCGAGCGCTGAGCTGTATGGATCCGACCGCGTCCTGCTTGAGTCGGTCGAGGCGTTCCTGCGCAGCAGGTTCGAGGTGGTGGTCACGTTGCCCACCTCCGGTCCCCTGGTGCCGGAACTGGAACGCAGAGGAGCCGTAGTTCGGTTCTGCCGCACGCCGGTCCTGCGCAAGAGTGCTCTGCGACCGGCAGGAATGTTCCGTCTTCTCAGCGATGGCGTTCGTGGTGCGGCCCCGGCCATCCGTCTAATCCGACAGGCCGGAACCGACGGGGTCTTCGTCAACACCGTTACCATTCCCTTCTGGCTCGTCATCGGCCGGTTGATGGGGCGACACGTCACTTGTCATGTGCACGAGGCGGAGCGATCCGCGCCCGCGTTCGTGCGACGGGTCATGACTGCACCGGTGCTGTGTGCTCACGTCGTGATCCTGAACAGTCGCTTCAGCATGCGAGTGCTGACCGACTCAATCCCGCGGTTGGCTCGACGATCTCGCGTCGTCTACAACGGGATCCCCGGGCCATCGGTCGTCGTGCCGGCCCGACTGGAACTTGTCGGGCCTGTCCGGTTGCTCTTCCTGGGCCGGCTGTCACCGCGCAAGGGCCCGCAGGTGGCAATCGAAGCCTGTCGACAACTGTCAAATGCGGGTGTCGATGTTCGTCTCGATCTGCTCGGTTCGGTGTACCCGGGCTACGAATGGTTTGAGAAGGAACTTCGCTATGCGGTGACGTCGGCCGCTCTGGGCGACCGGGTCACGTTCCGCGGGTTCGTACCCGACATCTGGGCCTCAGTGGCCGATTGCGACGTCGTACTCATTCCGTCGACCGTTGACGAGCCGTTCGGAAATACGGCGGTCGAAGCGGTGCTTGCTGCGAGGCCTTTGGTGGTGAGCACGACCAGCGGGCTGCAGGAGGCGGCGGCCGGATACGAGTCGGCGCAGGCCGTCGACCCGACACGGCCGGATCTCTGGGCGGCTGCGGTGCGATCCGTGATCGCGTCCTGGCCTGAGTTCCGGATGACCGCGATCGACGATGCGTCCACGGCCGAGCAGCGTCACGCGCCACGGCGCTATGGCGAGCAGATCGTCGAGTTGGTCACCGCGATGAACAGGGTGTCGGTGAAATGAGCGATCCGGAACCGACGTCGCTGTGCATTGCGGTCCTGACGTATTTGCGGCCGACCATGTTGCGTACGGGAGTCAGCTGCGTGCTCGAGCAGATGGCCATCGTGCGGAGCGACGTCGAGGTCGGCACTCAAGCGCCCCTGAAGATGGAATTGCTGGTGATCGACAACGATCCTGACGGCAGCGCTGAAACCGTCGTTGATGAGTTCAACTCGCCATACCTGAGGTACGTCGTCGAACAGTCACCGGGAATTTCGGCCGCCCGAAATCGCGCACTGCAGGAGGCGTCGCACGCAGATCTGCTAATCTTCATCGACGACGACGAAGTGCCGCAGGACGACTGGCTGCGACAGCTGTTGGAATCGCGGGCGAGGTTCCAGTCGGACCTTGTTGCGGGGGCCGTGGTGTCGAAGTTCGAAGTCGAACCCGATTCTTGGGTGGCCGCGGGGCGCTTCTTCGATCGTCGACGGATGCCGACTGGAACGCCGATTGTCGTCGCAGCGACCAACAATTTGCTGCTGGACCTGCGCTGGGTCCGTCGGCACGGCCTGGAGTTCGAGAACGCACTCGGCCTAAGCGGGGCTGAGGACACTCTGTTCACCCGCACCATGAACACCCGAGGGGCGCGGATGGTGTGGAACAACGAAGCCATAGTCACCGACTGGGTCCCGGCCTCTCGGGTCACGCGGCGATGGGTCCTGATGCGCGCGCTGAGCAGCGGTAACTCGTGGAGTTTAACTAGTTTGGCGCAGATAAGCGCCGGACCGGCCCGTTTGGCCGGGCGGGCCAGAGCCGTCGCCGAGGGTTCGGTTCGGATAGCTGCCGGCGGTGTGCGCTACCTGATCGGCATCGTCACGAGGTCTTTGTCGCATCAAGCGAGAGGGCTTCGCGCAGGAGCGAGGGGAGCGGGCATGGTGGCCGGCGCCTTGGGACTGGCGTACCAAGAGTACGCGCGACCGAATGCTAGCGGTCGGCGTCTGCTGCTCAGACCGGTCGGACAGCTGGCTCGTCGGTCATGAGGGCCAGACATGGGGATGCGGACGACCTCGGAGTATCGGCGCCGATCGCAAATGAGGAACACAATTTGCAAGAGGATCACGCCTACGCGGCCCGACGCGCGGCGCCAACGGACGATAGCCATTCGGATGACGGCCGAAACACATTGCCTAATACAGGCGTTCTGACGACTGAGGTCGAGCCGTCGGACGTCCTCAGCAGCGAAGAACACACCAAAGCGGTCGTCGAGTCAGGGACTGCGCCGAGGGACGGTCTTGCGCGGGTGGCGGCGCGGGGAGCAGTCGTGACCCTTGCCGGTCAAGCGGCTCGAGTGGTCCTCCAACTCGCATCGGTCATCGCCCTGGCCAGGTTGCTGACACCGAAGGATTACGGCTTGTTCGCCACGGTCCTCGTGGTGATTGGCATCGGAGAGATTTTCAGGGACTTCGGCCTCTCCGCCGCAGCGATTCGTGCGACCACGGTCTCTCGCGAGCAGCGGACAAAACTTTTCTGGATCAACACCATGATCGGTCTGGTTCTCACGGTTCTGGTGTTCGCCGCGGCTCCGTTGCTGGCTGCATTGTTCTCGCAGCCGCTCCTGACGTCGATTGCGCGAGTGCTGGCCGTGACGTTCCTGCTCAACGGGATGTCCGCCCAGTACCGCGCTGGCCTCAATCGCAATCTGCGATTCAAGTCCCTGGCCCTGAGCGACATCGTGGCGCAGGCAGTTGGATTGGTCGCCGGTGTGCTGTTCGCGCTAAATGGCGCGGGCTACTGGTCGTTGGTCGCGCAGCAGTTGTCACAAGTCGTCACCGTGCTGCTCATGCTGGTGCTGATGGGGAAATGGTTGCCGGGACAGTATAGGCGCGAGGTCGATCTATCGGGATTTCTTCGCCTCGGCTGGAGTTTGACGGCGACCCAGTTGATCCACTACTTCCAATCCAACGTGGATACATTCACCGTGGGCCTGCGATTCGGGCCGGTATCCCTCGGGTTGTACAACCGCGGCTATCAGCTACTGATGAACCCGCTCAACCAGGTGCGTACCCCGGCGGCCACGGTGGCGATTCCAGTGCTGTCGCGGCTCAAGGATGATTACGTCAGGGCCAGCGCCTACATTCGGAAAAGTCAGATCACCCTCGGCTACACGATAGTTGCAGGTCTTGCGCTGGCCGCGGGATCGGCAGAGCCGCTGGTCATGGTGGTGCTCGGGGAGCGGTGGGCGCCGGTGGCGCCGATGTTCGCCCTCTTTTCGCTCGCGGGTGTCTGCCAAATTCTGGCGTTCGTCGGTTACTGGGTCTATGTGTCGCGTGGACTGGGCGTGGAGCTGTTTCGGTACACCCTGGTCAGCCTGACGATTCAGGTAATCTGCATTCTGTTGGGAAGTCAATGGGGAGTTATCGGGGTGGCCGCCGGGTTCGCCGTCGCCGCGGCGCTCGAGTGGCCGCTGTCGCTGTGGTGGTTGGCCAGAATCACCGACTATCCTGCTCGCGAACTAACTTTCGGTGCACTTCGCATTCTCCTGGTGGTGATCTCGGCGGGACTGGCTACCAAGTTGGTCACCTGGCTAATGTCCGATGCCGTGGCGGTGCTGTCGCTGCTCTGCTCACTGGTGGCAGGACTGGTGATCATGGTTATCGCGGGTGCGATATCAGCTCGCGTCCGCGCGGACTACATCACGGTCAAAGATTTTGGGATGAAAATCATCCGTCCCTACTAGCAGCTACTTGTGGGACGTCCGTCGGCGTGGCCGCGATCTGGCCAACCGCACGGCTTCTCGGTAAGCCGCCAGATGTGCTGAACCGACGGTGTCCCAATTGCGGCGTGACAAGTCGGGCTCGGGAAGGGTCGGTGGCTCTGTCCGCAACAATCTGACGGCGTCGACCAGATGTCGATTCGTCAGATCGCCTTCATAGCCGAAGATCCAGCCCGGCCCAGCTTCATCTCGGAGCGTGCGGTTCACGATGTTGTCGGGCAACAGGACCGAGCGAGCGAGTGACAGAGCAGTGAGGGCGCCGCCCGAATTGTGCATCTCGCGGTAGGGGAGTACGACGAGTTCGGCCGTCGTAACCAAGCCGACGAGCTCCTCGTCGGACAGGAATTCCAATCGGAGGTCGATACGTTCGTCGGCTCCGGCCGAGTTCGTCAACTGCGCGGCAAGCTCCCAGCTCGACGGGCGACCCGCCACGACGAGTCGGAGGTTTGCGGCCACCGGGACTTGGCGGAAGGCGTCGATGAGCCCCTCGACACCCTTGTACCGACGGATCAATCCGAAATACACTATGCGTCCAGGGATGGGGGCCAACTTCACATGCGGTTTGAACCAGTCTTTGTAGTGCCCGTGTGCAATGGTGACGAACGGTTGACCCGCCGCGAACTCTGTGGTGGTATTCAGGCGGATCCGGAGGGTCGTCCACCGATCGGCAAGGCGCAACAGTAGAGTCTCCCGGCGAGAGATACCTTCAGGTAGGCGCAGATTGTGAGCCGTACGCACGATGGCCGTTCTGGTGAGGTGCAAGCGGCACATCAGCAGCGCAAACAGGACCTGCTGAGCAATTCGGCGTGAAGCCGTGCGACCACTGATGCGGATCTCAGGCCAATGCATATGGAAGACGTCGACCCTCGCCGTCAGAGCCCGCCGCCAGGTGAACGTCAGAACTTCGACATTGGGCAAAGCCGCCAGACTGTTGCTCAGCAAAACGATGTAGGGGTTGGTCGTGCTCGTGGGCTGTTGGTACGACTGCAGTACAACAAATGGCCGTGGCACGACACTCCTCGCGCTGATGGGAGTGACGCCCCCGGGTTCAGCATGCAGCAGCGGCTGAACCGGCCACATGCTGCCGTCGACTCTAGCGCACCTCCGGAATCCGGCTAGTAAGCTCGCGAGGGCCGGCCGAGGTGGAGGGCGCAGATACGTCAACGCACAGAAATGACCGACAAATCTCATGACCGTTACAGCCCGGGGTCTTCGTTTTTCCAAGGCGTGGATCCGCTCGCGCCGGTCGGCAGTCGAGATGGTGGTGGTAGCTGTCCTCGCGCGGCTGCCAAACCATCGACTCCGGGTGGCCGGGCTCAGGAGGCTCGGGGCCCAGCTGGCCCCCGGCGTGGTGCTCTATCATGGCTTTCAGGTGCGAGCGGCGCGCAATTTGACAATTGGAGACCGCTCGAATATTGGCGATGGAGCCGTGCTCGACGCTCGTGGGAGCCTGACGATCGGGTCAGATGTGAATTTCTCAACCGGTGTCCAGGTGTGGACGGCTCAGCACGACTGGAATTCCACTGATTTTGCGTACGCCACCGCATCAGTGCAGATCGCCGATCGGGTGTGGGTCGGCCCGCGGGTGACCATCCTCCCGGGTACAAACATCGGAGAGGGTGCCGTGATCGCGGCCGGTGCCGTCGTGCGGGGGTCTGTTGAGCCGTTCGGTCTCTACGGCGGGGTGCCGGCCAAAAAGATCGGCCAACGACGGCAGGATCTCACATACCAGCTCCCCCGCCCCGGAGCCAAGGCGTGGTGGTGGTAATCAAATCCGACATTAGCCTGAGGGACTTGGCCGTGTCTATCACTGCCGCCAACGCAGATTCATATTCGACCGTGTTCGCGCTGGTCGGCGTGCTGGCGATGGCCGTGCCGTTGTTGCGTGTACGGCCGCGCCTGCTTCTGGGACTGTTCTTGGCAGCAGTGTGCTTCCTTCCAATCTGGCTGGGCGTCAACATCATTTCGTTCTTTCCGGCAGTGGCTCTCGCGTCCATCGGTGCGCTCTTCCTGGTCATTCCCACGACCAGGATCAGGCTCACCTGGGTCGACTTGGCCGTCCTCTTTCTGTTCGTCGGATGCCTGGTCCCGCTCGCGGTCGGTGGTTCGTCGAAACCGTCGTCGTTTGTGGTTCTGTCGCAGTGGCTGCCCGTTTTTCTGTTGGGACGCCTGGCTCCGGAGAGAGTGCCGTTGAAGTGGCTCTACGGCGCAATCGGGGTGGCCTTCAGCGTCGTGAGTGCCTTGGCGGTGCTGGAATTCCTGCTTCACTGGAATCCCTTTGTCAACTTCCATTCCGCAAACGACGCCTATCTGGTGTGGAGCCCAATTCAGGAGCGGGGTGGAGTGCCGCGTGCTGAAGGGGCCTTCGGCCACTCCATCGCGCTGGGGGCGTCGATTGCACTGGCGATTCCGCTGATGCTGGCGTCTCGGTTCCGCTCCTGGATCCGATTTGCCCTCGTCGGTCTTATGATGGCGGCGACCGTCTTCACCTTCAGCCGGATCTCGATGATCTGTGCGGCGTTGTCCATCACGCTCAGCGTGCTGTTCATGTCCGGGATCTCGGGCCGTGCTCGTTCAACGGCGGTCGGTCTGTTCACTGCGGTTGCGCTGTCGGTCAGCCCTTTCCTGAGCGTGATTTTTTCCTCGGCCGGAACCGAAGCGTCGAACAGTGCGGATTATCGCGGCAATCTGCTCTCGCTGGTGCCGGATATCTCGATCATCGGGAGATCCCCATTGGGCAGCGTGGGTCCGTTAGGAGATCTGCGATTCGGAAGATTCACTTCGATCGATAGCGAATTGATCTTGTTCGGCCTCACCTACGGATGGCTGGCCCTTGCCCTCGGTCTGTTGCTTCTCATGGTATCCACCGGTGCGGTACTGGTCAGGAAGGCGAGCGCGCCGACAATCGCAATGGTGGCTCAGATTCCCGCCCTGGCGACGGTGGCTTTGATCACCCAGTATTCCGTTTGGGTGTGGTTCGTCGGCGGGCTCGCAGTCGCTGCGCAGGCTGCCGCGATCGGTTCGCCGGTCGTCGACGCCGGCCTCGACCCGATCTCGACGAAGCCGACCATCCGGAATACGCATGACGGCCATTTGAGTGGCGTTCGGTTCGTTCGGAGTGCTCAGAGTGACCGGGTACCCTCGATTTGAGAGATTCGGGGTCGACCGCCGGTCGTCCAGATGTTCACCGGACCGCGACCCCCGAGGGGTGCAGTCAATGAGAGGGCCGACGTCGATGCAGTTACGTGACTACCTGCGCGCGTTTCGCGCCCGCTGGATCATTGTGGTCTGTTTCGTTATCCTGGGCGTCGGAGGGGGTGCAGTACTGTCTTTCCTCGCAACCCCCAGCTACACGTCGACCGCCGGAGTGTATTTCTCGCTGCCCTATGGGAATACGTCGAGTGATCTTTCCCAGGGGTCCAATTACACGCAGAGCCAGATGGCGTCATACGCCGAGTTGAGCACAACTCCGGCAGTGCTCAACCCCGTCATCCGACAGCTGAAGCTCGACACCACACCCGGACGGTTGGCAGGTTCTATCGCTGCCGTGTCGTCCACCCAAACGGTCATCGTCAGCATCGCGGCGAGCGACCCGTCGCCCACTCAGGCAGCAGCCATCGCAAACTCGGTCGCGGCAGAACTCGACGTCGTCGCCCGGTCGTTGGCGCCGACACGTTCGGATGGCAGATCTACTGTCCACGCGACGGTGGTCGCACCCGCCATCGTTCCATCGGCCGCGACTTCCCCCAAGAAAACACGCAATCTGATAGCTGGCCTGATCGGCGGATTGTTCCTCGGACTGCTCGGCGCGTTGGTCAGGGACCGCCTGGACAGCCGCATCCGGACGGCGGCGGAGATCGAGTTGCTGACAAACGCCCCGGTACTTGGGCAGACTCAGAGCGATCGTGCATTGCAGAAGCACCCGCTGATCATGAGAGACCTTCCCAGGAGCCCGCAGGCCGAGTCGTATCGCACCCTGCGAACCAACGTGCAGTTCGTCGGAGTCGATACAAGGCCCCTGAGCTTTGTCATCACGTCGGCCCTTCCCGGCGAGGGTAAGTCGACGACAGCGGTGAACCTGGCCATCGCGTTGGCTGAATTGGGATCTCGGGTTCTGCTGGTCGACGGGGATCTCCGGCGGCCGTCGGTCGCCAAGTACCTAGGTATCGAGGGCGCTGTCGGGCTGACCACTGTGCTGTTGGGAACCGCTTCGTTCGACGATGTCGTGCAGCCGTGGGGTGCGTCGAACCTCGACGTGCTTGCGTCGGGGGTGGTTCCGCCGAACCCCAGCGAATTGGTCGGGTCGTTTGCCATGGAGAACTTCCTCGAGATGGTGCGCCCGCGCTACGACGTGATCCTGATCGACAGCGCGCCCCTGCTGCCGGTGACCGATGCCGCCGTGCTCGGACGCCAGGTCGGCGGGGCCATCTTGGTTGCCAACGCGAAGAAACTGCGTAGGGAACAGTTGAAGTCGGCGATGGCGGCGCTCGACCGCATCAACTGCCGGGTCCTCGGAGTGGTGTTCAACGGGGTCGACCAGAAGGATCTCGACAGCTACAAGCTGTACGGCTACGAGTCGGATGCGATGGCAGCGACTCCGATTCCGTACGTTCGCCGCGAGGAGCCGGTGCGTACCACCGGGTCTCCTTTTTCGGAGCTGGATACTACCCCGACTGTCGAGTGATCAGCTTCGGCACGCCCGCAAGGCGTAAGCACGAGCTGACTTTTGCCCGGCTCTCGGTGCGCTGAACGGCAGAACTTAATACGTTATTTGAAACCCAGCAGACCGGACCGTGCGCGATCGCCACAGCTGTCCGGGTTTCAGGAAGCTGCGCACTGCCCTTTCCGATCGTGGAGGTGCAGTCCTAGAATTCTGCCGCTTTTCGTCCAACGCGGCGGGTGCTGGCCGCTATCTCGACTGCGTCGACAAGACATTGCCTCACGAGAGAACGTGCGGTTGGGGCGCATATCGCGTAGGATGTGCCGTCGTACGAGCCAACGACACTGGCCAGCGTTTCGGATATGCGCTTCGCGTGAGCCTATGCAGGGTCGGCCAGTACTCGGAAACAACGGGCACTTCCCGCGCGGTGCTGTCGTCGGCGCAGGTCGAGCACCGGCACCAGCTGCGGATTGTCGCCGGGCTGACCCGGAGTCAGGATCATAATGATTCCCTCGGCGGGCCAGGAGGCCGCACGTAGACTGATGTGGGCACGGGAAGACGTCCGCAGTGATGTAATGCGTTCCCGGCACCGGTTGTCGAAACTGCTGCTCCGGCAGAGGATCCTCTACGAGGACACGGCGTGGACCGGAGCGCACGACAGGTGGTTGCGGTCGCAGTCCTTCGAAAAGCCCGGCGTGCAGCGTTCGCGTTCGACGAGGTTACGACACGACGTTGGCCGGCTGGACCGGTTTGACAACACGATCCTGACCGTGGAACCGGCGTGGGCATCGGTGGTGACCAGGCTGGGCTGCCTCTGTGGCGTCGGCACGTTGACCGGGTTCCGCCTACCGGTGAATATCGGTGACTGGCACCGGTTCACCGGTAACAGCATCGGATCATTTTTTAGGCTGCCACCGTCGGAGCATTCATCGGGCGGCAGCAAGCCTCGACCGGACTGACCGGCCTATGGCAGGTCACCGACCGCTCGACCCGGGACGTTGGAAAGATGCAGTTGACCGGGCACCTTCCATGTTGAGAGTTGGTCGCTCACTTCTGTCTGGTGATCCTCTGGAAGACAGCGAAAGCCATCACCAGCTCGGACGGGGTATTGAGAGAATCTCAGGTCCAGCACTGACGGCGGTCAGGACCGCCACCCCCCTGGCCGGGGGGCAGCGGCTCTGGATGGTCTTCGGGTTAGCTAGTTCGGTTCGGACCCATTAGTTCGGTTCCGGGTCAACTAGTCATGCTGAGCCTTAAAACGAGCCGATGTGGCGAATCCCCGCCGGTTGGCCCAGCGCTGTGGCAATGTCAATTGGTAGCGGAGCGGCGTTGACCGTCGCGTTGGACGCGTCGCCCATTGCCGTCAGATCGGGCAGGCCAGCCACTTGGGCGTTCGTCCACGTCGTCCGGAGGGCCGTAGTGAGGGCTGCTGGCGTCGGGTACTCAGTCCAGCTGTAGTTGTCACTGCCACCCCACGCGACCATCCGGTCGGTGGAGGTCGAAGCGTTCTTGGTGTGGAAAAGGTTGCCGGTCAGCGTGATATTCATGGAACTGGCCGGGCGGTTGGTTTGGTCGTCCTTGGCATAGAACTGGAACCCGTACTGGCCGCCGTTGGCTGCAAAAAGGTTGTTCACTACTTCCACGTTCTGGACCAGCCAAGGGTTGGAGGCACTGGGCTGGACGCTCGCGCCAGCGCTTCCCTTCCCGGGCTGGTACCGGTTGTCCTGAAGGAGTACGACCGAACCGAAGCTGCTACCGGCCAAACTGTTGTTGTAGATCCTGCTGTTGCCTGAGTCCAGGAGCATGATGCCGTACTTGTTGCCCGTCACTGCATTGCTGGCCACCAGGCCGCTCCCGGACAACTCGACGATGACCCCATCACTGGTCGGGCCAGTGTTGGCCACTGTGTTGCCCACGATCTTAAACCCGACGACGTTTTCGTCCAGCCAGATACCATTGGAATTGAAATTGCTGCTGACGACGCTGTTCTGCACCGTGACGTTGGTGGCGCGGGTGATCTTGATGCCGGCCGAGGCGGGTGCCGCATTAAAGTGCTCAATGTTGCTCCCAGTCACCTTGACGTTCTCCACGACAAGACCGTTTGCGGTGTTGCTATGGATCCCCGTCATACCGGCGTTAAGCACGGTCACTCGATTGGCGTTTTGGTTTGGGGCGTCCATGGAGAGGGCCTGGGTCGGAGCATTGTCGATTTCGACATTCTCGATGGTGTCGCCCGAGCCGTACATCGCTACCGTGCCTATGCCGGCGAGCGACGTAGCGTAGCCGCGTACACCGAAGCCCCTAAGATTGACGTTGGCGCCGGAGACGGTAATGGCTGCGTCGAGGGTGTCGGCTGTGACGATGTGACCAGCGGGGTTGGAGCCGAGTGTCAGCGTTGCGGCGCTGTAGTTCACGGCGAACTGATCGGCGTCGGGATTCGAGGCAACCTGTTGGAGTTGCTGCCCGTCGACGAAGACCTGGTCCGGCCATGCAGCCATGGGATAATTCGTATTGACGAAGCCGAAGTTGACGGGTCCGCCCCCCGCGAGGGTGCTGTCACCCCTGCTGAAGCTGGAGGAATGGTCAAACTTATAGGCCCACGGGGCGACCCACTGCAAACCGTTGGTTGTGAATCCGGTGACGTGGCTGGTGCCGTCCAACCAGACGGCTTCGCCCGGGTAAGACTGCAGAGTGAAGTTGGACTTGCCGGTGAGCAGTTGCTGGCGGTAGGTGCCGCCCCGCATGACCACGGTGCCTCCTGGTGGAACAGCCACGACGGCCGCGGCGATGGTGCGGTACGGGGACGAGGGTGCGCCGGTGCCGTTGTCCGAGCCGTTCACAGGATCGACGAAAAGTGAACCAGTGGGCATTGGGTAGGACGCGGTCCCGATGGGCAGAGCGCCGGCCGTCGGAGCGCTGCCTCGTGTGGACAGAGCCCAAGCACCAAATGCGTTTTGTTTGACGGTTACCGAAGGGGACGATCTGGGAACATAGTCCCAGAGACCCACGCCGCCGGCTCTGGCAATGCGTGACGCGCTGCTATCTGTCTGCGTAAGTTGCCAGGCCGGCACAATGGACCCGGCGCGATAGGCCCGAGCGGTTAGCACGACCGGGCTGGTACCGACGACATTGAAATTGACGGTGATTTTCTGTGCGACGGCAATAGAGACTGGAATGGTGGTGCCGCTGAGTAGAGTCTCGTACGCCCCCTGACGACGCGAGAAGGAAATACTCAGTTGGCCGTTGGCGCCCCAAGTAGTCTTCGCTAAGTAGGCGGATCCGTCGGTCTGTCGTCTGGCCTCGTAAGCTTGATAGACTTTGGTGGACGACGTCATCGAAGGGACGGAAAATGCTCCGGATATTGCGATATCCAATGCGGACGAACCAACAAGGTATGCCTCGGTGCTCCTTCCCGGTTTGATATTAGTAAATGATGCGTAGCCAGGGGCGATGCTGTTCACGCTGGAAGCGTTGCCCCCTAGATTTGTTGACCACGCACCCCCGACGTCTGCTGTTCCCAATCCGGACGTGGTTGTTCGATTGAAAGTGTCGTAACCCACGACCGAGGTCGTCTGCCCGTTGGCAACGCTGGGCGCCGCGGTATCCGCAAACGCGGGGCATGCTCCGAAGATGCCGAAGGAGGTCGTCAGGGCGAAAGTCAGTGCCAATAGCCTACGCATTTATTGCTCCTTGCATGAACGTGAAGCACCTGCCGGGCGGCAAAGTGCGTGAGGCACAACAGCGTTTCTGGACAAGTTGTTCAGCAGGAGGCTCCGCAGTGTACCGGTGACGAATTGCGATAGCTTGAGCGAAGCAATTACCGGATTTGCGAAGTTGTATCGGCTTTGATAAGCCGATGTTCATTCGCGCAGCGCGAAGCGCATCGAACGACCTATTCCAAACGCATTAGCTTGCTCGCGGTGCGGGGTTTGCCCCTCGCGTTGCGTGGAGCTGGACGGCGTGTCGCGACCGGCCTGCCGGTCCAATCGAAGGAGATGGCGCGGCGGGAGCCATTATTGTTGTCCGTGACGCATGGTAATACTGTATCACTCCAAGTGATTGACGGAAAGTGATTCGTCACAGACTGTGTGTGCCACGCGGGACTCGCGAGGGCGATTCAACAGCCCAGAGCGACGCAACTCTGAATGTTAATCCCGACGGGTCTGATTCAGCGGGATCTCGGGCAATGTCGACCATGACTCGTCGACAGTCGGTGACGAGCCGTCGGTTCGGGTGTACCTGTTCGAGGGGGCAAAGAGTTCGCGAAGGTGGTGGATGAACCCGTCCGACTTAGCCTGGCTGCGCCGATACGACTCTTCGGCTGTTTTCGAAACCGCTAGTTGATGAGAGTCAGGGTACGGCGGAGCGACCGGCTGGTCCGGCGTTTTCCTTGGCTGGCCGGTGCCGCGGGCGGTGAGGGTGATTTTCGGGTTGTCGACAGCCCCTCGATTGCCCGCGGTGAGCGGTTTCTGAAACCCTTCAGTGCATGGCCAGTTGAAGGGAAGACGCAGGGTAGCTTGCGGGGGAAGCGGACAATCCGGCCGGCGACACCGGTCAGTCGGGTGCGGACTGATGCGGTGACCGCCGTGCCGTCCCGGCCGCCGGCGGCGACGCCGACAGCGAGGCGGATGAACGCCATTGCCGCCAGCACCAGCCATCTCTAAGCTAAGCTAAGTCGCCGTAAAATGGTGGACGGAAAATGCGTCTAGGCCCGTTCTGCAAATCAGCAGTGACGTGCCCGATGGTGGGGCGGTGGCGGTAATCGGGTCTCTACGGTCAGCGTCCGCAAGGGTGAGTCGGTGAACGCGCCCGTAGAGCCGCCGCACCCGGAACAGCTCGCCTGTTCGTTGGCAGTGAATGAGCGGGGTTGGCGTCGCGCACCCGCCGGACGATCAGCCGGGCCGCGACGTGACTGCCTCCCCGCGAGAGCTGAAGCCGGGGATGGGGGTTTCTGCGCGTCGGACATCCACTGTCCAGCTCCTGGTCGGACGCCGCCCTGGGATAGTTGATGGTCGTCCTGGCATCGTCGGGGATCGCTGCTATCGCGGCGGTGACAGCGCGGTCCTTGCGGCGACCGACAGGTAGGCGCCCCCCGGGCGGCTCGCGGCAATGGAAGTTGTAGTAGGCGCTGTCCGCGACCAGCCTCCCGCGCCACGGGGCTGAGCTGGCCGATCCTTTCCGCAGCCGCGTCGCCACAATCACCGGCGCGGACCTAGCCGGCGATGCGGCCAGCAACGCATCCGAACCTTTCACACCGGAATGGCCGTCGCCGCTGCCCTGACATCGATGTAAGCCACGCCGCGTCGCGGTCAATGAGTCCCACCTGCCCGGAATGGGCAGTCACGAACATACCGGTGACAGCGTCCAACTGCCGGACGTGCCCGAACTTCAGCGACCGCAGGAACGTGGCCCAGCAGATTACCTCCGCCCTTCGGCCGGATCTTCAGAGGAATGAGTGCTCCCGCTGATCATCGACCAATCGATGAAGACCTGCGCGTGCGCCTTGCCGATCGTCTGCAGCGTGACAACATGCGCAGCTTCTGTTCCCGAAAGTGTGAATCTTCAACGAAGTAGGCGCTTGTCGAGGCATGGGCACCCAGGTCGGTTACTCTGTGGTCATATCTAGCGGGGCCGTCAGTTGTCGGGGCTGACCAACGGTGGGCGATTTCGCGCCACCTCTCCTGACGATCGACGAGTAGGGGTTTGCTTCATGGCAGTTCGGATTGGGTATGCCCCGGGGGCGTACGACTTGTTCCACGTAGGACACCTCAACATTCTTCGCCACGCCAAGGCCGCGTGCGACTACTTGGTTGCCGGCGTTGTGTCGGACGAGATCCTGGCTGACACCAAGGGGCGCACGCCAGTGATTCCCCTGGCTGAGCGGCTGGAAATCGTCAAACACATCGCGTTCGTGGACGAGGTGTACGCCGAAGTCACCGCGAACAAGCTGGATTCCTGGAGGGACCTTAGGTTCAACAGGATCTTCAAGGGTGACGATTGGCGGGGAACACCGAAGGGCGACAAGCTGGAGCGCGACTTCGAGGGCACCGGTGTTGAAGTTGTCTACTTTCCCTACACAATGCACACCTCGAGCACGATGCTGCGTCGGGTGTTGAGCCAGCTCGGCGGGCCCGAGCCGCAAGCCATCGCCGAAGCGTAGACGCGGCAGTCAGTGATCGTTGGACCACCCCCAGGTATGAAAAATCTATCGTTCGAGTGAATCAAGCACTGAGCCATAGTCATTTGGGTTACTGCAAGATACGTTTTAAGTGCTCACACGAGTACGGCTCGGCCAAACGAGGGCCTTGCGCGAATGGCGATGCAGTGGCCGGGTAGTCGGCCCGAATAGCTCAAAGGAGGCGGCACGTAATGACGTTGGGCGTAGATCCATCATCCCAAACCGGGCCGTCTCCGTTGGACGAAGTCACGAACCTGACGTCAGCGGTCGGGTCGGGCGCTGGATCAGAGCGGAGCCAGGGATCAGCGATCCCGAAGTGGGTCATGCCCTACGGGCATGGCACGGACTCTGATTCGGCCCTGCTTCCGGTCGCTGGGGTTGGACATGGTCTGTCGCCAGTCCTCAACGGAGGATGGGTCGAGAAGTACCGGCTCCGACTTGTGATCGGGGACTTGATCGGCGTGGTGTGGGCTGCTGTCGGGGCGCACATGGTGCATGTCGGCAGCTTCAGTAGCCGAGTTTCCCGAGATCCCGCTTCAATCCCTTTCATTGCTCTGACCATCTTCCTGAGCATCACCTGGATGTTGGCACTGCACTGGGGCGGCTCCCGGGATGCCGAGGTTATCGGTCACGGCCCCGAGGAGTACAAGCGACTTGTCCAGACGTCGTTCGGTTTGTTCGGACTCGTTGCGATCTGTTCTTACGTCTTCGACCTGCACCTACCCAGGGCATATGTGCTGGTCACCCTGCCGGCTGGGTTGATCGCCCTCCTCGCCTCGCGCTTCATCTGGCGGCGCTGGCTGCATGCCAGAAGGCGCAACGGCGAGTTCATGTCCAAGGTCCTGGTCGTCGGAAACCTGCGGACCGTTCGGGAGCTGCTCACTGACCTCAATCGGGCGCCGCTGGCCGGCTACGGCGTCCTTGGTGTCAGCGTGACGGCGAGTTCAGCTGTGGAAGATCTCGACATCGACCCGCTTACCGGGCGGCGAATGGTTGACGGAGTACCGGTCCTCGGCGGCCTGGAGGACGTGGCAGCGACAGCGCAGGCATTCGGAGCCGACACGGTGGCGGTCACGTCCAGCGCCTCCTTCGGACCTGCCGCAGTTCGGCGGTTGAGCTGGGAGCTTGAAAAGACGGACATCCAGCTCGTGCTGGCCCCGGCCCTGACCAACATCGCCGGCCCTCGGGTACATACCAAGCCGGTAGCCGGACTTCCGTTGATCCACGTCGACCGGCCCACCTATCGCGGCGCCAACCGGATCGTCAAGCGATCGTTCGACGTGGTCGGCAGCCTGCTGCTGCTCCTGTTGTTCTCGCCCCTGTTCGTCGTACTGATGGCCTCCGTCAAACTGACCAGTCCCGGACCGGCGTTCTTCCGGCAGGAGCGCGTCGGTCTGGGCGGCAAAACCTTCCGGATGATCAAGTTCCGATCGATGGTGGTCGATGCCGAAGCCCGTCTCGCGGAGTTGAAGAGCCAGCAGCAGGATGCCGGCAACGGCACGCTGTTCAAGATGAAGAACGATCCGCGGATCACCTCGATCGGCAGGTTCCTGCGACGGTTCAGCCTCGACGAATTGACCCAGCTCTTCAATGTGGTCAAGGGCGACATGAGCCTGGTCGGTCCCCGGCCACCATTGATGGACGAGGTGGCCACGTACCACGCAGAGGCCAAACTGCGGCTTTTGGTCCGCCCGGGCATGACCGGCCTGTGGCAGGTCTCCGGTCGCTCCACGCTCAGCTGGGAGGACACGGTGCGCCTTGACACCTACTACGTGGAGAACTGGTCGCTGACATCTGACCTGGTCATTTTATGGAAGACAGCCAAGGCGGTCCTGTCCTCGTCCGGGGCATTCTGAGCGAAAGATCTGGCAATCGTCGCCCGGTGTTGGCCGGTTCCGGTCGCGGATGCCGCCTACTCGGTCAGAGAAGCGACTGTGGCACTCTTGTCCCTGGGCAGCCCAACTGCCGGACGCCGACCCGCGGAGGACCTACCTTGAGCTTGCTCGCAGCACTACGGATCAGGCCGAACTCGAAGGTTCGCACTCCCAGGACGATCGGCATCGCCGTGGTGGGCGTATTGTCCCTGTCCTTGTTGACGGGTTGCGCAGTGCAAGCGGGCTCCGCCCTGGTGCTCGACGGTGCGACCATTTCTGAACAGTCGGTCCAGCAGAACACCGCGGCATTCCTGACCGAGAACACGCCGACGACGCCGCCCACCGATGCGGACAGGGCGGGCTTGAACCGGAGACAGATCACCTACTTGGTGCGCCATGCCCTGATCGCGAAGGCTGCAGTCGCGCAGCACATGACGATCACCACCGATCAGATCAATGCTGTCAAGGCCTCTGTTGCCCAGCAGAGTCCGCATGGCTCGGTTGCCGCCGGCTTGGAGCTGCCGGCATCCGACGAGGCCGGAGTTCTTCGCGATCTGGTCGTACTGCTCTCGATGGCGCAGGCGTTGCCGGCAGCTGGAGTGCCGGTCCAGAACGTTTCGGTCACAGCCGAGGGCGTGCAAGCCACGACTCGGGATGAGGCCGTCGCCCTGCGGTCCAAGTTCCTGGCGAATCCGAACGACCTGGACGCCGCCGTCGCGTCGAACGCCAAGAGCCTTGC
>JAABUI010000866.1_pt1 | contig 19619 bp, 22 predicted proteins | sample 5559111 | NCBI WGS metagenome assembly JAABUI01 (sample SAMN10711870, study PRJNA513365) | rock metagenome | isolation source: Antarctica rocks | place: Antarctica: Victoria Land, Buttleship Promontory
GGACGCAGGTCGAGAACGCCATGAAGGAATCTGCTGAGAACCGTGGCGCACTGCAGTCCACATAATCGCGGGTGTCTCCGGCCAACGATCCTGAGACGCTTCGCGCCGCCCGGGCGAGGACGGGAGACCACAGCATCCGTGTAGCAAAGACGTAGCCGTCCCGACCGATGGTCTGCGGCGAAAATCTTAAGAAATGATCGGCTTCTGGTTCTGTCTTTCCCGCTGGTCAAACCGCATCGGTCACACTCCAGGCGGTGGGGTGCGGGTCTCAATGGTCCTCTCAGGGCAATCCCGTACAACGATCCCCCGTCAGGGCACCTGATGGGGATCAACGAGCAGTTCACCGCTCCCTACTCCTCCAAATTGACTGACTAATCACTCTCTTATAAGTTCGCAGTGTGTCCCGACCGCGAAGTGCTGAACGGAGAGCTGCGATTTTGTCGGCGGCGACGGGCGTGTTCGCGGCGCAGGGGGTGGGCGCGGCCACAGCGATGATCGCCGCGCGGGCGGGCGTGTCGAATGGGTCGTTGTTCGGGTACTTCCCGACGAAACCGGACCTGATCAACGAGCTGTACCTCGAGTTGAAGTCGGAGATGGTGAGCGTCGTCGTGCACGGTCTACCCGTTGATTCATCGGCCCGGGCGCAGCTGTCGCAGGCGTGGGATCGGTGGCTGACGTGGGCCACGACGTACCCGGACAAATGGGCAGCGTTGGCGCAGTTGGAAGTGTGCACCGACATCACCGCGGGTACCCGACAGGATGTGACAGTGAGCTTTCAAGTCATCACGCACCTGTTGGAGCAGGCCCGGGTCGGTGGGCCACTGGGTGACGTGCCGCTGCCGTTCGTGCTCGCCCTGACCAACGCGATCGCCGAGGCGACTGTCGAGGCGATCACCGCCGACCCGGCCGCAGCCGCGGCCTGCCACCGGGCGGGTTTCGACGCCCTATGGCGCGTCCTGGCCGGCAGCACTGAACCCATCACCACCTGATGACCATCACTACGGAAGGAACCACCATGCCCAGCATGCACGGATCACGTCAGCGGGGCTCGATCCCCACGACGTCGAGCACACCGGTCGCGTCCCGCACCCTTGTAGGGGTGGCGTGATGCCGGGTTTGGCACTGGTCACCGGGGCATCTTCAGGTATCGGGCAGGCATTTGCTCAACGGTTGGCCGCCGATGGGTATGACCTGATCGTGGTGGGGCGACGCGAGCAGCGGCTGACGTCACTGGCCACAGATACCCGCGGTGTGTCGGTGGAGGTGGTCGTAGCCGACCTGGCCACCCGCGAAGGTATCGACACGGTCGCCGACCTGTGCGCGGCCAGGCCACTGACGATGCTGGTCAACAACGCCGGCCTGGCCCACTACATGCCCATGGCTGACCTGTCCGCAGCGCAAACCAGTGAACTGGTGTACGTCAAAACGCTCGCGCCGACCCTGCTGACCCGTGCCGCGTTGCGCGGCATGCTGGACCGAGGCGACGGGGCGATCATCACGATCGCGGGAATGATCGCCTTCTCCGGGCCCGCACCAGCCGCGCCACCACCAGGGCAACGCGCGGTCTATACCGCTGCCTTGGCCGGGGCTTTGGCCATGTCACAAACCCTCAGTGCAGAACTGGCCGGCACCGGAGTGGGCGTGCATGTGGTCTGTCCCGGCATCGTGGCCACCGAGTTCCACGAAGTCCAGGGCATGAACCTCTCAGCGATCCCCCGGATGAGCCCCTTGGACGTGGTGACCGCCGCCCTGGCCGGCATCACCCTGGGCGAAAGCGTCATCGCGCCCGGTGTGGAAGACCCGACGCTGTTGGACAAGGTTTTCGCAGCCGACCTGGACGCGTTCCACCACCAAAGCCCCAACCTGGCATCCCGGTACCACCCCACCCCAGCGCCCCCCGACTGATTCGGGCGGGCCCGTGAGCGGGCCACGATCCGGATCCAAAAACAAGAACCGCCCGTCCCGCAGGACGATCGTCAACCGGCACAGATCGCCGCTCTCCCGACCCGTGTCGGGAGAAGCAGGACGGTGTGCCGCCGCCCGGTCGGCATCTCAGCGCAGCTCTTGGATGCGGACTGTGTTGCCCGCCGGATCGCGGAACGCGCAGTCGCGCATCCCGTACGGCTGCTCGGTCGGCTCCTGGACGACCTCGGCGCCGCTGGCTGTCACCTGCTCGAAGGTGCCGTCGAGGTCCTTAGTGGCCAGAAGGATCCACCCGTAGATGCCCTTGGCCATCATTTCCGCGACGGCGCGGCGCTCGTCGTCGGTGACGCCGGGGTCGACAGCCGGTGGTGCCAGGAGGATGGAAGTGCCGGGCTGGTTGACAGGCCCGACGGTGATCCAGCGCATCCTCCCGCTGCCGACGTCGCTGCGGACCTCGAACCCTAGGACGTCGCGGTAGAAGGCCAGGGATGCCTCCGGATCGTCGTGCGGAAGGGCGGTGACATGAATGGTGATGTCCATGAGGCTCAGGCTAGATGCGGCTCGTCGACCGGCGCTTCTCGATTCCTGATCGGTCTGGTCACCTGCTTCGCCACGCATGGCGGAATCCCCGCGACCGCACCCGCCGCACGGCGCCGGTAGGCGCTGGGCGGCATACCGACCAGCTCGGTGAAGCGAGTGCTGAAGTACCCAACGACGAGCAGCCGACCGCGAAACAGACCTCGGTGACGGTGACGTCACCACGACGCAGCAGCGCCATCGCGCGCTCGGTACGCCGCGTCATGAGGTAGCTGTAGGGCGACTCGCCGTAGGCGCGCCGGAACTCGCGGCTCAGGTGCCCAGCCGACATGTACACATCGCGTGCAAGCGCCTCGACGTCCAACGGCTGCGCGTACTCCCGATCGATCCGGTCGCGGACACGACGCAACCGAGCCAGGTCGCGCAGGTGCTGCGCCGCGCGGGTTGAACTCGTCACACCACCATTCTGCCAGGAAGAAACCTTCACACCGGGGTGCCCATCACCTGCCGCGACCGTCGTGCGATACCCCGCCGGTCAGGTCTGGCCGATCCGATCTTGTGTCACAGGGGATCCCCTTACGGCAACGACGCTCGGGTTCGTCACCGCACCGCGGCTACGTCGCAACCGGTCCCCAAGGGGGGCGCGCAGTCACCAGCACACGGGGATGCCGTGTTGGGAGGCAGCGGCGATAGGTTCAGTCGATGGCATCTACCGAACGGTCCGGACACTGCCGCCCCGATGTGGCCGGAGTTGAGCTCGTCGGCGGCGTCGAAAAGAGGGCCCTGGTCATCGCAGACCCCGACCCCTCATGGCCCAGAGTCTTTGCTGAGCACGAGAATCGAGTCCGCGTTGCTCTAATGCGCCACGGCGCGGAAAGTCGAGCACGTTGGGTCGACGTCGGTCCCTGGTCTGGCCGCAAAGCCGATCATCGACATCCTCGTGACCGTTGACGACATCACGTCAGAGGAGGGCTACCTCGACCCCCTCCTGAGTGCTGGCTATCAGCTTCGGGTGCGCGAGCCCGGGCACCGGATGGTTCGGACATCCGCGTTGGACGTGCACATTCACATCCTCGAATCCGGCGACCCTGCCGGGTCTGACTACCTATTGTTCCGGGACCACCTCCGCCGCGACAGCGCAAGACCGCGAGCTCTACGAGCGCACAAAGCGGGAACTCATTCGCTCCGACTGGGCCGACATGAACGCCTACGCGGACGCGAAGACGGCGGTAGTCAGTCAGATCAAGGAACGGGCCCGAAAAGCGACCTGAGCGCGACCCCGGCACTGCGGTCCACGCTCGACCAGCGGCAGCCGGCCCGGTTGCCGATCGGCAACCGGGACGTTATGGATGCCGTGCTGCGCGACCGGGAATCCGACCGTGAAACATCCCGGGTGAAGAGCGCTCGTCGACATTTCGCACCTCACTCGGAGGCCCTGTCCACGTCACGCCACCACGCTGTCACTAACGTCTGTGGTCAGTACAGTTAGATACCGCGCTGCTCCTGCTCCGGCTCTGGCGCACGAAGCTGACTGCTGAATCTTGAGGTGTCGGGACCGGTAACCCTTGGTGAGTGGGTAGGTCCCCCGCTCAGTGGACGATGCTCATCCGCCGCGGCGAACGGGACCAGGACGCTCCCACGGGCGGCCTTCTCGAAGATCACTGCCTGCGAAAGTAGTGTCCCTGATCAAGGTCGGCGATCAGGTCTGGGTGGGAGGGCTGCCAGCCAAGCAGCTCTTGCGTGGCCGAGCTGCTCGCGGGGCTATCCAGGCTGAACGGTCCGGCGATCCAGCCGAGCTTGTCTTGGGCCTCGGCGTCAGGCACTTGTGCGACGGGGACCTCAAGGTGTCGGCCGATGGCCTCGGCGATCTCTCGGGCAGGGACTCCTTCCTCGGTGTTGGCGTGCAGCACCGTGCCGGCCGGCGCCTTCTCGGCGGCGAGGCGGAACAGCCGGGCGACGTCGAGCACGTGCCCGGCCGGCCAGCGATTGCTGCCGTCGCCGAGGTAGCCGGCACTGCCCGTATCGCGCGCCTTGGCGATCAGCGTCGGCACAAAGCCTTTGTCGCCCTCGCCGTGGCAGGTCGGAGGCAGCCGGACCACTACGGCGCGGACCCCCCGGTCGGCCAGCTCGAGCGTCGCCAGTGCGTTGCGGTGGCGGTCGCCGGTGAACTCCGAGCTCTCGACCCCGGCGTCCGCGTCCTGCTGGGCGTCCGGGCGGCGGTCCTGCTCGGTGCTGACCCGGCCGGGGGACAGCCCGAGCAGCCCCGAGGCGAGGACGAACGGCTTGTCGCTGCCTTCGAGCGCCTCGCCGAACGCGGCGATCGTGGCCAGGTCGACCTGGACCGCGGCGGGCATCTGACCGGCGAAGGCGAGGTCGTGCCTGAAGGCAAGGTGGATCACCCCGTCCGCGGACTGCGCGGCCGCGCACAGGGCGTCCGGCTCGTCGAGGGAGCCTCGGACGACCTGGACGCCGGCGGACTGCAGGGCCAAGGCCGAGGCGTCGGAGCGGGCCAGGCCGAGGACCTGATGGCCGGCTTCCTGCAGCTCGGGCACAACATGGGAGCCGATCCAGCCGGACGCGCCGGTGACGAAGATGCGCATGGGTTCTCCTCGGCCGCATGGCGGCCAGTCGATGTGCCAAACCTCATGTCAGACACTGTCGTCACAGTACCTCACGACGACAGGCCCTGTCATCACCTAGGCTGCAACTATGGGCAGATGGCAGCCAGGCGCGGGGGAACGACTGGCCGAGGCAGCGTTGGACCTGTTCGCCGACCGCGGCTTCGACGAGGCCACGACCGCGGAGATCGCCGCACGGGCCGGGCTGACCGAGCGCACCTTTTTCCGGCACTTCGCGGACAAGCGCGAGGTGCTGTTCGGGCAGGCCCAGCAGCTGCAGGATCTAATGATGGGCCGGGTAGCGGCCGATCCGGAGGTAGGGCAGCCGCTGGAGACGGTCTGTCGAGCGTTGCACGGGTTCGGCGAGGTCGTCGCCGGCCGACGGAAACCCAGGCTCCGGCAGCAGGTCATCGACAGGAGTCCCGAGCTTCAGGAACGGGAGCTGATCAAGCTGGCAACTCTGTCCGAGGGCCTCGCGGACGCCCTCCGGGCGCGTGGTGTCAGCGACCCGGGCGCGGCCCTCGCCGCCGAGGCCGGGATCGCGATCTTCAAGGTGGCGTTCAGCCGATGGGTCGCCGAGGACGATCAGGACGGGCATGAGTTCCCGCAACTCGTGCAGCAGTCCCTGGACGCCCTGCGGCAGGTTGCCTGCGGCTGAACGGCGTCGGGTCGCGACGCTGACTGGTCGCGATCCGCCTGACATCGACCCGAACTGCTGCAGGGCGAAGCTGCCCTGCCGCCCTCCGAGGTGGCCTTCCACTGTCTCGATCGCGACGTAACCAGCGGCACCCGTCTGCGGATCTCCGCCTGACAGCATCACGCCCTCACCAGTGCCCTGCAGGTCACCGCGCAACGTTTTCGACAACTCAAATCGGCTGATTACGCCGTCGAGCTCCGCCGCGCCGAGTCGCATGGTGACGTCGAAGATGCCCTTTGCCGTGGTCGTCAAGCACCCCAGCCTGGACGCACAGCGGGCTGTACCGGTCGTCGATGGGCTATCGGCACAGCCCCCGTACGGATTTGAGGCATGACAGGACGGTGGGTGATGCTGCTGTGGGTTGCTGCTGCGGCAGCCGGTGATCGCGTTGCGTGGGTTTGTGCTGGCTCCGCCTGCTATGAGTGCTATCAGCGCGCGTCGACGCCGGCCATGACGCCACGCACCACGAGGTCGATGAAGGGGCCGTCGATGGGCTCGCGGGTGAACCAGCGCCGGAAGTAGAGCGGCCCGCGTAGCGCCGAGGCCATGGCGCTGGTGTCCGCGTCGGGCGCGATCTGCCCTCGTTCGACGGCGCGCTCGAGGGCCGCTCGCATCGGCGCGGCGTGCCGGACCTGCAGCCGACTGTGGACCTCGGCCATCTCGAGCTCACGCTCGGCGGCGTCGATGATCGACGGCATGATCGACGACCACCTGGCGGTGGCGAGCAGGTCCGCGAGCTCGGTGAGGATGGCACGCAGGTCGCCTTCGAGAGAGCCGGTGTCCGGTGGGTCCTCGTCCTCGTCGGTCATCCGCAGGCATGCGTCGATGATGATCGAGTTCCGGTTGGTCCAGTGGCGGTAGATCGTCGTCTTGGCCACGCCGGAGCGCTTGGACACGTCTTCGATGGTCAGGCCCCCGAGGCCGGACTCGGTGAGCAGCTCCAGCGTCGCGGACAGGACCCGCTCGCGGGAGAGGGCAACCCGCGGATCGGTCGACGGTGCGGGTTCTGCTGCCTCCACCGGGGCGGCGGCTACCTGCGTAGTCGCGGCCGTGACCCTCGCCGGCTGCCCGTCCTGCGGCGCCCTCGATGCGCGAGCACGAGGCTTCGGAGTCTTGTTCGTCACGCTTTACCGCCTCCTGCTTTGACACCGCCTACTGCTTTGACCACTTAGCTACGCTACGCTATCGTAGCGAAAACCGGCGGACGCTCGACGCGGATGCCCCGAAAACCCCAGAGAGTGGAGACAGCCCATGGACCTCGCCTCGGTTCGTATCATCACCGCCAACCTGGACACCATGGTCGCCTTCTACGAGCAGGTGACCGGTGTGCCGGCCTCCCGGCCGGCACCGGTGTTCGCTGAGCTGCGCTTCCCCTCGTGCACCCTCGCACTCGGCGATGCGAGCACCACGGCGCTGTTCAACAACGCCGCCCGACCGGCCGCCAACGCCACCGTGATCATCGAGTGGATCGTCGTCGACGTCGACGCGGAGTTCCAGCGGCTCCAGCCGATCGTGAGCCAGTGGGTACAGAAGCCGACCCTGATGCCGTGGGGCAACAAGTCGATCCTGTTCCGCGACCCGGACGGCAACCTCGTCAATCTGTTCACGCCCGTCTCACCCGAGGCGATCGAGCGGTTCAGCAAGGAGCACGGCAAGTAGGGCACGAGCAGGCAGCCCCGCGAAGATTTCCTCGACGCAGATGGCTGCGGTAAACACGCAATGCCCCTTGATCCTCACCTGGCCGCACACCCCGTTTGAACGGCCAGGAGTCTTCGCGACTACCTGTAGACCCAACGGACCCGAAAAAGCCCCGGCCTGACGCTGAGGCCATCCCATCCTCATCATCCGTGCATTCGCAATTCGGCATAAAGGGCATCCCGTAAGCCCAACCATCACCGACACGATCTGCGTCACCGACAAGCCCGTGACCAGGGCTGTCGCAGATGACCTGTCCGGAGCCTTTTTCGATAGGGGGGCGTTTCCTGGCACACTGGTCACAGTGGAGCAGCGCAGGATCGGTTAGCTCATCGGATCCGCAACAGGCGGGGCCCAACCCTTCAGGCGCTGGCTGTCAAGACGAACACTCGGATGCGGCAAAGATTGAACACGGTCGCCCGAAACGGCTGATTTGTTCAATATGCACCCAGGGTGGCGATCAGTCTTCATTGCATCCCGACATTGTTGTCGAGATGCAGCCAAAATTTATCAAACGGCCTCCGTAATAAATGTAAGGTGACCCTTAGTTGGTTGCACTGCTAAGCGGCGGCTGAACTCGCCCCTTGAGCAGCTCGTTCACGACCAACGTGAGGTACCGCGCGGCGATCGCCACGGTCGCCGAAACGCACAGCGTTGTCGGTGCAAACTGTTTGCATGGAGGGTCGCTGCTCCACCTGGCGGGGCGGGCGCGAGGTCGGCGTGTTCGGCCAGGTAACCGATGGATGCGATGGCGTGGGACCGCAACGTGGATCTGGTCGAGATCCACCCGTCGTTTCCGCTCGGTTCCCCCCGAAGTCGGCCGTACCGCCAGTCCGCCCACGGCCGACGGTCCCCCGGTGCGGGCCGTTGAGTGCGGCACGTCCGTTCGGAATAGTGGGCGGCCGGCTGCTGGGGCCGGAGACGCACTCGCGGTACCGCGTCGGCGAGCATCGCAGCGACGTGTCGGTCCCGGTTACGGACGCCCGTCCGTTGCTTCCGTGCAGGCCAAGCGCGGGTGTAAGACACCGTGCAAGGGGGTGCGCGGAACGCTCCAGCTCGGAGAACTCTCAGGTCGCTAGGGCAGCTGCAGCTGTGTCACTTGGGGATCCTCTCGGCTCCCCACCCCCTCCAGTAGAAGCAGAATTCTCAGCTTGCGATGAGAATCAGTGCACCGCTCCGTCCCCAGTGACATGAAGCTCACCGTGCAGACGTTCCTGACCCTCGACGGCGTGATGCAGGCGCCCGGCGGACCTGAAGAAGATCCCAGCGGCATCTTCACCCACGGCGGCTGGCAGGCCCCGTTCGCTGACCCAGCCGTCGGCGAGTTCGTTACCGAGCTCAACAGCCACGCCAGCGCGTTCCTGTTCGGTCGCAGAACGTTCGACATCTTCCGCGGCTACTGGCCTGATCAGACCGACCCCGCCAACCCCCTCGCCACAGCGATCAACTCCCAGCCCAAGTACGTCGCGTCCAACTCGCTCAGCGAGGCCGATACCACGTGGCGCGGCGAGCACCCCGACACCGCTCGTCTCGTGAGCGGCGACGTCGTGGCGTCGGTTCAGGCGCTGAAGAACGAACCCGGCGACGAGATGCAGATCTGGGGAAGCGGCAAACTGCTCCAGACGCTGTTGCAGCACGAACTCGTCGATCGCTTCTGCCTGATGACGTTCCCGGTGGTGCTCGGCTCCGGTCGCCGCTTGTTCAACGACGGCATCCTCCCGGCGACGATGCGCCCTGTCGACCTCACCGTTACCGATCTTGGCATCGTCCTCGGCACCTACGAACCAGCCGGTCCGGTTGGCCACGGTCAGAGGTAACCGGCGGCCGAACTCGATGGAGATGGCGCCGGGTTGGTCGGGCTGCATCAGCGAGCGCAGCACCACGTCCGATTCTCGCCGATCACATTCTCGCTCAGAACGAACCAGCGGCCGCAGGCGAACTGGTGAGGGCCACCAGGGCGCACCCAGCGTTCAGGTCGCCCTGGGTCGCCGCGCTCAAGTCGTCGCAGCGCCGCCTCAACGCGAGCGCCGCCCCGCCAGGTCAGGAGTCGATCGCTGAGGAGCGCGCACAACGATCCATGACCGGGCACGGGCATGGGGGAGCCGGCTGCGACTTGGAGGTGTTCACGTGGCTGTGCTCGTCGACTCCGGGCCGGCAGGAGGGCTCGGGCGTGGCTTCGCCTACCACGGTGCGCAGGTCTGACATGGGTTGTTGCATCAAGGGGTGGAGAAGTCTGTGTCCAGGTTGTCGATCTAGTCGGTACATGCGGTGTGTCGTACGCGGTGATCAGCAGCCGTGGACATCGCGCCGGGTCTCAGCACAAAGCTCCTGACAGACCCAGTTCGGTGGAGGCGATTGGCCACCGCCTCCGAATCGCCGGGGGGTCGTGGCCACGAGTACCTTTTGTCCTCGAAATCTGGAGCGAGAGCCGCGGATTCCAGTGGGCGGGGTGGTGCGCGATGATGCGCGCCAGATGTTCAGAGCCCGATAGCGGCTCAGCGGACCATGGCCAGCACATCGCGGACCAGCCGCCGTGCGTACTCGTGTTCGACTTGTAGTGCGAATGCGACGTGGTGATACAGCGGCGCGATGACGTGGTCGAGGATTTGCGGGACTGTCGGTGTCGTCTCTCCGCGTTCGCCGGCACGGCGGACCATCTCCGACGCCTGCTCGCGCCGCGTCTCCGTGACCGGGCAGCTCGAAACGATCTCGACGCGTGCCGACACCATCGCGCGCAAATATCGGACCCGCTCGGGACGGGTGATGTCGCGGGCGATGGTTTCCGCCCACTCCGCCAAGTCTTGCTCGAGCGATCCGGTGTCGGGTACCGACTCACCGTCTCGCGTCAGGGCGGCGACCGCGACTTCCTCTAGAAGCGCATTGACGTCGTCCCAGCGTCGGTACAGCGTCGTCGGGTTGACTCCGGCCCGCTCGGCAATGACGGGAAAGGTGATCTTGTCGGCACCCTCGCCCACGAGCTCGCCGACCGCCGTGTAGATCGCGGTCAGAACCCGACTGCTGCGTCCGCCGGGGCGACTCGCGGCTACTCGGTTAGACACGTCACGATCCTACGCAGAAATTTTTGCTTTAGACAAGATCTTGCCGTATGGTTCCTAAAGCAAAGGTCATTGCGTTTCGTGGAGGTCTCGTGTTCGATCGCCCAGTCTCATTCGTCGTTGCCGGGGCCGCCGGCGCCGCGACGCTGACGGCCGCCTCCGCGCCGTCGCCGCTCTATCCCGTCTATCAGCGCCTCTGGGGCTTTTCCGCGTTCACGCTCACGGTCATCTTTGCCGTCTATGTCTTCGCGTTGCTCGCGGCCTTGCTGACCGTCGGCTCGCTCTCCGACCGGGTAGGACGTCGGCCGGTCGCCTCCGGAGCCCTGGTGCTTCTCGCGCTGGGTATGGTGCTCTTCGCGATCGCCGGAGGTACCGGTGGCCTGATGGCTGCACGAATCGTGCAGGGTTTTGCCGTCGGCGCTGCCACCGGAACCATCACGGCCATGATCATGGATTCAGCGCCGAACCCACGGGTCGGCTCGATCGTCAGCAGCGCGGTCCCTTCACTGGGAATTGCGATCGGGTCGGTCCTCGCCGGTGCCCTGGTGCAGTTCGCTCCCCTCCCTCGTCAACTCGTCTTCTGGATCCTCGCCGTCGTCTATCTGATGCTTGCAGCGCTCGTCTGGTTGATCCCCGAACGCTCTCGCCCCGAGTCGACACCGCAGGAATCGATCTGGCGGTCGCTGCTGCCGAGCGCCGGGCTTCCGCCGGTCACACGGCCGGTCTTCTTCTCACTCGTTCCGTCGATCAGCGCGACGTGGGCGCTCGCCGGACTGTATCTGTCGCTCGGGTCGTCGGTACTCAGCACCGTTCTCCATGTGCACAGTCATTTCGTCGTGGGCATCGTGCTCGGAGTGCTCTTCGCCGCGGGGGTAGCAGGCACCGTCGTCTCGACAGCCTTACCGCCGCAACTTCGCGAGTGGTTCAGCTACGGAACTCTCACCCTCGGCGTCCTGGTCACGATCGCGGCGATGCTGATGAGCGCGTTGCCGCTCTACGTGGTCGGGTCGGTGGTCGCGGGGCTCGGCTTCGGCGCGGCGTTCCGCTTCGCCGTCAATGCGCTCGGCGAGGCGGCGCCGGCCGCCCAGCGAGGTGAAGTGTTCGCGACGATGTACATCGTCAGCTACCTCGCATTCAGTGTGCCGGCGCTCGCGGCCGGGCTTGCCGTCGGACAGTTCGGGCTCAAGCCGACAGCTGTCACCTACGGGGTATTGGAGGTCGTGCTGGTTGTGATCGCGATGATTGCGGGGCGCGTTCAAATAGATCGGCGGGGTGGCGGAAACGAGCTTCAGCCAGGCGCGGCGACGAGTTGATGTCAAACACCGCCGATGGCGCTCGAGCAGGCCACCCAGACCTCAGGGAGCATTTTCATGTTTAATAGTCATCTGAATTCCACTGGAGCATAAGACCATGACATTGGTTTCGCGCACTTTCAGCACGCCTCGTCAGACAACGCACTACATCGAGTGCGGGCCGAGCGACGGGCCGCTGATGATCTTCCTCCACGGCTGGCCGGCCATCAGTTTATTCTGGCGCGTCCAGATGGACGCGTTCGCCGCCGACGGTTGGCACTGCATCGCTGCTGACCTGCGCGGCTTCGGCGGCTCTTCCGCCCCCGCAGCCAACGACGCCTACACCATCAAGGAAGTCGTGGCAGACATGGCGGAACTCCATGATTACCTGGGCGGCGAGACTGCGATCTGGGTCGGCCACGACTGGGGCAGCATCGTGGTCGGTGCGTTGGCCGCGCATGAGCCCCAGCGCTGCCGTGGCGTCGTATTGACCTCGTGGGCTTATTTTCCCGACGCGAACAGCCTGGCCACGCTCGTGCCGCTGGTCGACCGGAGTATCTACCCGGCTGACCAATATCCGGATGGTCAATGGGACTACTACCGCTACTACACCACGCATTTCGAGGCGGCGGTCGCCGATCTCGATGCAGACCACCCAGCGACGCTGGCCTCGGTCTATCAACCTGGCAGCCCCGCCGCCGTCGGCACGGTATCGCCGTCAGCGACGGTCACGCGAAACGGCGGGCGCTTCGGCGCCGCGCACCGCGCCCCACCGACCCAAGCTGACCCGGCTCTCTGGCCGCCGGCAGATTTCGACGTGCTGGTACAGGCGTTCAAGGCTCACGGCTTCCGCGCCTCCTCCGCGTGGTACACCAACGATGACGCCAACATCGCCTATGCACGCGAAGCGCCCAATGGCGGCCGGCTGTCGCAACCAGTGCTGTTCGTCAACGGTGAGTGGGACGCGATCTGCAGCATCATCGGAAATCGCCAAGGCGACCCGATGCGCGCGTCCTGCGCAGACCTCACTGAGACGTATGTGCCTGCCGGACATTGGCTGCCGCTGGAACGCAAAGCAGAACACATCCAGGCCATCCGCACCTGGCTCCAGAGCGAACATCTTCGGTGCGGCAATGAATAAGTGGCTCATACGGTTTGAAGTACTACGCCCCGACGAGCTAATTCAACCGACCGGGCACAGCACAGCAGTGTGCGATCCAACGGGCGTGCCAAGCAGGTGCCCGGGCGCGGTAGCGCACAGCGCGGCGGTTCTACCGGTCGCAATGACCGAGTACACGAGCGACCCCTACGGTTGTGTGCTCAAGTCTTGGGAGCGGGTGGCGCGGAACAGGGCGACGAGGAGATCGAGTCGGTCGGTGTCGTGTCCCGGGCGCAGCCGGTCGCTGTGGCTAGGTCGGTCAAGCAATCCGCCGACGGAGCTCGCTACCTCATTGCTAGCATTGTGGGGTGGAAACTGCCCTGTTGACGTTCTTCGCGGTTGCGCTCTTGTTGGTTTTGACTCCAGGCCCTGACTTCGCAGTCATTGTGCCAAATGCGCTTCGTGGACATCGGGCCGGAATCGCCACAGCGTTCGGTACCGCGTCCGGCCTTGCTGTGCACGCCGGTATTGCAGCTGCTGGCTTGTCGGCGGTCGTCCTCGCATCAGATCTTGCGTTCTCCATCGTGAAGTACCTGGGGGCGGCATTCCTGGTCTTGCTGGGGATCCGAGCTTTATGGAAGTCACGAGGATCCCATGACGATGAGGAACCTTCGACCACGAAGACCTTGCAGCCCTTGCCCCTGTGGCGCGCGTATCGGCAGGGACTCATGGTGAACGTTCTGAACCCCAAAGCCCCACTGATCTACCTCAGCATCATGCCGCAGTTTTTGCAGCCGAACGTCTCTACCACAGCACAGCTGCTCGCGATGAGTGCGATCCTTGTTGGGATCGCGCTGACCTGGTACGTATCCTTGACTTTCCTGGTGACGGGGCTCCGCCCGGTCATCGAACGATTCCGTGCCTGGATTGATCGGGTTACCGGTGCGATCCTGATTACCCTCGGTATCCGAGTTGCTCTGGAGTCAAGGCCCAGCTGAGCGTAGATTTGCCCTCGCTCTCCCGAACAGCCGATGGACGCCCCGTCGAAGTGGGCGCGGTCTGCGGCGATGTTGTCTTCGCATTGCGGGTTGTTGCACGGCCCTAGTAGCCGGTGTCGTCGAAGCCCCGTTGCACGTCGACGACTAGCAATGCGAGCCGGTCAAGGTCCGGAAGATTTACCGCAGGAATCTGCACGTCGTGGTCCTTTCTGATTAATTTTCTCTGCGGTTCACCGCGAGAGGTGACCGAGTGTGTAGCTGTGATGCCGCTAGTCGAAATTCCCCAGGGTTGCTCGCTGAATGTCCTCACTAGTGGTCCGTGTCGTTAGTTGGTAGACGCTTTGGGGTCGGTCAGAATGAGGCATGGCGAATCGTGCAGCGGCTGCGCTGAACCGCTCGTCGGGGATGCACCGAGGAGCACGCGCCACCACCCTCGGCCGGTACCGGCCGCTGCGGTTCCCGGGCGAAGGGCTTCATCGGGTTGTGGTGCGCATCCGCCCGCCCGGCCCGGCGGTGCCGAGTCAGCGGGAACGGGTTGGCCATCGGCCCCGTGCCCGCCTCGAGGCGGAAGTCGTAGAAGCCGCGCAGCACACTCTCGCAGTGCGCCACCGTCGAGGCATCGTAGCGGTCACCGATCGGCGGTTTACCGGTCACCGCGTTGCGGGCACCTCCCGTCGTGGCCGCGGCATCCGCACCGGGAGCGCCACCATCGGGATAACGCCAATGCGGGCGCACCGGCTTGACCGCGCTCTGCAGCCAGCGGCAGAAATCACGCGCCTCCGCCCGAGTCGCCTGATCCCAGTCCCACTGCAGCGCCCACAAGAACCGGAACCAGCGCAGCAGGTCCATCCCGTAGGAACGCTGCGTCGTCGCGGGACGCCCGCACGCGGCCAACTCAGTGAAGAACCCTGTCGCCGCAACGACCGAGGCACCTTGGCGTCAACGAGGTGGTACGGCGCGAACAGATCACCCGTCGCCTCCAGCGACCCACGTCGCGACACCACCAGCCCGGACAACTCCCGCGGTATATCCCCGTCGATGATCACGAGGAGGCAACCTAGCCACCCCGCTCGGCAACCATACAATCCACCGAGGGAAACGCGTCCGGTAGTTCGGTTAACAGGTCGATCTTGGCTTCCCCCCGGTAGGCGGTGGCCATCTGGTTCACCGTCCGCCCGTGACATCGACACCCCAGCTCACCTGATCGGCACGAGACAGCACACCGCTGATCGCCTCGAGGAGGGCGCCCTCGTCGTTGACCACCTTCGATGACCACACGGTGGTGCCGGCCACGGCGAGCAGATAGACCCAGTGGTGGCTCTTGCCGACATCGACGCCCGCCCACCCATGCGGAACTGGTTGACGCATCTTGCGCTTCTCCCTTCAGGCCATGGACAACTCCACCGGCCCGAAGGACTCCCCGCTGACAGATCCCTAAACAGCAGCCGAGGCGCCCCGGAGAGCCAGGCGGCCAATCCATCGGAGCCATCCAGCGGCAATCAAGGCTCAGCCACACCCGGCCCTCCCGGGCCACTCAAGACCTTAGGGATCCGGGCTCAGTCCTTATCCTGGAACAGTTCCTTGGCGCGGGCCACCACCACCGGGCCTGCCTTCGCTACAGTGCCGGCGTCGAACGGCGGCTGCGGGTCATATTCCACCATCAGCTGCATAGCCTTCGCTGTCACCTCGTCGGTGAGCAGTTCCGCCAGACGCAACGCCATGTCGATCCCGGAGGAGACACCGGCCGCGGTTAGAATCCGCTTGTTCAGGTGTTCGACAACCCGGGTGGAAATCGGGACGGCACCGAGCTCGGTCAGCTTGTCCATCAAGTTCCAATGAGTAGCGGCAGTCATGCCTGGCAGAAGTCCCGCAGCCGCCAAGATCAGAGATCCGGAGCAGACGGACGTGGTGAAGCGGCTGGTCGTGTGAGCGCTTTGAAGCCACTGCAGCAGCGTCTTGTCCTTTAGCACGTCGAGGGCGCCGACCCCGCCGGGCACGATGACGACCTCCGGTGCGACAACCTCGTCGAAGGCTCAATTTCGGCCGCAGGGCCGTGACCAATCTTCACTGCATCCCGACACGGTTGTTTGTTGTCGAGATGCAGCCAACATTGAGAAATCAGTGGTTGTTCTTAAAGAAGAGACCCGCGGCGGTACATCGGTCCGCTCGGAGAACGTGACCGTCGGACACGCCCGGTGCCGGCAGCGCCACACCCGCTTCGACCAACACAGCAGCGTCCGGCCGACCCCCGGCGGGCAGGTCCCGCACCAGACGAAGTCGGCGGTCATGCAACACGGCCACCGCCGAACACGACGGGCACCCCACCAGGTCCGCGGTCGTCTCCACCTGCTCCTGCAGCTCACCGTCGAACACCGCGGCCGCGAGAACCCGGAACCCGGGCAACCCCAACATCCCCGCCGCCGTGTCCAGCTCAACGGCCCTGTCCAGCTCCCGCACCGTCGCTGCACCAGCAGCGGGCAGCGCTCTATCCTCGATCCTCACCTGGGGCCTCCGTGTCCGTGCTCTTGGTCGAACACGAATCGTGAGGCCCCAGGCCCAGCTCCTACGCCGAGCTGAAGGTCATGTCGCGACGCGCCTCACCACGCGTCATGTCGAAGAGCCCGTTATCCGTACTCGTTCTGCGCGTTACCGGTGCCGGTGTTTGACTTGATGTTCGCAGCCTCATCAGAGGCTGCGCCGCCGGTGGCGGTGTGCGCGGGCGTCGCGGGTCTGGGTTATTGGACCTTATCGCCGACGGCGGTTCACCCCTCCCGCTCGTCATCACCACCCTTCCGGAAGGACAGGACATGCCTCCCACTCAGCGTATGACCGACGACAGTCTGCGTGTGCGCCAACTCAGCCACTACCAGTTCACCTGGACCGCGGGCAAAGCCGCCGAACACGGCACCTGGACCCTTCAACTCGTCCTCGACGAAGGCGCTTGGGAAGAGGTACTCACCGTCACCGCAGAGGACGCCGACAACCTGCAAGACGTGCTGAAGAACACCAAATCCGTGTTCTACGACATCGACCGGCGAGTCCTGATGTTCGGCGTCACCAAAGCGGGCGACTGACCCCCGACGGCCGAGGACCTACCCACCCTGGGGTACGGCCCCCGGCCGCACCGCTCGCTGAGCGCTGGTTTCGACCACCACTCCCACTACCTGTGCCTCACCCCTTCGGCGGCGGCACGGCGTCGCTTGGTCGTGCGCATCATCCTCCGCACTGAGGCGTTCCTTCTCGAACAGCGGTGGTTTTCACGGGGGGTCGACGGCGGTCGTGTCGGTTTCGACCTGGATGTGCTCGCGCTGCAGTTCGGTGCTGACGGGTTGTTCGGTGGTCACCAGCTCGGCGGTGACGGTGACCTCTTGGTAGGGGCGGGTGCGGAGGTCGACGACGGGGACCTCTTCGTGCAGGACAACAACGGGGACCTCTTCGTGCAGGACAACAACGAGGGGCTCTGGTGGTGCCCTGACAGCCTCGACCGGTGCCTCAGTCAAGGGTTTCCCGGTCGATGACCAGTTCCTCGCCCAAGCACCTACGTCCGGGGGTCCAGGGCGGTGATGTCGCTGACGCGGACCGTGACCTGGTCGACGCTCAGCGGCGGATCGCGCGGACCCAACAGCGCAGCCAGGACGATGCTGGTGATGCGGCGGACCTGCTCACCCAGCTCGCGCAGGTCCGCACCATAGGCGCCGACGACCTGCATAGAGGCGGTGCAGCAACGTCACTGACACGTCTCGGCTCGGGGACGGTGTTCTTCACAACGTCGGCCACTCCGGGTGACCACGTCGGACCGTGCGATGTCCCCAACGCCGCGACAGCCCACGGGCATGGGCGAATCTGCACACTGGGTGAGCGGTCCCGCTGCTGGACTTCTGGGTGTCCACCGCGGAAGCTGCGCGACGATGTCTGTTCTTCGCCGCCCGTGGGTGCGTAGCCGCGTATCCAAGGTTGCTCGCTGTTCGATCGGGCAACCGTCGGGGTAGCTGGACACGAAGGATCAATGACCGTCGCCCCCACGGCACCGGAATTGTCCACTCGCAGACAGAGGTAACTCGTGGCGAAACTCGAGAAGAGCGTCCGCATCGCTGGACAGTCCCGCACCCAGCTGGCCGCCGACCTCAAGGCGCAATACGAGCAGGGAGCCAGCATCCGAGAGCTCGCCAGAGCCACTGGTCGGTCCTACGGCTTCATCCATGCCGTGCTCACCGAAGCTCAGGTGCCCCTCCGTGGCCGGGGGCGCCCCTGACACCGCCAGATCCCTGGTCACGGGCTTGCTGGCGACGCAGATAGTGTCGGGATGGTCCTCAATTGAGACAGCCAGTGGAGCGCGACATCGGACGGTCGGCACCTCCGCGACGCGGAGCCGATGTGAGGTTAGGGGTGAGCCCCGACCTAGTCACGGGACCGACTCGGCCACACCACGAACGGGCAGCTCAGCGGGCGCAGAGCACCCGACCAGCAGCCGACGTCGACGGCGCACCGGGTGCTCCTCGGGTGCCCCCACCCCAGTGACCCCTGGGAGCACCCCGGCTCCAGTGCCCAGCCGGGACTCGGCTTATCCGAATGACGCCGCTCCGCGACTTTCTGGATGCGGTTGGAAGCCCCGTCCCGGTTCAGGCTGGCATGGGGCGACCGGCCCGGTCATAGCGCCCGCGAGCTTCCTGCACACTGGGCATGTTGTCCGACGACCAGCCGACCAGCAGCCGAAATGCGGGGCTGAGGGACAGACCGAGCTCGGTGATCTCGTATTCGACTCGCCGAGACACCTCGGGGTAGTGCGTCCGAGTGATCAAGCCGTCACGTTCCAGTTGCCGCAGCCGGTGCGTCAGTGTCTTCGCGGTGATCGTGCCGAGCGTGTCGCGGATCGCGTTGAAACGCAACGGGCCGCGGTGCTGCAGCAGCCACAGGATCGGGGTGGTCCAGCGGCTGAATACCACGTCGATCACCGGAGACACCGGGCACGGATCGTAGCGGGGGTCGCCCGCTGGGCGAGTCGTCACCGGCGTGCCGTCGTCGCGGTCATCCGGCCAGTATCTCCTAGGAACCTAGCATCGCGCGGCCCTACGTTGGATCGGACCACCCACCGACCAAGGGCGCGCGTCGCCCGAGAGGGGAGCCTCGTGACCGTCTCAACCCAGCCTTCCGGTCGCACCGCGCACGTTCTGTCGCTGATGAAGCAGGGCGACGACGCGTTCAACCGCCAAGACATCGATGCAATGAACGCCGTCCATCACCCCGACATGATCGCCCACGTGACCGGAAGCGACACGATCTACGGGCGGCCCGCGCACGCTGCAGCGATGCAAGGCATGTTCCGTGCGTTCCCTGACGTCCACGTCGACAACGATCCCTATCCGATCAAGTTCGGGGACGGTGACTGGATGACGGTGGTCTGCCAGGTCACCGGACCTTCCGTGGCGAGATGGTCCTCCCCGACGGCACGTCGATCCCTGGCACGGGCAAGTCTTTCGAGCTCGACTTTTCGACTACCGCGAGGTGGGAGAAGGGGCTGCTCGTCGAGGAGTACGTGTTCTGGGACTCCGCGCGTATGGCCCAGCAGATCGGAATCGCCTAGTGTCGCGTGTTGTAAGTGACTTTACGGTTAGAGTTCGGGACAATGGGGTATGTCTGTTGCTGCGCCGATTGTGTTGCGTCCCGGTGATGAGTCGAAATTGAGAACGGTTTTGCGGTGCTCGAC
>JAABUI010000867.1_pt1 | contig 19601 bp, 28 predicted proteins | sample 5559111 | NCBI WGS metagenome assembly JAABUI01 (sample SAMN10711870, study PRJNA513365) | rock metagenome | isolation source: Antarctica rocks | place: Antarctica: Victoria Land, Buttleship Promontory
TTGGAAGATGAACTTTGGTTTTTCAAGCCCAGACCCAAGGACCCTTCTATTCGACCAAAAGTTCAATCGCAATATACGAATGTTTGCTTTCATCTCTGGCTAAACTACTGGCCCGAATGAGCTCCAATGAGTGAAATCTCCGTATGGCCTTAGCAGCTCCTAATAGCGACTACAAACGTCGATTTATACTAAATGGCAACCTTTCCAACCCCATGATTATCTTGACCGATCCTGAGAATACCAAATTCGACATGGCATCTAAGTTTTGCAGTCCAGGCCTCCTTTACATCTCCCCTCAAAGTACAGTGACATTTGGCACACAAAGCCACACAAGCCACATCGTTTGCGGATCATCAGGACAAGCCAAAGGCCTCTCCACCGCGTACAGTTGGTTCTCTCATCTTTCATAGCTGAAAACAGATGAATGAGGTCCTCATCGTTAGTGAAACATATAATTTCAAGTATCTCGTCCTATCATGATTCTCATGCAAGAAAGCGAAGCCAATCATGGCAGTTGCCCAAGTCATCTTCGTCCCAGCAGCCCTCTTTCGATGCACTCTTGGATTTCCCATTTTGACCATTCCAGAAAGCTCAATCCCAACATACGATGCCATCATCGTGGGTGGCGGCCCAGCCGGACTCAGCGCCGCCAGTGCTTTAGGTCGTGTGAGACGCTCTGCGCTGCTCATTGACAGCGGGGAGTATCGTAAGTATGATAAAGTAGCGACTAATCTATGGGAACTCAAAGATTATTCGTAGGCAGTTTGCAAACACAACATATGCACGACGTCATCGGAGACGATGGCACGGTCCCAAGCGCATTGCGAGCTCTAGCACGCGAGCAAATATCCGTTTACGGTTCTGTCTCGATGACCAATGGCACCGTAGCTTCGATCATTCCCGAGGGCAATGGCTCGTATTTCACAACGACAGATACGAGTGGCCAGCAGTACCTAAGCAAGAAGATCATCCTAGCCACAGGAATGAAAGACCTCTTACCAAACACCCCAGGCCTCGCCACGGCATTCGGCCGCAGCAAATACTGTCTGTTCTATTTTCTCGACGCAAGTACTGCATCAGCTAACAAGCAGCAGGGTGCTCCTGGTCTAACGGCTGGGAACATAAAGACGCCCCATTTGCAAATATGGGCACCTTCAATGCCAAATTCGTCCAAGCAACCGTCACAGCAACGACCCTCAACCCCAAACCCTTGATGCTCACAAATGGTACCTCCACCGATAGCGCTATGGCCAAAGCATCCGAAACCCTGCCCAATTGGGCCGCCCAAGTCGCTGCCTATAACATCGGCATCGAGAACCGAACGATCTCGAGTTTCTCGCGCGTCAATGGGAATGACAATGATTACGATGATTAAATTTTAGTCAAATTCACCGATGGGGGGTCGATAGTGGTCAACGCGATCAAGGCGAATTTCCCGGCGGAGTTGGCGTCAAGCTTGCCGCGGACGATGGGCTTGAAGATGAATGATGAGGACGATAAGAAGGTTCTGGTGGATACGCATATGGAGACGAGTCTGCCGGGGCTATTCGTTGTTGGGGATGCGAATTTGTAGGTCTACCATCCCGACTCTAACAAGCGGATGGAAAATATTCCGGTGGTTGAATCGATCACTCCATATTAGGGACAGCTCCTCGAACGTTCCGCATGCTATGTGGAGTGCAAAACGAGCGGTGGTCTATATGCACGGTGCGTCAAGCTTTCCCTCCACCTAAATATTTCTTCTCTTTTGTTGATGATGGCGTCAAACAGGTGTGATCGCAAAGGAGTATGCGACAGCGCTCGTAGGATCTTTGAAGCATGAGAAGCGCCTTGTCGATGTAGAGGAGAGGTTCGAAGACGTCAGAGCACATTTCGCACAGCCATTGGTGGAGTATCATTCTGCTCAGGGGCTGTTGGAGTATATGAAGGATTGATTAAACCAAAAGCCAATAATTAATATCGAGACTCAATGCCACTACCAGTAACATTGCAACATCTCAAAATATGCATGATCCTTTCCTGTGCATAGGATTCGTCTAGGGGGTTTATTCGAAGTCCGCCTGCTCTCCGCGGACTACAAAGGCAGCATAATAGCGGACTCTAGGAGTGACTGCTCTGTATAGTAGGGCTCATTGAAACCCCAGTGAGGGCCTTGAGCGTCGTGGTGACCCTGATCTTGAGCGGTATCAAGAAAATGAAACACCACCGCATATTGAGAAGCGTCAGGCCCTTTCTATTCATACAATCTTTCTCGTTTACCTTTGCATTAGAAGACATCAGCGGAGCGCGGCAAGTTGGCATGCATTACAAGTTCACTCTCCTACATATATACAAAGCCCTCAGCCACCTCTCCTCCCACCATCAAGCAACAAAACTTACGGCTTCTTCCCCTCCAACAAATACCTCGCCGCATGCCTCACATGATCATCCGCAAAGGTTGCCATAGTAAAATAACTATGATCATACCCCTCCTGAAACCTCACATTTACTTTTCCCTTACCCTCTGCCGCCTTTACGAAATTCTCAGGCAGCAGTTGACCTTGGGTGTAGAAGTTGTCTGCTGTGCCCTATTTGAAGGTTAAGCAAAATGGCTATGTGCTTTTTGTAGGACAACAGGGAATTGGGTGTGAAGCATGCGTACCACATCAATCAAAATATCCAACGGCGGTCCCGACCATTTCTTCACCAACTCAGTCGAATCATGTTCCGCCCATTTCGCCTTATCTTCCTCGCCGAAATAGCCCTTGAACGCCTTCTCACCCCACGGACACTTGCTTGGATTGGCAATCGGAGCATACGCAGACACAGATTTGTATTTCCCCGGATTCTTCAGGAACTGGTTCACCCCCTATGGCTCAGCAAACAAATTCTACCTTTCTCAACTGATATGTGGAAGTACTTACCAAGCTCAAAGCCCCATGCCCGCCCATGCTATGTCCAAAGATACTGACTCTTTCGCTATCCACCTCTTTGAAGTTCTCGAATACTGTTTTAGGTAGCTCCTCGGTGATATAGCTATACATCTTGTATCCTTTCGACCAAGGCTCTTTCGTAGCATCGACGTAGAATCCCGCACCAGAACCGAAATCGTATGACTCGTCTTCACCTTGAATCTTGAGACCGCCTGTACTTTCTGCATTAGCGCAACTCCTGTCTTCGCTTTCCAATGACATGGGACTCCATATGGGTCGAGCGTACGAGGACTGGTATCTGGATAAAGCACTGCTATTCCCTTCTCGCTGGCAGCATGTTGAAAAAAGCCTTTTTCTGCACCATTGTCACCCGTACATGTCAGACCGGCGAGGTAGATGAGAAGGGGCACTTTGTGTAACGAATTCGTGGTAGTCCGGGGTGGAAGGTAAAGGTTGAATGCCATCTCGCAATTGGTTGTAGAGGCATTGTGAGCGAGCTTGAGGAGCTTCCCTCCGAAGGACGCAATGGTCGCCTTTGTTGTCACAGACATTGTTATGAAGATTATTCTTGCGAATTAAGAAAGCCATGGCTGGTGCTCGAAACATTTGGTCTAGTCCCGGTATGACGTTATTGGTGGAGAAAGAGGAGCGGAGTTATTTCCGCGTCATATATTATCACAAAGGACCACTAGAACGAAAGCTTCTAGTTTGATTGGAATATTAGTAGTGAGACTCATTCAACAATATATCATCGATCTACAGGACTTGCCAACAGAGCCTGAAAGGTGGTGCAGAGGCAAGAACATTTTCAAACAAGCAGTGAAAGCTGTCCATGATCGCTATCTCGTCACCTTACCCAACCAACGCGCATGATCTTGTCAGCTCCAGAGGGGTTCTCGATAAACAAAACGCGATTATTACTTAGGAAGGCCGAGGGACTCCTCAGTACGCCAGGATTAGCCTTCTGGAAAGTCAAGAGGCAGCCAACTGCACCAGGTCACTCAGTCTGCGAAGGAATTTCGGGTTGAGATTTAATACACATCCATAGTGTCCACTTACGGATCATGCTACATGGGACAAACGAAACACGAAAGATCTAATCTCTTGTTAATATAATTATTGCTCATAGTCAGAGTTGTTTCTATGAATTTCCTTTCCATTGTCTCTTCATTGATCGATTGCTCTTGCTTGTATTCCTTGGCTTTTGTAATCCCACCACATGCCAAAAGGAGCCAGTATGATTGAAACAATAGCAACTCATCCGAAGATCAGAGCCCTGACCTCAATGCTCTCCCGTTGTCTTCCACCTGCTGGGCTCCTAGGGTCAACAAACGCTGTATGCGGCGCTCGACCTCCTTTCTCGCTGTCGAAGATCTTCAGTAGTATTCTCTCGTCATTCTTTATGCCCGACCAGTAATGCCACTGCTCATCAGCATGTGCTACAGATATGGTTTCTCCAGTACGATCTGGATAGCGGTGTTCGACGTCAACGAGTGATTCTTCGCTGACTGTTTTCGAATCGGCAAATGCGAGAGGAGAGCATTGCACTGGTCCGTTCAAAGGACGCCAGACATTGATGATACGAACGCGGCCCTTGAGTAGATCTTCCGCTTCATTGGGCAGAAAATGGTGCACCCGCCCGAAAGCAGCCTTCTGATTTTGATCAATATGGACACGTAGGACCGGAGGCCGATTTCCGCCTATCCGACGGAGTGTGTAGTCGAAGAGGAAGATCCGCTTCGCACCAGGAATATTTTCAAAAAGGAGCCGTTCAACCTCTGGGAAATATTTTTCTCTTATCGACCCCTCGGAAACGAATTCCTTCTCCGCGGAAGAACTAGTCTTCAGCGTTGTGAAAGCGTTCTCATCAAGACTGTACAAGGACTCCTGGCCCCGAATATCTTTGATTGTGACTGGGATATCTGAGTCGCCAAAGTTCCGTTTAGGCGAGCCATCTCGTGGCTCCTCCACGTAGTTCCACGGTTTCGAGCCATCCACTGGTGGGGCGTAGAATTTAAGCTCGGCGGTGACTGAACCTCGAGGAATGTAAGAAGAATCGCGCTTAACCTCACCATTGGGCTGCGCTTTGGTGCTCTGTGTGACCGTTACCATTTTCGCTTTATCAGTGAGGATGGTAAGTAGAATAGCGATCAAAAGTCAAACAAGAGCCTTTGCGGTAGACTCTCTGCAAAGAAAGTACAACAGGTAGCTTGGTGGAAACCTTTCTGACTCTAGCTTGCGGGAGAGGGAAGCTTGACGGAGGTGATGTGGTTTGACAACTGGTAGGCAACAAGGAGGCTTTGTCATCAGCTGACGCCCCTCAGGACGTCATTTGCCTGCAATCAGCCGAGACCGTCGCGGGGAAGACTCATGTTGGCTGCCTCTGATTTGTTACGCCCGTACTCTCCGGCTTTACTCATGAAATTACTAGGCGCAAGACTGTGTGGATTCTGGACTACGACCATCTGCGAATAGTTCGATTGTCTAGTCTCGCGCCTTCTCCTCCTTGATACTTATTTAGCTGTCTGGGAAACTGGGTACAACTCTTGAATCATTCCAGCATTGAGCTCCTCCAGTTCGACATATGTCGCGCTCTTAGATCCTGGCTGGGCTTCCGGACTCGTTGACTGGCTCCCTTGGCTCTTCCTTCGACTTCCGCGTATCAGGCTTACCATTGACTGGTATTGGCCTCTGAAGTAGTCTTTGCCAGGGAGTCTTCTACCGAGAGGCGACAGCAGCGGCAGGCATGTACAAATGATACCAACATTCAATTCGACAGATCTAGATATTGTTAGTTTTCTTGATAGGATGTAGAGACTAGTACTTACAGCCACAGTGTTCTCGTGGCATCTGTCCAAGTTGCATCATAGAGGCTTGGAGCCCTTACCACCTCTACCTCGCGCACAATAGCTACCGCAACAACGCTGGAAATCATCAGATAGGTCAGTCTATAAAAGATGGCATTCTTACAATATTCCAGTGGCCAGGATTGCAAGCAGACCTGCCATCTTCGCGGGCCGTAGCTGTAGTTTCAAAACCAATGGAATCGGTGCTATCACGATAGCAACATCACTCACTATGTTGAAGGCGCCGGTGGTTACAGTAATGTCCTGTAGAGAAGCGCAATGGCCTGGAGCGAAGAAATTCCATCCGGCGTGGACTGGTCTGCACTGAAACACATTGGCAAGGATCATGGCCGTGCAGTATCCTATTACGAATGCCATCAAAGTAAGACATGCGAGTCGTAATCGCCTATTCACCCCAAAAAGCCGCATGTAAAGGAGGAGAATTGAGACTTTGGCAAAGCCTATGGCTCCAAGATATATTATTGTCGCTCCTTTGGCCCACTGGGTCTGAAGTCATTTACCCTTCCAATATTGGGTGGTCGAGCGAGGCTCACTGTGTAGACATAGCCAAAATTTGCTCGCTCAATGTCCCATATGTGTTGTCCGAATTGATGATACTTTGTCACTTTCACGAAATTAATGGCCGAAACGCAAATTTCCTCCTCGATACTTACTCCGAATGAGCATAGCTGTCCGTCCAGTTGCTAGTACAAAAGCCGTAATGGCAAAGTAATCTTCCAAGCTAGTAGAGTGTACGATAAACCATTTGACGACCATTCGAAGTACCAAAGCTACAAAGGCAAGACCGAGGGTGAGCCCACTCGCAATCAGCATTCGTGGGCCATTGGATTCTCCATGTATGCCTTCATATGTGTACCCCGGTGGCGGCTGAAATTTGTGAGGCATAATTGGTGTTGGAACCAAAGGTGTAAATCTTATGCTAGAGGATGACGGACAGGATTCCACCGAGCGTAGAGATCTATATACCTAGGAGGCTCCTTCGATGCATCATGGGTTTCAGTTTTACGCCGCAGAGGGACGGTCTAATGAAGGACTTTATCCAGGGCGGGATCACTAGGGTATTGCTTGCAGAGCAAACCTCGTTCCTTTTGTTGCCAAATTCCTAATATGGCTGCTAGCGCGATCGAATCACCGCTTTTTCACCCACCCTCAGGAGTTTCAGGCGTGGGTTCAAGCCTCAGCCTCCCCACCATTGGCATTCTACATCATAGGAGGAAGCCTCAAAGATGGTGGGCTGCAAGGGAAGATCATTCACACTCTATTCCACGGAATGAAGTATCCTTGCTTGTGCATTCATATCATCAGATGGATACCGGTGATCGCGATCATTGGCAGAGTCTAGGCTGGTCTGAGAAACATCTATCTCTATCAATAAGCCCATCAATGTCGCTCAGGTGACTGATCTAGGAGGTGCGGAGTCACCTCGGCCTGTGGATGTTCCTGCTCAAATCCAGTCTCTTTGGATCAGATGGAAACAATAGATTGGACAGTGCATCACAGTGTGATTGGGGCGCAGTCCGCAGGAATTCCCCCATTGAGGGTCGAGCCAGGCAGAACGGCAAGGTAAGAGACAATGCTGTTGGGTAGCCTTGCCAGTCAGCAGTACCGCTGGAGGTCAAAGTTCCATCAGGCCGAAAGAACTCCACCTACAGGACGTGACCCTAATGTACGTTGATGGGATCTGCCGCAGTCATGCATCAGCTCATGCAATATTACAGATGTCCAATAATGCCAAGCACAATCAGGTTCTACAAAGAGAAAATGGGGGGCGGGTTTATCTACCGGTGTGGAGGATCGAGCCGCCCCGCTATTCGTACGTGTCGGGTGCTAGGCGGCGTAGCTCGGAGGAAATTTCTCCTTCCATCCTACACCCTGCATGCACACGTAGAAAGTCACAGTCCTGCTCTCAACTGCCGACCCCAAGATCAGCTCGTGCTGCCCTCTGAACGTTTCTACCCGCATACGGGCTGTAATACGCGCTTCGGTCTCCCACCTGTGGGAGGATTCCAGGCAGCATCCCCTTTAACGGCGTGAGCGAATAATCCTTTGGCACATGACAGAGACATCAGGGTGCGTGGCAATTGATCACATTCCTGCTGCACCTCGTTTCAAAAGTATGCAAGCGAGCTGACAGGTTGATGAGCCAACGGCAAGCCCACCAAACGTGGCCAGTCAATCAGATCCATCTAAGAATCTAGAAGCTTAGATCAGCGCGAACGATCCTAGAGGACCTATTTGATCACAGTATTTTATCCAAAATAAATAATAAATTACAAGCTTCGAACTGCTACAACCGCGTTTACATAGACTCGTTAGTCTGGCCTATAGTGGTTTGCTAATCTTAAGGAAATCCAGTATCTGGTATCCACTACCCCTACTTCTTCAGACCCGAGTCTATCTGATCAACCACTGCTTTAGAGCTATACGCGTTCCAGTCATCACAGGTCTGTTGTAGAACATCTGGGATAGACATTGAGGTTACGTCGTCGGGACGCTCAAGAATGTTCATGTAAAGCCCCTGTAGACATTCATCAGCCCTTACTTCCAATGTTTTACGTCCCGTGACAGAAATTCGTTTCTAGAAAACACGGTGGAGTTCCACGTACCAGCGATAGATGCCATGCTATATGGCAGTGAAACGGCCATACTCCTGGATTGTCCGCATCGTACTGAGCAAGGATATGTCCGCCTGGTCGCAGCATCTGGACGTCACGACGCTGTGGATTTTGTGGGTTTGTGATCGAGTGACCATCCCAAAATCCGTCTCCCTCGTGTAAGATGTACATGTTGTGGCCATGAAGATGCATCGGCTAAGTTCCAGATTATCATCAACGTTACTTTGCAGGGGAAGAAGATCGTCACAAGATAGAAGGGCAAAAAATGACACTTACATGCGAAATGCTAGAGTTGTTATTGATTATTAAACGAACAGTCTTGCTGTCTCCTGGCTGAACGACGTTCCACTCTGGCTCATAAGTCTGATTTTTCTCTTGAGCGAAAAGCAGCAAGGGTTTGTTATAATTACCCCGGAAAGCTTGCTGATTGAGTCTCCACTCGAGGTGGCCTGTTGCATTGACCTGTTCGTCAACAATGATTTCGAGTGTCTGGGCGGGATTGGGGTCGGGAGTGATAGCATAGTACGGAGTCGTGAGTGACAGATCATCGTTACTGCATTTACCGTTATCAACGTAGGGCCAAGACTGAGTAGTCGGCTGCTCCGTAGTATAAACTTCTTTATAGTGAATCTCTGCTAAAGCCTGTGGCTGGAGAGGTAGATTGCATATTGTCGAAATGTTGGAACGCATCCAACAAGCAGACTTTGCACCTGCATTGCCTTGAACGATCACATCGGTTCGCTGGCCAACCTGCACCATTTCAGCCAAGCATCATCATTGAGCAAGAAAGCAACACTCACCCCCAGGAAGACAGTCTTAGTCGTATATGGCTCGATAGGCACGTAGTCGTTGGCTATGACAGTCATCTCATGTTCATCAATGGAGAATACTTGCTGTCCAGCAGCTCCAGCATTGATCAGCCTTAGTCTATGCAGTTTTCCTTTCTGGAACGTGAACTTTGCGAGAGGTGCATCGTCCGTACACGGACGTCCGTCATTGACAGTAGAGCAATTAAAACTCATCTTGCCATTGATGAGATTGTTATCCGAGTATTGACGCCATTTACTCTGGTCGGTGCTCTCAACTATTCATAATTAATCGTTTATCGAGACGTTCTTGCGGTTCCTGGGACCCACCATCTTCCACGATGTGAAAATAATCTTTATGATAATCTAAGTGAGTTTTAGCGCACTACTGTTGACTCCAATCACGATGCCTACGGTCAGAAATCAAGATTGGTCCGAGGTCGATATCATAGTCGTAATTGTTCGGCCCGTGGATAATCATGGGTCCGAAGAGCCCTCCTGCATACTGCGCCGAATAGTGGGAATGGTACCAAGAAGTACCATACAAGTCGGCTTTGAAACGGTATCTTCTACTTCTCAGGATATGTTATACGCACAAAACATCAAGACTTACGTAAAGGCTGCCCCAGGTGCTATTGGGCATTGTTGGACGCTTGGGACACCATCGTACCATGGTGTGGCAGTCTGCAGAAGACCGTGCCAATGGAGCGTTGTCCCCTCCTCAGGATCAGATATATTGTTCGTTACTTGCACTGTTGTAGGAATTGGCCGTCATGGCTGCATATTGCTTTCGCATATAGCATCGTTGATGACTGACCCTCAATGTAATCTCCCCAATTGGCCTCTATTACTGGGCCTGGGAATTGGCTGTTGATGAGTATCACGTCTTTCAAGTAACCATCCGGGGCTTTCTGAGCCCGGGATAATGTGAATTGGTAGTGGCGAGTCACGCCTGTATTGGGCGCTTCCTTATACGGATTGGAATTCTTAGAAGTCTTAGTCGCCCATGGATAGCCATCAGGAAGTGGATTGTCTGTGAGATATTGTGGGAACGTAGGGGCCTTCAAAGTACCCCATAATGAGGCACCGTTGGTCTGGTATTGTGTCAACGCTTGAGCGAGGCTCAACAGGCAAGCGAAGAGTAGCGAGATATTCGGGAACATCCTCGAACGGAAGATTTGGAATTAGGAGAAGGGACGAGGGATCACTTCAAGAGATCAAGACGGACAATGAAAGCATTCTTTTGACTGTCACCAACCGGTTGAGTGCAAACCCGCCACTTTCACACAGTGTACGAAGTCTCCGCCAACTTAGTCATCCTCAGCGATCCCTCAGCGTCTTCCTACAATTAAGCCCAGGCGGATGTGGGACTCAGCTAGATTAACGAATTAGTGTTTGAGGTATGGGCGAGCTTTGCCTCAATTCGATTCAGCCTACCGATCCTTTACCCACTGCTTCCCCCATTCCACCGTTGATCTCCCTCCTCTTCGTCTGGCAGTGCTGGCAATCTAACAGGACGAAAGACAATTTACGGCTCAGCCTCTTAGCTTTCGGAAACACTTACTCCATACGATCAGACTGGTTTTATAGATCCAAATTGGAAAATTACAGCGATTCATCATTTGTTCTTCGCCTACCAATACGATTGAAGCTCGCTCTCGTATTATCGAATCCGCAAGAGGAGCATTTATTGATTTGAGCAACATTACTATTCACTCTGAGACGCAATAGAACAAAGATACGCATGGTGATGAAAGAAATGATCTGCCCGAGTTCCTCGGATCTCGACACAGTGGATAATCATCCTTCCAGACGAATTATCATTGGTCTAGTTGAGGACCTGAGCTAACGCAGTAGATGGGCTGGAGAAGATGAGCCCAGATGTAATAGGTCTTGGCGTAGGCTACAGGGCAGTACATTAGCGCCACACTGGGAACGCTCAGGCATTGGAAACATAGACTGAATGTGGGTGGGTCGATAACAACAGTGGAGGAGAGCGGAGATGTATCCGAATGTAGAGCCGTGCATACAGTGCATCCAAATGTAGACAAGGATGAAGGAGGGTAGGTGTGGTCGGGTTCCGCTCTGGAAATCAGCTTGCAGCCTATGTAGCCTGTTGGAATTCAGCCCTACGCTACCGACACTCCTAATTTTTTTGGTTAATGGCCTAAAGCGGTTTAGCGTCTTGGTACCCCCCTGACACCCATTATTCTTCTCCATGTAACCAACTCAATCAATCAATTCCACACCTATGAGACCTCAACTCCTCCTCGTATTTCAACGTAGCCCCGCGGGCGAGCCGTCCCACACTTTCTTCCTTACCTTAGTGCTGACGACATTTTCTTTTCTTGCATTCACTAATGCACGTCTTCTTGAGCTTGGCAGCCGACACATATGGCGTTGCAAATCATCGATCATCGTTTCAAAATGCTCAGCCTTGTTGCCAACGTGGAGATTGGCTGCTGAACATGGTCCTGGCGGTGCCGAATAAGAAACTCGATGGCAGTGATTAGAGGAAGGACCGTGAAGGTAATGAGAACGCTGATGGTAGTAGTGTCGACCGCGAAACTAGACTAATGATGACCGCGACGGCGATGGCGACTGTGACGGCAAATTGCTTTCGTCCCTCATGTTTGGTCAGGATTCCGCCGTCCTGGGTCCAATGAGGGGAAGTCTCCCTGAATATTCAAGCCTTTCTTCTCATCTTTCCGCTTACCTTCACACTTTAGTAGGCCATAGCTCTCGCTATCCATCTACCACTCCAAAAAGGTTCCAAAGTGCAGTTCTAGTTAAAGCTCAAAATGGCTGACCAAGCTTTCGATGTGAATATGTTCTCCTCGCCCTTTCAGCTTACCAAAAGCATGCACCGTGATCTCTACCCGGCCATCTCACTTACTAATCCAGCTCTGTCCGCCAATGGAAAGGTGATAATTATCACTGGTGCCGGTGGAGGTCTAGGAGTAGTAAGAGTTTAGACTCCATAGATAAGCAGGTCGTCTAGACTTATTTATTTCTCTAGGCAGTTGCAAAGGCATGGGCTCAAGCTGGTGCTGCCGCTATTGTCCTCGCTGGACGTAAGCCCGAGACTCTCAAACTCACCGTCGAGAACATTTCCGAAGTCTCCACATCTGTTGCTGTCATTGCGGAGCCTACAGATGTCTCAGATGAGTAGAGCGTAAAGGCGCTCTTTGCCAAAGTCAAGTCCAAATTTGGTAGAGCTGATGCTTTAGTCAATTCCGCTGGAAGTATGGGCGGGGGAATGATTGGTGACGTTTCATTAGAGTCCTGGTGGGCCGACTTTGTGAGCATTCTTCACACAGATTCCAGGAAATCTACACGCATCTGACCAATCAATTTGTCATAGGAGACCAATGTCAAAGGCACTTTTCTCCCGATCCAGTCTTTCGTACAGAACTTTGGCGGCAAAGGGACCATAATCAACCTTGTCAGCACTGGGGTTGCTTTAACTGTTCCTGGCATCAGCTCATACGCTTCTAGTAAGCTGGCTGTGATTAAATTGGGCCAGGATTTGAGTCTAAGTAGGTGGAGCCCTTTGCCCCCACTCTACTACCCTCCTATCATGTACTTACGGATTCCAGAATATCCTGATATCCGCGTCTTCTCCCTCCATCCTGGCATTGTGGATGCGGCTGATCGAGGGATGATCGTCGATGCCTTCACTCCCTTTGCGAAAGATACACAGACGCTTACAGGCGGTTTGGCTCTTTGGCTGGATACCCCCAAGGCTGACTTCTTCAAAGGTGGATTCTTGAGCGCCAATTGGGATGTCAACGAGATGGAAGAACACGCCTCGGAGATCACCAAGGGAAAATTGACCGAGTTGGGTTTCCTCAATGCGAAGTTAGGTCCTGAGGGACATCCTTGGGGCTCCGTGTAGATTGCTTACATCACATGGGCTTTGAAAGTTACCATTCTAGGGGCATACAGGCGTGTAGAACACTGCCCTCAAAAGTTAGTACACCGGTGCAAAAAAAATCAATTTTGTTTGGTATCCCCTTAAATGAAGATTCTATCGATCGTGTTTACGAGCTGACATACAAGCGTCGTCATCTTTGTATGTCAATCTAATTGGACAATCGTGTAGATTCGCAGTCCCGCGCCTCATCTATACTGAGGGTACATCCGCTCTACCGGTCAAAATCTTCTGACCTTCTGTGCCCTCAGTCCAAGTCTTTAATCTTAGCATTCCAAACCTTTTCTCCAACCACTCCCGACTAGTATGCACTTCACTTCCGGTCCTTGTTCCATTTGCAATTCCGGGCAAAGCTTCCATCTTCACATTATCCTCGGCGCGTTGCAGATACGCAAGACTATACCTTTCTTCCATCGCTCGACCTGGACACGGGCTCACGCGGTGGAGGCAGGGATGTAGTATACCTCCTGTCAACATAGTAAGTCCTGAACAAATCTCTAGTGTCAGCTTTCATTACATAGGCATGGATAGTGAGGAGAGAAAACGAAAATGTCGATGGTTCGGGGCAAGAAACCAGGGCCTTGGCGGGACATACCATCTCCTATGTTGACAATGGCACAGCCTGTTGTAGGGACCACAAACTTCCACTTCGTGCCATTCGGAGGCATTACCTGAAATCCGGGCGATTTTGCAAAGAGCAGCGTTAGAGACCCGAGGTCCGTATGAGGGGCCTGAGGGGCGCCAGTTTCGGACGGAGGCTGAGCAACGTAGTGAAGGAGGCGTAGTATGTCCAGGGATGGTGCATCACTGCGATGGAGATTGGTGAGGGAGGTAGTCGGCGGTAGTTGGAGCGAGGAGGAGAGCGATAAAAGGAGAAGATTGAGGATCTGGTGGGCCTGAGCAAAGAAGGTGGTGAGAGACGAAAGACGCCTTGCCAATAGAGGTGGACGGGGGAATGAGAAGCCAACGTGCACTTTTCCTGGAACCTTGTGGAGATGAGTCAATGATACCGAAAAGGAGATAAACAGGGAATAAGGTTAAGATGATGGAAGGGTATGATACGGTATAACTCTCAAAGCCATCACGTTGACAATTTACACCTGGCAATGTCACCTCTCTGAACATGAGTGGTAATGTGCTGAGATTCTTACCCCCGAAGTTGCGGCCGACCGGCTTGTATCTGAGTAGAATTTGTTAGTGGCATCAACATAGCAATCTCGTATGAAAATTGATCACCCATTGAGCTTTAGTGGTCCAAGTTCATCGATATCGTAATCCATTTTCTCTTCCTTACTCAAGCTGAACAACTCCTTTGATAGTGCAAATATGTCGTCCACTGTGTCGATCATCCCCATAAAAGGCTGGTCACGAAGATCCACATAGAAGACGCCGTCTTCTTTGGCTGCTTTGAAAAGCTTGGCGGCTTCCCCCCCATCACCCTGGTGGAGGCGTCCAAGGTCAATTAACTGGAGCTGTGCTGTAGAGTCAACATCCAGATTATTGTCAGGCTGACAAGGTGCAGTCTTGCGGGCCGAGTCGTTGCTCAAAGGCATGATGTGAGCTTTGTAAAATTAGAGAATGCAAACCTTCTCGACAACCACGTCGGCTAGTTTAATGTTGGCGGTACATGGACGGAGGCAATCCCGCTCGAGCATCCTCTGGCGGAAACCTCCTAAAGCTAGGCGACAGGCTCTTGCTGATCTCCAGCCTCGTCGTATTCGTACATCTGCAAATATGCTATCACAAAGTATAGGCCTATACTCTCCTCTGGCCTGACTGCTATACCATTCTACACCATTTGAATTCCAATCCTATCGTCAAAAACACTGGTGAACTCAGAAACTCCGCTTATGTTGATCGCTTCACTAGTATGAATTCAAGTAGAAATCGGCCCACCTGCCACGTCCTTGTTATTGGGGCAGGACTTTGCGGTCTCGGGGCCGCTATCTCACTCGCATTGGAAGGCCACCAGGTCTCAGTCTTCGAGAAGGCACCTCAGCTTCACACAGTAGGAGCTGGAATTCAGATCACGCCAAATGGTGTCAGAATTCTTCGAAGATGGGGCGTTGCTGAAAAGCTAACATTAAATGCTGCAACTCCAGAGACACTTTCCATCCTTCGATACGATGGACAGAGAGTCTTGGCTCACAGGGGCAGATACAGAGAAGAAATCGAAACTAGGTATGGAGAGCCAATCTGGTGTCTTCACCGTATTGATCTACAACAAGCGCTGGCAGCAACAGCAGAGAACCTAGGTGTCCGCTTGATTTTCGATTCCCCCGTCCATGATGTTGACTTTGAGGGATCAGCAATCGTGTTTAAAGATGGTCATATCAAGAAGGGTGATTTGATCGTAGCAGCCGATGGTCTTTGGTCCTCTACACGAAGTTCTTTTTACGGAAGACCTCTTATTCCTCAGCCGACTGGCGATCTCGCTTATCGGATTGTGCTAACAGCGGATCAAGTAAAGGAGGATGCGGAGCTGCGCAAAATCATTACCCGTCCTGGAATTCGTATTTGGATGGGACCTAGAGCTCATGCTGTAGCTTATAGTCTTCTCAATGGTCAGATGTTGAACATTGTACTTCTGGTTCCTGATGACTTACCACACGACGTACCTAAGGCGGAGGGGGATATTGGGGAGATGGCGAAGCTGTTTGAAGGATGGGATCCGCTTCTTAAAAGATGTCTCTCTCATGTCAAAAAGGTCGACAAGTGGCGACTGATGTATCTCCAAGTTGACGAACCGTGGAGTTCTAAGCAAGGCTCATTTGTTATGGCTGGAGATTCTTGCCACCCAATACTTCCTTATATGGCTCAAGGGGCTAATTCGTAAGTTCCTCCGGTTTTCATTCATGGCTTTCAATCTACCCAATGATACATTTTGCGGCAAGCACATGCAATCGAATGCATTTACTCATTTCAGGACCGATTTGTTTAGAGCGCTTGAGGACGCTGCGATGTTAGGGACCCTGCTTGGTAAAGTTGAGTCCAAAGCACAGATTGCGACGGTGATAAAGCTATATGAACGATTGAGAAAAGAAAGGACTCTAAAGATTCGAGAGGAGACATTCAGACAACAGGAAGAATTTCATTTGGTCGACGGAGAAGCACAGGAACTTCGGGACAGGGAGCTAGCGGTGTCGTTAGAAACTCATGAAAGATCAAACTTCTGGTGAGCAGTCCTTAGAATATGAGATGACGGACTTGAGACTGATGGAATCGAGTTGAAAGGACGCACCCAAAGATCCAACCTTGGCTGTTTAGTTATGATGCTTACGAGGAGGCCGAGAAAGCCTTGAGAGGCAAGACCCAGTCCGCTGGCTTGGCTGATTGCGATGATGTAATCGCTTAATCTTGGTACTGGACTTCTCCTATACGTAATAGCATTTTGTAATGAATGTCAGGCCCCGAGCTCCAAATGGACTGCAAAGCTTAGGGATAGGCAAATCGGCAGACTCGTTGGAAAAGTCTCTATTCTATAAATTGAGCTGCGATTCCTACCTCACCGGCTAGTATGTAACTTGAGTGTTCACTTTGCCTCCTCTGGACGATCGCGTTGATTGCCTCGGCAAGAGGTTATATAAGAAAGTGACCTGCGTTTTAAATTCGCTAGTAAAAAGCAGTATTACAGTAACCACATGTCCTTATGGATTGGTGCACCATTCCAATAAGGGTCTCGTGCGTAAACGGAAATTCGATTATGAATAGGACGGAACGACACAGCCACTGAACTATTACAGGAAGCGACAAACCTGTGGACTAGCATTAAGCTTCAGCCTTGGCCCTATGTGAGAATGCGGAGAAACGTAGACGCTACCTATGCGTGCCGAGAACGTCTAGCCCTTAGTTCCGCAGAGTCACAGCAATTGGGCGTGGCCCGGGCTTAGAAGCTCAAACATGATCCCTCACAGCTCCTTAGAAAGGAAATGCGAACTTCCACATCCCTCAACATGCCCGTCCACAATGCGAGTATATTCGAACTCGTGCAAGCAATTAGCAGCGTATTGCCGAATTTGACATCCGATGGCTCTCCGTTAAGCAACAATGCTCGTGAAGACCTGATCTTGAATGCCGAAAGACTCGCGATTGCAGCTCGTGAGCCACATGAGAACCTTTATTATCAAGCCACTCAAGTACGATTATCGTGCGAGCAGCAGCAGTAAGAAACATCTGTTTGAATATTACGCTCATTGCTGCCATTATCTAGACAGCCCAGAACTCTGCTATCAGGGCCGCTATCAACATGGGCGTCTTTGAAAACATCCCTCGATCTAGCAGTGGCGTCAGTACGACGGAGCTGTCCACAATACTCAAGGTTGACGAGTTTCTTCTTAGTGAGTCTGATTTGCACCCTAATTTGGGACAGGGCAGAAAAGTACTGTTAGGGAAGATAACTAATTGTTTAGTTCGAATTATGCGGGCCTGCACGAGCACTCACCTCTTCCAAGAAGTCTCTCGTTCACGTTACGCGCATAATACTTTTTCGGCTATCTTTCTCATTCCGGCAAACCGCGACATGTTCAAGCAGATGTACGACTTTCTAGGCCAAGCAGTGTATTCCATGCCCAGGTTCCTAGAGTCTATTGGGTATCAGAATCCAACGGACTACAATGATAGCGCCTTCCAATATGGCCATCATACGAGCCTTGGTTTTTGGGAGTACTTAAAGGAGGATCCTGAAAGGGCCAGAATATTCAACAGTGGTATGCAATCCTTGGCAACGGTCGGCGGTATGCCAAGAAGTGCGGGACCATATCCTTTTATAGAAGAGCTCGAGAAGGAAGAGGTGAGGGAGTCTGATGTGGCGATTGTGGATGTGGGTGGTGGAAGAGGCCAAGCGCTACAAGCGATCAAGGCGGCCTCTCCGAGTTTGAAAGGCCGTATGGTGCTGCAAGATTTACGCGATGTGATCGAAGATACCAAAATTAGTGGGCTACCCAGCTTCATTGAACCCATGGCAGCCTCGTTCCTGGAGCGTCAACCGGTAGAAGGTAAATTGATAAAGCTATTTGTCATGGTTGTCAAAATTCGACGTTTCCCGCTTTTCTCTTTCTCTCTCCCTCTTGAGGGCGACACAGCCTTGACTGATAATAACAATGATCGCGAGTTCTAGGAGCCCTTATCTACCACTTTCGTCGCATTTTCCACGACTGGTCCAATGGTGTTTCGCTCACAATTCTTCAAAGTACGATCCAAGCTATGACCTCCCGCTCGCGCATCTTGATCGTAGACACTGTGGTACCCGACATCGGGGCACCACGACACATGGCATTGCAGGATATCAACATGATGAGCTTTGGAGGCATGGAGCGGACGCGGCTCCAATGGGAAGATTTGCTCGCGGCAGCTGGCTTGAGCATTAAAAAGATCTGGGCTGGGGAGGGAAACCTGCAGAAGGTGATCGAGGCAATACCGCAAGCCTGAGAATGTAGCTCACCTGGTCTACTACATCTCTAGGCGTGTAAATTTGGGCGGGAGATAGGCTAGTAGCAGGCTGGTTCCGCGACGGACACATGCTGATGGTCAAGAGACGAGTATTGTGTACATTTGTCAAACACAGCATCTGAATGAAGCGCCTTCACGTTGCTGTATAGCATCCTGGATTCAACATTCAAGGAAATTATGACTTAAATGTAAGGCCAGCGCCAAGCTCAGTGAAGCCAACGCAGCCCAGCATCTTCAGACATGACTCTGCTGCAAAAACCTCGCTGAACGATTGATTGCGGTCGCTGATGATTCTGTGGTGTTCACGGAATAAGACAATATAGATGGGAATGAGGGGACTCCCATAGGACCTATTCTGCACGATCCGAGTCGCCGCGTATCATAGAGGTTCAAGGACCCAATGGACACCACGTGATAATTCAGCAGTTTTGTATTCCAGTGGCTGCAAGGCGTCATCTCCAACTCTGTACATAAGCCACGACAACGCCACTCGATGCCGCTTTCTCAAGACAAGAAAACAGGTACACCGTAAACAACTGGCGCCGCCCCATTCAGGTACTTCAATATGCACGAGTCTCGTCCTCGGGCCACAGCCTCGTCCAAAGAAACCGCAAGTTTCCCTTCATTTCTTGCCTCCTGGATATTGTTGACTTTGCTCTTTGCTTTTTGTTTCACACTCTGTTTGACCGGACTACTAGCAACGGGTGGCTGAGACTTTTCAAACAGCCCCCACTCTTCCAAAACGGTCTGCGAGAACCTGTCAATATCCTTGTCCGTGACGTCCCAAAGGGTTGCCAGCACAGCGAACGAGCCACCATGCATGTAATTCATTGGCGTTCCATAAGATTCGAAGTCTCCCGCCTCTGTCAATGCTCCGCTGCTACAGCCCATTAATAGAGCGACAGCACACCGCTCAAGTCTTTTGATAGTTCTCGATCGAATGTATTGACTGCCACTGCCGTGACCAAAGTAGAGTAAAACTTCACGATTCTCCAAAAGAGCTTTCAATTCTGATTCCG
>JAABUI010000868.1_pt1 | contig 19594 bp, 32 predicted proteins | sample 5559111 | NCBI WGS metagenome assembly JAABUI01 (sample SAMN10711870, study PRJNA513365) | rock metagenome | isolation source: Antarctica rocks | place: Antarctica: Victoria Land, Buttleship Promontory
ATGGGGTGGTTGAGTGAAGGATCGGCGATGACTTGGCTCCTCGAGGTTGGCCGGTTCGTGAACGGGTGATACGGTCTGACGCTCGGATGAACGATTGGGGTCATGAGGGTAGTAACTGTAGAACCCCTGGGCGTGCTACACGGACACTAGTGTCAGCTGAAAGGATGCAGAGGATACAGCCTGATAAGGTATGATGCGCCGGCAGAAGGGAGAGGGGTGACATACCCAATTGGGCTCCATAGCGTGTTGAGCGACCAGCTTGGCGGTGCTCTCAACCAATGACCGAGCCGTATATAATTGATGAAGTGAACTGTGGCCTGGATATGATGGCAGTGGCCAGACGGCGGATATGATAGGTAGCGAAAGTCAGGCTGGGGAGGTTGATTGGATAGGTCGGCGGCCTGCTTGACCACAAACGGGTCAGCATTGTTGGCAATATTGAAAGGCTCGCACGGGTATGGGGAGAGATGGACGATTGGTCGATGAGGAAGGATCGACAGGCAAAACGTCGGGGCAAGGAGAGGAATGAACGCTCGCTGCGCGTCCACCGTGAAGGACCCAATGTATCATTTTCACCTGGGAGAGATGGACCGGTCGTCTTCCGCATGCCAACTTTGACAGGTGTTCCCCAGACCAGGCGGATGAGGACCCATGCCGCCTGCTCCATCGCACTCCGGGCATCTTCGGCACGTTATTTATGGATGACTTACGGGCCGTGTCGTTCGCCTGGGCAGCCCTCCGTTACTGACAAGAAGCATCCTGATCAGTCGGAGCTCACACATCTCAGACAGGACACACCTTCCCAATCCCAAATCAAAAGCAGTCCCAAACTTTCAACCTGTGCGTAAACCCAGTCTTACTCTTTCGTTCCAACTCCCGAACCAAAGATTATGGTAGATTTCGGACTTGAAGTACGAAAACAAGATTGATCGGCGAAGGAGTGCGTGATAGTCGAACAAGTGGTTCCTGTCTCTCTAGATGACGGGAAACGTGGGGGGGGGTTACGAGAGCGTGAGAATGGAACCGCTGATCCTTGTTTTCGGAGAGACGCGTAGGCGAGGTCGGAGGGAAAAGTAGGCGATGACGACGTCAAAGAGGGTGAGTCGGAAACCGAAAGTCTGGGATGACGCAGTCGATGGCCCGGATTCTAGTCTCGGATTTCCGAGATGATTGGTCGTTCACGACTTCGGAACCAGTGAACCGATGAACGCTGTGTTGATAATGGGCAAGCGAGAATTGTCAGCGATGTATGCGATGGAGAGCGGACAAGGGGGGTGGCGAGGATGCAATTGTGGTGGGTAAAGACGAAAGTGAAAGGACCCGAAGACCTACCCGATCGGGGGATGGTCAGGCACGAGTCGAATGGGAGCACGCTTCTCGGGAACAGGTAGAAGGGAGGCGGCAATTACCTGGTTCGATAGCAAGACTCAGGAAGATCGCTAGCGGGGTCCCTCGCTCCGCGTAACAGTGTTTGATGAGCGGAAAGACATGACGCCATGATCGTCTTCTCCGTTCTCGGGACGTCCCGCAGAATCCTTTCAGCCGTCACGGGAACAGAGATCTAGAGATTGAGGTCTGCACTGGGACCGAGGAGAGGACGATGTCTGCACTGGGACCGAGGAGAGGACGAGTAATGGAGCGAACAGCGATGATCTAGGTGGCGTCCGTCCTCGGAAGGGAAAGCTCCGGTGCCTCGTACCTGATTTATTTCCCAAGCTGTTCCCTGTTTCTGCGGCCGATATATCTTTCCTTGTCGGGCTTTACCCTGGAATATCAGGACGGTCGGTATCGGTACGTGCTCTCAGAACATGCAACGCGGGAGTCGTAGCGGGGCGTTCAGGTCGGCGCCACCAACCAGACCATTGCCTGCCACAACCAGCTCATCCCTTTGCCAAGCGTCTGCACTCTACTCGGGTCAGCTTTCCTAAGCGTGCAGCGTCAGAAACTCACGTCCGATGCTGTATCCAGGTCTCCCATGATGAAGCGCCAAAGACCACTCTTCCCAAAGCCGTTGACATCTTGTCCCCAATTTCTACCATTGCCGTACTCGATCCATCGTCTTGGCTGATGATCGGCTTCTCCGGCGAAGTCGGATGGTCGTCCGGAGCTGGCGAGGTCATTCCCATGCTGTAAAGACGCAGATCTCTCGCTTCATCGGCCACAAAGGCCACCTCGTTCCGTAAACGTTGGACTTGCTGACCCATGGAGACGAGAAGCCAGAGCATGAAGAGGTTGAGGAAGGTCGAGAAGGAAAAGAGTGTTCGCGAGCGATGCCTCGAGCTGACTTCAGGTCCAGCTTTTCTGATGGACAGTATGGGTGGAGTCGGAGAAGCGAGATCATATGTGAAAGTTAGGGGTTGGTTAGCCGATATTGCGAGGTTTCCTTTGACTCCTAGACCGGTCATTGATCGTAGAGAACAGAACGTGATAGCGGGCACTGACCTTCCCAGCCGTCGCCTCGTAACTGAACAGTCATGGTACCAACAGCATCCGGGAAGCGAGGTAGGGAGACCTCGTCCTTGCCCTCTCCGACCTCAAGGACAATCTCTGCCATCCCGTCCTTCCCGTTGGAGGCCAGGCGCACTTCCATCTCCCCGTCCGAGCTCGTCAAGCTTCGTGGTAAGGCAACGCCTCCCATCGTCGACCGCTGGTTACGTATCGGTCGATCGTGTGGTAGGGTAAAAGCCAGCTCAGCCCCTCGCTTCGGCCATGGTAGGAGGATAGATATGGTTTGCAAACCCCATGCGTTCCGCTGAACTCGCACTCGCACATCGCCTCGCACGCCCTGCGCTCTGCGTGACGCAATCGGCTTACCGCGAGTATCAGTCCAAAGCAGGGTGCCGATGGAAGGCCGCGAGACTTCACAGACATGTTGACCGGACGTCGGTGCGGAATCGGCATATCTCGCGGAGGGGCAGGTGACACGGCATGACGGCGATGCAGACATGGATTGTTCGATGCGTACAAATGGCAGTGGAAAGGGAACAGCGGAACTGACCAAAGTGAGAGGGGAGAGGGGTACCAGGGTACCTTGTACTGAGAAGGATTTCTCCGATGTCGAGTCGAACTTCAAATCGAAAAGTCGCCCAGGAAGCGGATCGCGGATCTGTATTCCACGGATGGTCGCAGAGAGCTTACTTCTGGGAGGCGGCGGCGTGGAAGGTCGTTTCCCACTGGGCCTCAGAGGTCTAGGTGGTGCCGAGTCATCGAGGCCATTTAGCTCGAACGAGAAATCCTCCATCTTCATGTCAAGTGGTGCCGGGAGGGTTTGGCGCATGAGACTAGCAGATGACCGCGATGAGAGCATCGATTGGGTGTGCGCATCCCGTTTTCCCCGAATTGTAGCGAAAGAGCTGTCGTGACTAGGAAGATCGAGGTACACCTCGTCTTCTATTGTTGTGTCTGCGGGGAATAGCGTCTCATCCCACCAATCGCCGTCTATAGACCGCCAGCCCAAGAGCCCGTCCCCTTGTATCGAGAGCTGACTCCAGGCCCAACCTTCAGGAAAGACGACTTCGATTGGGACAATAGTTTCCTCGTCGGACGACGTCGCTTCGTATGAGAGGTGAACGCAAGGATTCCGCGAATCCCATTGTGGGAGAATGTGGAGTGTTGAGGAAGCCGCAGATGACGACGCCGCGTTGTATGACCACTCGAGTCGCAGTGTGTCAGTACTGACAAGACGTCAGATTCAGGTCAGCAGTGAAGACCGATCAAAACCTAGACACTGACCTCTGAAAACGCCCCTCAAGCAAACTATCCCCTGCTCCACCACTATCATCGGTCCAGTCAGACTCGTCCTCTCCGTCTCCACTTCCCTCACTCTCTCCATCATCGAGTTCGATGTCCTCGCCATCCTCCCAGCCCTCCTCAGCGTCGACGATAGCTGCTCTATTTAGACCTCGACCGTGCGAGCAGAGCTCTCGCTTGCGTCGTTTCGACTGCTTGGAGAAAGCCGAGGGAGTGAGGGGGAGCATGCTTGGCTCGGTGAAGATGCTGACCTCACCAGTCGAGGAAGAAGTCGAGAACAGAGGCGAGAGGATATGGAACCGAATGACATTGTCGAGGCATTTGGGAAGAGGCATCAGGACCTATTGACACGCTATTAGCGTTGCAGTCTGGTTTAAGATCACCTGAATAAGCCCTCCTGCTCAAGCTCCGCTGGAACGCACCTTCGACGACCCCTCCGCGAGCTTTTCCACCTCGATCTCGAATTTCATGATGATCATCCACTCTCGCCTCGCCCCATTGCTCTCAGGCTTCTTTGCCGGTTTTCTGGAGCCCGAAGCAGGATCCACGACAAGGTACACCTGCCCCGTCGCACTGCTCACGTCGAGAAACGGGTTCGTGCCGAGATCCGAGGATGAAGAAGGTGGGTATGGATTGGCTTGAGGGATCGATAGAAGGTTGCAGGCGGTTCGCAGGTCTTTGGTGATGGCAGTGGAAGTAAGACTGGCGGATAGGGGAAGGGAATGGATAGTTGGGGTCGAAAGGGGTCTGGGCGGAGCAGCTGGAGGGGAGGAAGCGTTATGTCTCAGCTTACATTGTGTTCTGGTTGACTTCCACAGGCCGGAAGACAACGTTGAAGTATCGGCCTGCTCACTACTGAAGAGGCCCCATCGAGCCGCTTGCTTGCTTTCCCCTTCCCTGGGTAATGAAACCTAAAGGTGTTCCGTTAGCGTCTAATACAGCTCAAACATAAGCGTCGAGTCGCGCGCCTGAGGCACAGAGGGCGACGCTGCCTCCATGTTAGAAAGCTGACGTGAAGCTCACTTTCAGACATAGAAGACCGATCACGAAGTCGGACGAAGCGGTGGCTTCTACGACGAGTTTCGAGATCACCAGTCCCGCTGGAGCCATCATCGAAGTCTGGTGCTTATTCTTATTGTGTTGAGCATCGATAAGATATATGTCATGGAATCCACAAGGGCATCGAAGTAAGGATTAGGAGTAAACGAAGGGGTAAAGTATGCTCGCAGGATCAGAACAGGGCAGAGTGACGGCAACGTTCCTGCTTATCGATTACGATGGCTCCACCAGGTATAAATGTCTGTCACCGGGGTGAAGGGGAGGGGGGAATTGTCCAAAACGATTGAGGAGGAGAACTGATGATTGAATGGAAGAGAGCTCATTAGAAAAATCAAAGGAACGCGTTCTCGAATGCGGTCACGAGATTGGGAATTGATTCCGCTTCGGTTAATGGAATAAGCTGGAGGCGCAGGAGCACCCCGTACTTGAAGTCGAAATACCAACATACACTATCCAAGCCCGCTTCAACCACATTCATAAAGGACGAACCGGGATTGACCTTATCCAAAGCTGGATATCCCGGGGATCGGATCCGGATCTCCTACAGTGACCAATGATTCGACAAAGTCTGAATGAGCGGCACCTTCAGCACACACTCTTCTTTTACCTCAGCACCGTCATCATCGTCCTCCTCCTGGTCCCCTCACTTCTTCATAGATTCCATACAACAGACATCGCAATCTTTGAGATAGTCACCGTCCGAAATGGCTCCTCCGACAGAAGACGAGCAGGCGTTATGGCTTTCCACCACCGACTTCGTCCCTTTCGACAGACTGGTCAAGACTCGTACACCTATGCTCATCACGGATGTCGACCCCATTCCAGAGCCGGATGAGCAGGGTCGTCGTAAGCTACCGATTGGACGGAAGATGACATGGGAAGGCGTCGTCGATCCAAGTGAGTCTGGCGTCTTATTCGAGAGATTCTTCGGACTAATTCGGGATCAGGCTGGACCAAGCTTAACCCAGAGTCTACATGGAGGAGTCAGCGGCTATGATTTTGGATACGCAAGGTCCCCTGCGTTTGCCGCCTATTGTCTAGAAATGACAGTCACCATGTAACAGGTGTACCTCAGCCTCACTCATGCTGTCCATACACCGACGTTCTGGGGACCACCCATTCTCAGCGGGGTATCGCTCCGCTATTGACATCCAATAGTTTCATCCTGCTCGTCAGTGAGTGCCCCTTTGCTCGGATGCAGATACGAGCTGAATTCGTCAGGGGCACGAAATTCTAGGTCGTAGTCGAGAACATCCGGTTGTCCGCCACATTGGCGAATCTGGAATGCGAGGTACGTCCGAATCAACCCTTACGACAGGTCAATCTGATTGCTAGGTCCACAGATCAAGGACGCGGCCTCAGGGATGCTGTTTGTGTCGGGAACGCACATCAAGACTTGGAAACCCTTGGACGGCGCCGAACTATGAGATCAGGAGATACTGCCAAAATGTAACATCAGAAAAGATCACTGTTGTGACCCTTGCATGACCGGTCATTCCCCATCACTGTCCCCACCCGCGTCGACCAAACATCTCCGTCTCTTCTCCTCGTATTCCTCCGCCCTCCTCCGCTCTCTCTCCCTCTCTTCCCGAGTATACTGCCTGAGATCCCCCTCGCCCGTGCCCTCTTCATACAGAGCTTCATCAGATGTCGCTAAAGTCTGCGAAGTCTCGAAAAGCTGTTTCCCTGTGATACCGTCAACTTCCGGCATGGGATTTAGTTGTAAATCCTACCGCTTAGCCGCTCTCGCCGCCGTCGGTACTCTTCCCTCTCTTTCGGAGGCAACGCCCTGATCCGCTCGTCCTCCTCCTGATCCCGCCTCCCCTTCAGCTCGGCGACGAAGCCCTTCCGCCATGTATCGAACGAATCCCCCGTCAGCGGTGTTCCCCGTGTCCGGGTCGCTTCAGCCTAGTATCATGTGAGCAAACGTCATGGTGTACGGCGCATCCACGCACCTCTTCGTATTCCCTCGTCCTGCGATCATCGTCCTCCTTCTCCTTCCTCAGTCGTCCCTTCACCACTTCCCCCAAAGCTTCTCGCGCTGCAGAAGCGATGGTGAACGTCATGGCTATCCCAAGACTCTCCTCGCCCTATATGCATCAGCCAGAGCCTCTGGCGCTGATCGTACTATCATCCTCAACTGTCCGAGGACCGCTTCGGACTCTTCCTCGTGCAGTTCGCCTGAATCTTCATCGATAGGCTCGAACTCCATGTCGGGGAGAACATCGGGGTATGTCGGGGGATAGGTGAAGTAGAGGTGCAGTGTGACTTGTTGAAGTCGTCTTTGGTCGGTAGTGGATTGAAAAGGCAGAAGCATGGACACACGCGGATGTGAGGAGGACGCATCGTCAGGTTCGACTTGTATTCGGAGACTCCGCTCGGATAGCTCTGCACCCACACTCAGCAAGGCGAGATGATGACAGGAAAGTCAAAACATACTTTCGAGCTCGTCAGGGAAGATTGAGTCGAGAACCTTACAGGTGATCAGGTCAGCCAAACGCCTTGGGATGAAGAAGCTATGCCGATGCCATGCGAGTATTCATAGAAACCACTCACCTCGAACTCCTCGTCCAGGATCTGCTGATAATCTGCAGGAAGCGCCATATCATCCACGGCTGAGGGTGATATTCTCTGGCTCAGTCTTACCTGTCATATCGCCGTGGATGCCTTTGAGCAATCGAAAGAGCTCCTCGGATTATAGAGAATAGGTTGATAAGCACGTGGCGAACCGAAGAATACCTCCGTGGGATCGGTTCGCCACGCCTATAGGAAAGGCCTTCCGTTCGAATCCCAGCGACCATACTGTTGAAAGGCACACAATCTTTCCCACCTATCTATCTGAAAAGCAGGCCTAGCTGACAGCTTCATCATCTCCGACATTCGACATGATATATGCTAATGAACGTCTCAAAAAACCTCGTTGCAAATACTATACCATGGCAACCCGTGAGCATCGACTTTTGTTGAAATAGAAATAGCGCTCTCTGGGATGTTTCACCTTCGGGTGTGTGTGCAATGGTTAGCACGCCTGTAGGAAATCCGCAATGGTTGGCACTATAGGAAATCGGGTCCAATCCCCCCAAACATGCGGAATGCCCTGAATCGAACCTCTGCGATTACGCCAAATCAGACTTTATGCCGAATTACCGTTGCCGGGGGACTCGAGGGTTCATGGCCAGCGCCATAGCCGTAAATAGCAGTCATGCGGGAATTCAAACGACGTCAGCTTTCCCTTGCGGTCTCTTGGCAAACGTATCCTCATGAACATTACTTAGGTGTCCAAACATCTCATTCTCATTCTCTTCATCCCTTCCACAAACCGACATCGACTTCGATAGCGTAGCGAGGAGAAGTGGAGAGGTTGGATCCCACAAACAGTGAGCAGTGGGTGAGTGATTCCAGCAACCACTTGTTGACATTCCGCTGAAGTCGGCGACCCCCGTCAGTCGCCCATCATGGCAATCATGCACCGAAAGAAGCACGGCTCGGCTGAGGACGGTAGTCCAGAGGCCGAGAAGGCCCGCCGCGATGAGGCGGAGAAGCAGAGTACGTCCTGTTAAGCTGATCCTGCTTCCGCATGTTTGTGCTGATAGGCGCTTTCAGAGTGGTCTGGAGAAGAGTACGAGGACCTGCTGCGTTATGTCGCATTAGAGCAGCAGAAGATCAAGAATAAGAAGGGGGATACCGGCGATGACGATGAGAAGACATACACTTACACTCGGAATTGGTACACCCCTTGGAAGAAGACCAAGGTCATGCAGGGCAGTAAAGTGGTATGTTAACGCTTGAATCTCCATTGCCGGGCTCATGGATTTCCCAAGGTTCCGGAGGACTGGCTCAATACCGAGAGAACAAAGGGTATCTCTCAGTCCGAGGTGGAGGGCCGCCGCAAGGACTTTGGCTACAACGAGCTCGAGAGGTGAATACCCAGCTATTCTGGTGTCCTACATCCGGCTAACAAGGTGCAGCCCAACGGAGAACCAGCTAATCAAGTTCATCTCTTACTTCCGCGGTCCTATCCTCTACGTCATGGAGCTTGCCGTTCTCCTTGCAGGCGGTCTTCAAGACTGGATTGATTTCGGTGTCATCATCGGTATCCTCATGATGAACGCTATCGTCGGTTGGTATCAGGAAAAGTAGGTCGCTTTGGAGTCCTACAGGTTTCGGTCTGACGCTGCTTCAGGCAAGCCGGAGACATCGTCGCGCAGCTTAAGGCGGGTATCGCGATGAAGTGCACCGTCGTTCGAGACGGCAAGGAAAGCGAACTCGAAGCCAGAGATCTCGTACCCGGAGATATCATTATTCTCGAAGAGGGTTCTACTATCCCGGCTGACGCAAAGGTGAGCCATCATCGCAGGCAGGAGGCCGTTTCTGAGAGATATTTAGATTCTCGGTGACTATGACGACCAAGACGGTTCTAAGGTTGGTTCGATTCTGCGTAAAACTTTTCAAAGCTGATGAAAGGCAGTCAAGGGCTATCCTGGAAAAGGCCGAAAGGTCCAAGAAGGGCATACATGACGAAGACCACGATGAGGACGATGGAATCGACAGGGGACCGTCTCTGTGTTCCGTTGATCAGTCGGCCATCACTGGAGAGTCGCTCGCTTCCGACAAATTCATCGGTGATATCGCGTACTATACTTGTGGTGTCAAGCGCGGAAAATGCTACGGTGTTGTTACCTGCCCCGCGCCAGAGTCCTTCGTCGGCAGGACCGCGGCTCTCGTCACTGGTGCGTTGTCGTCTCACAGGACTTGCATGTACTGATTGGACGCAGGCTCCACTACGAAGGGACATTTCCAGATCGTCCTTGGTGGAATCGGTACTACGTAGGTCTCTCACCGGATTGTCCTCGCGACAGTCATGCTAATTGGCGGCAGCCTGCTTGTTTTGGTCATCGCCTTCATCTTCGCAACCTGGATCGGCGCCTTTTTCCGAGGCGTCAACATTGCGCAGCCAAAGGACAACAACTTGCTCGTCTACGCTCTTATCTTCCTCATTATCGGTGTGCCTGTTGGTCTCCCCGTTGTCACCACGACCACTCTCGCCGTCGGTGCCGCCTACCTCGCTCGTCGCAAGGCCATCGTACAGAAGCTCACCGCCATCGAATCACTCGCTGGTGTCGATATTCTGTGCTCGGACAAGACCGGTACTCTGACCGCTAACAAGCTGTCTTTGAACGACCCGTACATCGCGCCGGATGTCGACCCGAACTGGTTCATGACGGTCGCCGTGCTCGCGTCTTCGCACAACGTCAAAGGTCTGGACCCGATCGATAAGGTTACCGTTATTGGTCTTAAGGTGTGTCTCTCCATGCATCTCAACTTCGTAGCTGACTTGCCGCAGGACTACCCGAAAGCGCAGGAAATGCTGAAGGGCGGATGGAAGACCCACAAATTCACTCCCTTCGATCCCGTGTCCAAGCGCATCACTGCAGATGTCGAAAAGGATGGCAAACGTTACACCTGTGCCAAAGGCGCTCCTAATTCTATCCTCAAGCTGGCCAAATTCGATCCCGACACCGTCGTTGCATACCGCGGCACCGCTCAGTCGTTCGCCACACGTGGTTTCAGGTCGCTCGGTGTCGCATGCAAGGAGGACGGCAAGGAATGGGAACTGCTCGGGATGCTCTGCATGTTCGACCCGCCTCGATCAGACACAGCCAAGGTGAGTCAATATTCAACGATTTGAACGCGCTGATAAGTATGTAGACGATTGGTGAAGCTCGCGATCTCGGTATCTCGGTCAAGGTGAGTGTGGTGGAATCCGATCTAGAGCCATGCTGATCTTTGTAGATGCTCACCGGTGACGCTGTCGCTATCGCAAAGGAGACTTGCAAGCAGCTCGGCCTCAAAACCAATGTCTACGACTCTGAGAAATTGATCGGCGGCGGTATGTCCGGTTCGGATATCCGTGACTTCGTCGAGGCTGCCGATGGGTTTGCCGAGGTCTTCCCCGAGCACAAGTACCAGGTCGTCAATCTCCTTCAAGAACGTGGCCATCTCACTGCCATGACTGGTGACGGTGTCAACGATGCGCCTTCGCTAAAGAAGGCCGATTGTGGTATCGCTGTGGAGGGCGCTTCGGACGCGGCGAGGACGGCTGCCGATGTCGTATTCCTGGACGAGGGTCTTTCGACCATCATCACCGCTATCAAAGTTGCCAGGCAGATTTTCCACCGCATGAAGGCGTACATCATCTACCGGTGAGCATGATATCTCGGGCTTGACTCGCGCTGACGAATAACAGTATCGCGCTTTGTGTGCATCTTCAAGTCTACCTCATGCTGTCAATCATCATCCGTAACGAAACTATCCGTGTCGACCTCATTGTGTAGGTAATCTTCTCGTTGATATAGCAACGGAGCTGATTTTCTTAAGCTTCTTGGCCATTTTCGCCGATGTCGCTACCATTGCCATCGCTTACGACCGCGGTGAGCGCGCCATCCTGCAATGTGCCATTCGTGCTGATAACTCCAGCTCCTTACGCCCGCCAGCCAGTTGAGTGGCAGCTTCCCAAGGTATGGATCATCTCGACGATCATGGGCGAGTCTTCCGTTATACATGCACGGACGAGCTGACAGATGTTTTAGGTCTGATGCTCGCCGCCGGTACCTGGATCATCCGCGGTACTCTATTCCTCGGAGGCGGCGGCATTATCCAGAACTTTGGTAGCATCCAGGAGGTCCTCTTCCTCGAGGTCGCGCTCACCGAGTCTTGGGTCATTTGTGAGTCGTCGCACGGGGATGGTGGATGGGTCTAAATCAGTCTGGCAGTCATCACTCGTCTCGCTCAAGAGCCCGGTACACCGAACGTCCTGCCGTCATGGCAACTCGTTGGCGCTGTCTTCGGTGTCGACATTCTGTGGGTTTCCATGTTCCTGATTGGCTTTTCTACTGTACTGAATGGGTACCAGCGCTTCGCTCTTCGCCATCTTCGGGTGGATCTCTGGACCGCGCGTTGACCAGGGCACTAGCCGCTCGGGAGGTCACACCTCTATCGTTACTGTCGTCAAGCTCTGGATCTACAGTTTCGGTGTGGTCATCATCATCCTCCTCGTCTGTGAGTTGCGGTCCGACTCACTCTTGATCTAGGCTGATATGAGCAGATCTCGTGCTCAACAAGATCCGATGGCTCGACAATATTGGCCGGACCACTCGCTCCAGGAAGAACGAGAAGCTCGAGAACTTCCTCACCGATCTCCAACGCCTTACCATCGTCCATGAGACCGATCACGGTGGCTCGTACTACCGATTCGCTTCTGGCGCCTCGTCTCCCGCTGCCATCGAAGATGAGAAGCCTAGCACCGCGAAAACTGGACCGGCACCGAAGAAGACCGAGGAGAAGGCGGCCAAGGATACCAAAACGGACACCGTGATGGACGGGGACAAGGGGTTGAGTGATCAGCACAGCAAAGGGGATGCCCATGCCGACCACAAGGCCAAGCAGGATGGAAGCGCGAAACCGGACATGGCGGACCCGAAAGCGTCTCAGGAAGCGCAGGAGGAGGGTCATCGTAGAGCCGGGGTAGCGATGCCTCAGCAGCAGCAGCAGCAGCAGCAGCACACCGGAAACGTCCAGGATACCCATCAGCAGGTACCGAGGCAGGCCTATCGACAGGCTCAGGCTCAACAGAACATGCAGCAGAGGGCGGACCACACGGTGCTCGATATGGACCTCGGTCGGCCGGTCTCGGACGACGATGCGAGCTCGGGCGAGCACACCAAGGTGGACGTCCAGTAGTGGGGAAGGAGAGGGAGATAGCTGGAGAGGATGGAGATCTCAAGTACACGCGGAAAGGCGAAGTTATCCGACCCACTGGTACCGTTTTGTGTGCTGGAAGTTCTGATTCACTCAATTTTAACGGCATTACATGTATAATCTGTCTAGGTGATGATTGCGCTCGTCGTCCCAAATTGTGCACCTTTGTCCCCTGTGGACCATTAGCCGATAAACTGTCGGTTCCTACTCAGAACTCGGTGGCAGCCTCCAGACGGCGAACGGGACGTCAGGCTAGCTTCGATAAGAGGGGCGTGATTGCCTCAGCCCGTACTGATTCAAGTTTTGATTGCATGAAACGGGGCAAGTATGGAAAGACAAATTGCATTTTCGCATCATCGTACATATCACTCGTCTCCATCATCACTTCTTCCTTTTACTACGACAAAACAATGACGACCGAGTTGGAAAGGTAAGGATAAAAAAATAGATAAACGATAGTGAATGGCTTTGGTAAAGCAGATGGAACTTGTATGAAATCTCAGAAGTGGATGAGAATCATCTATCCTGGATTTTTGGATCTGGCGGGAGGTGGATTTGGGTTGGGGGCGGAGGGACGATGATTATTCGGGTTGCCCCGCTCATTCTTCCGAGTTGATCGCGCCGTACCCGCCCCTGCCTTCCGGTCCGGACCCAGTGCGGGGCGCGGTGAACCACTCGGGCATGATCCAGGTGTCGTCCTCGCCATGGGTGTGGATGATGAGGAGCAGGAAGGTGAAGCCGACCTTGGCGGCACTGCGTCACCTCGCGTCAGCCATGGTTGGGTTTGCGTGCCAAACGTCGTGAACTCACACGTCGAGGACACCGTAGGCGATGATCTCGGTGTCAACTGAGAGTCGGTTGGCGCCTTCGGTGAGACCGAAGACGATCGGGTACGCGGTCCAAAGGCTGGTCACTCGTAAGCGGCAGTTCCCAGATAAGATGAGAGTGAGCTTGCACGAGGGTCATGCCCGCGAGGAGGTAGAAAAGACCCCTCGTCTTACTCTGCCTCAAGGAGGCAGCTATGGCACGCCATCAGTAGATTGTTGAGCAGTGGTGAGGAGGACACACCCTTGCCACCACCGGTGACCATGACGAAGATAATGCCAAGGTATCCAATACAGCTGATAGCGTAGAAGAACCACCTGGCGCGCTCGCCGTGCTCTGAGCGAGCTGGGACAAGGGTGGAAAAAAGGCCGGTGACGATCATAAACACATCGAGGAGGATGGCGAGGACGGTATCGGCGGGTGAGAGTCCGGCAAGGAAGGCCAGAGAGAGCAGTAGGAGAGGCGTGGTGAAGAGCCAGTCGACATAGCCTAAGATCGAGTGTCAGCAAGGTGCAATGCTCCCGTGAGGACTGGTAACGGAAAAGGGTGACGATCAAATTGAGAGGTTTAGGCGAGACATACGGGCGTAATACACCTCTCGGTAGAACTTGTACATGGCATCGTCGGGATTGCCATAATTGCCGTGGATCGGGACGAATGAGATACCCATCCCGGTCGCCATGACGAGGTACGAGACCATCGCGCACGTGAGCACACCAGCGGAGAGCCTACGATCGTTCGTCAACGATCATCACCGATTGAAGCAGCGGATCGGGGACACTACCAGTGGAAGATGCGAGAGCGCTTCTCAACTCGGAGGGCCATGATGCCGACCCCGAGGAGGCCGAAGGTGAAGATCACGAAGATCACCCATAGCGCGGTATGCCCAGGGTCACTAGCCGCGAGGTAACGCGGCGTCGCGGTGGCCTACGGTCTCATCAGAATCCAATCGAATGTCAAGATTGAAGGGACAAGAGGTACTCACGAAAGTCGGAGTCGGCAGAGGGAGCTGAGCGGTGTGGTGAGGCGGGTGAGAGGTGCCCGTACCCCCCGGGGGATGAACCGAGATGGTCTGAGTGGAGGTGGGTTTGAAATCGGCGAGGAAGTCCATCGTGGATCGAGTGATGTTGTGAGTAGAAAGTCTGAATAAGAAGGGGATCGAAAAGCGAAAGACGCTTGCGAGAGAGAGCATGCGAAAGTCAGGGTTTTCCGCAGATCAGATGATCAGAGCGTCATCATCGGGCTGCGGGATCGGAGAAATGGGGAAATTATGTGGCAATGCCAATCCTTTCGATTGTGAAGCTCTGAATGTGTAGGCTGGCTGATGTGGACGGTCACTTGTGGAGGGTGCCGATCGATCGAAGCATCACGGTGCGTTATAGCGAGGTGTGGAGGTGACAACGCAATCATGCAAACGCATCTATCAAGTTTAGTATCCGCCTCACCGCCAAACCTCCCTAAAATCAATCATCGCCTGCCTTGCAGCCCCGCACCTCCAGCTCTCCATCAGCTCCGCCATCAGTTTCGCAACGTTCCTCCCCATCTCCTTTCCCTCCTCCCCTCGTATGCGCGCCCATACCTCCCTCATTTCTTTCCGGATCGCTTCAGATGTGTTGAAGATCATCACACCGGAGTACGTCTTCTTCCCGATACCGGAGGTCCGGACTTGCAGGAGCTCAATGGCGCATCCTCGCGGAACCACTGAGAGTATCATCAATATACCTCAATCCAGAGGGCCAGATTGCCCACTCTGCCGGGTGATCTCAGGTTGATCGCCCATAAATGGCCAAGCGATCATCGGTTTCCCAGCAATGATCGATTCCCCGACGGAGTTGCTACCCATATGACTCTACGTCTCGTCAGAAACATACGTCGAGCGAGGACATTATTGAAACGTACAAGGAAGAACCCCACAGCCTCATGAGAGAGCACCACTTCCTGCGGCGCAAAGTCCACCATCAACGCCTTGAAACCGTGGTCCGCGACCAGTGTCCGCAACTCGTCCGGAACTGGAGCTCCGTCTGCACCTGCGGCGTGGGCGAAGAGAAAGGGCATGTCGGCTTCGATAAGTGAAGCGACGAGGTGGGTGAGAAGGTCGAGCTTGCGTACGGGCCAGACGAGGGAGCCAAAACTATAAAACGCCGCTCAGCTCTGAACCCCAGGAAGCGAGGGAATCCAACCTGATATACAGCACACTACCTTTAGCTTGTCGATCCAACCAGTCTCCGACCTCATAATCCTCGGGTTTTGCAACAGATTTCGCCCCTTCCCATACCTCTGCCGGGAACTGCGACCTGTCAAATGCGTCAACCCAGGACCTTATTGGGGTTAAGGCCACGCACCCCATGACATGACATCTCTTCCCAATACTCCGTTCGAACGCCTCGATCGCCTCCGGCTCCATCCCCGGATCCCAAGGGAACACAAAGGCGTCGCACAGGTATTTTTGCTCGTAGAATGGTCTCCGCATCGCGATGAGTGGTGCCAAGATGGGAAGAGAGCCAAGTTGCGGGTCTACGATCGGAACCAGAAATGGGGAAACCGTAAGCTTGGCACAGCTCGTAGATTCGATCCTCTGACTCACACTGTTCCCCTGGCCCCGTCAGCTTGGAGCTTTCGGCTTTGAAACCCACTGACAGTCGTAAACCGAGTCCAGCCCAGGCGTATGGACCACGTACCCCATCTTCCTCTCCCAAGCCTCCTGCATAGCTTCGTCCTCGCTCATCCCTCGGTCAGCCTTGAGCGTGTCGGCGTACTCGATCGCTCGACCCAGATCGGATCCCTCGGCTGCCGTGCACCAATTACTGCTCAAACCGTCTCCCGTCAGCTCGCGCCACTACAACAAAGAGAGACCCACTTGTATGCCCATGATGCATTCGTAGGGAAGAAGCATACTGCCTTTGGCCGTAGCGAGCTCGGGTTCGCAGACAGAGCGGTTTCGAGAGCTGGAACGAAGCCGATCTGGAATGCCTGGGCCCATACTATAGCATCAGTACAGATTTCAAGTCCGCTAGACCCCTGAGCACGGGCACCAATGTACCGTGTCCTTTACTTCCCTATCGCACTTCTCTCTCTGCCGCTTGCCGCCTACCTCCACAGTGATCACACGGAAACTCAACTCACATCGTAAAGAAACACCCTCGGTCTCCCCCAAACCTCTTCTCCTCCCTCCTCTTCCTCCATAAGTCTCCCCAAAGTATCTCTCATCGCCTCCCCCAACTCCTTAGCCTGCCTCTCCATATCCCAAGGATCGAACCTCCCTTCCCTACTCTTCATTTCCTCTACCCGGAACACCCAGTTCGTGGCTGGGGTGAATGGCCTGTCCAGCTCGGCGTGAATCCGTGAGGCGAAGACAGGGGTGGTGAGGATGGTTACTCGAAGAGTGGAGTGGAGGTGGGTGAGGTTGATTAGCAGGGAGATCAGGGGTCGGGCGTGGCCCCTTCAACAAGCCAATGTTAGGTTTTGGAAAGATGTGGGAAGAGAGGACGGACCATGCTGCGAGAGGTATGCCTACTAGGTGAATCAATCGGGTGTCTTCTGACATGATGATGCGGATTCAATCCTGGAGACCTCGCCTCGGATCGAATGATAAAGATGCTCAGACCAAATTTCCGATGGAACTTGGTCCTGCGCCGGAAGGCCGGGGGCCGGGTCATGGCTAATTTTCATCCCGTGCTACTCATGCAAATCGTCTACTGCTATACCATCGACCGCAACCCACTCGCCGGCAATCCAACCTGACTGATGCCGTCCACCACGCAAACCGTGTTCTTATATTCAGGCAGATATCTCGCACCGGTATATGTCGATTGGACCGAAGGTGAGCCAGAGTAAATGGGCGAGAGCGAGGCGGGGCAGATGTCAAAGGGCGTGAAATGGTCGTAGGTGATCTCGTGGGCGTCTCGGGGGTTTCGTTCTCCTTGTGTCAGCACCGCACGAGCCTGTATAGAGGAACGCTTCATCAGTCTGACTCAAGCGCGAAGGGAAGGTTCCTCACCTGTGTGATGACTTTCGTGTCGGTCGGGTTGGAATCAACCAGCCGCCGTGCAAATACTGCTGCCGTAGACTGATTACCAGCCTTCGAGAAGACACCCATCGCGGACCGCAATGCGAGCTGGATGTGTGTCGATTGCAGCTTGCAATGGGTGAAGTATGCTGCAAGTTCGAGGTTGCGACTGATGTTGTCTGGATCTTCCGCCACGATGCGTCTTCGTTCGGTCTCCATTGTCAATCCAACGATGTACTCGCGGCAACTCGTCACAATCTCCCTCACCTGATACAATCAGCATGTCTTTCTCGTGCCAATCTAATGCCTCACCTCCGCGGCATCCGCTTCTGACGTGACGACTACTAGCAGCAGTTTCTGTAATATCGTTCGGAACGCCGACAGGGCCTCCGCAAACTTCCCCCGTCCAAAGTATCGATTCGCTTCGGCAAGCTCGTTTGCCTTGATGTCGTCTAGCGAAAAGGCGATTGCGGGCAGAACCTCCCGCAGCTCGGTGGTTTCCGGATTCCGGCGGATACTATACTGGAGGGGAGGGAGAGACGCGTTCGCGGGAACATAGACATGGGCGGATTGATAGGCAGTGAGGAAGAGGGGTTTAAGGGGAGCGAAGTGGACAGCAGCCACTTGTCGATTGAGCAACTTGAGAACCATATCAGCTTGGTCTTCCGAGCGACACATATAAGTGCTCACCTGCATGGCCGACTCGAATGCCCCTGCCGCCGCATGATCTGCCGCTATTGGCGAATTTCGAACCCACACATCGTTCTCCGCAACGCCAGGCGAGACTCCTTCGGACAGATCTGCCTCTCCGCCCACCGCCTCCGCCTCCACAATCTCTTCCTCCGGAGCAGCAATGACCTCTGCATCTAGGTCCCAACCCTCATCCTCGCCCGCCTCGTCCCCGTCTGCCGCGTCTATCTGTTCATCCGCTGCCCATGCATCCAGCTGATCCCCACCATTCGCCATGCCATTGGGGACACCATCACCCGCTAAGCCATCCACGCCACCGTGGGCCAAAGCGCGATCGAAGAAGCTCTCGCCGAGATTCTTGATCGGCCAGTTGATCTCGGATTGAGAGTAGGAAATAGGAGGAGGCGCCAGTGAGCTGTGGCCAGAGTTCTGTGGTGGTGGTGGGAGATCGTCCTCTGTCATGCCGGCCTCTTCGAGGATGTCCAAAGCTGTGTCATCCATGCCGTTTGTCCTTGCAGCATAGTAAGCAAGGGGATCTGCGACCCGTCAGGCGTATATCTCTGCAGTGATGACATGCCCTACATTGGCCAGTCTCTCGCAGCACAGCAACGCGTGACTGGACGTCGCCGAGGTAGAGAGAATTTTGGAACCTTGACAAGTTGTCTCCTCGCTTGGTTGCGATGACAATCATCATCCCGAGTTTCTGTATATTGCCGGTGAGGAGGTAAAGGAAAGACAGCTTGTCGAAATTCTTCGCCTTCTGATATGCCATCTCGACAATCTGCAGCATGATGAGCGAGGTCTCTAGCTGTTGCGTGACTCACTGTGTGATTGCCCTGCTTCAACGCCGCTGCCCCCAGTCTGATCCAAACATCCTCCCGGTCCACAGCCCGAGCCATCTCCAATGCTACCTGAAGATTGCCGCACTCGATGGCCAGGTCGAATCTGGTCTGCTGATCCTGAACGAAGTGAAGCGCGATCTCGGGGTAACCCTTCTTCTGCAGATACCCGATAATGCTCTGGCCGACAAGATTGCTGTTTCGGATGATCTGCAGGACCTCGTCGTAGTTCTTCCGGACCAAAGCGAGCTTGAATCGGTACTCGGTAGGATCGATGGTGATGGTACGAGGCTTGGCGGTGCGGTCGAGACAGTGGACGATTTGGCCCTTGACGCGAGTGAGGTAGACAGGCTGGTCGAGGGTTTTAATGATGCCATTGTCACTATTTACGTTCAGCTGGTCGCCGCTTAGCGTGACGATACTCACCCCTGCGTCAGGGCGTATTTGATGTGGTTCAAAGTCGTGTAGATGAGGATACCGCTGTCATCCCAAGCAGCCGATTTGATCCGGATCGTCTCGTGGATCAGCGCGCTCTGCCCAAGCGACTTGTTCGCGATCGTGATGGCTGTCCAGCATCAATATTTGAGCATCTTGCTTTCGGAAAACTTACTGTGCTTGCTTAACAGCGCGACCAGATTCCCATCTGTACTCCAGACCACATACTTGA
>JAABUI010000876.1_pt1 | contig 19534 bp, 19 predicted proteins | sample 5559111 | NCBI WGS metagenome assembly JAABUI01 (sample SAMN10711870, study PRJNA513365) | rock metagenome | isolation source: Antarctica rocks | place: Antarctica: Victoria Land, Buttleship Promontory
TTAGGGTCGCCTACTACTACTACTTCTTCGTCTACGGAGTAGTAGCGGTATCGTTCTACTTATCCTCGAAGGTGATACCTCTTCTAGGCCGGCGACGTTGAGGAGGAGGAGGAGGAGGAGGAGGAGGAGGAGGAGGAGGGTCACTAGACCTAGTAGTGGTCGAGTTATTAGTCCTAAGAGGCATTGCGACGATTACTACACTAAGTTATCTACCGCTAAGAGCCTCACGATTGCCTAATTAGGATATATGGGTTAATTATTAATGAGGTGGTGGTGGTGGTGGTGGTGGTTATGGGGTTGATGGTCAAAGATACCAGGATTTTGGTGGTGGGCCCACCAAAATCCTAGTTACGTGTCCCGCAGAAGGTAATGCCAAGGAATCCCGATAAACTTGCACACGCCAAATGAAACAGATCAAGGTGTGCCGCACCGCACCCGTGGCTTCTGACGCAATCTTTCGAAGCTAGCAAAGGGCATGGAAGCTGATGTTATTTGCTTGTTGAGGCAACAACGGAATGCTGATGCTCCGTCCTAAATGTGATGACCATGTCCAGCTCGGAGAGCCTGCAAGCTTCCGTTAACACGGACCCTCCCCTCCAGGACCGAGCATCTGATGGCCCTCCCTGGAGGACCATCACTCACTGGATGTCTTGAAACACTCATTGCAGACTAGGCGATGGTATCCAGGACCGATCTTCTTACCTGGGCAGCACTTCCAGCCGCGAACGGTTTGATCAAGTCGTTCTACTGAGACCTTGACATCTGGGGGACTGGCCACTATTGCATTCGCTCAAGAGGCTTCTTCCAGCAGAGGGACAGTTCCACACCAATGGCCGCTATAAATAAAGACTATCAAAATATACATATGGAGAGAGCGACAGGTGATTTTGTGGTGGACAACGGCCAGAGCAGGCCCGAGCCTTTTCTGGCCGCAATGCCAGTCACGTGAGAGGTCCGAAGTGAAGGTTGTGGCGTTCTCAACCATAGGCTCTTTGTCTCTAAATTGGATAGTCTAACAGCCCTACTGTGTCAATGTTGTCACTTTAATTCACATGAATATCCGTGCTACATTACAAATGTCAATGCCATGGAGAAAACGGCGAAAAAGGCTCTCTTTCGAGAGCTTCACCAGCTCGACAACGACCAATCTGAAGAGGAAGACTGCAGTAACGTAGCTGCAATCCTCGGCAGAAGCAAACCTCCTACCCTCAGAGTGAGAGCTGAAGCGAGACCGTCTCAGATAACACCGAGATCTTTGACGCGCTTGGACCAACCTTTCGGGCGTACAGTATCAGCACCATTGTCTGGGCTCCGGACAACACCTCGTAGCCATACTAGCCCCCTCAGAACTACCTCATTTTCTTCAGTATCTTCAAGTCGACGCGAACGAAAAGATTTCCAGATCTCAGGCGCTATTGGGGGAAACCCCATTTCCTGTGCTACTAATTCCACAATCATGCCCAAATCCAATGGGAAACGGAAAAGGGGCCAATCCTTTGAGAGAAAGCCCGAATCCCAACAGATCTTTAAGGGACTGAGCTTCTGTTTGTTATCCCATTCTCGAATGTAGTCCGTTATCGTGGCTAACATTGATCCAGTCTTTATACCCAATAATGATGTGGCTGCTCCGAGAAAGTTAAGGATCAGAAAAGCCATGGAGTTTGGAGCGCTTTGGGTCCGGCAGTGGCAAGACAGTATCACCCACGTGGTTGTTGACAAAGGAATTTGCTATCAAGACATTCTCAAATTCCTCGAGATCCCTTCCCTACCAGTAAGCAATTCGGTGGGATAGAACTAGCGCGTTCACTGATTTTTCAAGCCCAACATGATCCTTGTGAACGAGGTCTATCCGAGCGACTGCCTGATATACAAATCTCTGATGAAGCCAGATCAGAGGTACTATCAGGTGGAAGGTCAAGATGTTGCTCCTGTCGCTGAGCATTCTCCGACTCCAATCGTCTCGTCATCTGAGACATCGTTGCAATTGAAGCCTGATAAATCGAGGGAGCTACAGTCGCAGAATTCCGCTTTAAGGACCGAGAGTAGCGAGCAAAATGAACCTAAACCTGCTGACGATATAATCAATAATACAATCAATCAGCGACCGACTCATAGGCTAGCAAGAGCAACGTCGCTCCAGTATAATGCATTAGATCAAGCTATAGAGGACGCAAAGGCCGTTCAAGACTTGGTAAGCTGATTGTCATTCTGATTCCCTCGGACTTGCTGACGGTCTCCGAGCCTCTTGACCTAGATGAAGACGATGACCCTGGCCATGACCGGAGTCTCGAAGAGTCAGAGGCCGAATCTAGCGAGGACGAGAAGAGACCGAGATCGAAAGCCAAGAAAAGCTCATTCACTAAATCTTGGCAAGAAGGTTTTTCTTGCATGTCTAAGCACGACGGAAAGGGTAAGACTGAAAACCCCAACGCCAGGACCATCGAAATGTTACAACGCATGGCAGACTATTACGATCAGAGTCATGATCACTGGCGATGTACTGCCTACCGTAAGGCTATCGGTGCCCTCAGAAAACAGGATGGTAAGGTCACTACGGCAAAGGAAGCCTTTGCAATTCCTTTCATTGGGCAAAGGCTAGCAGATAAGATAGAAGAGATCGTGTCCACTGATCGTCTAAGAAGGCTTGAAAGCACTAAATGGGAGCCCAATGACGAGGTTCTCCAACTCTTCATGAACGTATACGGCGCCGGTCTGAAACAGGCTACAAGATGGGTCGATCAAGGATACCGAACGCTTGCCGATCTAGTAAACAGAGCGTCACTGACGAAGAATCAAAAAATCGGCATTGAGCACTTCGAGGACTTCAAGAATCAGATACCCCGGAAGGAAATGCAACGTCATGAAGAGTATGTTCGTGATGCGTGCAGCAAAATTGATTCAACGATCCAAGTCACCATTGGAGGCTCTTATCGACGCGGTGCTGCTGACTCAGGGGACGTCGATTTCATCATCACCAAGCCTAATTGCCCTGTGGAAGTTCTTCGCACGATAATCCTCGAAACCGTCATACCTCATTTCTTTCAAGAGGATTATCTGAAGGCTAGTCTTGCCACCACTTCAAAGGAAGACGGAACCAAGTGGCACGGGGCTGCTACCCTTCCTGGAAACACGGTATGGCGCCGTATCGACTTTCTCTTGGTGCCCTGGGACGAGATGGGTGCCGCACTCATTTACTTCACTGGAAATGACATTTTCAACAGAAGCATAAGGCTGCTGGCCAGCAAGAAGGGAATGCGCCTCAATCAACGAGGACTGTGGAAGGACGTCATTCGAGGCCAAAATCGTCAGAGGATCACCCAAGGGACTTTGGTGGAAGCAAAGGATGAGCGCAAGATCTTTGAGCATCTCGGCGTACCTTGGAGACCACCGCATCATAGGATTTGTTAGTGGATGAGGGTTTGGGTGTTTGGCGACTGGAAAGGCTACTAACGAGCATGCCTAGACAGGTTGGATTCAAGGATTGGAAAGACTGTCCCATACGGGAATGAATTACGATTACTCCATATATTGATAGGATAGCCGTGCATCCGCAAAAGGACTTTGCAGATCACTCCAGAAAGCAGCATTGAACTCTACTGTGCGGTTTTAAGATCTATTCTCATGGGACTACATGCAGGAAAAGCGTTATTTCGGGGTATTCTTGAGCCCGAGATGTTTATTTCATCAAATAAGAATACTCAGAAATAAATTACTTTTGGGGGTATTTTTTATTTCCGTTTGAAATGTATTCAACAACGAGAAGTACAGTCCTTTGTTCTTCATGAAGTCATGTCAATCTCCTCAGCCGTAGCGTCAAGGAACGTACGCCTGCTGAGAAATGCTTTCCCGTTGCGGTGAGTTCTTCTAAAATAGTTCTGACCCCCCTTATGACACTCATCGGTGGTCGTGCTAGCGAGTCGAACGAAAAGAGACCACAGGCTAGATTCTTCCCTAATGTCCTATCTTCATGGAGCAACACATTACCGCTTTATCATGAATCGAATATCTACATACAATCGAAACACAGCCATGAGGCGCTAGTCTGCTTTGGGATTTCGAGAACCGTACTGTCGAGCGCCGCATCAAAGGGCAAAAGGACAGTATCTTGCTCTAAGTACAAGGGAATGATGAGGGGAGGAGCTGACAAGTTCTTATGCAGGTCGCAGATGGCTTGATAAGGCACAGGAGTTGTCAAAATTTTGCACAGGTACTTTGGAGGAAAAGGAAACCGAGAAAGTCGGAGAATGTATGTCTGACAAGCAGCAGGCATGATGATGAACTCATTCTATGAAAATCCTCATCATGGTAGCCAGCGCGACTTTAGATATGAGAGATCCCTATCAATATATTTGGCCTTCAATACACGCAATCCCTCTATGAATTGACTCTCACCCCTGGCCCAGACCTCTGTAGGGCGTGGCTTTGGAAACTTAAACGGGGTCGAAAACTCGGGATGCTTGAAAATGTCGGTTTTTTTGCAAGCCATGTACACACTCTTGTCATCACTTAAATAAGTCAGAACGCGAATTGAAAGAAGTGTAGACATAGATTGGTAAAACAAAAATTCTGACTGACCGGTTGACACCTTGCGTGTATCTGTATATCTCGCGCCCATCGAATTCCGAAATCACAGAATCAGCGTCAGCTTCTCCGTCCATGATTACCAAAGCGGTGCAGAAGTGGTCAATGTATTGGGTATGACGAAGGACGTCAAGGCCAGCGTCCCGCAAGAGGTCAAGCTCCCATGTACCCCCGTAAGAGGGGCTGTTGTTGACACTGGCGTAATAGCCGTAGCGGTCCCTGACGAAGTACTGCAAGACTCATCAGTTTAGTCATTGCGACATTGAGAGCCGAGACACCATACCGCAAGTCGGACTTCTCCGTATTTTTCCAACATTTTCACCATAGCTGACATATTCCAACTTCGAGGGACTGGCCTAACGAGCTCTCAGCGAACGATATTGGTGTCTATGCACAGCTGACTTACGAGAATACGAGCTCCACTGGAGGTTTCTTGAAACGGTCGGGATCCAAGCCCTTTTCTGTGCGATACCAGCGTTCATCTAGGAAAGGCGGCTCTGTAGCCACTTCTATGTGAGGACAATTTTTCGATGACATCTTGAAAGACATCTTTTCTGGCATCCTCGGTTTCGGTGTTGCTGTAGAATGGTAGTTAGAAAGGGATGATGGAGATCTTCCAGATGTTATATAGAGCGCAGCCCTTATCTCGAAGCACTGCTGTGGTGACACAGAGACTAAGGCAACCATAGAGAGAGCGGTATTGATTTGAGTCAATCAAACGCTCTCATGTCTCGGAGATAAATGATCCTAGTATGAGTCATCCTTGTCCAGAAAAGGCTATTGTCTGGGGAAACCGCTTGGAAGGTTCCAATCCTCTTATTGATTGCGACATTCATGACCCGATCCATTCGTAGAGCCAGCACTTAAAGTCTGATGACCAGGCGCAAGAAGGATCTTTCAACGGTAGCCGCCTCTAGTTGATCTTTTCGTACTGTGCTGAAGCGTCAAGGCGATAGTAAAGCCTCGTGCCAGCGCAGAGGGATGATACGCACGAGACTCACAAGGCGAGGGCTCGCAGCTCCTTGTTCGAAAGCACAATGACAGCAGTCTTCGACTTTTCCGAGGCCTCGTCGCTTTTGAGAATTCAGCTCACACGATGATATCACAGGAAAATAGTTACGGACTTTCGATTGCATTTGCAATCCCAAGTTAATACTCAAGCCAAACTTGTTTCGACATGGGAATACCTTTCGTTTGCGCATTTCGCACGTCGTCAACATTACAGAATGAGATGAGAATTCCAATGCAGCCTTTGCCGAAGCTCCATTTTCCAGTAGGTGGCGATAGCCACTATCAACCACTGTGGGCCAAAGCGAAAACGATGCTGTAATGAGAGAAGGTTCTGAGTTTTGCATCGGACTTAGCTGGAGTGCAAATGTGAGGAACCTGATAGGTGGAAACCTCCCAAGGTCTGGTTCGATCGGTGGGAGAAAGTCGAGGTAGTCTGAGATACCTAACCCGGGCTTGCGAGGTGGCCAAGAAGCCTAACTGAAGGTAAGCAAACCAAAAGTCTGTTGAACCCCTCTACCCTCATTCAACTTCACGGGTTCGAGTACTGAGTAAATTCATTCATTCATAGAAGCCAAAAGGTGATACTCGACTACTTTACACCCTCCTCTTTCCCCTCTTCTCATTCCACTTCCTCAATGTGTCTTGTGCCGTAGCGATCTTCAATCCGATCCTCGCATCCAATTCGTAAGCTTCCCATTTCGCAGCCTTATCAATCCACATCTCGCATTCTCCGACCAATTTCTCTTCCCGTTTGACATCACCACCCTTGGCAGCCTCTCCACGCTGCATCCAGCAAATGACACCCATCTCGTAATGGCTGGCTGGAGCTGTCCAATCGTCTTTGAAACCCCCTTTCAATTCTGCCTTATCAACTCTCAGGACGCCATCATTGTGAGCTTCTTTAGCATCGTCCCAGCGACCGAGGGTTCGAAGTGTGGCGCCGCGCAGTAAGGCTAGGATGGCTTTCTCATCGAGACCTTCTCGTGACCAGCAGGCATTAGAGGTCTCACTCCAAGTCAGACGCTCGAGGCAGGTCTGGAGCTGAGTAGTATTCATTCGTTTGTAGCCGTTCCAGAGGAAGATCATCTCTTCTATTGGACTGACACCAATGGCATCGACAAAGGGTACGTTCCATTCATGGGCTCGTGCCTCCCATTTGTGGATCTTCCGCGTGACGAAGACGTCAAAGGGGAGTTGGCGAGCCATGAACTTCTTCTTTCCTGCGTGTTTTGGGGCGATTTTGAGGAGCTCCGCTGCTTTCGCTGCATAATTGGCTGCGACTTTCGGGTCTGTAGCTTTCTTTTGACGGTAGAGCTCTACATTGGCCGCGCCGGCTATATAGTAATATAGAGTATGGGACCAGTTATTTAGGGATACACAGGCGATAAAGGATTCAGCACAAAGCGCATAGTCATGCATATACATTGCGTTAAGAGATCTCTCGAACATTTCGATTGCTTCCACTTGTTTGAGGGGAGATTTGGTGGAGCCATTGAGTATCGAGATCGCGGTCGACAGACGTTTGTTGCCGGCTTCCATACGAGCTTCCTCGAGGAGCCAGAGGTGCGACTTAGGATGACGAGACCGCATGTCGGCCAATAAGGCCTCACAGCGTTTCCGTGGGTAGCCTTCGATGGAGTTCTGATCGAGATTCCCAGGCTCAGAATCAGGAATGATGTCCGAAAAGCCCATAAACGTATTGTAGTAACCCAACACTATCAAACCAGCCATGGCACCGTTAATATTGTGAAACTTGGTTGCCTGCCATAGCATTCTGATGCCTCGATCTTTGTCACCGTGGAACCCAATGATGAAAAGTAATTTACTAAACGCAGGTGGGATCATGGATATCATAACAAGGAGGAGGCCAAAGTAAAGATTGGCGCCTGAGTGGATGAAGACATCTATTGGATTGGCGAAGATATCCGAGTCGGGATCATGATCGAGTAAACCGTGTTCTGATGGCATTGTACTCTGGGCGGGTTGAATCTTCGGATTTGCAGTACTACCGCTTCCCAACGATAAGCCGTCCAACTCTCCTGATACGCCTTTTACTTCAATGTGACCGTTGTAGGTCGATTGCTTCTCTGGCGATTCGAGACCTTCGTCTGCGTCGTAGAATTCATCATCTTCGTCTTCCAAAATTGCATCTCCAGGAGTCCGAGATGTTTTATCGAGAGCCAATGGCACTGAATTTACTGAAGTCGGTTTGGAAGTTGGTGCCGAGCCAACTGCATCCTCTCCTAAACCCCCTGGCATACCTTTTATCGATCTTGCCGATCGATTGGATCTTAAAGAATCCACCGATTGCCTACTGGATGTTCCAGTGCCCATACCAGCTCTCTTCTGCATATATCTCGTTTCTGCCTCTAATATCCCATTAAGCGTAACATATGCTTTCCGCAATTTATAGAAGCCTTTGACACTTTCCGTTAGACTCTCATTAAGGACGCCAACGACCGCGCTCATTAGCTGCGTTTCCGCATGGCAGAGAGCGAATTCGGCTCCGGGTGGATATATTTGCGACCTGAAGGCATGGGTATCTTTTTGGGCTCGTCGATGGTCCGCCGAAGCTGTAGCTTCTGCGTCTGCGAGTCTTTGCGAGGCTTTCTTGGTCAACCATTTTGTTGATAGCACTGAAGCACGGTTCTTCCGTACCTTCTCGCATGATCTCTGGCTCGAATCCTAAGGCAGCTCTCAGGAAGGCAACCATTCCCTTTCCCATCTATGTTCCATCAAAACACCGTCATCAGCGCTCATTCTTCTCGCCACCGGCAATCAGCCTCATTATCGGGCAGTACATCGTGAAGCCAGCATACCTTGTGGAAGGACGAGGCGCCGTTGGCTAAGCCAGCCTCGGCGCTTTCGAGGTCATCGTTCATGATATGGGTCGCTGCTCGCATTGCCGACTCCACTGCAATGATGGATCAGCGTAGCTCTTCGTCATTGCATGGGCTTTGAATCACAATTTTGAGGCTCTGCAAGCGCATCCAAAGAATGCGTGGAAGCATTGCGCTCTCCCTTCTTCGAGATCCATCCCCGCAGCATGGTGTTTCTGAGTTCGACAGTCCTGTTCTTCGTGATGGGGAATAATTTGATAATCAAGGTCCATTGCTCGAAGGGAATAGGATTTTCAGGGTCGGACGAGCGAATGGATGTAATGACGAAAGCTGTAAGACATGACTTTGGAGCTCATGCGGGTGGGAGGCGTTGAAGGCTAGTGGGGGGTTTCAGAATTCCGCCGCCAAGTCCGGTCTTCGTCTCGAGCGTGAAAGCTTGAGATCTTAGGATACATTTCCCTTGTGCACAGAGCCATAGATCTCAAAGTCCTGACTGGTCGCTCTACCTCTAGCTTGGATTTCTCTACGCCTCCTCATTGCAAGCATGTCGGCAGCAGCAGAAGGCTCCGGCCCTACCACCAAAGCTACCACCTCCGATGCGACAGATTCTTCCACGGTGAAAGATCAACAAAAGCCCGCCGCAGCGCTGGAGGAAGATGACGAGTTTGAGGACTTCCCAGTCGATGGTATGAGTACTCTGAATTGGCTTCACAATGCTTCCTTCTGATACGAGTCCTCACAGACTGGGCACCCGAGGAGAGCGAGGTTCCTCCAGGTCGTGAAGGTGGCACGACACACCTATGGGAAGAAAGCTGGGATGATGACGATACGAGTGAAGACTTCTCGAAGCAATTAAAGTGAATTCTGGCCTTTAGATTGAGCGGTGGTGTGAACTGACGGTGCTGCAGGGATGAGCTCGCGAAAGTTAAAGGACAGAAATAGCGAACGGAAATCTGAGCATGGCACGGCGTTTGGTTTACGTACAAGGTCAAAAGGAGAAAATATTAGAGAAGTCGGTCACGGTACTTTCAGAAAAGGGTCAACTCCTCAACCCAATTTACAAGTGCTGCGGGATTCAGCTCTAAATCTGTTGTTCCCCATCAGAGTCTCGCTCCCCGTCCTTTTTGAAATCAGACGATCTTTTACCAGACGTGCCTCTTCAAGCATCATTACTTACTCGACAAAGCTGTCACCCCAGGTAACTCCTTTCCTTCCAGCAATTCCAATGACGCTCCGCCGCCTGTTGAGACGTGGCTCAGCTTGTCTTCCACTCCATATTTCGCGGCCACAGTCGCGGTATCACCCCCACCAACTATCACAATGTTTCCGTCTTTTACCGCTCCAACAGCAGCCTCCATCACTTGCTTGGTGCCATTGGCGAATGGATCCATCTCGAAAACACCAGGAGGTCCGTTCCATAATGTAGTCTTCGCCTCGGCAATCGTCTTCTTGAACAGCTCGATGGACTTCTCTCCACAGTCCAAACCCATCCAGCCGTCTGGTATGCCCTCTGAGTCGGTAGCGTACCCTTTTTTGGCATCCTTGTCGAATTTGTCCGCGGTTACATAATCACAGGGTAGAACAATTTTCACGTTGTTCTTCTTGGCTTTCTCGACAAGCTCTCCCACTGTCTTGCTACCTGCTTCATCAAACAATGAAGTGCCGATCTTCACGTTCTCTAATGTCTTTTTGAAGGTGAATGCCATTCCGCCACAGATAATCAGGCTGTCGACTTTAGAAAGCAGATTATCGATGAGTTGGATCTTATCACTGACTTTAGCGCCCCCGAGAATGGCCAGAAAGGGTCGTTTGGGTGACTCGAGTGCTTGAGCAAAGTAGTCAAGCTCTTTCTTCATGAGGAATCCTGAGGCTTTTTGGGGCAGCTCGACGCCGACCATGGAGCTATGCGCGCGGTGTGCGGTGCCGAAAGCGTCATTGATATAGACGTCGCCCAGTGCTGTCAATCCTTTTCGGAATTCCTCGACAGCACCCTTGTCTGCCTTCACTTTTTTGCCTTCAGCATCTTTGCTGCTGCCCTCTTCCTCGGCACGGAAGCGCAAATTCTCCAATAAGACTACACCTCCATCACTGACTCCATTGACAGTCTTCTCGACCTCCGAACCCACACAATCGTCAGTGAAGATTACTTTCTTGTCGAGCAACTTCTCAAGCTCGTGAACGATAGGTTTGAGAGAATACTTTGGGTTTGCTTTTCCGTCTGGGCGACCCAAGTGAGACATCAAGACAACGGCTTTGGCGCCATGTTCGCCGGCGTATTTAATAGTTGGTAGAGCGCCTACAATCCGCTGGTTGTTTGTAATCTTTTTCTCGGAATCCAGGGGAACATTGAAATCAACCTAGAAAATACCATTCAGAGCAGTAAACTTGATGAAAAGAGTAAAAGAGTAAGGTCTGCATACTCGGATTAGTACTCTTTTCCCCTTGAGGTCAACATCAGTAATTGCAAGCTTATTAGAAAGAGACATGGTTGGAAATTTTATGTCTGACTGGAATTAAGAGAGAATTCTCGTAGAGGAAGGTTGAAGCAATAAGCAATTAGTTTGAGCGAAGAAAGAAACTCCCGATAAGCTGTCACTCTGTGAATTGAATTTAGTGGGGTACGTGGGGCTGCTGGCACATTCGCCGGGTAGCTGACGTGAAAAATTCTCGTGTACCTGAGGATCCTAAGACTAGAATGCGACAGGAAAACTTTTAGCACTGAGGTGGTACTGACAACCGTCCATGGACTCTAAGCCTCCAGCAAGCTCGCTGTGTCTCTTCAAGGAGACTCATTCTAGCCTTGAACCCTCGCGACCGGGCTCATTGATCCAGATACAGGTTCCAACGACCAGCACATTCAGTGTCCGCCCAAAACAGCACTGGCGCATCGTCAGGACTCCTTTCATTCACCGAGATGACGACTCATTTCGAAATGAATGCCTTGCAAGTTCAGGTTCGCTCTTCTTCGGCAGATCGAAAAGACATCCACGAAACTTCTTATGGCGCGTTCTAGGGGAGGGAAAGGTGTTGGAGTTATGGTCAGCAGACCTCAGCAAGAGCAACGAAGAAAAACGAGAGGCATTTCTGACGCTGCAGCTTTTCTTCCCTGTGACACTGAGGTATGGCTGCATAGCGTTGGCAGACACAGATGACGGGGACAGCCTCATTGTGTTTGCCTTGACGAAGGGAAACGAACTCTACACTTTAACGTTACGGAAAGATTTCTTTTGTCATGTTACTACCTCCAAGGAAGACATTTCCAAATGGTGCAAAGTGTCAAAGCCAGCAACATTTAGTATCAGTACGCCCCATAAGCTTGTTGCACCCAGCGCTCTGCAGCTCGTCGTATCACTGAGCGACGGAAGGTTACTTCAACTAAAGCGAAGTAGAGGCGATGATGGAACGAAATGGCTTGAATCGACCTACGGCGACGGTCAATGGGCTGCCTCTTTGCGCGGGCTTGTACCCTGGCGGGGAAGTAATACAATCAAATACGACGGCACCGTCCTCGAACAAGGAACGCCTCTAGCTCTCGCGCTTTCGCCAGACAATAGCCATGTCTTTGCAGTCTGCTTGAATCATACACTCCGCATCTGGAATCCGAATAAAGCCACCAGTGTCTTCTCTAAAGATCTGCTATGGGAGCACCGCGAGCCGCACGAGATACCAAAGATGATGCTTGACCCAAGCAGTCCGAGCCTACTTCAGCTTTTCCAATCTGATGGCGCCGTAGAAGGGGACCTTTATTACGCTGTGACTTTCTCGCCTCACGATTTCGGCCAATTCAAGTTTTGGGGTATTCGCGATCCAGATTATGGCGAAAGAGGTGTTCGGCACCTATTCCCAGATTGTCCGCTTAAGCCACCAGACCCGGATCCTAGCCCTGAAAGCAAGGCTATTTGGAAGGTCGCCGATTTTAAGGTAAAAGGAAGTCAGGATGGCAAACGGTCAGAGATGTGGATTTTGATGAGGTCAAACAGGGCTTACAGGCTCTACAATCTCAAATTCGACATCCTAGATCTTGCTGTCGTCTGGCAGGATCAATGGTCGACTACAGCTTCTGATTTTATAGACCAAAAGCCACAGCCTCAGATCTCTGACCTTGACCCCCAAGATGCAACGGATAAATGGCTCGAATTCATCTTCGGCGCCGGGAAATACCCTGAATCAGTGCTGGAAACAGCGCTTGGAATGTACTGCTCTGAGCGCGCTGTCGCACTTCCAAATATCAAGAATTCCCTGAAAGAACGTATGTGTACGGCGATCGCTTCCCAAGTCGATTCTTCAAAAAACAACACCAACCTGGCCAGTTACCGCAAGAGCACTGACCAAGAGTGGACAGTAATGTGGCAGGATATTCGGGATCTTGACAAGGCGAGATGGGATATCTTGTCCCTTGAGTATGACATTTATGCAGGAATGCCTTGGATAGCTTTTGCCGATGGATGTTCTGCAATCCGCACATGTGACACGATTGAACTCTCATCTCTGAACAGACCTGAAATCTTGGCCGAATCTGTGGGTATGCTCGATATTCCGTCAGTCGAAATGATCCCAGACAGTGTCCTCAAACTACCAGATGAGCTTGCTATCATAGTTCAAGCAGCAACAACTTTCAAACGGAGCTTTAATCACCCGCTGCTGCAAATTTGCAAGTCGATACTAGCCGAAGAGCTCTGGTTGGAGCCGTCCTATTCAGTTCCAATCCGCATCCAATCCTTCTATGACCGCTGCAACTTTGCAGAGGAAATTGGCAGCGTTGCTTTCGACGATCTAAGCGCTGCTTTAGCCCCCATTGGAGGTTTTGATGGGCTCGAGACGACCACATTCTTTGCTCTCCTGCATGAGCTTTCGCATAGTCTCCCGCCCGAAAGTTCGGGTTTATCACACACTAGTTTCGGTCGGCGCTTTCTCATCAACGGTGCCCGAGATGTAATAAACGCTCGCGAGGAGATGTTGTTCAACTTATTGACGCTTACGATCTTCGTCGATATGGAGATAGATCGAGACGAGATGCCTATGAAAAAGTTCGACGCAACCCAGATATATGTGAAATTGCTTGGCCTCCTTAAACAGTATCAGATCTCCCAGTGGCTAGTTGGAAATGTACATTCGGACAAAGACAGCGGCTCGCACACGGCTGATGGAGAATCGCCCAAAAACTCTTCTGGCGAGACCTCGACAATCCTGGAAAGCCTCTTCGCTCTTCATTTGCCTGCTGAAACCTACGAGACACGATCCCAAAGCGAAGCACTGACCTACAGCATCAAGGACCTCCTCCAGTGGGTCATTGGTGGTAACCAACACATTCCATCCGATGAAATCCCTGTCTACATACAGACTTATCTCTTAGCGAACAACAATATCGATCTGGCCTCCGACTTTCTCCGGTATCAACCATCGACAGCATGGTCAACCTATATCAAAGGTCGATTATTCCTCAAGCGGGGAGAGTTCACGGACGCAGCACTCTTGTTCAAGAAAGCCGCTTTCAAGCTCTGTAAGCTCCTCTCGATCTCTGTCATAGACTGCAACAGCTGACCCTCCCAACCAGCCCGCCCAAAGGACTTCTCATACCACGAAGCCTCCCACGGTCTTCTCACCCCCATGGAAGGCCTCTCCTTTGGTCACGGCCTCCCAACCTTCTACACCCATATCCTCAACCTCTTCGACTCCCACTCCTGCCCCACCCAGATGGCCCACTTCGCCCACCTCGCCCTCCAACTGATCTCCACCCCTGGATCCACCCATTCCGACCAAAGCACCACACTCCTCACCTCTCTCTTCCAAGCCTCCCTCCAAACCACCGATTTCCCCAGCGCGTATTCAGCCCTAACTCGCCATCCGAATCCTGAAACGCTCCTCCCTAGCTTCATGTCCGCAATACTAACCACGCCGAACGCGTTGCCACAACTCCTATCGCTCCCCTTCCCACCCAATCTGCATTCGCAAATCGACTCCATTCTCTCCTCCCCGAAAAGCAAAGCAACCCCGAAGATCCTAGCAGCATGGCGTCTCCACCACAACGACTTCCGGGGCGCAGCCGCCGCATTGCTCTCACCACTGCAGGCCGCACAAGCCAAAGTCAAGCGTAGCGCTGACGGCTTGGAGGACGACTACCTGGCTGTGGTCAATCTGCTGGCTTGTGCAGGGAAGGACAATGGGTGGGTGCTTAGTGCTGATGCTAGCGGCAAGGCGAAGAGGCGGGTGGTGACGATTGGGGATGTGAGGGGGGGGTATCAGAGGGAGTTGGATAGGAGGAGCGTTATTGAATCTGGGAGATTTGGGTTTGTGGGGAGGAAGGATGAGGGTGAGGAGATGGATGTGCTGTGATGCATCCAAGAAATTCTGCGTCTTATGGGGTACCTTTTTCTTTGCCTTCAAATGAGCAATGTCAGCGGGCTCTTTATCATTTTGTTTAGTTCAAAGATACCAAAGCTAGTTTCATTTACTGCATAGCGTCTTTCGTTCGGATGATTCCTCTCGTTATATGCTTGTGGAATGTACATTTCGACCGATCTTCCTGTGTGTCGAAGCCCATGTTCCAGCCAGCGCCTTGCAAGTTCCCTTTTAATCATGATCAACGTAACAAAACGGCAAAATCCTAGCATGGCTCATTCAGAACCTTTACGTTTCCACAACCACTCCCTCAATCCTTCTCCAAATCCTTCGGACTCGGATCCCCGATCCCATCCTCCTTAATGGCAAACAAACAATCACTCTCCGGCAGACACGGACTATCATAAATTTTGCAAATCCGCGTCTCCCCCCTCCCCTTCTTCAAACTCAGCCTCGTCGTACTCGCATGCGCAATGATGTTCCCCCCAATAGGTTTCTTCGGATCAGGATTGAACATGGCGCTCGGGCCCCCATCCACCTGCGCTACAACCTGATTGGAAATGACGACCGCGATGCCAAATTCATCGGCTAGCCGCTGGAGCGTACGCATGAATTTCGCGAGGTGAGTTTGGCGGGAGGAAAGTTCGCCGCGGCCGGAGAAATCGGTGCGGTAGAGGGAGGTGGCGCTGTCCACTATGAGAAGGGAGAAGCGAGTTTCGCACATCATCCGGGAGGCTTGATCCAGTAATTGCAGTTGGTGGTCTGAATTATAGGCTCGGGCATAGGCGACGTTGTCGAGGACTTCTTCGCCGGACAATCCGTAGCGGTTCGCGACGCTCAGCAGGCGGACTGGGCGGAAGGTGCCTTCGGTATCTATGTAGAGGCATTTTCCTTCGCCACCGCCCATGTCGAAGGGAAGTTGGCATGTTACGGCTAGCGTGTGGCAGATCTGGGACTTGCCTGTGCGAAATTCGCCAAATATTTCGGTGACGGAGCCGGTTTCAATTCCGCCAGCTAGGAGGGTGTCGAGTTGTTTGGAACCTGTCGTGATGGAGATGAGTTCGGAGCGGCGTTGATGCATTTCTGTGGCTGTAGTGAAGCCCATAGGAACGAGCTTTGAGGCTAGAAGTACAATTAGATGGGTAGGGAAAGGAGCCATGATGTGTAGCATGCCTTCTGCTAATATTTTGGTGGCCTTTTGCTCTGATATGCCTTTTATTTGCTCCAACACCCTCCGTGGTCTAAGTTCTTCATCAAACGTAGCCTTGACACACCTGGCAAAATCCCACCTACGTATATGCAACCGACTCAACAGTATTGAAACCTCCATCTACCACGAGCTTTATATCCCGCGCTGAGAGACCAGCGACTCCCTACCTTAATTATCAGCATTGATGTCTGGACTCAGAGCGTGCACTCTACATGCCTCAAGTACTGAGAGCGGTGTGGGCGCTCCAGGCCCTCCGCCGCCGTCGCCATATGCTGATTGGGTCTCATCGGCCTCTCCTGCACTCATTGTGGCGGAATAGCTCGACGGAAGCCAAGGAAGGCTTCTGATGATTTCTAGATGACTTCGAAGCTCGCTCGATGTGGCTGAAGCTACCAGTTATGGATAAATGTTCTGGTTAGCTGCTGGTGACTGCCGCGGATGTAGTAGTGGGAAAAGGTTGTTGACTTCTTGGTGTGAGTCGTCACTCAGACGCGTTCGCGCCGGAAGGCATGGAGCGGTGTCACGTGATCGGATTAAATTGGAGCAGATGAGATGAAAAAGTCAGATAGATTGCCTGCCAATATCCTTCGTCCACATACAACTTGATGCTCCGTACCCATTTGTCGTAGAGAATCCTCCCTCAAAGTCGCTTTACAGGCTATCACTGTGGTAGAATCATGTTGCTCTCAGATTCAGCCAATTTGTGGTTTCTTGCTATGATTACTGTCATATTCAGCCAGCCATTGAGCAATAGCAACTGGAGAGAGACTGTTTGTTATGTCTACACTGTTTAACACGTGCACCTGTAGGAAAGCGTATTTTCAGATGCTGACCCAAATCCGCAAGATTTTGACGCTCCTTGTATGCCCCCGAATCATGAAATACCAAATGCCAAGATCGACCCGAAAGCATGCTCGCTCGGTGCTCGCTATAAGGAACAATCAGTCTTCAAGGGTGTATGAAGATCTGCTAGGTGCTCGTCCTCTCCTTTGGCGCTTCTTCGACTCCCGCTTGTTCGTCCCTCCCAAATCCCCCGTCCATTCGGTAAGGCCTTTGGTCTGCTGAGGCGGACCAAGAGTGCCTGGTCGGAGAATTTGGAATCCTGAATTGACCTTGCGGATTACCTGTGAGCTTCTCAGGCGTCGATTGCCATCAAAAGGTTGTAACGGTTGGGCATGATCCTGATCATAGGTGATTTCATTGTTGTCCATCAGTCGAGCGTGCTGATCGGCGACATCATCGTCCACATCGTCCACATGAAAACTGTGATTACCCCCACTGTTTGGATATATGTTTGGAGTGACGAATGGATTGCTGGTCTTTTGGGAAATCCCTTGAATTCCTTCAGTACCAACATCATGACCCTTGTGAGAAATACTAGTGGTCTCGTTTTGTGGATTTGAGACATGAAGCGGTCCATTCTCATCGACGCAAGAGCTTTGGCCTCTGGAATTCAAGTCCACGTCAGAGAGCTCGTATGCAGCAGGTGACGGACCCTTGGAATGTTTGTGGTATTCCGGATGCAGAAACCCGTTGGAGGAAGCTTCGGATCTAGACTGCTGATTAAAGCTCCCATTGCCACTATTGCTAGATGTTGCAGAACGTGATGAAGAGGGCCGTCCTTCCTCGGTCTCCGACTCGAATCCTATTAGGAATGTCAGCGCACTTTGGCAATTGGAGATTGGATAGCAAGGTCACCTTCCCGCCGCTTGCCAGTTTTCTGGCTCGAGAAAGTCGGAGTCTCAAGGGTTGAGAGAGTCTCAGGGTCCTCAGGATCGAATGAATTGCTGTATCGTAAACCTGAGGATCGGCGGGGCTGATAGGTAGGTTGACCACGTAATTGATGGTCGGAGGTTGGAGGTGGTTTATGCTTCCTCATAGGACGGTCGAAAGGATTCGGTATAGCGGACAAAGAGCTGGAAGGACGCTCAGGCTCAGAGTATTCCTGAGCTAGCTGAGATATCTCTATGCCGGTCATGTTGGATGTTGTGGACGTTCGGCCTGAGGACAAGTCTGGGTGAGGCGCTGTCAGTCTGAAGGCTGTTGCAGAAAGTGCGGGGCTGGCAGGCAGGCTACTGGCTGGAGTGTTGGATCTGGATATCCAAACGCCGTCCACCTCAATACCACTCTCTAGTGCGCGGACTCCAAAGGGAACCTGATTGGCTCGACCACGCCTCACGCTCTGTGAGTGTTGCATTTCTTGCTTGATCGCTGCCTTGGCTGCATCGATCTTTGTATACTTTCGGAGTTTCCAATGATTGTAAACGAGCTTCAGACATCCAAGAATGACCACAAGGACCTGTTTCGAATCAGATTCAAGTCTGTAAGGAGAAGTGGCCACGAATACGCACGATGGCACATCCTAAGACCTGATGATACGTTCCGTAGTCAGTTGCAGTCGCAGAATACTTCTTAATAGCTTCACTTACGAAGCACAGCTTCTCCCATAACTGCCATGAGTTCCAGAAGGAAGCTGTCATGATGGCTCCTCGGGTTCAGATTTTGAATCTGATATTGAGCTTGAAGGGATGAAAAGAGTGTTGTGAGTACAAAATTATGATAGGTGATGATGATTTCGAGTTAAAGCGAGTGACCGAAGAGTGATGGGGGTGGTTCAGTGAGTTGGCGGCGAGGGGAAGACGATCTAGTAAGCGTGAACATCGGTCCAAACTTCGTTCGAAGCTGGTTCTACACTTCGAAAGTGAGGACGTGGCACACACTATCGGTCGATACGGCCTTTGGCAAGGTCGAAGGTCATATCACAAGAAGAGAAGAGAGCAGGTAAAGTAGGTACTTAGGTGTTGAAGTCGTGAAATAAGCGCGCGGTGAAGAGAATTGTGCGGAAAGGTGCCTTGCTTGGGTCATCCCTTTTAGGTTACACAGCTATGCAGCTCCTCGGATGGAGACATCTTCCAGGAATCTACATCTCAATCTCACCACTGACGAGGCCCACATGATCTAGGCTATGGAGAAACACGGCCTTCGGAAGCTGCGCCTCAGTCAGAACACAGTGGTCCGGGCATCTCCTGCATATGATTGTTGACTTTCACATTGGGAAGTCGCGTATTTCTATGCAGGGCAAATGCAGGTACCGATGATTTGAATTACGCTGCGTTGGCTGTCAGACATGTTACACGTACATGGTTTTGGCCTTCCGTATCATGCCATTTCAAGAGGCTTGAAAGAATGTTGCATGCTCGAACGTTAGAGAGGCTGTGATCCTGAAGCCACAGCTTGTGATAACGGGGCCACGGAGTTCCACCGGCTAGCACCCGGGATGGCGTTTTGATCGCCCGCTGAAGTAGTCTTAGCCTCCTGCGGCTATCTTTGGCATTGTGTGGAGAAATAGAGTAGAGAGCACAACCTTTCAAGGCCATAGAACACAATATGTCACCAGTATTGGAGAGACGTTCGTGACGAACGCACCGGTCGAGGAGTCACAGCGCATACCTTCAAAGGCGGGCGAGCTTTGGGCAATTGAGAGCTTACCCGCGACTTCCTCTCAATTCGGCCAATTGAGATCTGGTAAAGCGCCAAGCTTGGCGTCATAGAT
>JAABUI010000877.1_pt1 | contig 19534 bp, 17 predicted proteins | sample 5559111 | NCBI WGS metagenome assembly JAABUI01 (sample SAMN10711870, study PRJNA513365) | rock metagenome | isolation source: Antarctica rocks | place: Antarctica: Victoria Land, Buttleship Promontory
CCGACCACTACCCGTGAGGTTTCCCTGTGGCTGACGGCTCCGTCGCCGTCGTGTTCGGCGGTCCCTCGCCCGAGCACGACATCTCCATCCTGACCGGCCTTCTCGCGGAGCGGGTGCTTCGTGACGCCGGCGTGGCTGTGACGCCGCTGTACTGGACGCGGACCGGTGACTGGGTCCTGTGCCCGCCGGCGCAGGAGGGCAAGGACTTCCTCGAGGGGCCCCCGAAGGGCGGCCGGGAGCTCGTGCTGCAGATGGGCGCCGGCATCCTGACGAAGAAGGGCCTCGGTGGCGCGAAGCCGCTGGTGCTGGACGTCGCACTGAACTGCTGCCACGGCGGGGCGGGCGAGAACGGCGGTCTCAACGCGGTGTTCGACCAGCTCGGCATCGCAATGACCGGTGGTCCGCCGCCGCTGGCCGCACTGGGCATGGACAAGCTCGCCTTCGGAGCGGTCCTTGCCGCCAGTGGCGTCCCGACCCTGGCGCGGGCGGCCGTGACCAGCGCGGAGCCGGCCTTCGAGGGGCCCTACATCGTCAAGCCACGCTTCGGTGGTTCGTCCATCGGTATCGAGGTCGTCGAGGACATGGCTACCGCGCGGGCGCTCGCGACGAGCAGCCCGCTCATGCGGTCCGGAGCCGTGGTCGAACCGTTCCACGCCGGCGCGCAGGACCTGAACCTGGCCTTCCGGACCCATCCGGCCCTGCAGGTGTCGCTGCTGGAGAAGCCGCTGTCGCCGGACAAGCGCGAGGGGATCTACTCCTACGAGCAGAAGTACCTCTCGAGCCAGGGCCTCGCGTCGGCCCCTCGTGAGCTGCCGGCGCAGGTGGGCGACGAGGTCACCGCGGAGGCCGAGCGGCTCGCCGGGCTCGTGGTTGCGGCGACCGGCATCCGGGGCCTGTGCCGGCTGGACTTCCTGCTCGTCGACGGGGTGCTGCACGTCAATGAGATCAACACCATTCCCGGGTCGATGGGCCTGTACCTGTGGCCGGCCGAGGTGAAGCCGGCTGATCTGCTGCTCAGCGCCGTCGAGGAGGCACGAGGTGCACCACGGGACGCCAGCGGCGCTTTCGAGCCGGGAGCGGCGCTGCGGGCCGCCGGTGGGATCGCCGGCAAGCTCGGCCAGATCGGCGCTGGTCGGTAGCCCGTTCGCGACTGCTCGGTGTGCTGAGGGTCGGGTTGCGCCCCGCCGGAAGGTGAGGACCGGGGCGGACCCCGACCCCTGCTGCCGTCAACCGGCATCCAGGACCCGGATCTGTACCAGGCGGGCCAGGTCGCCGGCGCCCCGGAGCACCACCAGCCGCGGGTCCGGGACGTCCAGCAGACGCCCCGTGATTAGCGGGCGCAGCGCGGCCAGCCGCCGGTCGGCGAGCACCGCCTCGACGGCTGTCCGCTCGCCGCCGACCACGACGCCCTCGAGGGTCGGCGCCTGCGGCAGCAGGTGGGTCGCAGCGTTGTCGGCGGCCGCGCCCAGCGCCACCGACACCTGTCCCTCGCGCCGCCGGGCGAAGCGCTGCTGCGACCAGCCGCCTGCTGCCGAGCGCCCGTGCACCTGCCGTGAACCGACCTTGGAGCTGACCAGGCGTCGACCCTCGAAGACCCCCGCCGCGTGCCCGCCCAGGCGGACCAGCAGCACACCGATCCGTCGTTCGCGCAGGCAGTGCGCCACGAGGGCCGCGCTGTACCGCTGTCCAGCTGTGAGGTCGTCACCTGCGTCACGCTGTCCAACGGGAGCGTCGTCGTCCGGCACGTCGAGGAGCAGCGCACCGAACGGCACCTCCACCTCTGCGACCGCACCGTCGCCCCCGGCCAGCCGGACCACGTTCCCGTCGTAGGACGCAGTGGCGCCGTCGTGGCGCTCAGCGAACCCGAGCAACCAGCGGGCGAGCCGTTCTGGCGGCACGCTCACCCAGCGGCCACCCCCGGCAGCGGGGCGCGAGGTCACGCGCGCATGGTGGCACCGTCCACCCTTGAAGCGCTGGGGTCCGGACCGCCGGGGCCCTGTGCGGCCGCCCCGGCGTACCGTGGGCAGGTGATCTCGAGCCGTGAGACCCGCCTGCTGGCGCCCGCCGGGCCGGGGCGCAAGGGCGCGCTGCTGTACGCGCTGAAAACGACCAACCCGCCGCCGGACCGGCCCATCGCCGATCTGGACGGTGTGACGCGCTGGGTCGTGGTGACGCGCGCCGCGGTGCTGCCGATGACGGTGTTCGCCGGGCTCGTGGCCGGCCTGCTGGCGGTGCGCGCGGACGGGTTCCGCACGGAGCTGTTCCTGCTGGCGCTGCTCGGGATCACCCTTGCGCACACCTCCAACAACCTCATGAACGACCTCGCCGACACCGATGTCGGGCTCGACACCGATAGCTACCCGCGTGCCCTCTACGCGCCGCACCCGCTGCTGAGCGGCCTGGTGACCCGCAAGCAGCTGTACGCCGCGATCCTCGGCATCAACCTCGCCGACCTCGTCATCATGCTGGTGCTGTTCAGCCAGCGTGGCTGGCCCGTCATCGCCTTTGCAGTAGGGGGTCTCGCACTGTCGTACGCCTACACCGCCCCGCCGCTGCGGCTGAAGAAGCACGGGCTGGGCGAGCCGGACGTCTTTCTCACCTGGGGCCCGCTCATGGTCGCCGGGACCTACTTCTCCGCAGTCGGGCACCTGCCGTGGCAGGTGTGGGTCGCCTCGGTGCCGTACGGCCTGCTCTGCACCACCGTGCTGATGGGCAAGCACATCGACAAGATCCCGTACGACGCGCCGACCGGCACCCGGACGATCCCGGTGATTCTCGGCGAGGCCCGGGCGCGCTCCCTGACCAGCGGGCTGCTGGTGGCCTTCTACGTCACGCTCGCCGGTGCCGTGCTGCTTGGCGCTCTGCCGTGGCCGACCCTGCTCGTGCTCGGCGGACTGCCGGTCCTGCGCAAGGTCATCGGCGCGTTGCGGTCGCCCCGTCCGGACGAGCCGCCGCCCGGCTTTCCGGTCTGGCCCCTGTGGTTCGCCGCGATCATGTTCGTGCACATCCGCAGGGCCGGCGAGCTGCTCGTCCTGGGCCTGCTGCTCGCCGCGGTCTTCGACGTCGGCCTGCCGCTGGGCAGGTGATCGACGGCGTGGCCTCGGACCCGGGGCGTCAGGGGATGCTGATGACCTTGTACGACTCGGCGAGGTGCCCCTCGGGCAGCCCCGCGTCGGCCGCGACGCTGCTGAGCCAGCCGCGCAGCATCCCCTCCAGGTCGGGCATGTGCGCGGTCTGGGAGACGTGCTGACGCAGGGCCGCCAGCTTGCGGTCGAACACGTCGGTGATGTCCACCCAGCGGTTCGCCCCCGCGCCGCCGGCGGTCATGACCCACACCTCGTGCACGCTCCAGGCCTCCAGGCCCTCGGCGGCCAGCTCGAGGTGGGTGAACGGGTTGCGCGCATCCGGGTAGACCGCGCACAGCGTCGCCTCGCCGGTCGCGCGGTGGTCCGGGTGGCTGGCGCCGATGCGCTCCCAGTTGATCTCAGGGGACTGCATAAGCAGCCGTTGCGGCTGCACCTGCCGGATGACGCGGGAGATGTCCCGTCTCAGGTCGAAGCTGACGCTGACCTGGCCGTCCCGGTAGCCCAGGAAGACGACGTCCTCGACGCCGACCTCCTTGGCGGCCGCACGCTGCTCGTCCCGCCGGATGCCACCGATCTGATCGCGGGGAACCGCGGGGTCGAAGCCACCCGCGTCACCGTCGGTCACGATGCAGTACGTCACGGCGATGCCCTCGGCGGTCCAGGTCGCGATCGTGCCCGCCGAACCGAAGTCCACGTCGTCGGGGTGCGCCACGACCACCAGGGCCCGGTCGGTCTGCTCCTCATCCATGTGGGCATCCTGCACCAGGGAAGGCACGTACGGCCCGGCGACGTTGTCCCCGACGAAGGAGGCAGCCATGCGCAAGCTCGACCCGAGCGAGCTGTACGAGCTCGATCCCGTACGTCCTGAGCTCGACGGTCCCGTCCTGGTGCAGGCGCTGGAGGGCTTCATCGACGCCGGCGGGGCCCGCAAGCTGGCCAGCACCCACCTGCTGGACAGCCTGGAGTCCACGGTCATCGCGCGGTTCGACGTCGACCAGCTCTTCGACTACCGGGCTCGGCGTCCAGTGATGGTCTTCGCCAAGGACCACTGGGAGTTCTACGACGCACCGCAGCTCGCCCTGCACCTGCTGCACGACCAGGCCGGTACGCCGTTCCTGCTGCTCGCCGGCCCGGAGCCCGACGTGCAGTGGGAGCGCTTCATCGCCGCCGTGCAGCAGCTGTGCGTGGTCCTGGGGGTGCGCCTGTCCATCGGGCTCAACGCGATCCCGATGGGGCTGCCGCACACCCGCCCCGTCGGCGTGATCGCCCACGGTTCGCCGCGGTCGCTCGTCGAGGGGCGCGAGTCGTGGGTGGAGACGGTCCAGGTCCCGGCCAGCGCCGGACACCTGCTGGAGCTGCGCCTCGGCGAGGCCGGCATGCAGGCGATGGGTTTTGCCGTCCATGTCCCGCACTACGTCGCGCAGACGCCCTATCCCGCGGCGGCGGCGCAGCTGGTGCGCGAGGTCGCGGCCTCCGGAGCCCTGGTGCTGCCGACCGCTGCGCTGGACGAGGCGGCGACGGTGACCCGTGAGGCCCTGGATGCGCAGGTCGCTGCGGCCCCCGAGGTCGCCGAGGTCGTACACGCCCTTGAGGAGCAGTACGACGCCTTCATCGCCGGTCGCGGCAAGTCGCTGTTGGCCGACACCGAGATGCCCTCCGCCGACGAGCTGGGCGCGGAGCTCGAGCGCTTTCTCGCCGAGCGGGGCGATGCGCAGTCCTAGAGTGGAACTCATGTTCGACGGTGAGGACGGTCCGGCGGTGCTGGCTCCGGCGCGTCCGGGAGCCGACCGGCTGCTGGAGGGGCTGAACCCGCAGCAGCGGCAGGCCGTCGTGCACGCCGGCGGCCCGCTGCTGGTCGTTGCCGGGGCCGGGTCGGGCAAGACCAGGGTCCTCACCACCCGGATCGCCCACCTGCTCGCGGCCCGCTCGGTCCAGCCCGGCGAGGTCCTTGCCATCACCTTCACCAACAAGGCCGCCGGCGAGATGAAGGAGCGGGTGGCTGCGCTGGTCGGCGCCCGCGCCCGGGCCATGTGGGTGAGCACCTTCCACAGCGCCTGCGTCCGGATCCTGCGCGCCGAGGCCAGAAAGCTCGGCTTCACCACGACCTTCTCGATCTACGACCAGGCCGACGCCCAGCGGCTGATGACCCTGGTCTGCCGCGACCTCGACCTGGATCCCAAGCGCTTCCCGGCCCGGGCGATGAGCAACCAGATCAGCGACCTGAAGAACGAGCTCGTCGACTGGGAGGCGGCCCGTACCAAGGCCGGGAACGTGATCGAGGAGCAGCGCGCCGAGGTCTACGCGCTCTACCAGCAGCGGCTGCGCGAGGCCAACGCGATGGACTTCGACGACCTGATCATGACGACGGTCGAGCTGCTGCAGGCCTTCCCCGACGTCGCCGAGCACTACCGGCGGCGCTTCCGGCACGTCCTGGTCGATGAGTACCAGGACACCAACCACGCCCAGTACACGCTGGTGCGGGAGCTGACCAAGGCGGTCGGCGACCTGCCGGCCGCGGAGCTGTGCGTCGTCGGCGATGCCGACCAGTCGATCTACGCCTTCCGGGGCGCCGACATCCGCAACATCATGGACTTCGAGATCGACTACCCGGACGCCGCTGTCGTGCTGCTCGAGCAGAACTACCGCTCAACCCAGACGATCCTGTCCGCGGCCAACGCGGTCATCGCCAGGAACTCCGGGCGCACGGACAAGCGGCTGTGGACCGACGCCGGCGACGGCGACCGCGTCGTCGGCTACGTCGCGGACAACGAGCACGACGAGGCGGCGTTCGTCGCTGGGGAGGTCGACGCGCTGTGCGACGACAAGGGCGTTGCGCCGCACGACGTCGCGGTGTTCTACCGGACCAACGCGCAGTCCCGGGTCTTCGAGGAGATCTTCATCAGGGTGGGCCTGCCGTATCGGGTGGTCGGCGGTGTGCGCTTCTACGAGCGCAGGGAGGTCCGGGACGCGCTGGCCTACCTGCGGGTGCTGGCCAACCCCGCCGACGTCGTGTCCCTACGACGCATCCTCAACACCCCGCGGCGAGGCATCGGTGACCGCGCCGAAGCGTGCCTGGAGGCCTTTGCCAGCCGGGAGCGGGTGCCGTTCGGCGAGGCGTTGCGGCGCTGCGAGGAGGTGCAGGGCATGGCCCCGCGCAGCGCCAAGAGCGTGCGGGAGTTCGCCGATCTCATGGACGAGCTGCGGGCCCTGGTGGTGGGCAACATGCCGCCGGCCGAGGTGCTCGAGGCGGTGCTGGACCGCACCGGCTACCTCAGTGAGCTGGCGCAGAGCACCGACCCGCAGGACGAGAGCCGGGTCGAGAACCTCTCCGAGCTCGTCGGCGTCGCGCGCGAGTTCGAGGAGCGGGTGCCCGACGGCGGCGTACCGGAGTTCCTCGAGCAGGTGTCGCTGGTCGCCGATGCCGACAGCATCCCCGACGCCGACGGGACCGGCGGTGTGGTCACCCTCATGACGCTGCACGCCGCGAAGGGCCTGGAGTACCCCGTGGTGTTCCTCACCGGGCTCGAGGACGGCGTCTTCCCGCACCTGCGTGCGCTGGGCGACGCGGGCGAGCTGCAGGAGGAGCGCCGGCTGGCCTACGTCGGCATCACCCGCGCCCGCGAACGGCTGTACGTCAGCCGCGCGCACCTGCGCAGCGCATGGGGGCAGATCTCCTACAACCCGCCCTCGCGCTTCCTCGACGAGCTGCCCGAGCACCTCATGGACTGGCGCCGGCTGGAGAGCACGGTCACCTCGACGCCGGCGCTGTCGCAGGCGGCGACCCGGCTCGCGGCGAGCCCGCGCGGCAAGAGCGCCGGACCGGGCCTTCGGCCGGTGCCGCAGCTCGAGGTGGGCGACCGGGTGAGCCACGACGCGTTCGGGCTGGGGCTGGTGACCGCGACCCGTGGGGCGGGGGACTCGACGCAGGCCGAGGTCGACTTCGGCGCTGGGACCGGCGTCAAGTGGCTGCTCCTGCGCTACGCCCCGCTCGAGAAGCTCTAGCGGCAGCCGTCGACATCACCGGGGGCGCTGCGTCGATCGGGGTGACGCCGGACGTGAGCGTACTGCCGTCTTCGTCCAGATGCGCGAGCAGGAAGGCGATCTCGTGCACGACCCGGCCGTCGATCGGCAAGCTCATGTGCCCCACCCCGCGCAGCAGCACGTTGCGGGCCTGCAGGTCCGGGTGGTCGATCCGGGCCGAGCGCTTGGGCACGACCATCTGGTCCAGGTCGCTCCAGAACGCCACGAACCTCGTCCGGCAGCCGCGCGCGGGCTGGGCGAGCTCGCTGACCACGTCGCTGCCGGGGCGCAGCTGCTGCACGAAGCGCTGCGGCCATAGACGGGCGGTGTGCGTGCCCGAGTGCGGCGAGCCCAGCGTGCACAGCGTGTGCACGCGCGCGTCGCCGCCGAGGCGCTGCACGTAGTAGCGGGCGACCACCCCGCCGAGGGAGTGCCCGATCACGTGCACCCGCTCGTACCCGGTCTCCTGGCAGGTCGTCTCCACCAGCTGTTGAAGGCGTACGGCGACGGACCTGACGTCCTGGGCCAGCGGGCTGTAGTTGAAGGTCAGGACCCGGCCGAACCCTCGGCGGCGCAGCGAGCGGCGAAGCAGCGTGAAGATCGACCGGTTGTCGACCATCCCGTGGACCAAGATGATCGGCGTCCCTGCCGCCACGACGTCGCCGAGCAGCAAGCCGCGCTGTACGGGGGGCAGGTCGGCCAGGGTGAAGCGCTCGAGGTCCTCGCGGCCCCGCTCACCGGTCTTCTCGCGCACGACCCCGAGGGGGTAGAGGGCCGCATGCGCCGCCAGCCAGGCGAGCTCGGTACCGGCGCCCTTCAGCCCGCTGGGCCGGCAGAGCGTCTGCAGGCCGCGCGAGGTCGTACGCGTGGCCCTGGCCAGGCCCCGTCGGGGGTCGCGCACGTGTCCTCCGGTGTCAGGGGCGGTCCGTGTCGGGATGGCCTCCCACGCTACGCCCGGGCACGCGGCGCTGTGAGCAGTTGCACATGATCGGGCTGGCCCGGGCGCGTACTGTCCCACTGCAGTCCCACGACTGCCCGAGGAGGCACCGTGACCAGCGCCACCCGCATCCGCGTCGTCGTCGCGAAGCCCGGCCTGGACGGGCACGACCGCGGCGCCAAGGTCGTCGCGCGCGCCCTGCGTGACGCCGGCATGGAGGTCATCTACACCGGCCTGCACCAGACACCGGAGCAGATCGTCGAGACGACGATCCAGGAGGACGCGGACTGCGTCGGGCTGTCGGTGCTCTCGGGCGCGCACATGACCCTGTTCACGCGGGTCATGCAACTGCTGCGCGAGCGCGGCGCGGACGACGTCGTGGTCTTCGGCGGCGGCATCATCCCCGAGGACGACATCCCGCTGCTGGCCGAGGTCGGCGTCGGCAAGGTCTTCACCCCCGGCGCGACCACCGCCTCGATCGTGGAGTGGGTGCGCGAGAACGTCGGCGCCGCCGCGCTCTGAGCGGGTCCGGACATGGGCAAGATCTTCGACGGTATCGACGCGGAGCTGTCGGCCTGGATCATGGCGGCGCCGCTGTGGTTCGTCGCCACAGCACCGCTGGCCCGCGACGGGCGCGTCAACGTCTCTCCCCGCGGCCAGGACACGCTCTCGGTCCTAGGACCGCACCGGGTCGGGTGGGTCGACTACACCGGCAGCGGCGTCGAGACGATCGCGCACCTTCGGGAGAACGGCCGGATCACTCTGATGTTCTGCTCCTACGACGCCCGGCCCCGCATCGTCCGCCTGCACGGTCACGGCACCGTCGCACTGCCGGGCGAGGCGGCGTACGAGCAGGTCGTGGCCCTGCACCCGGCACACCCCAGCACGCGGGCCGTGGTGCTGGTCGACGTCGAGCGGGTCAGTGACTCCTGCGGGTACGGCGTCCCGGTCATGGAGGTCGTCGGCGAGCGTGACCTGATGCGGCTCACCGCCCAGAAGAAGGGACCGGAGGGTCTGGCGGCCTACCGGGCCCAGCACAATGCCGTGAGCATCGACGGTCTGCCCGGCCTCTGACCTGTCACCGTCGTGGCAGGGCTGCACCCGCGGACCGGGCAGATCGGCAAGACTGTCCGGATGGATGTCATCGGGAAGTTGCGTGGGCTCGACGACCGCGTCCTGGGTGACCGGCTTCGAGGAGGACAAGGCATGGCCGACGAGACCGTCCCACGCAAGAAGCGCGGCCCGGCCGCCGTCGCGGGCGTGCTGCGCGTCACCTACCGCATCTCACAGCTGGTGCTGCTCGTGCTGGCGGTGGTGGTGATCCTGGGGATCGTGTTCACCAAGGCGCCGACCAATGCCAAGAACACCATCGTCAGCAAAGTGCTGGATCTGGCCAAGGACGCCGCCGGCCCGTTCAAGGACGTCTTCTCGCCCAAGGACAAGGAGAACGCGCTGGTCATCAACTACCTGCTGGGCCAGCGGCGTGTACCTCGTCCTGGCCTACATCGTCGGTCGGCTCCCGACGGGCAAGGGCTGAGCCGTCCGGTACGCCGATCATGTCCGGTCGGCCTGAAGGTCGGCGTGCCAACTCCGCGCTTACCGTCCGACCTGGTCCCGCACGCCGATCATGTCCGGGTCGGTGGGAAAGGTCGGCGTGCCAGCTCCGAACCTGCCGGATGACGGGTGCCGGCACGCCGATCATGTCCGGGTCGGTTTGAAGATCGGCGTGCCAGTTCCGCGCTTACCGTCCGACCTGATTCGGCACCCCGATCATGTCGGGCTGCGCCTGAAGATCGGCGTGCCGCCAGAGTGCACTCTTTGCGGGTCTGCGCTCCTGCTGGATCGGGATCTCAGGCGGTACGCCGGCGGCGGACCCAGGCCGCTCCGCCGAGCAGTGCGAGGGCGAGCGCGGGCAGGCGGGCCGATCCGCCGGTGCGCGGCAGCTCCGCAGCCGAGCTGACGGGGGCTGCTGCGGGCGCGCCGGCACCGGCTCCCGCAGCGGGGCGCACAGCCGCGACGCGCGCCGGGGCGGCTGCTGCGGTGACCGACAGCTTCCCGGGCAGGGTCAGCGTCGTCGGCGCCTTCTGGCTGGTCGACAGGGTGACGAGCTGCGCCAGGTCGTTGTTCTTGTACGCCGCGTCCGACAGCGACACGACCAGCTTCATCGTGTGGCCCTTGCGGAAGCGGTGCACCAGCCCCGGCAGCGACACCTGCACCGGCTTGCTGATGTCGGCGATGCGGATCGGCGAGATCACCCGGTGCGGCAGGTCAATCGAACCGTCGGGCGCCACGTCGTACAGCTTGATGAACGCGACGAGCTGGCCGCCGGGGCCACCACCCTGGGCCGCCATGGCGGTTGGCGAGGCCAGCCGCAGGGTCGCGGTCGGGATGCCGACGACGTCGACGTCGTGCGCCAGGGGTGCGCTCGACAGGGCCGCCGTGGCGCCGGGCGCGTCTGTCACCGGCTGGCTCTGGTCCAGGGCCGAGGTCTCGGTGTAGCTCAGGGGGACCTGTGCCGGCACCCCGAACTGCGTCGAGCCGTCCTTCAGTCCCTTCGAGGTCGGTACGAGCGAGCTGCCGGAGCCGTACAGCGTCGTGGTCCCGGGCAGCGGGTAGCTCGGAGCGCTGGTGAAGGCCGGGGCCGCATTGCCCGTGTAGGGCACGTAGTCGCGGAACCAGGTGAAGTCCAGCGCCGGCGCCGCTGGGTTGTCCTTGAGGTAGTGGTCGAACCAGGCCGTGACGACCTGGCCCTCGTAGTTGGTGTCCGGGTGCGAGAGGTCGAACTCGCCGGGCAGCGGGGCGTGGCTGTGGCCCCACTGCTGCCAGATCATCTTGACCGGCGTGCCCTGCTGCTTCAGGGAGGTGTACGTCGCGGTCGCCTCGTGCAGGTTGAACAGCGTGTCGGCCTGACCCTGCCCGAGCAGCGTCGGGATCTTGATCTTGTCGATGTAGTGCTCGACGGAGGCGTTGCGGGCGAAGTCCAGGGTGGCCTGGTCGGGGTAGCCGAATCCGTCCAGGAAGGCCTTGGACTTGCACGCCTGGTCGGCAAAGTTGTCGCACGGCAGGAGCCGGGTCGGGTCGCTCTGCGCGAAGGTGGCCATGATCCCGTCCACGAAGCCGACCGTGAAGAACAGCGTCGTCCAGTCGACCTTCTCGGTGCCGGGAGTGGCGTAGGTGACGCTCGTGCTCGACGGCAGCGAGGTGTTGTTCGGCGCCAGGGAGTAGGCGAGGTCGTTCCAGGTGATGAGGGGGACGATCGTGTCCAGCCGCGGGTCGATGGCGGCGGTGGCGAACTGGATCTCCCCGCCGTAGGACCCGCCGACCATCCCGACCCGCGGGTCGTCGGTGCGCGATGTCCCGTTGTGGTCCATCGGGTCCTTCGTCACGTAGTCGATCTTCATGCCGTCGTCGTCCGCCTTGGTGCCGCCGAGGAAGTCGATGAGCTGCTTGGCGGCCTGCCCGTCGTGCTCCCGGTCGTCGAGGGTGATCTTGCAGCCGCTCCCGCTGCCGGGCTGGGTCGCGTCCGAGCCGAAGCCCAGGCCCGAGTACGACAGCACGACGTAGCCCTTGGCGGCGTACGCCCGGCCCAGTCCAGCCTGGTCGGCCTTGCTGCCACCGAAGCCGTTGGTCGTGAGGATCGCCGGCGCCGGGTTGGTCTTTGTCACGCCTGCCGGCGTGTAGAGGTCGGCGTCGACCACGCACGACGCAGGAGTTCCCAGCGCCGACTCTGACGCCACCATGGTGGTGATCTTCAGGTGCTGCACCGTTGGGGTGGCCGCAGTCGCGGCACGGCGTAAGGCGTGGGCCGGGGCGGCCGCGCTCGCCAGCGAGGGTGCCGCGAGCACGGGCAGCGTCGTGAGCAGGGCCAGCGTCAGGGCGGTACGACGGGGCACGTGATCTCCGTTGCGGTCAGGAGGTGAGGCGAGTCGGCCCGAGCTCGAGCCGGTGCTCCGACGCAGATGTGCTCGCGAGCGGCGCGAACTCGTGCGGCTGTCTCACGTCGCGGTGTGACGTGTGCAACGACGAGCCCGCAGCGTCGGAACTGGCCGCTCAGTGTGATGTCCGTCACACATGATGCCGACGGCCCACCAGGACAGCGCTAGCGAGCAGGGCGAGGGCTGCAGCGGGAAGTTCGGCGCCCAGACCGGTCGCCGGCAGCCGCGCGGCCGAGGTCGCCGGCGCGGCGGCCGCAGGTACCGCAGCCGGGGCCGCCGGGGCTGCCGGTGCTGCCGCGGCCACCGGCGGCTGACTCCTGACCCGTGCCAGCACCACCTGTCCCGGCAGGGTGAAGGTCGAGCCCGCACTGCGGACTGTGATCCCATCCGGCACCTTGGCGTTGTAGGACGTGGCGTCGGTCGCAGCGAGGGTGAGCCGGGCTCTGTGCCCCTTGGCGAACCGGTGGGCGAACCCCAGCAGCTTCAGGTCGACCGGCTGGCCGACCTCCGCGGCCGGCACCCGTACCGGCGCGATGAGCCGGTGGATCAGCGTCGCGGTCCCGCTGGCGTCCACGTCGTACACCTTCCCGAAGAAGACCAGATCCTGGGCTGAGGCGTGCGACAGCAACAGGTGCGCGGACGGGACGCCGACGCTGACCAGCTCGCCCGGGAAGGGCGCGGTCGTGAAGTCCACGTGCTGGCCGGGCTGCTCCAGCGGCGGCAGGGGCACCCGGGGCGAGCTCTGCGGCCCGGTGAAGTTCGAGGTCTCGGAATAGGCCGCTGGGGTGCCGAGCGGCGGGTTGAGAAACGTCGCCGTGCCCGGGGTAGCCGACCCCGTTGTCAGCGCCGAGGTACCCGACAACCGGTAGGTCGTCGCCGGTCCGGCCGGGAACTGCGCGGCCTGGCCGTACTGCTCGTCGTCGGCCCCCGAGCCGCCGTAGGGCACCCAGTCCCGGTAGTAGGTGAATCCCGGCGAGGCGTCGGGCGTCCCGCGCAGGTAGTGGTCCAGGAAGTGCAGCGTGCGCAGCGTGAGGTAGCAGTCGTCCAGCCCGCGAAGGTCCGCGCCGCCGGTACCCGAGCCGTAGACCTCGCACTCGCCGGGCAGCGAGTCGTAGCCGCCGTGGCCGCCGGAGTTCCAGATCATCTGCACGGGTACGCCGCGATGCCGCAGCAAGAGGTAGGTCGACACCGCGTCGTTCTCATTGAACAGGGTGTCGCTCTGCCCCTGCACCAACAGCGTGGGCACCATCAGCTTGTCGAGCTGCGTGGTCGCGGACGAGTCCGCCAGCAGCGCCTTGTCCTGCTCCATGGCGTCCCCGGTCGCCGCTATGCGCCCGTAGGTCTGGCATACCTCGAGGAAGAACCCCGGACACGCCACGCCTGCGACCTTGGTCGGGTCGCCGCTCGCCGCCTTGTCCTGCGGGCAACTGCCGGCGCCGCTCGCCGGGTTCATGTTGCCGGAGGCGAAGAACAGCGAGGTCCACTCGAACTTGAACACGCCCTGGGTGTTGCGCTCGTGCGAGAAGCCGGTCGGATCGCCCGGCACGATCCGGTTGTTCGGGTCCAGGGAGTACTGCAGCGTGTTCCAGGTGCGGCCCGGCGCGATCGCGTGGATGCGCTGGTCGTTCTCGGCGACGTTGGCCTGGATGCCGCCGCCGTAGGAGCCGCCGACCATGCCGACGACCGGGCCGTGGCCGTCGCGCAGGACGTCCTTGCGGGGGTCGAGCAGCTTGGTGATGAGCTGCTGGGCGTCCTTCACGTCGTACGTCCGGGACTGCAGGGTCACGCAGCCCGAGCTCTTGCCGAAGCCCTGCGGGGTGTAGGCCAGCACGACGTAGCCGTGCCGGGCCAGGAACGTCGCCTGGCTGACGATCTCGGCCGCGGACTTCGACAGCCCGAAGCCGTTGGTCTGCAGGATCGCGGGCTGCGGGGCTGCGTTGCCACGGGGCACGTAGAGGGTTGTGTCGATCATCGCCGTGTGTGTGCCGTCGGGACCGTTCAGGACGGGTACCAGCGCATTGATGGTCGTGAACGTGTGCGTGCCGGGCGAGGGCGCGACCACGTCGGCGTACGCCGGGACGCCGGTGGTCGCCAGGACCAGGCCGACGACCGGCGCGAGCAGCAGCAGTGTGGGGCGCATCACAGCAGTGTTGCGCGCGCGAAGGCGCTGCGGGGCGGGATCGGAGCCCTCGCTAACCTCGCGTCGACCCTGACATCGACCGACGGGACCCCTCGTGGACCTCATGGAGTACCAGGCGAAGGAGCTCTTCGCCAAGCACGGCGTGCCCGTGCTGCCAGGCGAGACGGTGGGCACGGCCGAGGCCGCCCGCGCGGTCTCCGAGCGGATCGGCAAGCCGGTCGTCGTGAAGGCCCAGGTCAAGACCGGTGGCCGCGGCAAGGCCGGCGGGGTCAAGCTGGCCGAGACGCCGGACGACGCCGTGGCCCGCGCGAGCGACATCCTGGGCCTGGACATCAAGGGCCATGTCGTCCACAAGGTCCTGGTCACCGAGGCCAGCGACATCGACACCGAGTACTACGTGTCGTTCCTGCTGGACCGGTCCCATCGCACCTACCTGGCGATGGCCAGCGTCGAGGGCGGCATGGAGATCGAGCAGCTCGCGGTGGAGCGTCCTGAGGCGCTGGCCAGAGTCGCCGTCGACGCGGTCACGGGGTGCGATGCCGCCAAGGCCGCCGAGATCGTGCGGACCGCAGGCTTCCCGGACGACGTCGCCCCGGAGGTGGCGCGGATTCTGCAGGCGCTGTGGGCGGTCTTCGTCGAGGAGGAGGCCACGCTCGTCGAGGTCAACCCGCTGGTCCGGACCCCGGACGGCCGCATCGTCGCCCTGGACGGCAAGGTGACCCTGGACGGCAACGCCGAGTTCCGGCACACCGACGTCTTCACCGCGTATGCAGATGTGGCGGCCGAGGACGACCTCGAGGGCAGGGCCAAGGCCAAGAACCTCAACTACGTCAAGCTCGACGGCCAGGTCGGCATCATCGGCAACGGAGCCGGGCTCGTCATGAGCACGCTGGACGTCGTCGCCTACGCCGGCGAGGCGCACGGCGGCGTCAAGCCCGCCAACTTCCTCGACATCGGCGGTGGCGCCTCGGCGCAGGTCATGGCCGACGGCTTGGAGATCATCCTGTCCGATCCGGACGTGCGGTCGGTCTTCGTCAACGTCTTCGGTGGGATCACCTCCTGTGACGCGGTCGCCGACGGCATCGTGCAGGCCCTGGCGATGCTCGGCGGGGCGGCGGCCAAGCCCCTCGTCGTACGCCTGGACGGCAACAACGTGGAGGAAGGGCGCCGCATTCTCGCGGAGGCTGCCCACCCCCTCGTGACCGTGGTCGACACCATGGACGGCGCGGCCGACAAGGCCGCCGAACTCGCTGGGAGCACCCGCTAGTGGCCATCTTCCTGACCGCCGACAGCAAGGTCATCGTCCAGGGCATCACCGGCTCGGAGGGCACCAAGCACACCCGCCGCATGGTCGCCTCGGGCACCAAGGTCGTCGGAGGTGTCAACCCGCGCAAGGCCGGCAGTGACGTCGACGGCATCCCGGTCTTCGCCACCGTGACCGAGGCCATGGAGTCGACCGGCGCCGACGTCTCGGTCGTGTTCGTCCCGCCGGCGTTCGCCAACGCGGCGGTCGTCGAGGCGGTCGACGCCGGCATCGGCCTGGCGGTCGTCATCACCGAGGGCATCCCGGTGCAGGACTCGGCCTGGTTCTGGCAGTACAGCCAGGGCAAGGGGACCCGTATCGTCGGCCCGAACTGCCCGGGCCTGATCAGCCCCGGGCAGTCCAACGCCGGCATCATCCCGGCGACGATCGCCCCCACCCCGGGCCGCATCGGGCTGGTCAGCAAGAGTGGGACGCTGACCTACCAGATGATGTACGAGCTGCGGGAGTTCGGCTTCTCGACCGCGATCGGTATCGGCGGCGACCCCGTTGTCGGGACCACGCACATCGACGCGCTGGCGGCCTTCGAGGCCGACCCGGAGACCGATGCGATCGTGATGATCGGCGAGATCGGCGGGGACGCCGAGGAGCGGGCGGCCGACTACATCAAGGCCTCCGTCACCAAGCCGGTCGTGGGCTATGTGGCCGGGTTCACCGCACCCGAGGGCAAGACGATGGGCCACGCAGGGGCGATCGTCTCGGGGTCCTCCGGGACGGCGCAGGCCAAGCAGGAGGCCCTGGAGGCGGCCGGCGTGCAGGTCGGCAGGACGCCGTCCGCCACCGCCCAGCTCATGCGCGAGATCATGCAGAACCTGTAGTCCGTGCGGCGGCGTGCCTCACCCGACGAGGCCGTGGCCGCTGGCACAGTCGGAGGGACATGACGCAGACGACCGAACGCCGTCCCCTGCCCCGTCCCGCACCTGCCCGGCCGGCGCGCCACCGGCGCAGCCCGGTCGGACCGGGGAGCAGGGCGGGACTGTGGGCGGCCGGTGCCGGACTGGTGTCGGTGACGCTGCCGGTGCTGCTGGTCTGGGCGAGCGACCCGCGGTCGGGTTCGGCAGCCGGGGGTGCGCTGCGCACGGCGGGCCTGGTCTGGCTCGTCGCGCACGGCGCCGCCCTGCACCTGCCCGGCGGCGACGTCGGGCTCACGCCGCTCGGCCTGGTTGCGCTGCCCCTGCTGCTGCTGGCCCGGGCGGGCAGCCACAGCGCCTCGGTCATCCGCGCCGGCCGGGGGCTGCGCCTGCAGGATGCCGCCCGGCTCGTCGGCGTGCTGTCCGCGTCGTACGCCGGGGTGGTGCTGGTCGTGGCCGTGCTGGTCTCCCACGGCGGCGTGCGGCCCTCCCTGCTGCAATCGGTGCTCGGTGCCCTGGTCGTGGCCGCGGTCGGCAGCGGCACCGGCGTCGTCCGGGAGGCCGGTCTGTGGCCGGACCTGCGGGCTCGGGTCCCTGAGTGCGCGCGCGCCGCGGCGCTCGGAGCGACAGGGGGGCTGGGCGTTCTGCTCGGGGCAGGCGCGCTCCTGGGCGCGCTATCGCTGGGAGCACACGGCCAGCGGGCCACGGACCTCGCCGGGGCCAGCCACCCGGGGGTCGTCGGTGGTCTGGTCCTGCTGCTCACCGGAGTCCTGCTGCTGCCCAACGCGGCCGTGTGGGCACTGTCCTGGCTGGCCGGACCCGGCTTCGCGCTGGGCGTCGGTACCGCTGTCGGGCCGTTCGGCACGCGGCTCGGCGCGACGCCGGCGGTGCCGGTCCTGGCGGCCCTGCCCGGCGGTGGGCTGCCCACCTGGCTCGGGATCCTCGTGCTGGCCCTGCCCTTCAGCGCCGGCGCGCTTGCCGGACTGCTGGTGGCCCGGCGTTCCGCGTCCCCCTCGGCGCTGGACGCGGCCGGCCGCGCGGCCCTGGTCGGTCCGGCAGCCGGCCTCGCGGCCGCCGTACTCGCCTGGCTGTCCGGCGGACCGCTCGGCGCGGGCCGGCTGGCTCAGGTCGGACCCTCGCCCTGGCGCCTCGGGCTCACCCTCGCCGTCGAGCTTGCGGTGCCCGCCGCGGCAGTGGCGGCCATCCGGCACGTCCGCGGCTGAGCAGACCCTCCGGCCGAACCGCGGCTCAGCAGCTGGTGCTGTAGGTCTCCGGCGTGCCCTGGCTGCTGCGGTACCCGGGCGGGCAGTGGTGCAGGTTGTTGCTCAGGAAGATCGTGAGCGCAGCCGCCCAGGCGATACCTGCGAGCAGGGCCAGCGCGCCGCAGATGAGGCCGGCCAGCGCCTGGCCGCCGTTGGTCGCCTCGCCGCGCTTGGCCCTCCTGCGCCCCAGCAGGGCGAACACGACGGCCACGATGCCCAGGATGATGCCGAGGTAGAAGGTGAAGGGCAGGACGCCGAACAGCAGTCCGACGATGCCGGTGATCAGGGCGGTGAGTCCGAAACCATTGCGTGGACCGGCCTGCGCGGAGGCGTACCCGCCCGGGCCTCCGTACGCCGGAGCCGGCGCCCCCGCTCCGCCGTAGCCGGGACCTCCGCCGCTCGAACCGCCGTACCCCGGACCGCCCTGTTCCTGGGGCGGTTGCGGCGAACCGGCCGGCGTGCCGCCCGGCTGGCCGGGAGCGGCGAACGGGTCCTGAGGGGCGGTCATCATGGCTCCGGAGCTCGAGGGGTCGCGGGGTCTGGTCGTGGGCAGGGTCGCGGTCCGCCGCTGCGGCCGTCAAGCCGCCGGGCGGGATCCGGCGGCTAGGCTTCAGGGCCTGCCGTGGCGAGTGCGTCCCGCCTGCCCACAGCTGCGTCGGCTGCCGCCCGCCGGTTGCCGACTCCGTCCGGCCCACGCGAGATCGTTGGAGGACCCACTGCCCGCGCGCCTGGTCGTGCTCGCATCGGGCAGCGGCACCACCCTGCAGGCGTTGCTGGACGCCTCGACCGATCCCGGGTGGGGGGCGCAGGTCGTGGCCGTCGGGACCGACCGAGCCGGCATCGAGGCCCTCGCCCGGGCCGAGCGGAGCGGTGTCGCCAGCTTCGCGCTCCCGGTGGCCTCCGCCCCCTCCCGCGAGGCCTGGGACGCGGCCATTACCGAGGCGGTCGCGGCGTACGACCCGGCGCTGGTCGTGTCGGCCGGGTTCATGAAGCTCGCCGGCGCCAGCTTCCTGGAGCGCTTCGCCGGCCGCTACGTCAACACCCACCCGGCGCTGCTGCCGAGCTTTCCCGGCATGCACGGCGCGCGGGACGCCCTGGCCCACGGGGTCAAGGTGACCGGGTGCACGCTGTTCGTGGTCGACGGCGGGGTGGACACCGGGCCCATCGTCGCCCAGCGCGCGGTGCCGGTCCTGCACGACGACACCGAACACACACTGCACGAGCGGATCAAGACTGCGGAGCGGGCGATGCTCGTCGATGCGGTCGGCCGCATGGCCCGTGAGGGCTTCACCGTCACCGACAGGAAGGTCACGATCCCGTGAGCTCGATCCCCGTGAAGCGGGCGCTGGTCAGCGTCTACGACAAGAGCGGTCTGGAGGAGCTCGGCCGGGGCCTGGCCGCGGCCGGCGTCGAGATCATCTCGACCGGTTCCACTGCTGCCCGGCTCCGCGAGGCGGGCGTCCCGGTGACCGCGGTGGACGAGCTGACCGGGTTCCCGGAGTGCCTGGACGGCCGCGTCAAGACGCTGCACCCGCGCGTCCATGCCGGCATCCTCGCCGACCGCCGACTGCCCGACCACGTGCAGCAGCTCGCCGAGTTGGGCGTCGAACCCTTCGACCTGGTCGTGGTGAACCTCTACCCCTTCACCGACACCGTGGCGTCGGGCGCTGCTCCCGATGAGTGCGTCGAGCAGATCGACATCGGTGGGCCGACGATGCTCCGGGCTGCAGCCAAGAACCACCCCTCGGTAGCCGTGGTGGTCCACCCGGCGGCGTACGGGCAGGTGCTCGAAGCGGTGCAGTCCGGTGGCTTCACCTTCGAGCAGCGCCGGGCACTCGCCTCGCTGGCCTTCCAACACACCGCGGCGTACGACGTGGCGGTCGCCTCGTGGTTCGCCTCGACCTACGACGCGAGCGACGCCCGAGACGGCTTCCCGGTCTTCGTCGGTGCGGCCTACACGCGCCAGGACGTCCTGCGCTACG
>JAABUI010000878.1_pt1 | contig 19524 bp, 19 predicted proteins | sample 5559111 | NCBI WGS metagenome assembly JAABUI01 (sample SAMN10711870, study PRJNA513365) | rock metagenome | isolation source: Antarctica rocks | place: Antarctica: Victoria Land, Buttleship Promontory
ATTTGCCGCAGGTGCGGCTGCATTGTCATCAGTCAGACGGTGGTTCTTGGACGTTGCTGGGTACACGAGTGATAAAATGCTGCACCATAGTACACGAGCTCACTGCAGGTGAGCCGATGTACTGCAGCTGAGCCGACGAATTCAAACTGAGCTGACAGGGTGCTGACGCCTGAGATGACAAATTGTTTGACAGCTGAGCTGACATTTCGCAGCAAAATTGACATAAATCAGCTGAGCTGACAGAGTGCAGAGCGGACAAGTGGCAGCGGAGATGACACATTGCAATTGAGCTGAGCTGACATATCGCAGCCGAGTTGACATAATACAACTGAGCTAACATACTGCAGCTGAGCTGACAAGTGGCTGGCAGCTGAGTTGACAAAGTGCACTTGAGCTGACACATTGCAATTGAGCTGAGCTGACGTATCGCAGCCGAGTTGACATAATACAACTGAGCTAACATACTGCAGCTGAGCTGACAAGTGGCTGGCAGCTGAGTTGACAAAGTGCACTTGAGCTGACACATTGCAATTGAGCTGAGCTGACATATGGCAGCCAAGTTGACATAATCCAGCTGAGCTGACACATTGCAATCGAGGTGACAGACTGCAGCCGAGCTGCAAGATCATGACTGAGCAGACAATTTGCTCCTGAGCTACCATACGATGGCTGAGTTGACACATCACAACCAACCAACCAACCTCAAAGATTGCCGGCAAAACAATAAATCAGTGTCAAGCTGAGAAAAGACAATCAAGCTGACAGGCAAGTTGTCAAGTGGACAGAGTACAAACGAGAAGACTGAGATGCCAAAGTACATGCGAGCTGACGGGGTGCTGCTGACAGCCGAGCTGACAAGTTGCAGCTGAGTTGACAGCTGAGTTGACAAGTGGCAGCCGAGCTGACAAAGGATGGTAACACATTGCAGTTGAGCTAAGCTGACATATTGCAGCCGAGAGTTGACAAAATATAGCTGATAGTTGAGCTGACAGACAGCAGCCGAGCTGACATATCAAAGCTCAGCTGACAGATCGCAGCCTCACCAACAAATCACAGTCAAGCTGATAAAACAGAGTTCAGGTAATCTTGCAGATCAAGCCTCAGATGTAGCTACAAACATGAAGCCATGGCAGCAGCAGCATACCCAAACCTCCCCTACACACCTATGTGCTGGGCCACCTATACGGACCTTGCAAAACTCTAGCTTACAAGCGCACCCGGCAATTGTTGATGGTGAGGCTGTGGCCAAATCTGGTGCACAGATCCATGACAGTGTGAGGCTGAGCTGACACTTTGCGATTGAGCCAAGGAATTGCAGCTGAGCATACAAGCTGAGCTGAATACTCACGGAGGAGCTGACATTCTGCCAATGAGCTGACACTTTGCAGCCCAGCTGACAATCTGCAATATGCTGAGCTAGCACACTGCAGCCGAGCTGACATTGTGCAGCTGATAGATGACAACAGAGCTGATGTGACCACTATGGGTACCATTTCAAGACTCGTACAGGAAAGATGACGGTGGATCATGATGGCAATGACATGTCACGTACGCTGAGAAGACACACATAGATCTGGTTGCATTTAGAATTGAAAAACAGATTGTCAAAGTGATGTTATAAAAGTTGCTGGATCACCATTGTCACAAAGTACAGTATTGAGAGGCGAACTTGACACAACTGCTTTCTTATCAGAAGTGTTCAGGAAAATTCTTGCAATTATTTGACTAAATATTAAATTTTTTCTGGTTTTGCAAAATAAGCTGCCAAAGATTTTCAAAGTTGCTTGTGAATCGAGGCAATTTCGATTTCCTGAATTTATTTAAATATTTAATGATACACCCAATTTCAGACCTTCACATTGGAACATGGTCTGCATGTACCATCAGAGGAACCAGTGATTGGTGAGGTGGAAGGCGCAGCACATCAGACCGTCGACTGATTATGCATCACAGATCTCAGGGTGCAGTCAGCAGCCCTTGTGCAGCAAGTTTCAGCAGGGCATACATTGATGTTGTGTGCATCTGAGTGCTGCATTGGGTAGGGAGATAGGCTGTGGTTCCAGTGCACAACGATAACAAGGGCCTCAACACCTGCAATTATCATGTTGAAAGCATCAGTGTATCAAGCACTCAGCTGCGCATGCATTGACTTTATGCACTTCTGAGTGAATGTGCACATATACGCATGAGATTCACAGCATTTTTTATGAACTGATGATATACTGCACAAGTCACATTCAGCAAGCAGCAGTGGCAACACATGTCCTCCTGAGCTGATGGTGGTGTATGAGCGAGGTTGAATGCATTATGCCCTGGACCCTGACAAGTGGAATTGAGCTGACAGCAACTGGACGAGTGGCAACAAGCTGACAGATCACAGCTGAGCTAACATATGACTGTTGAGCTGTTGTATCACAGCCAAGCTGACAGAATACATTTGCATTGACAGAGCGCAGCCGAGTGAACAGAGTCCAAACTACGAGACAGACTACAGCTGAGCCAACACATTGCAGCTGAGATGAGAAGTTTCATCTGAGCTGACAGGGTGCAGCTCAGCTGACAAGCTGCATCTGACCTGACAGCTGACCTGACGAGTTGCAATTGAGCCTTCAGATGGTAGCTGAGCAGAGCTGAGCTGAGCTGAGCAGACACATCGCAGCTGAGCTGCCGTGTTGCAGCTGACCTGAAAGACTGAGCCTACAGACTGCTGCCAAGCTGACATATCATGACTGACCAGATAGATTGCAGCTGAGATGACAGTTTGCAAAGGAGCTGGCACTTTCTAGCTGAGCAGATGCCTTGCAGGTGGCCTGTGTCAGATGAATTGCATGACACAATACACCATAGCAGACAGAATACACTACAGTAGCTGATCTGACAAAAGACAGCTGAGCTGACATAATGCAGGACAGCTGAAAGGACATGCACAGCAGTGCTGACTGACTGCAGCTGAGCCAATTGATTTTCTGAAAGATTGCAGAGGGGCTGAAAGGTGTGCACCTGAGCTGCCAGTTTTGAACGTAGCAGCCGAGCTGACAAACTGCAGCTCGGCTGACGACAGCTTGTGCTGTCCAGGCACATTCGGATAATAGTCATCGGATAGCTGATACGGAGCGAAACGCCATGGCACGGGCAATCACGCTCTGCGTTAAGAAGGCGGAGCAATCGCTCAACCACATGCTTCACTCATTTGATGGAGGGGTTCAACTTCCATGATGGAGGGGTTCAACTTCCACACTGATGGGACTGTTTGGGTGATTGACACTTTATGATGGCCGACTTGGCATAAGGACCTAGTGACTTTTCTTCCATCACAACAGAAGCTTTTTCACAACTTTGACATTGCAACAGTTATTGAGCAGGCAAAGCAAAAGCATGTTGACCGTTTTTGCACTAGCAGTGAGCTTACCAGTCTTGTGTGGTATAGAAACTTGCAGCCTGACTATCAATATGCTGAGTATCTTTCTACTGTCAAATGTTTTTCCAATAGGAGGTTGCTTAGCAGGTTCAGATGTGGCTGTCATGGTTTACATGTTGACACAGGGCGTTGGGTGGGCACTGAGAGGAAGGACAGGTTGTGTCAGGTTTGCCACTCATCGCAAGATGTAGAGGACGAGCAGCAATTCATCTTTGATTGTTCAGCCTACAGTCACATTAGGACCAAGCATGCAAGTATTTTCCAGCAAACCCGTACAGTACCAGACTTCATAGCTAGGTGTGAATCAAATGCATGAGGTGGATTTCTCAGGGAATGCTTTTCTTTGGAGGAAGTGTTTTCTGACTGAATTGTAGGAAGTGTATTCTGTCTGACTGAACTTTATCTGACTGAACTGATATGCACATTGTCTGTTGGCCCCCAGTTGGTCCCCAGGACATTAAACAGAAACAATACAATTTGGACTGTCACTAGCAAGGCACGTCTGTCACTAGCAATGCACAGCTATCTCCAAGCGAATGTCAGTGTGCCGTGAAAGCGAGTAGGGTTCCGTTGCAGTCAGCACTTGCAGTTACTCGTGTCAAACATGGAAACAAGCAGAATCAAATCAAGAGATGATATCATGGCGCTGATGCACGTGGTTTACACTGGAAATGACGCCTACATAACAAGACACTGAGCCGTGGGGTCCCTAGCTGATGTGTTAATGATATGAAATGACCCTCAAGATGCCAAACATATGCCTCAATCATGCTTCTGAGTCGAAGTCATATGGACACGCAAGCACAATGAGCTATTGGAGAAGCTTGAGGACAACACAAAGAAATCGTTTTGCACTGCAATATGGAAGTGGCTGGTAATTATGATAGCGGATTGCTGTATGTTCATGCAAAATTCCAACCAGTGAACATTTCAGGAAAGAGACCCTCATCTAATCTGCTAGCAGCAAAGCTATTGCAGCCACAACTGAAGCGCAAATAGGACAGCCAGATTGTTGAGGACATCAAGTCCAATGTATCAAAATTGACACTTTGATTTGCATAGGCCCTTGTGGCGATCATCTCAGAGATGGCCTTCAGGCCACGAGTCTGGATGGTGATGAAGTTGTGAGACTCCTGGATACCTGCACAAGACATCATGACCACTTCAATGGATTCAAAGAAGCTGCCATAGTTGTACTGGGGACTTCAATGGGATTCAGAGGTGAGTGATGATGTTGCTGTGCAATACTGCAGATTGCAGTGACTGTCGAGGTGAATTGCAGGCGATGACCTCATGGATGCAAAGCCTATTCGGCGTGCCTCTTACAGCGGACATGAAGCACAGCAATGCCAAATCAAGAGATGATATTACTGCTTTGCTGCATGTGACCTACAGTGGAGAAGACGCTCTTCCTATGCAACAAGACACTGAAATGTGATATGTGACTGCTGATCAACAATTGCTATATGACCTGCAACGTGCATATTCTGACATATCATGCTTCAGCATGAGTGCTCAGGACAACTGGCAGCGGAAACATCATGAACTATGGGAGAAGCTCTAAGACAACACCAAAAGTTCATTCTGCACTGCTTTGTGGAAGTGGCTGGTACTCTACACAAGACATGTGATGCAGACTCCCACGTTGAAATCGAGTTTCACATACATGTGGTTTAACAAGCTCTCTGACTTCATGTGCATACATGCAGGCTTGGTGTGACAGAAGAGGTTTTGACACTGTCATACATTCAATACCTAAACGCATAATCTTCCTGGAAGATTTGCTGCAAACAAATGGTTGACAAGAAATCAAAGGATCCATTTTGCAACAATCAGGGTGGCCATAAAAGCACTATCCAAGATCAGGTATTGTCCACATACCATTTGGCATTAAGGTAGCCATTGCAGCAGCTGATCCCTTTGATCTGTGCATTTACAGAGAACTTCAAAGAGGTGTGCCACGTCCATATGGGGCGCAATTCAGCAAGGGGACCCTCATCAGATCTGCCAGCAGCAAAGCTTTTGCAGCCACTACAGAAGCTAGAATAGGTGAGCACACAGTCATGTCAAGTTGATCTAACGCATATTACTTTGTAAGCTCTTCAGAATCTGCAGGCCCTAACAGTGATCCCCTGAGGGATGGCTTCCAAGCCACAAGTCTAGATGGTGATGAAGTTGTGAGACTTGTAGATGCTTGCATAAGATATCAAGACCATTTCAGTGGTGGTGCTGGGATGGAGCTGCTGCAGATTTGGGGTAAACATGCACCTTTGTATGTGTCCAACCAAGTATGTGATATGCAGGGTCACATGGCAAAAGGGAGCTTGGGGCAGGCTTACATAGAGAAGAACCCTCTAGCAGCATTACAAGCCTTTGCTATTGCTAGTGGTTGGGAACAGTCTAGCTTAATGAGGCATCACTTCCTTGGCGGGGCTCTGGTGAGGACAATTGCATACAAGTCAATTTGACCTGCATGCATGCAAAAAAGCATGTAGCAAGTCATTAGTTTGCATTACAGACTCTGCATCTTTGATACCTATACATTTGTGTTCCTTAGCACCTGTAAGGCAGGCACTAGTCTTGCAGGCAGAAGCACCTCTGAAACAGAGGCTCGTCTTGCAGGTCACAGTTCCTCCTGAGTGGATAGATGCAATGTTCCCTGGGGTCAGGAAACTACTTGAGACAGTGCAAGCAAGAAATGCCAGAATGCAGTCTGGCAAACGTCAAGCAAATGACTTGATTTCAGACATGGCTGCTGAAGGATTCTTGCACACAGTCTTGTACAGTGGCATATGCTTTTGGCAGAACTTGCCATTCAGAACTCGAAGGTCGCTGCCAGTCCACAAGGCCCCTGCTTGCTTGCTGACAAACCACACACTTCTCCAATCATGGGCTTGTTCTGCAGGTATGCAGTTGCAAACATCATCATGACCCAGGAGTATCTCCACTATGCACAACAGGTCATGTCCAGCCATGACAGGGCAAACAAGTAAGCAGAGATGGATGTGAGTCCTGCTATGGGAGACATGCTGACAGAGATGCAAGGCTGCTTGAGACAGCTTTTTGGCAAGTCTGTAGTTGGAATTCCAGAAGCTGTGGCTCAGTTGATTGCTGAAAAGATGGCAGCAATGAATATCAGCCCAGATCACAACATAGTGCAGGACAACTGTGATGATGTGCTTGCCTTAACAGCACCTGTACAAATGGCAGCTCCAAAAGTCCATGTGGAATTTTCAACAGAGGCCCAAGGCTGCACCACTGGTCTGATACAAGCTCCAGCACTTTATGATACAAGTGGCAACATCAGCTCAGTCCAACATGCATGGTCAGAATGGAGCTATGGATCCACTACAATTACAGAGAGGGTCAAGCAGATCAAGGCTGACACCACTCAGGTGTTGAATAGACGCAACTCCAGCCTGCACGAAAAGAACAGGCGCTTGCCTCAGCTCATTCAGTCTATGATCCAGCTAGGAGCAACTGAAGCCATAGCAGTTAGTCTTGGTAGTCCAGATTGCAGATAGCATGTCACTCACCTTGGACCAGATGAGAGAAGGAGCAAGACTGCTTGCTAGTCACACAGCAATACAGGACCAGCATACACTCACAGCTGAGACCACTGTCACTTTGGGACAGACAGGCAGTGCAGTGGGCTTGCCAACACATCAGAAGCAGAGCACTGAGTCAAGCTTCATGGTCAGTGTAGCTGAGCCACACCTGAGAGAGGCCACATCTCACATGAGCTGATTCAACCACTAGTCAGCATTTTCTAGCTTCTTGTGACTTGCCAGGTTGTTGTGGTCCTGGTGCTAGCTTCTTGTGACTTGCTGCTATCCTGCAATAAATGTAGACAGTCATGCATTGTACTGAAAATAGAATTGAACAGTTCTGTTGAAACTTGTTCTGCAAATTTATGCATACATGGCAAATGTAAAATGGCCAAGCCAATTGTCCTGATGCACTATCAATGTTTCCGCATATGAAAGCATGCAAGACAACAAGCCTTCAGAGATTCACGAACCTGTGTTTTTAGTTCAAGCTGACAGCCTCATCATGAAGGTTGTAGGTGCTGCATTGCAAGGATGATCAGGCTACATTGCATGTTTGCTCTGTCATGGCTGATACTCGCTGCAACAAGTTAAGAACAAAGGCATCAACGACTGCATCAGCAAATTGTCACTTACCTCTGTAGCCTCCAAAATAGATCAGCTTTGAGCTATATCATCATTGAGTGCTATGCAGAGATCAGGCTACATTGCATGTTTGCTCTGTCATGGCTGATACTCGCTGCAACGCTGGACGCAGGCTGCAGTGACGTCTTGGAGCAGTTGGTGTTGGATCAGCCACATAGCGGTTTTGATGGGCAAACACAAATCAAAGCACCAGCCAGACCAGGGGCCAAAGGTTGCGATACAAGCCACACATGCAGCAGGTCTTACCTCCTGATCCTTGGGTGAACGCTGTAGGCTTGGGGCATCCTGTCAGCACAAGATATCAGCATGCTCCTTTCTACCAAGTGGGACTATAACGTTATCGGGAGGGTGGGAGGTCTTGAAAGTTTTGCAGAAACCCAGTGAAGTGAACAACGTAGCCGGCGGTCTGACTCTCGCAGTCGGCAGACGTTGCGCTCGACTGGATATCGAGGTGCCAAGGATTGAGCAGCCGCGGCCAGTGCGCCACAAAACATCAACGACCTGACAACTCGGACTTTTAAGACGAATAGTTGCACAGCTGAGGCTCCTCCTCCGGGGAAGTAACACCGGACTTTTATCGGATGGCTGATCCAGCAATCGAGCTGCGGACCCCTAGCTGACAAGCAGGCGCTGTTACATCCGATTTTCCCCCAAACTGCTGAGCTCTAAGCCAGCGTTGACACATGTAACAGTCCTATGACTTGTAATTGTCAATATAATCAATTGTTACTTGTGAGTCACATCTACAGCTTTCCTCAAAAGTCTTTATACACTCAAATGCATTGCTGAAATCAGTACTGCACTGTCGCATCGCCGACTGTCACATTCTCATGAGTCAGCAGGCAGCTGGAGGTTACATCATCCAATTTGAAAACCAAAGCTTTAGATTTTATGGACTGCGCCCGCAGTCTGAGTCCAAGTCCAAAGACCAATGGGCACACCTCTCGCAATTTTTGGTTCAGGTTGCATCCGATTGCTGTTCTGTACAGTTGACTGCTGTGGGGTGCGTCTGCAAGTGAGTGCACCCAAAACGTATCAACTCTTCAAAACGAAAGTGCACCCAGTAGCATGACTAAGTCTGTTTTGCATTACTTGCTTGTAATTACTTACCTCCTGCTCGTTCAACTTCACGCTTGCCCTTGTCTTGTGGGATATGTATCTTGCATACATTTTTATATATAGTCCGCATTGAATGCACAGAAGGCGGTTTGTGCATTGAATGCCGCTGGGCTGTGTCATCAACATGTCCAGCAGGTCCCACATAGCCAACTATCCAGAGATGATTGTGCATGACAGCACTGTTGTCAAGATGCATGCAGACCTCTCAACTTTCAAGCTGCGCATATTTGTTCCTCCTTATCGAAGGTTGCACATGTCAGATAGGGCATTGATTGGTTTGCAGCAAGGTGAATAAAAATGCTAGGAGTCACACGCATCATAGCCAATGTGTTTCAGCATACCTAGCATGAGCACGCAGTGTGCCGGGCAGCCCTCAAATGCCTGGGGCGCATGGATGGCAGCACTGTGTGCTTGATGTGCTGACACTTCCTGCGTATGGTGGTTGCTGACTGAGAAAACATTTTCGTAAACCTACATCAGTTGAAGATGAATACGCTGCACATCCTCGATCATCAATCACTGCTTCACGTTATGGTACATAGGTTGTGACAGAAAATAATATTCTGAACATTTCCAATCAGTTATAGGACACTCCAGATAGGCTTCAAGTGGACTGTGTGCCAGAACTAGCGACACTCCCACTACTGCTGCCCATCAGGCGATATTGCCATTGAGCCATGCATCGAACAACCAGTCATCCCAGATTGCCTGAATGATGTTCAGTAGCGTCTTGTGCCCAACATAGAGTTAACACTCTAAGATGAACATGCAACAACATGTTATTGATACAGTAACTGAACCACGCGCGCATCCTGCAACAGCTACTGGACTGTGTTTTGTCAGTTTGACTGCAAGCTCTCAAAAACAATGCTGCTGCACTGCAACTACCACATTATCAAACACTCACTTGTACTTACTCAATGAAATGAACGGAGCTCTTTGCAGCCCTAACAACTTACCAACACGAACCTTGATAAACCTGTTGCTGCTGCATACTTGCCTTGAAATAGGCCTGGCAGCTGCATTGTGACTCAATCCCATGCAAACCTGAGCAGTAGGTGTGGGGCAGTCTTTTGGTCTGATGCCAGCACGCATTGTCTTGTGACTACCCTTGTGGTGCAGCATAGCTTGTTGCATCTTGCCAGCCAGACCAGCGTACCAGCCTGTGAGGACCTGTGCATGCAGTAGGAACCCTGCTCAACCTCAGCACATCTGCATGATCTGCCAGAGTTTGGGACTGCATGACCTGCCAAGTTTTTATCTGCATGATCTACCACATTTGATGTTCACCCAGACCTCAGGCTCATGTGCAATGCAGGAGGCCGCTCATTACACAAGAACAGGTCAACATGTGCAGTGCTGGACTGACACCTTCCAAAATAGCCAACAGGACGCAGTGCATGTATTCCAGGTATACAGCGTGCATGGCATACGACCGTGCAGCTACTGATGACCAGTTGCAACAGACAAGCAACAACGCTTGTTCCAGGCCGCAATACGTTGATCCATACCCTCCTCATTGCCACACATATATTACCAGGCCGCACTGTACTTCATCAGACCCGCTTCAGCGCCCCTTATCATAAACGCAACCTAACACAGCAACCAAAACATGCAGCGATCGGTGCGACATGGTGCAGCAGCTTGCAGTCACAAAGCAGCGTGTGCAATGCCCAGTGATGAGACAACAATTTTGTTGCACTGATTGCCATGGGGCCTCTGTGTTCTTGATTGAACAAGATGACTTCTCGTTGCTCATTACCTGATGCAATCCACAAGCTGGGGCCTACATTTTCACAGGCCCAGGTTCAGCGTTTATGTTTACGATTTCTAAGGTTTACAGCCAGACTTGGGATGGATACCTTTGCTCCTGCTCTTTCTGTCCTCCGGGAATCCGTGTCTTTTGGGTCCCATGCGTACAGGCCAAACTTCAGGTCATAGCCGTAATTGAATTCGTAGTCGTCCAGCAAGGTCCAATAGTGGTAGCCCCGCAGATCATAGCCATCCTCGACTGCCTGCTTCACCTGCAGTAGGCAGACTACAGCCATGAGAGATGTGAAGCCGATGCAGGACAGAAAAAGGAAGGTATAGTGCAGTAGGGACCCTGGCGCCTTTTCTGCATGTATGTAAATGGTTTAGGTTTTGTAGTCCAGGGGTTTAGGGCACCCAACAAGTAATGTATTGTCTCTACTGGCTGCTCCATTATCACTGATGCAGTCTTCACAAAAACAGTCCTGGTTTTGTCACTGAGGAGCTTGCAGCTGTGCAGTCCTCAACCAAGCGTCTAAGTTGATAAATGAACACGGTGAGCATGTGGGTGGGTCCCTTACCTGTTGTAATGCGGGAGTAAATCAAATCAGCAGAAGACCATCGCTTCCTTCCCTGTCAGGGGGTGCAAACTTTGCATGGTGTACATGACATGAAGGGGCAGCTGTGTACCTGCACAGTTGTGGTGCACGACGCTAGTTGCCCATGCGCTTTTGGTGGATTGTCAGGATTGGGTGTCAGGATTGGGTGGACACCTATCAGTACAGAACCAAGCACCCTGTTTATTGCTGTCAAAGGGTGCACCGCGCTCCATGTGCACACGATATTATAGATGAGTCATACAGTGCTGCACTGCACCTTGATACTAACACAAGTGTGTCAGGTGACTAGATCTGTGTTACCACAGCAGTGACGCACCTGCTCGAGGGCCGAATTAATGAACTCAGCCCGTCCACTTTCGTTGTCATCAAAGGGTGCACCGCTCTCCATTATGTACATGGGCACCTTCAGTTGTGACCCCCATGCAACTGCCATGTACAGGCTGTGTGGCTCCACAGGAAAGCCCATGTCTGTGAGCACCACCTTGCTGGCCTTGCTGCTAGGCAAGAGGTTCCAGTCTAGTACTGCCCTGCATGCACCACAGTATTGGCATGTAGACATTCACAGCTGCAGGCAGCATATCTTCACATGCACCATAGGTATCCTATTTCAATGGTGTTGAAAAGGCCATGTGGAGGTAACCCCTTGACAAAGGTCACTTCGAGCGGCACTGCAGAACATGTCATGTTGGCCAGCACCATACTTGGCTGGCCTTGCTGCTTAACAGACAATTTCCGGTTAGACACTGCCTCTTTTACTTCTCTATTCGTGAAAAGGTGTCACTTTGGGACACCCCGTCCAATATGTGCATGCGTGATATCAGGACCACTATTGTCACCCCGTTACAACATTCTGTAATAAGTGTAACCATTGAAGAAGCTCATGATTTACCAGGCAAAATGGATGATCCCAAGCCAGTCAATCCCTGGCTTCTCTTTGACAATCTGCTCCACATCAAATTTGCGTTCAAGCCTTGACTGGTGTACTTACAGAGCTGCAGACTTATTCCTTACCTGGCATAATGGTTGATCCCAAACCAGTCACAGCCAGGCTTGCCCTTGGGGTCCTCCCAGTGCACATAACTCAGTAGCTTGCCCAGAGGGTGTGAGTAGGTATAGGTCCCTGAAAGTAGGTACTTCATGGCGGCCTGAATGTCCCACACCTTGCTGAAGAGATTGGACAGCACCCTGCAAGAAACACAAAACCACAGATATTTCAAGTTTTGACAGCCACTCTATGTAGTTAAAGGTGCCTATAAGGTGTTTCATAGCTGCCTCCTGAAGAGAGTGGCCAGCACCCAACAGCAGGCGAAGCACCACACACAGGTCTGACTTGTATCTGACGGTCATAATGCATAGATATACCTCCCAGATGCAAAGGTAGGTGTTCGACACCCTGCTTGACAGACAGGACAGCACCACAAACATATTGCACCCTTCGTGCAAGACTGTCACTATGATAGGTAAAGATCTTTGACACAAGGCAAGTGTCCCAGACCCTGCTGAAGAGAGCATTGTACACAGCCAAAGCATCGGATGTTCATACATGTTAGGATGTGTCATGTCAATGTGTTTTATCATGCCCTGTAGCATATCTGCTCAGGCACATGCTCAATCTTTGCAAACCGGTGTAGAGGACACCAGGTGACACACGTTCTGACGGAGGTACACCAACTGTCGTTTGCTCAGCTACAGGCATGGGGTTGACATACACAACATCCAGGGCTACAACAGGTGGCAAAGCCTATAACCTGTCAAAATAATTCAGTGTACGGGTCATTATTAGTGAAGATGCTGCAACTCTCAAGTGTGTTGTGACACTCACTGAACCGTCACCAACTACATCATCCACAAATGAGTGCATACACTCAGCATGCCGCAATGGCAGTGGCCTAAATACAGTGCTACATGTGGACCCCCTGGCGCGCTAGACTTACTCAATGTGCTTGAACCGGGCTCCAGTTCTGCGCGGCTCCACCCACAAGACATTCAGAATGATGCCCACTGCGGCGTGGTCTCCACCTGCAGCGAATATGGAAGCTCAGCAGCCAGGCACGGTTTGTTTAATATCCAAAGACTTGTTTTTCATAAGAGACTGAATGCCCACTATGGCCGCACAGTAAACAGCCAAGCTGAGCAGCCAATCACAATTAGCTTGTAATCGATATTCATTTGTCTGATTCAAAATTGAGACTGCTGCCCACTGCAGCCATGTCTGTGCCGTCAACAGCAATGTACAGCGCTCTGTAGGTTCAGGGACTACAGACTTCAGGTTCAAATCTTGCCCGCGATATTAGTGCTCAACACCTACCAATTTGCTTGCTGGTGATCATTGTGCAACACACCTTTGATGGGTTGCCAAGCCTTTGGGCCTTACTGATTCAATCCTAGCAACAGCTTGATTGTGCTGTGGTGTGTTTCACCTTTGCTTGACGGCTCTGTAGGCGGCTGCATCATGGTCAGCAGATTTGTGCCTGCTGCCCAGTACATGTTGTGCGGCAAGCGTGACAGCCTGTTATAATCAGTCTAGAAGCATGCAACATACCTGGCATCTGCTTGATGGCTCTGTAGGCAGCTGCATGGCACCTCAGCATGTTCAGCAGCTTCTGTCCTGCAGCCTTGAACTGGAACAGGTGCCCCGGTGGGTGGTTGCCAAGGACATGCCCACATAGAGAGGCAGCCTCAGGCTCATTGAAGGTCGCCCACAGGTGCGCCCGACGCCCTGCAAATGGAATGAGGGTCAGGTATTGTTGCTGCACTTCATGAGCCTTATGAAGCCCATTATGGGCCCAGATGTCATGTACGCCATTAGACAGACTGCCTAAGAACTTCGCAACACAGGGTCACAGGCAGCCCTCTTTGGGCAACAATTACAGGGCTGGTCAGTTGGCAAGGTCAGATATTTGCACAATTACACACCGTTTACATGTGTAACAGATGGCACAACATGGGCCTTCAAAAAGAACGGGCCAAAACTTACCAAAGTGCTGGAAGGCCATCTGAGCCCACTCTACAAACAGAGCGATGCTGTCTTCCGTGGTGAACTCCCCTAGCTCCTCAAACCACTGTGGGTGCGTCCACCAATACAAAGTGACATTCGGCACCATCCTATATCTGCAACAGGGGTTTGTGTTCAGAGATAGCAGGGTTCAGGTACCAGGGCAGGATAACTTTGTGTCCACCAACGCAGGGCGGCATTTGCACCATGCCTGCGACAGGGTGCAGAGGTGTATCTCTGGTGTAGCTGTTATGAGTAAGCACTCAGGCTGCCCAACAAAGTTGGCTCAAGGTTCCCACAACAGCCTTGGTTGGCTAGGCAAGTGGTGTCATCTCCTTATCCTTGTCCTTAGGGGCAGGGCCTTTGTAACCTGCCCTATTGGAGATCTGTCCACCAATGCAGGTTACCAGTTGGTAGTGTGCCTGTCTGCAGCAGTTGTATGCAGGACAGGGGTACAGTGCAGGGGTCACTTGTGTGCAGGAAGCTTTGCACATTGTGTTCAGTACCTGTGAAACGGGTTCTGCGGAACATTATCATACCATTATTAAGTGTGGCAACCTAGCATGCAGACCAATATTCAGCAGTTATGTTGAGGTTTGACTCTCATGCCTTTCAAACAATCGCAGATGCCTGCCAGCATGCTTCAAGCCACACAACAGCAGCACATGGCTTCTGGCACACGAACCAGGCGCAGACGAACACTGTTAGAAATACCAGATGCTTGCTTGTCATATGTCAGCTACGTTGCGCCAACTTGCATTACAACTTGTAACAAATCACCAGCACCAAGCACTCAGGTTGCCAACTGGCACAACCGCCTCACTTGACCATACTCGAGATGAACTGCTCTGAAGCACCAGACATTACAGTCCTCCAATGAGATATCAACCGGATAGGACATGAACGGCAGCAACATACCTCTCGATGCAGTCAAAGATGTCATGGTAGCGCTGCACAGCTGCCTTGTCGATCACTCCTTGTTGTGGAACCACACGACTCCACTCCAGTGAGATGCGGAAGCTATTGCAACCTACATTGCACACCACACAAGGCAGTTGCACAAAGCATGTTGACACTCAGTTTTTTGGCCAGGTTGTTGTACCAGACTGGCGGGACAGTCATGGAGTGCAGTGGAATTGGGAACCTCGTGCAATTGGGACTTCAGTTTAATCAGGACCTCAGGTATTTGTACGCATGGCTGGATGGCACCATGAGACATTCAGATCACATTGCAATCGACACTACGCTCATGGCAGAAACACAACACAGCATAACAAGACCGTCCAGCCATGCGCAGATGCTAAGCGTAAAGCTACTAGCAAACGTACTAGAGTGGTACGACATGAGCAGCAGCATTGTGGTCAAGCAAGCCACATGGAAACCCAATATCTTGCTGGTGAGTTGAGAACCAGCAGCACTGTAGCAAGCAGGCATACCTAGGCCAGCAGCAAGCTGGATGTCAGTTTCATAGTTGTTCCAAAAGTCTGCTGGGCGCTCAGCGATGCGTGTGGATGTGGTTCTTGGCTGCACATTGTAGCTTTCACTGCTTTCCCCTGACTTTTCAGGCTGCTTATTGGAGCCCTGCAGCTGTCCCTCACCAGCTACGTCCGCCTTGCCTACTTTGTCCTGCAGGTCATGATCGGTTGCTGGTCTGTCTGCTCTCACGCCACCACCGTAGTGCTTGTCATCTTCGTTGAGCGCACTGCGTGTCAGCTTGCCTCTGAGACTGAACCAGGAGAACCTGCTTCTTTGAAAGCGAGCCCACTGGGCGTTGTCATCGCCTGCGTGCTCCATCAAGGCAGTCAGACATCAATATTCCCTGCTTTCATATCTGGAAACAGCTTTGACCAAATATTTTCATGCTGGCGCAGTGTGGAACAGCAGTGCATGGTATGTTTAAGGTGTGGACAAACAGAGAGGTGAGATTTCAACAACTTCTGGTCAGGCAAGAGAGGCATAGAGAAAGCAACTAGCTTATTTCAGCAGACAACTGCTTACAATTTAGCGTGAGTAACTGCAGCCATTAGCATACCTGAGTTCTGGAACACCGAGACTGCAATGCCACATAGGAACTCTGTGCTCTCTTGCACTGAGTGCTGCTCTAAGTCCTGAGCGCAAGATGCACCTGCAAAGCATTTCACCATTACTACCCCTCAATACTTGCACTCTCAACCCAACGTTTACAACAGCCAAAGCTTGTCGTCACGCAAGAGGGAGAAGCCATACTTGAGGATCTTGGACGTGCCAGAATTACTGGCGACATAGTCCAGGCACTTCCCAACGGCGGCTGTCTTGTTGTCCCCAGCTGTATCATGCTTGCGACCAACTCATCGGGGAGTCTGTGAAGTTATGGAGTGTAGGATGTTACGCATATGCGTATATAACCCCGTATATACGCTGTACACGGCAAAACAGGGGTCTGTGTACGCCAAAATCGACCCGTTTACGAAACGCGTATACGGCAGCAAAATTGATCCGAAACGGGGGTGAAATTGGTGTTCCGAACACCCAACAGGGTAATATACGCCTCTCTGACATCAAGTGGTCGTCGAGGTGGATGCATCATATGAAAGTTGAGTCATTTGCAACTGCGATACATGCTGTGCATCAGGTTGTGCATGTGGGAACGTTGCAGGACAGGGTCACGTGGTTCCACCCTGTGTACCAGCATGCAGGAGGGTCCGACAGGGGTGAAGGGGGGGCTCAAGGGGGCTTAGTAGATACATGTATTTGCCATGGTATACGTTGTATACGGTTATTCAGAGCAATAATTACAATCTCAATCATGTTGTGTATTTGAGGGTGTATTTGGTACGTATACGTATATACGCTGTATTTATACGCTTGACGACCAATTTTCCATGTATTTAACAAGCCTAATGGAGTTAGGCGGTCAGCAGTACGATGGCACCAGCATTGTACACCTGTACAAGTATCATGGGGCTACAATTTACGGTATAAATACTATATAATATAGGCAGATTGACAGGCCAAGCTGTCAATCTGCCACTCAACTACTGGACTAACAGCGGGGCTGACAGCTGGTAACTTTGAGTATGGCAGCAAGACTAGCATTCTAGAGGTGTTGGCTAAGTTCTGAGCTAACAGGTATTAATTCGAGCTGACAGCTTGCAGCCAATCTGACAGGCTGCTGCTAAGCAACAAAAGCAATAGTCTTCTCTAAGCAATCTCTGGCGCATTGATGCAAAAAAGCACTTGGTTGCTCATATTCATGTGTAGTACAGAAGAAATCTGTCATCTCTTCAGCAGTCTGGCCAGTACCCAGTTTTCACAGTGCATGATTCGAGTCTGCGTTTGCAGCCGTTGCAGGTTGTTGACGTAACGCCTGTGCGAAATCGTGCAAAACTGTTTGCGATACCCTGCTGTGCGATAAAAGGCGGCATGAATAATTTCGCCGCCTTAGGGTCCTTGCGAATCGTAATAAGGCTAATTCATTAGTGTGTCCTAGCGACATCAAATTTCTTTGATGTCGCTTCGCACCTAGCGATTTATAGGCACGTGACTTGCAGACAGCTTAGGCCGAGCAGCTGAGTCAGCTCAACTCGGTCCTGCATACAGCTTTCGTCAAAAGTCTGTGCCCAAAAGCAAAGGGGCTTCAGCAGATCGTTCAGGCAGGCGTGATCAGGCAATCTTGCTGGCGGTGCGACTGAGCACGCTTAGGAAACCACCATGAGCGATCGTGTATATAACGGCCACGACAGAACTTGCCCGCAGCGGTCGGAGCAGAGCGGTGAGTGCAGCAGTGCTTTGGTCTATGAAAGCAGCAGTAAGCAAGGTGCCAAGATCAAAGCCGTCCAGCAGGCAAAAGCGATAGGCAAGGAATGGTCAAAGCACCTGGCTTGACTGGCAAAACAGCACAGCTGTCTGGCCTGGTATCCAGTTTCTGTAGCAAAGCAGCAAGCTGCTAGCTAGAGCGTTTTCACAGATTGTCAGCAACTTGATGGTTGAGCATCCTTTCCTGTCAATGGAAGGAAAGGCTGTGCAAGCAGCAAGCCTCTGGTTTGACTGCAATCACTTGCATACGCACCCCACAGCAATCAGCTGCACAGAACAGCAGTCTGTCATAATCTGGGAAACAATTGCCAGAAGTTTGTGCCCTTGGCCTTGCAGACTTAAGACTTAAGACTGCAGACTGCGCTAGCAATTTTTGAAAATTAGAAGGCAGCGCTGGGAGCAGGAATCTGAAGCTAGGGCTTGGAAATTTGGTTACCTAGTCCCCAAGGATCTGCTGACTCTAGAGCTGTCATGTACCGAGGGTCAGGGCTTCAGATTGCGTATATACAGGCGTGTATACCAAAAAGCGTATATACAGGGACATATACCCCTGCCTGGGCATGCATTAGTCATGAGGCCCTTTTTGCCATATACACAGGTCTACACCGGTATATACAGGTAGAAAAAGTGCAATTTATTACATGTCAATAAATATATTACAGCCAAAAGGAAGCCAAATTTCAGGGTGTTTGATGCTGTTTCTAGGGTCAGAAATGGTACAGCACTGTTTCACACTGACAAAGACAAGCAAATCATAGCAGAACACAGTCAACTAGGGCATTGCCAAACTTACAGTAACCTCGTCTTGGCAGAGTGTACACTTAGCCCCGCAAGCTGTGGCCAGCTTAGTGACAGGATCATGCTCTATGCATATCTCTACGTACAGCCATCAAGGGGCACCACCTTTTTCAGCCTCACTTTTCGTACGTCTCTTAACAAGATCATTGTACTGCATTTGTATAATCGCAGGTTCTGGAGGGGCTTTGCCCTGCTTTCCAGGATGATCAGCAGCCACATTATGGGCTGTGCTGGTGGTCAGGGGTGTTACGGAGGGTACACACAGATTGAGATCCACAGACACAACGAAAGGCGCCAACAAGGTCTGTCACTCATTTTTGGCATACACGTTTGGCGGTGCTGTCAGCTTTGATCAGTACAGCCGCAATGCAATGTAGTTGGACAGCTGAGTGGCTGCTTGAGCTGTAAACACATGAGACCTGTAACGCTGATGAGGCAGTCCGACCTGTGGTGTCACAAGTCCAGCTTATGAGTCTGCAGCATGACGTATGCAGACAGCTGAATGCCCTGCTTCAACTTTGAACGTAAAGCATGTCCAACTCATCAATCATCAATCAGATGACCGCTGTCCACTCCAATAGTGCTGTCACGTTCTCACCTGTACCAGAAAAGTCTGCTATGTGAAAAACCCAAATAGGATGCATCGAGGCTGTCAAATCAGAGCTGACAAACTGCAGCTGAGCAGACCTGTTGCAACCTGTCTACTCAGCTGCAGTTGACCTGACAAGTTGCTGCAAGACCTGACAGAGTACAGGTGAGCTGACAAGATACCTACGGAGCTGATAGCTAAGCTCACAGTTTGCAGCCAGAAATGACCTGAGCTGACAGATTGCAGCT
>JAABUI010000879.1_pt1 | contig 19514 bp, 15 predicted proteins | sample 5559111 | NCBI WGS metagenome assembly JAABUI01 (sample SAMN10711870, study PRJNA513365) | rock metagenome | isolation source: Antarctica rocks | place: Antarctica: Victoria Land, Buttleship Promontory
TCGAATGGTTCGTCGACCACGCCCGCATCGAGCCGCTGCTGGTCGACGGCGCACCCGCCGTGCACACCGGAGCCCTGCACCCCGACCCCGATGCGCCAGGACACGGGATGTCGCTGTCCGATCGGGCCGTGCCATACCGGACCAGCTAGCTGCCGCATCACTACACGTGGAGAAATCATGAACGACCCCCCGACCACCGGACATTTCGCCACCGGTAACCAGTTGCTGGCCGTACAGCAGGACACCGCAGCCATCCTGGTCGACTGGCAACTGTTCCACGACTGGGACCCTCGCGACGGTACTTTCCACGGCGCAATCTTCATCATCGCTGCCGATGGTCACCAGACCCACTCCCTGCCATGGTCCGCCCCCACCGACATCGCCGCCGACACAGCGCTGCGGCTGGCGGAATGGGTTCGCACCGACAACTGGGTCCGAGACGACTCCGGCCGTCGCGTCGCCCGTGTCATCTTCGTCGCCGCGGAAACCAGCCCGACGGTTCCGCCCGGTCAACGCACCCCGACCCACGACGGTGGCTACGCCCGCCCGGCAACGAGCGTCTGACAACTAGCGTCTGACACCACGATCTGGGGAAGCAATCCGCAGATGGAACTGCTGAGAGTGTCATGTCGCTGGACCCATGAACGTCGCGGTCGGTGTTTGCCGCAGTTTCCATTACCCGGCATTACGGCGCATCCGGGGTAAGTTGCGGTCCCCCGGCGAACGCGGAGCTCGGCCAGACTCGGCGCGGTTCCGCAGCTGATCGGCAGCGAACGAGCCGTCGTCCGCGAGGTGCAGCGGTCGGTCGCGAACTGCGCGCAGCTCGAACCGGTCACGATGTAGTCGCTACGTCCAGGGTTGGTGTTGGGCCGCGACGGCGCCCGGCGCGCCCAGCGCGCAATTGCGACACGAACGGCGGATCACATGCCTCGCCGGGGTGAGTTGGCGCAGCCGGATCCGGTCCGGCTGCCCGACGCCGCAGCCCCATCATGAGGTGTCCTGGGTCGCCTGTAGGCCTGCTGTGGGCCTGCTGTTCGGTGCGCGCCAGATCAGTCGGTGTACGCCGAGGTGGCGTGGCAACGTGCGCAGGCCGGGAATATAGGGCACAAGGATCAGGACGGCCATCAAACCCCAGACACCGCGCCGGACAGTTGCGGCCCGCGACGGTGGAACGGCGAAGGAGTCACCATCGAACGATGCGCACGCTCAAGTACGACGAGGCGGTGTCCATGGTTGGGAAAGTACCCCATCTGTACAGCTGGCACGCAAACGATGAGACCCTGCTCGGCGCAGATGTGCCTGCCCGCTGGGGTTGTAAATTGCATCTCATTTGACGCGTTTCTTGCTCGCCATTTGGCCGCCTGGTCAGGCGGACGAGATGCTAAAACACCTCGACGCTGCCGAACGCCGCAGCCTTAACGACGCACTCACCAAGCTCTACACCGAACTCATCCGAACCGACTGACAACTGGCAGCCTGAACCACTCGCTCGTTCGTCGGATCAACTCGCCGCAACGGTAACGCCCCGCGGGACGCGCACAGGCGGCCATTTCTCGTTGAGTCGGCGCGTGCGGCTTGCGTCCTGGCTGCCGATCGACCATTATAGTTGTCAGACGACAAGAGTCGTCGATCGGCAAGCGTCACCGTCTTCGGTTCAGGTCGGCCGTCGCGCCACCTATCGGGTTAGCGCTGCGTGGTTAGCTCACTCCGAAGCGATGGAGGCAGCATGCATCGAGGAATTGAACCGGGCGCGGGAGCGCCGGCGGCGATGCTCGGCCCGACCGGCCGGGCGCGCCGATGATGCCGGTCGGGTCCAGCTCACGAATAGCCGAGCCAGGAACATCGGCCGCTCCGGAGCACCTGTTTGATCGGATGCTGGGCAATGTCGAACACGGCCGGTTCGAACGGTTGCGGTCGGGGCTGACTGCGGTGTCCGCACTGTTGACCGGGGCCGGGGGGTACTTCCACGGGCGCGGGGAGGCCCACAAACCTGGCGGCTGGGCCCTGGCCCCCCGCTTCGCCCAGCAGATGGCGAGCGGGGCCGCAATGGGTGTCCATGGCACTGTCCGCGGGCGGCAGGAACGCGTCCTGACCGTCGGGGCGGTGACTGACGATGCCTAGCTTCTTCCCGTGGTGGGTGGTGATCACCCATTTCGTGAACATCTTCTTCATGGTGCTGTTGTTCCGCAGCGGGCTCGAGGTGCTGTCGGCGTTCCCGAAGTTCTACTGGCACGACGACTGCCCGCCGGGACGGGAATGGCTGCGGCTGTCGAAGAAGATGTATGCCGCGGACTCGCGCCGTCCGTGGTCGTCGATGGACGAGGAGGAGTCCTGGTCGCCACTGATCGCCCTTCCCGGCCGTAAGAATTTGGGACTGGGGCGGCACTGGCATTTCCTGAGCGTGCAGTTCTGGATTCTCACCGGTGTGGTCTACGTGACGATGGTCTTCGCCAGCGGGTATTGGCACTACCTGATTCCGACCAGCTGGTCCATCATCCCGGATTCGATCCGCTCGATCGGCACCTATCTGCAGTTCCACCTCCCGGCCAAGATCCCGGGCCAGCCGTTCGAGCCGGCCCAGAAGCTCGCTTACTTCCTGGTGATCTTCGTGCTGTCCCCCCTGCAGATCGCCACCGGGGCGGCCATGTCGCCGTCGGTCCTGGCCCGGTTCCCCTGGTACGGCCAATTGTTCGGCGGCAAGCAGGGGGCCCGCAGTTTGCACTTCCTCGGGCTGTGCGCGTTCGCGGCCTTCATCGGGGTGCATGTCTTCATGGTGATCGTGCACGGATTGCCGCAGGAGTTCGTCGGGATCGTGCTGGCCGGCCGCGGCGCCGCGTCCCTGGCGCTGGTGATCGGGCTGATCGGGCTGTTCCTGATCGTTGTCTTCCATGTGGTGATCACGGTGTTGTCGTTGCGGCGCCCGCGCACTACGCAACGGTTGCTCGGCGTGGTGGTCAACCCCTTCGAACGGGTCATTTCCCGGACGTTCCGATCCCGGGAACACTATGGGCGGCATCATATCTCGCCCTACCACCGGGTCAACGGCTACCCACCCACCGACGCCGGCTACGAGAAGCTGGTGAAAGGGTCCTTCGCGGACTACCGACTACCTGTCGGAGGCCTGGTCGCGCAGCCGGTGTCGTTGTCGCTGGCCGAGCTGCGGGCACTGGGGACCCAGCACCAGATCACCAAGCACCAGTGCATCCAGGGCTGGAGTGCCGTAGCGGAATGGGGCGGTGTGCCGCTGGCCCGCCTGGTCGACCTGGTCCAGCCCAGCCCCGAGGCGAAACACATCGTGTTCTACGCCTTCGACGACAAGGGGCTGACCGAAGGTGAAGGGCGGTACGGCCATTTCTACGGGACGATCCCGCTGCACCTGGCGCAGAATCCGCAGACGCTGTTGGCGCTGGAGATGAACGGATCCGCGCTGCCGGTCGAGCACGGCGCCCCGATCCGGGTCCGGATCGAGACGCAGCTCGGTTTCAAGATGGTCAAGTGGATCAAGGCCATCGAGTTTGTGGCCGACACCGACGACATCGGTCAGGGCCAGGGGGGCTGGCGCGAAGACCAGCAGTATTACGCCAACGCGGCCGGCATCTGACCGGCACGCACGCCGACGACGCACACAGGAACGGTGACCGACGATGACCGCAGTGCAGACGGGAACGATCAAGACGAAGATCCCGGGCCGCCTGGATCGGCTGCCGTGGGCCCGTTTCCACTGGCGGATCGTTTTCGGCCTGGGCACCGCCTGGGTGCTCGACGGGCTCGAGGTGACGATGTGGTCGCCTCTGTCGGCTCCCGGCTGACGGAAAAGGATGCCGGGCTTGCGCTGACCGTCAGTGACATCGGTCTGGCCGGAGCGATCTACATCGTCGGGGCGTGCCTGGGCGCCTTGTTCTTCGGCCAGATGTGCGATCGGTTCGGCCGCAAGAAGCTGTTCGTGATCACCCTGGTTCTCTACATCGTCTCCACCGTGGTCACCGCCTTCTCGTTCGCGCCGTGGTTCTTCTTCCTGGCCCGATTCTTCACCGGCGCGGGCATCGGCGGGGAATATTCGGCGATCAACTCGGCCATCGACGAGCTGATCCCGGCCCGGGCCCGGGGGCGCATCGACCTTGCGGTCAACGGTTCCTACTGGCTCGGATCGATCATCGGCTCTGGGTTGGCGCTGTTCTTCCTGAGCTCGGTCTTCCCGGCGGATCTGGGCTGGCGGCTGGCGTTCGGGGTCGGCGCGGTCCTCGGGCTGGCGGTCATGTTCGTACGCCGCAAGGTGCCCGAAAGCCCGCGCTGGCTGTTCATCCACGGACGTGAGGACGACGCCGAAGCGATCGTCGACAGCGTCGAGGAAGAGATCAAGGGGGAGACCGGGCAGGATCTGGACCCGGTGTCCAAGAGCATTACCGTGCGCCAACGCAAGAGCATCCCGTTCCGGGAGCTCGCCGCGGTCGCCTTCAAGCTCTACCCCAAGCGGGCGGTGCTGTGCATCGCGCTGTTCATCGGGCAGGCGTTCATCTACAACGGCGTCACGTTCAACCTGGGCACGCTGATGACCACTTTCTACCAGGTGGGCGCGTCGGCGGTGCCGATCTTCATCATCATCTACGCCATCGGAAACCTGGCCGGGCCACTGGTTCTCGGCACCGACTGTTCGACACCGTCGGGCGCAAGCCGATGATCAGCGGCACCTATCTGGGTTCGGCGGTGCTGGCCGTCGTACTCGCCGGCTTGTTCGTGAGCGGGAGCCTGAACAGCGTCACGTTCATCCTCGTGGTGGTGGCGGTGTTCTTCCTGGCGTCGTCCGGCGCGAGTGCGGCCTACCTGACCGCGTCGGAGATCTTCCCAATGGAGACCCGGGCCCTGGCCATCGCGTTCTTCTATGCGGTGGGAACGGCGATCGGTGGCATCACCGGACCGCTGCTTTTCGGCAAGTTGATCGCCAGCGGCTCGAAGGGGGAGGTGGCCGTTGCATTCCTCATCGGCGCCGCGGTGATGGCACTGGGCGGGCTGGCCGAAGTGTTCCTCGGCGTCAAGGCCGAGGGAAAGCAATTGGAGGACATCGCGAAACCCCTGACCGTCGCGGATGCCTCCGGCAACGGCGACAGTGACGACGATGTGGGTAACGGCGACGCCGACCAGCAGGACGCCGCAGCCGGTGACGCGGGAAATGAACCGGACCCGGAGGCGGATCAGGCTCACGAACGCGACCGGGCACGATCGCAGGCTCGTCTTGCCCGGGAACGATCCCGGCGTCGCCGCTTCCGTCCAGGTCCAGGTAGCGTGTCGTCCTCCCGGGGATGGCCCGTGACCACCGCACTGGGGGAGCCGCCCACTCTCGAGAACGAGATCCAGGCCATCCGCCAGGCCCTCACCGAGCACGGCCCGACCGAGCGGACTGCTCTGGGTCAGCTGGTCGGATCCCGCTACTGGGGACCGGGCACCTTCGGGCGGGCGTTGCGCACCGCGGTCGCCGACGGTCAGATCCGCCGTGTCTCACGTGGGCTGTTCGCTATTCCCGATAGCGAGCCAGGTGCACTCGGCCGGAGCAACCCCGATACCGCGTGCTCGCCGACCGATCACTCAGACGGGGAGCCGCCGCGGCCGGCTCCGCGAGGGTGAGGCCGACATCATGCTGACGTGTCGCATCTTCGGTCACCGCTTCCGTTTCACCGCACAGGACACGACGGTGACGTGGCGGTGTCAACGCGGCTGCGCTGCGGGCGGAGCGAAGAAGTACTCGAGCGCGATGGCAGCGCTGCGGTACGCCACGGCCTTCGACCGGGAGGACCGGGCCGAGATCGGTCGCCGCGCACCGTTGATCGGGCTGTTCCCGTTGCGTCTGTGGTACCGGATCCGGAGGCATCATGGCTGAGCAGGTAATGACGACGACCGGCCGCCCGCCGCATCCGGTGAACCGCGGCGCGCTGGCCGCGGCTCTGACCGGCCGGCTGCGGGGCGAGGTGCGGTTCGATTCCGGCAGCCGCGCGCTGTACGCGACCGACGCGTCCAACTACCGGCAACTTCCGCTGGGAGTGGTCATCCCGCGCGATATCGACGACGTAGTGGCAGCGGTGGAGATCTGTCGCCGGTTCGAGGCCCCGATCCTGGGTCGCGGCGGCGGCACCAGCCTGGCCGGGCAGGGTTGCAACGACGGTGTGGTGCTGGACTTCTCCCGATACGTCAATCGGGTGCTGGCGATCGATCCGGAGCAATGGTGGGCCCGGGTCGAACCCGGAGTGGTGTTGGACGATCTGCGGGCCGCCGCCGAGGAACATGGGCTGACCTTCGGCCCGGACCCGGCGACGCACAGTCATTGCACGTTGGGCGGGATGATCGGCAACAACTCCTGCGGGGTGCACTCGATCCTGGCCGGACGCACCTGTGACAACGTCCTGGAGTTGGAGGTGCTCACCTACGACGGCGTGCGGATGTGGGTCGGCCCGACCAGTGACGAGAAATATGCCGCGGTGTTGGCCGCCGGTGGCCGCCCGGCCGAGATCCACAGTGCACTGCGCGATCTGCGCGACGACTATGCGGCGCTGATCCGGGACCGTTATCCCGACATCCCTCGCCGAGTGTCGGGCTACAACCTGGACGACCTGCTGCCCGAACGAGGCTTCGACGTGGCCCGCGCCCTGGTCGGCAGCGAGTCCACCTGCGTGCTCGTGCTGACCGCGCGGCTCCGTCTGGTGCCCAGTCCGCCGGCGCGGCGCACGCTGCTGCTCGGCTACACCGACGGCGCGGCCGCCGCCGACGCAGTCCCGGAGGTGATGAGCCACCATCCGATCGGCCTGGAAGGCTTCGACGACGTGCTCGTCGGCGATGTCCAGGCCCGCGGGCTGCACCCCGACGGGGTGGCGCTGCTGCCCGACGGCGGCGGGTGGCTGTTGGCGGAGTTCGGCGCCGACACCGACCAGGGCGCTGAATCGGCGGCTCGGGCCTGCCGCGACGCGCTGGGCAACGACGACGCGCGGTTGCTCGAGGTCGACGAGGCGCCGGACGTGTGGGGGGTACGCGAATCCGGCCTCGGGGCGGCTGCCCGTGTCCCCGGCCAGGCCGACACCCATCCCGGCTGGGAGGACGCCGCGGTGGACCCGGCTCGGCTCGGTGACTACCTCCGCGAATTCCGGGCGTTGACCGATCGGTACGACTACCATGCCGCGCTGTACGGACATTTCGGTCAGGGTTGCGTGCACACCCGGATCAGCTTCGACCTGGTCACCACGGACGGGGTGGCCGCGTTCCGCCGCTTCCTGACCGAGGCGGCGCAGCTGTGCGTGAAGTTCGGCGGCTCGCTGTCCGGCGAGCACGGGGACGGGCAGGCCCGGGCTGCGTTGCTACCGATCATGTACGGCCCGGAACTGGTCGAGGCGTTCGGCCGGTTCAAGCGGATCTGGGACCCGGATGCCCGGATGAATCCGGGCAAGATCGTTGACCCGTATCCGGTGGACGCCAACCTGCGGTACGGACCGAAGTACCGCCCGCTCCAGCTGACCACGATCTTCAGCTACCCCGAGGACGGCGGGGACTTCGCAACAGCGGCCGACCGGTGCGTCGGCGTGGGTAACTGCCGCCAGCACGAGGGCGGGCTGATGTGCCCGTCCTACCAGGCCACCCGGGAGGAGCAGTACTCCACCCGGGGTCGGGCCCGGTTGCTGTTCGAAATGCTCAACGGGGCCGACCGGGGCCAGGGCTGGCGTGACGAGGCGGTCAAGGACGCACTTGATCTGTGCCTGGCCTGCAAGGGCTGCAAGAGCGAGTGCCCGGTGAACGTGGACATGGCCACCTACAAGGCCGAGTTCTTCGCGCACTACTACGCCCGGCGGGTACGCCCGGCTGCGGCCTACGCGATGGGCCTGCTGATGTATTCGGCCCGCGCCGCCGCGCTGGCTCCCCGGGTCGTCAACGCCGTCACATCCTGGCCGGTCACCAGCGGGCCCCTCAAACGGTTGGCCGGGGTGCATTCGGACCGCGATGTACCTCGCTTTGCTCCCCGCACCTTCCGGTCGGCCTGGACCGGCCCGCCGCGGCCCGCCGGCCCGCGGGTGATCCTGTGGCCCGACACCTGGAACGATCATTTCCATCCACCGGCGCTGCACGCCGGCGCCCGGGTGCTCGAGGCGGCCGGCTTCACCGTCGACGTCCCGCAGCGGTGGGTCTGTTGCGGGCGGCCGCTCTACGACTGGGGCATGCTGGGACAGGCCCGCCGGCTGTTGCGCCGCACCTTGCGGGTCCTGGGACCAGACATCGATGCCGGCGTCCCGGTGATCGGCCTGGAACCGTCCTGCGTGTCGGTGTTTCGCGACGAGCTGCCCGCCCTGCTGCCCCATGATCGCCGGGCGAAGCGCCTGGCCGCCCAGACCTACACGCTGTCGGAGTGGCTGGCCAAGGCCGCGCCGGACTTCGCCCCGCCCATCGGGGGGTCGGTTCTGGTGCAGGGGCACTGCCACGACAAGTCCGTCCTCGGCTTCGCCGACGAAACCGAGCTGCTGCGCCGCTGCGGCGCCCAGGTGCAGACACCCGAGGACGGCTGCTGCGGTATGGCCGGTGCATTCGGGTTCGAAGCACGCAATTTCGAAGTGTCGATGCGGTGCGCCGACCGGGCACTACTGCCTGCGGTGCACCGCGCAGCCACCGACACCGCTCTGGTCGCGGACGGGTTCTCCTGCCGCGAGCAGATACGTCAGGGCACCGGGCGCACACCGCTGCACCTCGCCGAACTCCTGGCCCAGGGAATCCCACCCGGCGTGCGATGACGGGGCCAGACCAGAGCGATCGCCGGGTGCTCCGCGAACCCAGCGCATCTCCCCTCCTGCCTCTCGGATCTTTACGAGATCATCGGAGAAGACGACGGATCACCACTAGGAGCGCGACGCCGACTCCGACGACGAACGGCGTCGGATGCGCCCCGAGTTGCCGGCGAATTGCCTTGCCGCTGACCGAGCGCAGCCGCCGGGGGTGCAGACGACGCGCGAGCTCGGCCACAGTCTCGGCCAACTCGCCCCCGGTGAGCTGGGCCGTGCGGGTGATCGCAGCGGCGTCACGCCGGGCATAGCCGGTCTGCCGTGCGGCCATCTCCAGGCGCCGGGTGGCGGCCTCGCGGCCGATCATCACTCGGTCGCGCGTGTGGGCAGCGACTTCCGCATCGCCGGCCCCCGGGCCGCGGCCACCCATCAGCTCTCGACGCGCCTGACGGAGCTCTGCCGAGACGTCCGTGGCCGGCCCATCGCAGGTCATCGTGACCGGACCGAGCGCCACGGCGCTCGTGCATCGCCACGCAGAAACGGGGCAACTCCTATCATTGTCATACGACAACAGTAATGGAGGACGCGGCCTGTCCGCCAGTCTGCAGCGCAAGTCAATCCACGTCTCCGATGATCCGAGGCCCGCCCGACACTGATGCTGCATCATCGGTAATGCCCGGAAGCTTGCGTTCGGATCCGGACCACGATAATTTGTCATAAGACAACAATTGTCATTCGATCGCTGAGGTTTTGTCGTCGTTGCCGGCGGCCAGGCCTGGTGGTCGGTCAAGGTTAGGACCGTCGTGGACATCACCGGACTCGTCCTCAACGCTCATCTGGAGCAGCGACGGATGTTCGCGCTCCAGGACGATCTCGATCACGACGACATCTCCACGCCTTGGTGGACCATCGGCGCGACCTGGCCGTGCGGTTCGCCACATCGGCGGCCAGCTATGCACAGTGGACCGGGCCGGTCGCCAAGGACCCGGACGACGATGTGATCGGGCGCGTACAGCTGTCGTTCGGATGTTGGTGTCGCTCGGATGTTCTCGCCGAATGTTAGGTACTGATCAAATGTTCAGTCCGGTATGGATGCGTCAGATCGAGAGTCGACGTGGTCTTCCAGAATCCCACACAGCGATCCGTCGCGCACCGGGGCGGCGAGTGGCCTCCGCTCGTCTGATGACAGTCGTGGCTGCCACTTCGCTGCTGCTGGCCGCGTGCACGAATTCTTCGTCGAGTGCGCCCACGTCTTCCGGCACATCGGTCTCAGACGGTTCATCAGCTATGGCCTCGCCAGCTCAGAGCGTTGGGACCGTGCAATCGAACACTCCCAGCGCCTCGGCCGGCGCGCTAGAAGTGAACTCACAGGCCGCTGGGCTGCAGAATCAGTATGAGACGGTGATCAAGAAGGTGCTGCCCTCGATCGTGCAGATCACGACGCCAGTGGGCTTGGGCTCCGGGGTCGTGTACGACACCCGAGGCGACATCGTGACCAACGACCACGTCGTCGGAAACGCCACCACGTTCCAGGTCCAACTCTCGAGCTCGTCGCATGCGGTGACGGCCACCCTGGTAGGCAGCTACCCGACCGACGACTTGGCGGTGATCAAGATTAGCTCGACGGCGGGTGCCAAACCGGCCACCTTCGGTCGATCCAGTCAGCTGCAGGTAGGCCAGATCGTGCTGGCCATGGGCAATCCACTGGGGCTCACCAGCAGCGTCACCAATGGGATCGTTTCGGCGCTGGGCCGGACCCTCACCGAACCCACGAGCGCGGACTCACCCGGGGCAACTCTGCCGAACTCCATCCAGACGTCTGCGGCCATCAATCCCGGGAACAGCGGCGGAGCGTTGGTGGACTTGCAGGGCCAGGTCATCGCAATCCCGACTCTGGCCGCGACAGACGCCCAGATCGGCGGCGCGGCAGCAGGCATTGGTTTTGCCATACCCTCGGACACGGTGAGGAGCATCGCCGATCAGCTGATCAGCACCGGCAAGGTTACCAACTCCGGCCGGGCCGCCCTGGGGGTGAAGGTCCAGGGCATCACCGACACTCAGGGCAACAATGCGGGCGTGGCCATCGCCTCGGTGGAGGCCGGGAAGGCCGCTGCAACGGCCGGTCTGGAAGCTGGTGACGTCATCACCGAACTCGACGGCCAGTCGGTCACGAGTACATCCGACCTGGCCAGCATTCTGGCCGGGCTGAAGGTGGGGCAGGTTGTGCCGGTCGTGGTCAGTCGCAGCGGCAGCATTCAGACCATCAAGGTGACCCTGGGACAACTCTGATGCTGTCTCACTGCTCACGCGCACCGGCGAGATTGATGGTGTTGCATCACGAGCCCTCAGCGGCACGATTGTGTCAATCGCCTCTGTGGGCCCTGGACGTCAGCAATCGGGCGAGTTGGGCCACGGTCTCGGCCGGCCGCTTGCGCTCGTATCCGGATCACGGTAATTTGTCGGAAGACAACAATTGTCATTCGGCCACTGAGGTCTTGTCGTCGTCGACAGCAGGCCAGGCCCGCCATGCTCAGGCGGCGGTGCCGGCGTGCAAAGACCCAAATGACGATGTCCACCGGATGATGCCTAGCTGATGACAAACCTGAGGCAGACGAAACGAAGTCCCGCCGATGGACCCAATACGAAACGGAGGGGCCTGAAGATGACGAAACGAAAGATCGCAGTGGTGACCGGCGGTACCGCCGGGGTGGGCCGGGCGACGGTGCGGGAGTTCGCGCAGGCCGGCTACGACGTGGCTGTCCTGGCCCGGGGCCAGGCCGGCCTGGACGGTGCGGCGGCCGACGTGAAGCAAGCCGGTGGCCGGTGTCTGCCGATCGTGGTGGACGTCTCCGATGGATCGGCCGTCGAGCTGGCAGCGGACCGGGTCGAGGACGAACTGGGACCGATCGACGTGTGGGTGAATGTCGCATTCGCCGGGTCCCTGGCCTTCTTCTGGGACACCAGCCCCGACGAGTACCGGCGGATGACCGACGTCACCTACTACGGGCAGGTCAACGGCACCCGCGCCGCCCTGCGCGTGATGCGGGCCCGCGATCGGGGTGCGATCGTGAATGTCTCGTCGGCAATGGCCTACCGGTCGATTCCACTGCAGTCCGCGTACTGCGGTGCCAAGCATGCCATCAAGGGGTTCACCGAATCACTGATCACCGAGCTGCGCGCCACCGACAGCGCAGTGACGATCGGGTTGGTCACCCTGCCTGGGGTTAACACGACCCAGTTCAACTGGAACCTCAACAAGATGAGCAAGCATCCGATGCCGGTGCCCCCGATAGTGCAGCCGGAGGTGTGTGCGCGGTCGATCCGGTTCTCGGCCGAGCACCCCCGCCGCAACATGTGGGTCGGCATCTCCACCATGTACACGATCCTGGGTAACCGCGTAGCTCCATTGTTCGTGGACTGGTATCTGGGCAAGACCGGGGTGGACTCCCAACAGACCGACCAGGACGCTCCCCGCTGGGGATCCAACGTCTTCGAGCCGCAGGACGACGAACACGACCGCGGCGCGCAAGGCGCGTTCTCGGCGAAGGCTGCTACGCACGATCCGGTGTCGTTCGTCGCGAGGAACCGGATCGCGACGCTGGTCGCGGTCGGGGGCGCGCTCACTGCTGGTATCACCACCATCGTGCGGCGGCGGTCGTGACCGGAACCCAGGACGCCTGTGGTCGGACGGAGGAAAGTTCGTGACGGGCGAGGCCGTCACCCTGGCCGGTGAACGCGATGCCGACGGTTTCGCCCCCATCGGTCACTACGGGGTCCTGGGTGATGGCCGCGGCGCCGCGCTCGTCGCCGCCGACGGCTCGATCGACTGGTGGGCCGTACCGGCGCTGGATTCGCCGCCACCGTTCGCGGCGCTGCTCGACCCTGCACGGGGTGGGCGAATTTTCTTGCGTCCCAAGGCATCCGAGGCCACCATCACCCGGCGCTACGTTCCGCACACCAATGTGCTCGAGACCATCTTCCAGACGCCCACCGGTCGCGCCCGGGTGACGGACAGTCTCAATTCTGGCTGCTCCGGGGCGTTGCCGTGGAGCGAGCTGGCGCGCCGTGTCGAGGGCATCGAGGGCAGTGTCGAGTTTCAGCTGGAGGTGCGGCCGGGAGACGGGCTACGGCAGTGGCAGCCGTGGATCGAGGACGACATCCGGGGGCCGATCGTGCACGCCGGCACCCTGACCATGGGGGTGCGCGCCAGCCCGGAAATCACCCTGGACGTCCGACACGACCACATCGCTGCCTCGTTCACCGTCCAGGAAGGTGATCGCCTCATCGTCGGTTTCGTCGCCTCCGACAACGATCCCCTGTTCCTGTGTGACGTCGATTCGATCGACGAACGGATCGAGCTGACCGCTGACAGCTGGCGCCACTGGGCCGCCCAGGTCCGTTGGAGCGGGACCGGACACGAGCAGATCGTCCGCAGCGCACTGGCTCTCAAGCTTCTGGTCATGACGCAGACCGGGGCCGTCGCAGCGGCGGCCACGACGTCGCTCCCGGAAAGTATTGGTGGGCCGAAGAACTGGGACTACCGCTTTTCCTGGATCCGCGATGCCGCGCTGACCATCGACGCCCTGGCTGTCCTCGGTCTGGAGGAGGAGGTCCACGCCGCGGTGTCCTGGCTGCTGCACGCCGTCAACGACAACGGCCCCGACGTGCACGTGATGTACACCCTCACCGGCCAGGTGCCGGCCGCGGTGCACACCCCACCGGTCCCCGGCTACCGGCTCAGCGTTCCGGTGATGGTCGGTAACAATGCGGCCACCCAAACCCAGCTTGGCGTCTACGGCGACCTGTTCGGCACGGTCGCGGACTGGGTGTTCGGCGGTCACGTCCTGGATACCGGGTCGGCCCGACTGTTGTCCGACCTGGCCGACCGCTGCGCCGATGTGTGGCATCGGGACGACGCCGGCCTGTGGGAACTGGGCACCAACCGGCCCTACACGTCCTCGAAGATGAACTGCTGGCGGGCGCTGGACGCCGCCGCCCGTCTGGCCGAAGCGGGCCAGCTCACCGGGACCGGACAACGTTGGCGGGCCGAGGCCGACCTCATCAAGGATTGGGTGAACCAGCACTGCTGGTCGGAGAACAAGAAGGCGTACACCTTCTGGGCCGGCAGCGACGATCTGGATGCCTCGGTCCTGCTCGGGGCCGCCATCGGGTTCGACACGGGCGCGCGGATGTCGAGCACCATCGACGCGATCACCGCCGAGCTCGCGGTTGGGCCGTTGTTGTACCGCTACACCGGCGTCCATCGCGAGGAGGAGACGTTCACCGCCTGCGCCTTCTGGCGGATCCATGCGCTGGTGTGTGTCGGACGCCGGCCGGAGGCTCGGACCCTGATGGATCAGATGGATGTCGTGTCTAGCCCCCTGGGGCTGATGGCGGAGATGTGCGTACCCGGTACGGGGGAGTCCATCGGCAACTTGCCGCAGGCGCTGAGCCACTTGACCCACATCCGGGCCGCGGCCGCGCTACGGGCCGCCGAGAGGCAGTGACCACCAGGCCTTGCGCCGGGGTGGATGTTGGGCCAATATTATTGTCATACGGCAATAATTGTTCGAGCAGTGAGGACACAGCAGATGAGCAGAACCGTCAGTGACTTCGTGATCGATCGATTGATCGAGTGGGACCTGCATCGTTTCTACGGCTTTCCCGGTGACGGGATCGGCGGGTTCGACGGCGCTCTGGAACGGGGTGAGGACGACGGCAAGGCCTTCACCTACATCCGACCCACCCATGAGGAGATCGCCGCGTTCTTGGCCTGCGCGCACGCCAAGTTCACCGGTGAGGTCGGGGTGTGCATGGCCACGTCGGGCCCGGGTGCCGTCCACCTGCTGAACGGCCTGTACGACGCCAAGATGGACAACCAACCGGTCGTGGCCATCGTCGGGCAGCAGGGCCTGGTGTCCTTCGGGAGCGACACGCAGCAGCAGATCGACCTCGAGCGCGTTTTCGCCGATGTCGCCGGCTACGTCCAGACCGTGGTCAGCCCGATGCAGGCGCAGCTGGTGGTCGACCGGGCGGTTCGCATCGCCCGCGCGCAGCGGTGCCCGACGGTGGTGATCCTGCCGGCCGACATCCAGAACGCCAAGATGCAGGAGCCAGACCTCGAGCACTGGGTGTCGCGCACCGGCGTCGGGCACGCCTCCACCGAGCTGCGCCCACCGGACTCGGAGCTCCGCCGTGCGGCGGAGGCACTCAACGCCGGCCACAAGGTCGCCATGATCGTCGGGCAGGGGGCTCGGGGCGCCCGCGACGAGGTGATCGCCGTGGCCGAGAAGCTAGGAGCGGGCATCATCACGGCGTTGTTGGGCAAGGACGTCGTGCCCGGTGACATTCCCTACCACACCCAGCAACTCGGTCTGCTGGGATCCAAACCCAGCTACGACATGATGCAGGACTGCGACACCCTGCTCATGGTCGGCAGCAACTACCCGTACGCCGAGTTCCTCCCCGCGACCGGACAGGCGCGCGGCGTCCAGATCGATCTGACGTCGCGCCACCTGAGCCTGCGCTACCCGATGGAGGTGAACCTCGCCGGCGACGCCAAGGCCACGCTGACCGCGCTGCTGCCGTACCTGAACCGGCAGCAGGACCGGAGTTGGCAGGAGGGGGTCATCGCCGGGATGAAGGACTGGAACGAGGTCACCGAGCGGGAGGCGATGACCAAGGCCGACCCGATCAACCCTCGGTACGTGTACCACCTGCTCAACCAGCGCCTGCCGTCCAACTGCATCGTCACCGCTGACGCCGGGTCTACCGCCGACTGGTACGGCCATCACATCAAGTTCGGACCCGACATGCGCGGCAATCTGTCCGGGATGCTGGCCTCGATGTTGGCATCCATGCCCTACGCGATGGCCGCGAAGTTCGCCTACCCGGACCGCCCGGTGGTGTGCACGATCGGTGACGGCGCGTTCCAGATGCTCGGCATGAACGAGTTGATCACCATCAAACGGCACTGGAAGAGCTGGGCCGATCCCCGCTTCATCGTCATGGTCCTGCACAACGATGACCTGACCCAGGTCTCGTGGGAGATGCGGGAGGTCGGCGACCCCCGTTGGGACACGGCGCAAAAGGTGGAGAGCATGGACTACGCGGCCTATGCCGAAGTGCTCGGTCTGCGGGGCATCAAGGTGGACCGACCCGAGCAGGTCGCCGATGCCTGGGACGCCGCGTTCGCTGCCGATCGACCGGTGGTGCTCGATGTCTACACCGATTCGAACGTTCCGCCGTTGCCGCCGCACATCTCATTCGACGAGGCCAAGGGGTTCCTGACCACGCTGGTCAAGGGGGACCCGGCCGAGGGGGCGGTCATCCGCAACTCGCTCCGGGCGGTCGGGGCCCAACTCTTCGCCAACGCCAAGTCTCTGGTGTCGCACGACAAATCCTGATCACGGCCACATCCATCTTAGCTGAAAAGGACACTGCACATGCGACGTACAACCCACTCGGGACCCAAGATCGAGTCCGCTGTCTCCCGCCGGTCGGGCCGCTGATGTCGGCCTCGGGGGACGTCCCCGCGGCCGAGCACCTGCTCGATCGGATGCTCAGCAGTGTTGAGCACGGCCGGTTCGAACGGTCGCTGTCCGGCTTGACGGCCGTGGCCGCAGTGGTCACCGGGGCGGAGGTGTACCTGGAGCACTACAAGGCCAGCTTCGGCAACAAGGTGATGTGGAGTCCGATCCTGGTGACGCCGCCGTTGGTCGTCGCCGGGATCGGCGGGGTGTTCAGCAAGCGCTGGGCCAAGACCGCGTTGCCGGTCGCCTCGGCCATCTTCGCGCTCAATGGTCTGGCCGGTGAGTATTTCCACGCCCGCGGTGTGGCCCGCAAACCGGGCGGCTGGGCCCTGGCCTCCTACAACCTGCCGATGGGCCCGCCCATCTCTGCGCCCGGGCTGATGGCCATGGTCGGCGGCATGGGCCTGTTGGCCTCCATCCTGCGGCGCGAGAAGTAGCGCCGTGCCCGACTTCCGCAAACCTGATCACCTGCCGAACCGCCGCCCGGATCGACAGCCGCCGCACCCCTCGTGGTTACCCCGCCAAGAAACCGGGGTCACCCCTCAGATGATCGGGCGCTACCCCGACTACGACGTCCTGTCCGCCTCCAACACCTGGGATCACGCGACCAAGAAGGTCGTGATGGCCCGACTGGACCCGCCCGGTCCGATGCGCTTCTTCACCGCCGAGCAGGAACCCACCCTGCGCGCCTTCTGCGACACGGTGCTGGCCCAGGACAACGAACCGCGCGTCCCGGTCGCGGAATTCGTCGACGACAAACTCGCCGCCGGACGGCTGGACGGCTATCAGTACGCCGACATGCCCGACGACTGCGACACCTGGGTGGTGACGCTGCGCGGCCTCGACCACACCGCGACCGAGCGGGGTGCACCCACCTTCGCCGCCGCCGACCCGCCGACGCGCGAGGCGATCATCGACGACTTCGCCCACACCCGCCTCGCCGGCGGACCGTGGGCTGGACTCAACGTGGCCCACGCGTGGAGCGTCTGCCTGCGTTCCATCCTGGCCGGCTTCTACTCCCACCCCTGGGCGTGGAACGAGATCGGATTCGGCGGTCCGGCCTACCCCCGAGGGTTCATGCGCCTCGGCCCGACCAGCACCACCGAGCCGTTCGAACGACACGGCGCCACCGACGAAGACCCGGCCCAGGCCGTACGAAAGGGACTAGACCATGGGTGATCTGCTGCGGGGCCTGCTCAAAGGGGCAATCGGTCCATCCGACAACGACTCCCGTTTCCTGCTCGATGTGCACTCCCGTGAGCTGCCCGGCCAGGACACCATGCGTCGGTACCCGCCGGGGGAGGAGGTCGACCTCGTCATCGTCGGCGCCGGCGCCGGCGGATCGGTGTTGGCCCAACGGCTAGCCCGACACGGCTGGAAGATCGTCATCCTGGAAGCCGGACCGTTCTGGCACCCGGACGAGGACTGGGTGTCGGACGAAGCGGGCTCGCACGAGTTGTACTGGACGCAGAAGCGGATCATCGGTGGGGCCGACCCGATCGAGCTGGGCAAGAACAACTCCGGCCGCGGCGTCGGCGGCTCGATGGTCCACTACGCCGGCTACACCCCCCGTTTCCACCCTTCCGACTTCTCCACCCTCACCGACGACGGGGTCGGCGCGGACTGGCCGATCGGCTACCACGACCTGCGGCCGCACTACGAGCAGGTCGAGGCCGAACTACCCGTCGCCGGACAGAACTGGCCCTGGGGCTACCCACACCGCTACCCCTTCTCCCCGCATCCGGTCTCCGGCGCGGCCTCTCGACTGTGGGAGGGCGCACGCCGGCTGGGAATCGAGATGCGGGTCGGTCCGGTCGGGATCGTCAACGGCACGTTCGGCAACCGCCCGCACTGCATCTACCGCGGTTACTGCCTGCAGGGCTGCAAGGTCAACGCCAAAGCCAGCCCGTATGTCACCCACCTGCCCGACGCACTGGCCCACGCGGTGGAGATCCGGGCCGACTCCATGGTCTCTCGCATCGAACTCGACGAAGCCACCGGGCGCGCGGTCGGCGTGGTGTACCACGACGAGATCGGCGGCGCCGAGATCCTGCAGCGGGCCCGATTTGTCGCGATCGCCGGTTACTCCATCGAAACCCCGCGGCTGCTGCTCAACTCCACCTCGGCCCGCTTTCCGAACGGATTGGCCAACAACGAGGACCAGGTCGGCCGGTACGTGATGGTGCAGGGGGCGAGCCAGACCGCCGGGCGGTTCTCCGACGAGCTGCGCATGTACAAGGCGCCGCCCCCAGAGGTCTCCTCCGAACAGTTCTACGAGACCGACAACGCTCGCGACTTCAAACGTGGCTTCTCCATCCAGACCGTGGCCCCCCTCCCGATCGGCTGGGCCGAGCACGTATTAGCCGACGGGCACTGGGGCCGCGCCCTGCGCGAGTACATGCGCGACTACAACCATTGGTCCACCATCGGCGTGCTGAACGAACTGCTGCCCCAACCGGACAACCGGATCACCATTGCCAGCGACGAGGTCGACCCCTACGGCATCCCGATCGCCCGCATGGACTACTCGCTGTGCGACAACGACCGCGCCAACATCGAATACTCCACGAAGATCATCACCAATATCCTGCACGCCGCCGGCAGCCAGGACGTGCTCACCATCCACCGGTACGCCCACCTCGTCGGCGGCGCCCGGATGGGCACCAGCCCGGGCAACAGCGTCATCGACTCCAACCAGCGCTCCTGGGCGGTGCCCAACCTGTTCGTGGCCGACGGGTCAGTCTGCCCGACCCAGGGTTCGGCCAACCCGGCGTTGACGATCATGGCACTGGCCTCCCGGCTGGCCGAACGGATGGCCAGCGGCGCGGCGATGGATGACGACCCGGCCGCCAGAGCCGGTAGTCAGGCGAAATCCGCGGCACGATAGGCGTTGCGCCGCACGATCTTTGCCTCAAAGAAGGAGATATCATGAATGATGAACCCATCCAGACCGGGCACCGGCCCGCGTCAGGTCAGCAGTTCCAGATCAGTCACGGTGACCAGCGCGCCACCCTGGTCGAGGTCGGCGGTGGGCTACGTCAGTACACCGTCGACGGGTTCGAGCTGCTCGACGGTTATCGGGCGGAAGACCGCTGCACCGGAGCTCGGGGATTGCCGCTGATCCCGTGGCCCAACCGGATCCGTGACGGGGCCTACACATTCGGCGGCCGACACCACCAGGTCCCGCTCACCGAGCCGGACAAGCACAACGCCATCCACGGGTTCCTGCGCTGGCGCA